>Ga0222662_1001225_pt1 | contig 13378 bp, 20 predicted proteins | sample AntAcemetagen600_FD_179821 | JGI IMG/M metagenome (GOLD analysis project Ga0222662, IMG submission 179821) | Saline water microbial communities from Ace Lake, Antarctica - #600 | ecosystem: Environmental > Aquatic > Non-marine Saline and Alkaline > Saline | place: Antarctica: Ace Lake...
ATAATTCCAGATCCAGTCAGATACCTTTTCCAGCATTGCCCTTGCTTCTTTGTCGGTGCTCACCTTTATCCGCTCGCTGTAATATTCAACCCTTGTTTGGTTCGCGTCAAAATTACCGCCGCTATATAAGCCCGCGATTGTTTGTTGCATGCCAAAGCTCATTGGCGGTTTCTTAAATTTCTTTTTAATGCGCGGGTTTGTGTCTAGCTGGTTAATAAACAAAGACCGGCCGATAAATCCATTGGTTGCCTGTTCTCTTGTAATCAACCCATTAAAGGTTTCGGGCGTGGTCAAGCCCATCAAAGATATAAAAGGTTTCTCTAAACCATTATCGATATGCCCAAGCGCTCGCTCAAGGTTCGGTATTCTCGCCGCAAGCTGGCCACTTGGATCGTCGTTTTCTCCTACTGCTTTTTGGCATTGCTTAAGCTCCATTGACAGCGCCTTGCGAACGTCGTCCTTGGTGTCGCCTGTTAGCAACATATAACCGTTAGCTTTTGAGTAAGCCGACATAAGGGCCGCAATAACGCCATCCAAATAAGATGCTCCGCCATGCTTTCTTGCGTTGTTTATGCGCTGGAGAAAATAACCAAACTCGTCAACGTCGTGGAATGCCGCTTGGTTCTTGATTAAGTTTCTAACAATCTCCTGTTCAGATTTGATAGGCCCATGACTGGCGCGGTGAATACCTGCAGCCCGATGGACCTCTGCAACCGACTGGCTTATTGCCTCTTTACCCGTGCCTGATCCGGCAACACAAAAAACAAACAGGTTTGCTGTCACATCGTCAATGTCGTCGGTATAACGCAGCCCGCAAACATTGCCCATAGAAAATAACCCGCCAGCAACCGCCAGATCCTCGCGCGGGTATCTGCACTGGGAATTAATCCATGCAACAACATCGCCAACAAACCCTGGAGGGCGCAACAAATCAACGCCATCGACTGAAAAGGGTAAGCCGGTTTCGTCTTGCGGCGCATCCTCTGGTACATCCCATTCAATGCCGGAAACAAATTCCACTGATTCTGTCCAGCCCCCTGCCTCGGCATGATGAATCAGGGTTCCAAGCGTTACCGGGTTGGCAGACTTGCCAAAGCTCTGCCATTTCATGTCCATAATGCGCTTGTTATATTTCGTGGACTCGGATGCCCATGTGTCCCAAAGATAAAACCCGCTTCCGCTGGTGGCGCTGTGAACGGCCATTCCAATTCTTATAAATATCTCATAATCAAGGTCGTCATTAACTATATGCTTTAGCATATCACCAATATCTGCGTCTGAAATGTCCACCTGTTCGCCGTTGTATTCTGCGCGGTGTATTTCTGGCTTTTCTAATAGGTCCAGTAATTCTTGTGGCGCGGACTCTATTTCATCTGGCCCGCCCAATACACACTCATATTTATTACCACTAGCGTGCATTGACCCTGGCCCAACAACATAGCCTGAGGATTTAAAATCAATGCCGGGGTAGTCCTCGTGGGTTTGTCGAAGCGCCATTGTCGGCGCTTTAAAATAAAGATGTTTAGACCCTTTTCCGGATCCTGTGTTGACTATCATTCCAGCGCCCGCAAGCGACGGTATTTTTTGCAATAGCTTTTCATAAGAAGGGACGCCGCCATTCTTGGAATCAACATCGACAACAAGCAGGCCATGCACTAAAACGCCATAGCCGGTAGTAAGCTGGCCTGTTAGCTCCATGACTTCTAGCTGGTCCTCCGACCAATCCGGCGTGTGCTGCCAGTTTGCAGCAACAGGATGTTTGAACAACGCCGCGCAATCCTCCCATCCACAATTGCAGCCTCTCTTTGTTGCGCCATAAAGACCGAAAATCTTATATCCTGATTCCAAAAAATCCCTGTAAAGCATCATCAAGCTATCCTTTTCTGAAATGTTCCGAGAGCGTATTCATTACATTAAGCGTTGGGTTTGCGTCCGGGTCGTCCCTGATTTTTCGCAGAGTGTTATAGTGCAAGCCGGTCTTTGTTGCCAGCGTCTTAAGCTTTACAGACGCAAGCTTTTCGCTGAGTTGTGTTAAGGCCATCGGTCTGATTTCTGGCATTTTTCTAATCCTCGTTTTTGGTTTGTAACATTAAAGTGTTGACAATAGTACATGCACTCTGTATCGTTGGCAACAGTTACAACAAATCAATCACAAATAAGGAGTGATAAATCATGGCATTAGAAGGCGTAACAAAACCAGCAAACCGCGCGCTAGTAGGTACAGTGTGCGGCGATTCAGGAATGGGAAAAACGGTTCTTGCTTGTAGTTTCCCTAACCCGATTGTAATAAGAGCCGAGGACGGACTACAGTCTATCCCCGAGGCAACTAGGCCGGACGCATTCCCTATGTTGTCCGGTGTTGATGCTGTCGAGGATCTAAAGGGTCAATTAATGCAATTGATTAGAGAGGATCACGATTATCAGACTGTTGTTATCGATTCAGTAACAGCGCTCGATAGAATGTTTGTCGAACATATTGTTGCAAATGACCCCAAGAAACCCAAGTCTATTAATCAGGCTCTTGGTGGTTACGGCGCGGGCTTAAGCGCTGTGGCGGCATTGCACAGCTCTGTTAGGAAGGCTTGCGGCGTTCTTAACACCAAGAAGGGCATGCACATTGTGTTTATTGCCCATGCGGACACTGAGACAATGGAGTTGCCGGACGCGGAGCCTTACACCCGCTACAGTTTGCGCTTAAACAAGAAGTCCGTTCCATACTATGTCGATGACGTTGACCTAGTTGGATTCTTGAAGCTGGAAACGCACGTAATCGGAAACGAAGGCGAGCGCAAAAAAGCAATCAGCGACGGCACTCGTGTGCTGGTTTCTTATAGCACTGCCGCCAACGTATCAAAAAACAGATACGGAATAACAGAGGATCTTGAAGTCGAGGAAGGTGTTAATCCTCTTATCGATCTTGTACCATCGCTGACCGCGCCGCCAACAAAGAAAGCGGCTAAGTAAAAACCACCAACCACTTAATAAAACAGGAAGCAAATTTATGTCACAAAAATGGTCTAAAGAGAAAATGCGGGCACTACTGAGGGCATTTAAGGACGGGGTAGTTATTGATGAGTGCGTATTAAATGAGATTGAGCAGCTGATAGCGCACAGAGAGTTAAATGCCCTTGGTTGGGCTTATGCGGATGCTTGCCATGCCATTGACAATGGGAAGGATTACAGGCATGAAGATGCCAGCGGAATTCTTGCCCGGTTTACGGAGGACATGAGCAAGCAAGATTAACCCAGCTACAAACCAAACCACCAACCAACAAAACAGGAAGCAAAATTATGTCACAAGAAAACTTTTGGGATACATCCGACGGCGAAAGCGCCGCAACAACAACCGGCGAGTTTGACGGCGGCGGCGGCGATATCGAGCCAATTCCAGCCAAAACTCAGGTACTTGCTGCGATTGATGAAGTAAGCTGGGATTCTAGCGAGTACGGCGACCCTGACGAATACATCAAGGCGCGCTGGACCGTTCTTGGCCCCGAGGAATACAAGGGCCGCAAGGTCTTTCAAAAGATCCGCGTTGAGTCTGAGGATTCTAAAAAAGCAGACAAAGCAAAGAGAATGCTTGCCGCCATTGACGCTAACGCGGGCGGCAAACTTGCCAAGGCCGGTGAGCGCCCGGACGACATCTCGTTGACCCAAAACCTTTGTAACAAGCCTATGGTGTTAATGTTGCAGCTATGGAAAATGGAGAACGACGACGGCCAAGAAATGACCGGAAATTGGGTTAGCTCTGTGTCTCCTCGTAGCAATAAAAAAGGCGCGACGGGCAGCGGCATGAATGCTGCTAAGAAGGCGGCGCCTAAACCTGCGCCAGTAGCGGATACGGATTTTGACGATGATATCCCCTTCTGATCTAACAACCCCTGCATAGTTTGCCCGGTTTCGGCCGGGCGTTTTTTAAAAGGAAAAACACAATGAGCGAAGTTCAAGCAAAGCAAAGAAGCAAAGAATGGTTCGAGGCCCGCAAGGGCAGAATCACAGGTTCTGTGGCGGGCGCAATACTTGGCCTTAATCCGTGGCAAACACCGGAAGACGCCATGAGAACAATGGTTAGAGATTGCCACGGCGCTGAAAAAGAATTTATTTCAAACGTAGCGACAGAATGGGGCACGCATAACGAAGCAACCGCCCAGTTTGATTATGAGTTGGAGACAGGAAACACCGTTACGGAATGCGGCTTTTTTGAATATGAGGACTGGCTTGGCGCGTCTCCGGATGGGTTGATTGGGGAAGATGGCCTGATTGAGATAAAATGTCCTTTTGGTATTCGTAACAAAGAAAATCCAGAATTTAAGGATTTAATAAAAGACCTTCCTTATTATTACGCCCAAGTACAAATTGAAATGCTTTGCGTCGGCAGGGATATTGTTGATTTTTATCAATGGACGCCTAGCGGCACAGACCTTCAAACTGTGCCCAGAGATGGATGGTGGCTCACCCAGAACCTACCAATCCTTAAAGCCTTTCACACCAGGTTCTTAAAAGAAAAAGACAACAATATCCATTTAGAGCCAAAGCGCCCGACCATCAACAAAAAAGAGGCCTTGCTATTGGTTTCTGAAATTGATGATCTAGGCGAAGCAATTGCGCTGGCAACAGAGCGCAAAGCGCAGGCAATGGCCGAGCTTGTGGCAATGACAGATGGGCGCAACAGTATTATTGGTGATAGATTATTGACCAATGTTGAGAGGGCCGGCGCCGTCAGCTATGCCAAAATGGTCAAGCGCTTGCGCCCAAACCTTACCAGCGCTTATATGGACAAGTTTCGTGGCAAGCCGTCTAGCTATTGGAGGTTAAGTTAATGTTTATATGTGACGAGTGCGGGCAGCTATTGTTTGAAGACGAGAGAGCGGGAGCTGATATGAGCCTTTGCGTTGATTGCAATGACGCCGGGCTTGAAGAAGAAAGTATTGACAAAAAGGAACGCGACAAGTGGCAGGGTTAAGAGACTATCAACAAGCCATGCACAGCGCGATCATGGGTCATATAAAACAAACCCTTGCGGCATGTGTTGCGGAGGCCGCAACCGGAGCTGGTAAGAGCCATAATATTGCAGCGCTGGCTAATGAGATACACAAAATGAGCAAAGGCAAGCGGGTTCTGTGTCTCCAGCCGAGCGCGGAGCTTGTCGAACAGAACTATGAAAAGTATCTGCTTACAGGGAACCCAGCAAGCTTGTTTAGCGCGTCTACTGGACCTGTATCAATGCGCCATCCAATTATATTTGGAACGCCTGGTACGGTTAAAAACAGGATCAGCCGTTTTGGTGGTGATATTGCTGCTATTATTGTTGACGAATGCCACGAAATTACACCAACAATTCAGCACATAATTGAAAAAGTAAGAGAGCTAAACCCACAAGTAAGAGTGATCGGGTTTAGTGCTACTCCTTATAGACTAAAAACGGGTTACATCTACGCCATTGACGAAAAAGGCAAGTCAATGCCTGAGTCAAGCTGCGCGGACCCTTATTTCACAAAGAAAGTTTACACCGTGGCCGCTCCTTTTTTAATTGATAAAGGCTGGTTGACGCCACCCGTTATTGGTGAGATAAATTCCGGCCATTACGATACGTTGGCTATGTCGCTAAATGGTAATGGCAAATTTAAAAGCGAGGACGTTGACCGCGCATACCACGGCCATGGCAGAAAAACAGCCGCTATCGTTGGCGACGTTATAAACCAAAGCAAGGACAAAAACGGCGTTATGTTTTTTGCCGCCACTGTTCAGCATGCGGAGGAAGTATACGCCAGCCTGCCGCCCGAGATATCAGCAATACTCACGGCAAAGACAGCAAAGGCAAAGCGAAAAGAGATAATCGCATCATTCAAGCGCCAAGAAATAAAATACATGGTCAATGTTGGCGTCTTAACTCGTGGATTTGACGCGGATCATGTTGATGTTATAGCCATACTTCGAGCGACTGAATCTGTCGCTTTGCTGCAACAAATCATTGGGCGCGGGCTAAGAATAAGAGAGGGCAAGACCGATTGTTTGATTCTTGACTATGCCGAAAACATCGAGCGCCACTGCCCAGATGGGGATGTGTTTAACCCAAAAATAAAGGCCGGTTTTATAAGCAGCGAAAAGGCAATACTAGAAACCAAGTGCCCCGAATGTAAAACCCTGAATGAGTTTTCAGCAAGACGCAACCCTGAGAAATTCCCGATAAATGAAAACGGGTATTTTATAGACATGGAAGGATTACCAATCGAAACTGATATGGGGCCAATGCCAGCCCACCACGGTCGCCGCTGCTTAGGCCTAGCGCTTGTTGCCGGAGAATATAGGCAATGTGACTATCGATGGACGTTTAAGGCGTGTCCGCACTGTGACGGCGACAACGACATTGCTGCGCGTTATTGCTCCCATTGTAAAGGCGAGATAATAGATCCTAACGAAAAGCTAAGGATTGAGTTCAAAGCATTAAAGCGCAACGCCGCCATGATTCAAACCGACGAAATCATCTCAATGTCTAGCTTTTCCAGCGTATCGGCAAAGGGGAACGAGACAATTAGGATCGATATTGTTACACCTTACCGCAAGTTTTCTGTTTGGTTAATGCCCGGTTATTCTTGCGGACCAAAAGCCAAAGACCTTGCAATGTATAACGAATCGACCAATTATGGCGACAGAGTCCCGCTAACCGTTACCTATAAGAAGGACGCGGAAACCGGATTTTATCGAATTTATGATTATGATAGGCCTAAAGATGAAGCTCCATAACGACATAAAAGTATTCGGCAGCGTGTCGTTTCGTGGACCGTGCCCAACCGAGGGCGCGGAACAAATGACCTTCTTTAATAAATTGCGGCGCGAGTATCCTGAGACCTACGGAAAAATAGCTATCCACCCAAGAAACGAGGGTAAGCGTGACATACGCCAAACCGACCGCCACAAAGCGGAAGGCATGACACCCGGTTCTAGTGATATTATAATACCCGGTTCTAGAACGTTCGTTTGTGAGCTTAAGCGCCAAGATCACACAAAAAGCGTTTGGCAACCGGGTCAAATAGAATACTTGTTAGCGGCCCAACAAGCTGGTGCATTTGCTTGTTTAGCGCTAGGATGGGAAGCTGCATGGGAGGCGTTTTTACAATGGTCCGTGCATCCGAACAAATAACAGCATATTTAAACGGGCAACAACCGCGCCCAAGCGACGCGGTGTTAAGCGCTTCCGCCTTTCCAATACACAAAAAATCAATAGCAATTTTAAGAATGGAAAAAAGCAAACGATTAACCGAAATAGAAAAAGCGCCTAGCTATATCCAGCCAAGGCTTAAAGATGAAATGATTAGGCTCACAGCAAACAAAAAAAGGAAATGAAATGTCAAATCCAATAATCCCTGACTATAAGATTTTAAAACTAGGAAGCCCAACGGAAGTCGAAAAGCGATCCGTTGAGGCGTGGATAAGTCAAGGCGGCGCTAGATCCGCGGCCGCTTTCCTCGGCGTTTCGCATTCCAATGTTGTCAGAGCCGTTGGTCGTGTTATGAAAAAAGCAAAGGCCGCCGGGTATGAGCCAAAACCAATAATTGAGCCGGACAAAGAGGTTTCTGCTAAAAACTCCAACAAGGTGGATAAAAAGCTATCGCACAGGGTGCCGACATACGTTGTCACATGGGCACAAAACGCCACCGCCGTGGATACCGAATTTCTTGCGTCAATAAAGCACTACTGCAGGCATAGAAACGCCATGCTAGTTGTTATACCGGGCAGATATCGAAACCCGACAAACGTAGGTGAAGGCGCAATTTCCAAGAGATCCAAAGAGTATTGGGCCGACGAAGTTTCCCCTTATTTAATGAACCATCGCAAGGTGTTGAATAGTAATATTTTGATAATGGGCGACATTAAGACCCAGCCAACGGCCACCCAGCCGCTTTCTGGCCTTGAATCCATTACTGGCGGGATGTCTGGAATATTCGGACATCCAAAGGTGCAGCTAAAAGCTGTGGCGACCCCGCAACACGAGCTTCCAAAACTCTTAATGACAACCGGCGCAATCACTAAATCGAATTATTCAGATACAAAAGCAGGGGCCAAAGGTGATTTTCATCATATTATTGGCGCAACGGTAGTTGAATTAGAGGGCGACACTTATCACACAAGACAAATTGCCGCCATGGAGGATGGCAGTTTTATCGATCTGGATTATGAGTACACGCCAACGGGTAAAAAGAAAGCCCCAAGGGCCGCAGGATTGACGCTTGGCGATATTCACACAGAGTTTATAGATCCAGATTGCGAAAGGATCACGTTTTTAGATAAGGACTGCATTGTAAAAGTCCTAAAGCCTGAAAAAGTAGTGCTTCACGATTGGTTTGATGGCTATTCTGGATCACATCATCACAAGAACCGAGTGTTTATTAATTACGCCAAGCACAAAAGCGGCAAGAACAACGTGGAGAAAGAAGTTTTACGGACTTTTGAGAAAACAAAAGGCTGGCTTTGTGCTGATACTGAATTCTTTATTGTTGGTTCAAACCACAATGAGCACTTGCTCACTTGGTTGGAGCGTGGCGAACCTAATTTAGATCCAGAGAACGCCCTCTTCTATCACACAATGATGGCGCGGGTATTATCTGGCGTGGTAATGGGTGAGACATCAGCAAAGATTCCTAATCCTCTTGAGCTATTAGCAAGGGATCACTTGGAGTTCGACGGAATGCGATTCTTGAAACGTAGCGATTCGCTAATGATTGCAGGCATAGAAAACTCATTCCACGGGGATAAAGGCGTCAACGGCGCACGAGGCTCTATCAACGCCTACAAGGACATTGGGGTAAAATGCAACACAGGGCATGGCCACAGCCCTGCTATTGAGGGCGGGCATTACAGGGCTGGCACAAATTCACGTTTAGATCTTGAATATGCGGAAGGCCTTAGTTCTTGGTTGCATACTGACGTTGTTACCTATGCCAATGGCAAAAGAACGCTGCTACACAAGTTCGGCAGGTCTTGGCGGGCTAAGAGGTGAAATATTTCAACATCTGGATTGACGGCATACAGTTCCAGTCGCAAGCCGTGAACCGTCGCGCCGCCTTTATCATTGCCGAGAATCTTCCAAGCTGCACGGCCGCTTCCTCCATACTGATAATAGAGTTTTTCCCTGTTAAACATTAAAATGTTTGCATTGTGCGAAAATAGGTGTATTGTACACACATGGTCTGCAGTCAAGCGGGCCGGCAAACAGGGAACAAGATCATGATTAATATAAGCGATGTAGTGAAAAGCTGGCCCGTAGATGAAAAGGGCTGGAGCATCTCGACCGGCACGGATTTCTGCGGGCTCGGAAACAAAGTAAAGCTCGGAAACTGGGTAAAGCTCGGAAACGAAGTAAAGCTCGGAAACAAAGTAAAGCTCGGAAACTGGGTAAGGCTCGGAGACGGGGTAAAGCTCGGAGACGGGGTAAAGCTCGGAAACGAAGTAAAGCTCGGAAACTGGGTAAGGCTCGGAGACGGGGTAACGCTCGGAGACGGGGTAAAGCTCGGAAACGAAGTAAAGCTCGGAAACTGGGTAAGGCTCGGAAACTGGGTAAGGCTCGGAGACGGGGTAACGCTCGGAGACGGGGTAAAGCTCGGAAACTGGGTAAGGCTCGGAGACGGGGTAAAGCTCGGAGACGGGTGCACATACGCACGTGACCTTGGCGTACAGTCTGGATATAGGCACGTGCTGGCTGTGATAAACGGCGAGATTAAGTTCGTCGGCGGTTGTCACACGTTCAGCTTTGCAGAGGCGCGTCAATACTGGAAAGGTAAACTCGACCGTGTTGAAACCTTACTGGCTGTTGATTTTGCTGAAAAACTCGCGGCGGTAATACCCGAAACAAAAGACCTGCCGCACTAGTAAACCAGCCCCAAGTGGTTGTTTCCAAAATGGAAATAGCTGAACTAACCGGAATCGACGGATAGCTGAACAATTAACCAAGGAAAAATAATGATGGAGCAATATATAAACGAGGAAGGAAAGCCAGTATACAAAGGCGTCACAGCGGAGACTCAATTCTCCAGTGATCTTTTTCACAAGCCTGAGTATCAAGGGATTGATGATGATGAAAATTTTGCTTTCCACAGTGAGTTAGGAAGCCTGACTGTCGTTGACAGAATGACAGGATTTGGCTTTCGCGACATTGAGACAGGATACCGCTCGCTCGATGGTAAGTTTTGGCTTGCTAGCGGTGGAAACGATGTAAGACTAGCCGGATGCACGACTGTTGGCGAGGCAATTATCTGGGTAAAAACCCGCGCAAATACCTGTTTGGGTGAATAACTTTTAACCAACGCCCAAAGGAGGGTTTTATTATGAAGTTATCGGTCTTTTTTTCACTATTGTTTGTCGTTTTTGTTTTCTTTATTATTCTTTTCTCAGCAGAACCACCAGACGAACAAAGCAAAATCTACTGCGAAATGGTAGAATTGTTCAACCAAACCGGCGGCGACTACGGCTGGCCGGATTATAATGAAAATTTTGATAAGGAGTGTCAATCATGATCACAATATCACTAGCCGAAATCCGCGCACAATCACCATGTCCTGACGGATGGCGAACGGTTTTAGCAGCTAAAGGGCCAGACATGGAGGCACGGTTCCCGCTGACCGACATTATTGAGACAAACAATTTCGATGATGCGTTATGGGCAATGCGGTGTCTGCCTGAGCACAACAACCTATGGCGAAAATACGCCGTTTGGTGCGCTAGGCAATTTGAGCACTTAATGACCGATGATCGTAGTGTTGCGGCTTTGGGTGTGGCTTGGCGTCACTCCGATGGCCTGGCAACGGACGAGGAGTTAGCCGCTACTTGGTATACTGCTAGTGACGCTGCTAGGGACGCTGCTAGGGACGCTGCTAGAGCCGCTGCTAGGGACGCTGCTAGTGACGCTGCCAGTGCCGTTGCTTGGGACGCTGCTAGGGACGCTGCTAGTGACGCTGCTTGGGACGCTGCTAGAGCCGCACAAAAACAGAAGTTAATTGAAATACTTAATGCGGGGGAATGGGTATGACCACATTCGCAAATGGAAAAGGAGTGTATAGAATGAAAAAAACAAACCCCAAGGATTTTGTGGGATGCGATAAGATACCCTTTCATTTGTGGCCCGAGACAGCAACCTTGCTCTGATCTCTTGCGCTGCTCGATGGCGCAAGCAAATATGGAAGATCTAATTTTAGGGCAGTGGGAGTTCGCGCAAGTATTTATTATGATGCCTGCCGCCGCCATATGAACAAATGGTTTGAGGGAGAAAACACAGATCCAGACAGTGGGCTTCCTCACTTGGCCCATGCGCTGGCTTGCATTGCCATCTTAGTTGAGGCAAGCGAGCAAGGCAACATGAATGATGATAGAATGTTTGATGGCGCTTATATCAAGATGGTTGAGAAGTATTCGCCAATGGTCGCCAAAATCAAAGAAAGCCACAAGGACAAATCACCCAAGCACTATTCTATTGCAGATAACCTATGAGCGCTTTAGTATTTTGGGGTCTGTGCGGTATCGCGCTAATGCTATCTACAACGCTTTACGGCGCATTCGTCAAAGCACCTAAGTACGGCCAATCACCTTGGCAGTCTGTTGGCGAGGCGTGGACAAATGTATTTATTGGATTCTCCATTAACTTTGTTGCCAACTTTTTTGTTTTTCCGCTGGCCGGTTACGCCCCGCCGGATGCGGAAACCAATTTCTGGATCGGCTGCATTTATACTGGAATAAGCGTTTTAAGGAGTCTTATTATAAGGAGAACCTTTAATTGGTTTTCCCGTTAGCGCAGTCGCCCGAGTCCTTTGACTTCTCATAATCAACATGAACCTTGCTTGAAAAGAAAGGTATTGTGCCAACGCTTATTTCTCCAACGGCTTTGATTGTGCCGTATTCGTCGCAATCAAATTCTAGGGTTTCGAGCAAGCCTTTGTCGCTTGTGGCGCAACCCGTCATAAGCAAAGCCACAAATAAAAAATATTTCATAATTCTATTCTCCTGTACATAAATTGATGTTCTATAACGCCTTCTTTTTTCTTGGCATTGTGTAAGTTTGTGGCTCGCCCAATAATCCAGCCGCGCATTTTTCTAGGGATAAAACCGCCTTTTGTAAACGGTATTTTTGTTCTGCTCTCTTGTACGTCAAGCCTTAGCTCTAGGTCGATCAAGTCGTTGCTCTCTTGCGGGATTATTCCATGCTCAATTAGCCAGCAGTTCACATCATGCTTTGCGCTGGGTATCAAGATAAAATCATAATCTGGATACCTGTTTGCCCCATTCCACTGGAAACCTTCCAGCATTTCAAGCCACCACCGGCCGTCAATGTATCTGACGTTATAGAATAGCGCGGCAAACTCCCTGACAATGCCCACGTCGTTATGGTATGGCATAACAACAGACTCGCCAAGGGTATACAGCTTGTTGCTTACAAGAGCGCTGGTAGACTTAACAGGCATTACATAACGTAATCTAAATAGTGGTTAAATATTGACCTGGCGTAGTTGGTAGTTTCATAGCAGCTTTTTGGGCCTGTCACCTCGCAAAGCGAGCCAATGATTTCTTTATAGCCAGAAACACCGCCCGCTATCTTTTGGGCTTTTAAGATATTGCCAAATCCAGCATTGTAGCTCGCAAGCGCTAGGCATTGTCTATCGATAGTCGGCCTAGGCCAGTGCCATTTCTGAATGAGCATTCCTAAATAACACGCACCCGTTTCTATGCTTGCCGTTTCATTTGTTGGCGATTTTCCTTCGTGTCCGGCTTTGACCGACCACTGCGCCCAAGTCGCTGGCATTATCTGTGCAATGCCCACAGCGCCCGATGGTGATACTGCAATTGGGTTAAGGCTGGACTCTTGGAATAGCTGCGCTTTAAATAGCCGCCAGTCGTAATCTTCCGGTAGCCATTTTTGTGCAGCGCGTATAATAATATCGTCGTATTTGTCCATTACTTCTGCGCCACTTGTGAATTCTTGAATTGAGAGGCAATAACGGCCAGGGAAACCTCTATTTTATTAAGTCTTTCAGAGTTTATTTTTAGAGACGAATCCGACTCTTGCGCCCTTTTAAGTTGCGTTTCAAGCAATGCCTGATTAACCGCAACCCCTGAATTTAAAGAAAATAAAACACCAAACAGCGCAAGCATTGAAGAGACAAAAATAGTCGTTATGATCCCAGCCGCAACCGTTATGAACTTTTCTTTTGTTAGCATTTGTTATTTACCTGGCGTAAAGAATTATCAACCAAAAACTACCTAACCGGAAGCTCTTGAAGCATCTCTGCCAATGTTGGCTTATCTCTTGCCCCGCTGTCTACGTTTTTCTGCACCTCAAATGCGTAGTTCCATACAGCGTCTCGCCAGTCCACAGTTACCTGAGCCTCTACTC
>Ga0222662_1001226_pt1 | contig 13371 bp, 12 predicted proteins | sample AntAcemetagen600_FD_179821 | JGI IMG/M metagenome (GOLD analysis project Ga0222662, IMG submission 179821) | Saline water microbial communities from Ace Lake, Antarctica - #600 | ecosystem: Environmental > Aquatic > Non-marine Saline and Alkaline > Saline | place: Antarctica: Ace Lake...
GATACTGGAGCCCATCGGCAATATCCCACCTGCCGAAGCAGAGGAAAATTATTACGCAGCACGCGACAAAATCCCAAAGGCCGCATAACTTAAACTAAACAGCCTCCAGCAAACCCGGGGCGGTTCATAATGGCGCTTGAGATTTCAGGGCTCGTGGCCATGATCTCTAAGTCCTGCTCAATTGATGTCAGGTATTTTGAAAAGGATGTATGGCGTGCTGCCAGAGCTGCTTCAAATTTGGCGTTTGTGCCTTCTTCGATTGTTGACGCGGCTTTCATATAACTTGAAATGCCCACACCAAACGCCATTACGAGGGCGCAACCCACAATAATGAGTGGCAGTTTTTGCGCGATTTTCAATTCGGTCAGCTTAAATGTCATTTTCGGTATCCCCTGGTTCCTTAGGTGGACCCTCACGTTTCCACCTGAGGTTGTATCTCAGGTGCAAGGTAGGCCGAGAGTCGTAAAATTTGCCTTAATTTGACCAGACCCTAAGTTTTAATTGTGCGTATTGCGTGTGGTTTTCTCCCTGGTTTTTTACGCTCGAAAGAAGATTTATTGCTGTCAGAGGCATGTGTTGTGATACTGCGCGCAACAAAAATAGCCGGGGAGGCTCACACTCAATGACACTTGACCCACAAGTGAAACTGCTGCTCGACGGTATGGCAGCCGCAGGCGGCGCACCGATCTCTGAAATGTCACCGACGGACGCGCGTGCGATGTATGTCGCCATGAAAGATCCGCTGGAGGTTCCCATTGGAAAGACGGAGGACCGTCATATTCCAGGACCAGATGGTGATATTCCTGTTCGTTTCTATACACCCGTGGCTGGAGGCGGTGGCGCTCAGCCTGTTTTGGTTTATTTCCACGGTGGTGGCTGGGTGATCGGTGATTTAGAGACCCATGATGCTTTGTGTCGAACCCTCGCTAATGAAAGCGGGTGTAAAGTAATGGCCGTCGATTACCGTATGGCCCCGGAGCATAAATGTCCTGCAGCCGTTGACGATGCCTACGGCGTTGTGCAGTGGGTTGAACGACATGGCGCTAGCGTTGGTATTGACGTGAACTCTATTGGCGTCGCCGGAGATTCAGCGGGTGGCAATTTGGCAGCGGTGGTGTGCCAACTTGCGCGGGAGCGTAAAGGACCAGCCATTCGGTATCAATTGTTGCTGTACCCGGTCACTGATACGGATACCAATACCGGCTCTTATCAGTCTTTCGGGGAAGGATACTTCCTTGAGAAAGCGACCATGGAGTGGTTTCTCGATCATTATTTGGGCAGTGACTATGACCGGACATCGCCACTGGTTGCGCCGTTGCGCGCCTCTTCGCTCAAGAAACTACCACCGGCCTATGTGGTAACGGCAGGGCATGATGTTTTGCGGGACGAAGGAAAAGCCTACGCAGATGCGCTCTGTGAAGCAGGTGTTGATGTGGACTATGTGGACTATCCGTCCATGATCCACGGCTTTTTTAATCTTCAGGGGATGGTAGATGCCAGCCGCCCTGCCGTTGTGGCGGCGGCGAAAGCCGTTGGGGCGGCGCTCGGCTGAGTCTACTGAGCCACAGGCCGCCCCACTGGGAGTTATTTCAGCAACTTGCCCGGGTTCATGATGCCCTTGGGGTCAAGTTTGGCTTTTAGTGTTTTTAGGAGAGAGATGCCGGTTGCCCCCTTCTCTTCTTCAAGCCAAGGTGCGTGATCGGTTCCGACCCCGTGGTGATGTGTGATTGTGCCACCGTTCGCGAGTAGTGCATCTGACGCAGCCCGTTTGATTTTCTGCCATTGCCCGACCTCGTTTGTGAGATCGCGCGGGAAGACGAAAGTGAAATAGAGGCTGGCACCATCTGGGTAGGAGTGGCTTACGTGGGCCATTACGATGCCAGATTGGCCAGCCTTTTCCATGTTTTCAGCAAGTGCTGTTTCAATTGCTTCGGTTACTTTTTTATGGAGCGGCAAAATATTTGACCACTCGGTCGCTGTTTCCAGCGTGTCGATCCCGATACCGCGGTCCATCATGGGGTCCCGTGCGTAGGGAGAGCTGAAGCGCCCGTGATACCATTTGTCGCCTGCGCCGGAGCCGAGCGAAAGAGCGCCTGCTTTTTTGCAAATGGCGCTCGTTCGTTCTTTTGCCCAGGCAACGGTTTCTTTTTCGCCTTCCAGGCCGATCAGCATGAGGCACGGTGTTTCGGCAAACCCTTTCCATTTGAGGAATGCGGCCTGCAATTTAGATTTGAGACCGCCGCCTCCGCTGCCCCCGAATGTCTGGAAAAAGTAAGTCTCTTTGGCATCAGAGAGGCGCACCATAGCAACGGGAATGTCGGCGTGATTGATGGTGCGGGCAACCTCGACACCGTCGGCGAAGTTTTTGAACAAATAGCCGCGATAGTCTTTGGTTTCTGGCACCTCGTGAATTTTGACGGTCGCATCGCAGATCACACCAAGAGCGCCTTCTGAACCGGCCACAATTTGATTGAGGTTTGGACCAGCGGCGGATGCTGGTGCTTCTTCGGTTGACCAGGCGCCTGTAGGTGTCGCTAAGCGAGCCGAGATGACCCATTTTTCCGCTTTGCCATAACGATTGGATTGTTGTCCGGCGCCACGGGCTGCGACCCATCCGCCAAGCGTTGAATATTCAAAACTCTGGGGATAGTGACCTAGGGTGAGGCCCTGTGCTTGAAGTTTTTCTTCCAACTGCGGGCCATAGATGCCTGCTTCAATGCGGGCGGTCATGGAGATGCGATCAACGTTGAGGATGTTTTCCATCAGTGTGAGGTCAAGGGTCACGACTTTATCTTCTGCAGAACGGCCATGGGCATTGATGCCGCCCACCACGCTTGAGCCGCCGCCAAAGGGGATCACTGTGATGTCTTTTTCACTGCACAAGGTCAGCACTTGTTGCACTTCGTCTGGTGTGCGCGGGTAAAGCACAACATCTGGCGCAACAGCAAGATCGCCAGCGCGAACGTAAAGCAGATCGTGATAGCTTTTGCCACGTGCGTGGAGGGCCCGCTCATAGTCATCGGTGCGGGTCTGGCCTTCGCCGACGATTGCCTCGAAAGCGCTGAGTTCTTCCTTGCTCAGGTGACAGGGCGGCAGTGTAATTTCAGAGAGTGATTTGGCCGGCGTTGAGGGCAGGACATCCATGCCGAGTGTCTCTCGGATCCAAGTCCATTGTGGCGCACCATCTGGAAGCGGATTATCTTGTTTGGCAGGGCCCCAGCCGTTCCACCTCAGAGATTGACGATCTATTGTCATGGGAATGTCCTTCGTTTTGGGCGCGTTAAATTCGGAGTGTTAGGGCTGCGGGCAAAATGTTGAACCGAGCAGGGAGTTTTCCTGGCGCTTCGCCATCTATGTCGAGAAGCACAGCTTCTGACGTTATGGGTTCTGCCTCAATCCATTTTGCGCGGATGACCTCGACCTTTTCACCCTCGATATGGGTCCCGTCCTGTATCGATCCGGCGCCACCAAACAGCTCACCAATGGTGGTATCGCGCATGATCACAAGATCAAATTGAGCATCGTCAGGTTCGGCACCGGGGGCCATCATCATGCCGCCGCCAAAAAAGCGTCCATTGGCCACGGCCGCCGTTCCAACATTGATGATCTCGTCAAATCCGCTATCTGTGCGAATGCGAACAGGCTGTGGGCGATAGCTGAGGGCTGTTTTCAAGATTGCCCATTGATAGGCAAATGATCCACCGAACAGTTTGGAGATGCTGGCATTGTTCACGGCGCGGTCAACAGCGCCCGAAATGCCAAAACTTGCGATGTTGTTGAAATGACGGGTGACCGGTTCGCCCGCATCGGTCTGAAACGAAAGCTGACCGATGTCTATTGTCTGTGTTTTCCCCGTGGAAAGGCGCTGGATGCAGCCTTGGAAATCTGCGGGCAAGTCGAATGTCTTGCGGAAGTCACCGCCCGTTCCTGCATTTAGCAGGGCGAGCGGGGCTGCTGCCTTTCCATCAAGCGTGCCAGTCATCAGGCCATTGATGGTTTCATTGATGGTGCCGTCCCCACCGACAGCAATAACCAGCGATGCATTTTGGTCGGCGGCTTGTTTGGCAAGATTTGCTGCGGGCAAATGTATCGGGGTCGCTGAACTGTCAGTGAAGAGCGCCGTTACTGGGCCTAAATTGGTTTCCAAAAGTTTTTGAATTTCAGGCCAGTCACGCCCCGTGCGTCCGCCCCCCGACATTGGGTTGACGATTGCAAAAATGGGACCTGAGTTGGGTTCTGTCATACCGCTGGACCTGATCGTTGATCGAGCGTCTTATAGCTTTCTTCCAATACTGCAATTTGGCGCGCTCGTTCGGCTGCATCCCATCCGCGTTCGCGCGCCATTAAGTCAGCTGCGCGGTGGATGGTTTTGGCGTCAGGTTTGCCGATGGTGCCCAATCCCATGCGACGCAAGACGGCGTCAGATAGCGTCATAGCCATTTCGTGGCGTGCGGCGTGGGCGATTTGTGCGCCAATATCAGCCGTGTCATCCCCGAGTGGATTTAGCAGGTCAGGTGCTTCGCCCTGACGTTCATTTGCCGTTGCCAATACCTGTTCATACCGCGATCCATGATAGCGGGTCAGATTGGCCACAGTTGCCGGTGCAAGGTTCAAATGGTCTGCTGTCGCTTTTTCAACAAAAGGACGGAAGCGACCCGTCGCTCCCCCATAGAGAGGCGTATTTTGAGTCCGGCTTGGGGTGCTTCGCCCGAGCTTTTCTAGCGCGCTGTCGACCACTTTCTCAGCCAAATGGCGCGACGTTGTCCACTTGCCACCCATTGCAGACAGAAAGCCATCGACCCCATCCACTTTGCTGTGATCTACAATCTCAGCAGCGCGGCTTGCGTTGTAGCTGTCGTCATCATCGCTATCATCTTGCGGTGTTGTGTCTACCAGCGGACGGATGCCGACGTAAAAATGTTCGACGTCTTTGCGCGTGAGGTTAAGGCCGGGCAGCCCATCATTAACGACAAGCAAAAAGTCTTCGATGTCTTGTTCCGTGACACCAATTTTGTCGGGCTCATCTTTGAAGACCGTGTCGGTGGTTCCTAGAATGGTTTTGCCCCGCCACGGCAGAACAAAGAAGTGGCCGCCGATTTTCGACTGAACAGCCAAAGCATATTCGCCAGACAGATTGCGCGTGATGAGGTGAATGCCTTTGGAGCGAATGAGCCGACGTGAAGGTTTGCCGTCTTCGGACAGGCCCATCATTATGTCTGCCCATGGGCCGGCTGCGTTGACGGTGAGAGCGCCTTTGATTTCGTGGGTGTCGCCGGTCAGCGTGTCTGTGACAATCACACCTGCAATGTTATCATGGCCGTTCTCTGCCTTTTCTTTCAGAAGGCCTGTCACTTGCGCATAATTGGCTGCATCCGCGCCTTGCTCGGTTGCCCCAAGTACAAACTCCAGACACAGGCGTTCAGGCGCAAACATTTGGCAGTCGTAATAAATTTTTGCGCCAGTCAGTCCTTCGGGCTGAAGCGATGGCATCAGCTCGAGCACCTTCTCGCGAGAGATGCTTGTGTAGCCCGGGATTTTTTTGTCCGGATCATCCAGGCGATTGCGATCATAAGCGAGCAGATCGTACATGGTGAGGCCAATGGCCAGCACAGCGGCCCCTTTGAACCCACGTCCATAGGTTGGCAGGATGAAAGGAAGGGGGTCTACAAGGTGAGGAGCATTCTGCTCCCAGGTGCGACGTTCACGGAGCGATTCTCGCACCAGGCCGATCTCGCCGTTCACCAGGTAACGCAGACCACCGTGGATCAGCTTTGATGAGCCCGCGGTGGTTGCATGGGCGAAATCGTCTTTCTCAAGAAGTGCCACCTTCAGCCCGCGTAGGCTCGCGTCCCACGCGATCGAGGCCCCTGAAATACCCCCTCCAATGACAATCAGATCATAAGAAGTGTTGCTCATGGCATTCAGGTCGCGCTGCATCTCGGTATCCTAGGGTGACGTTAGGTAAGGGCGGGGTGTTGTGGGCGTTCAAGTACGCGATTGCAAGCCTTTTTGTTCCATCCGCCACTTTAGGTGGTTGAGCCGATCCTGGCCGAAAAAGGGCTCTCCTTCAAAGACCATTAAGGGCACGCCCCAGTGACCCGCTGCATTTTGCGCCGCTTCATTGGCGGCAATGATGGCTTCATAGTGGTCCACGTCTGCCTCGATCTTGGCGTCGAGCTCTGCAAGTTTGAAACCGGCTCTCTCAGCGGCTTTTTCCAGGTGATCGCCCTCGTTCCATCCTTTAACACCCCCAAAAATGATGCTGCTGATCTCGTCAACGAATGAAAGGCCCTGACCCGCTTCTGCTGCGGCACAGCCAAGCCTGGTCAGCCGGTGGATATAGGGCTGTTCTTTGGGAACATTGCCGCTGGCCAGATCCATGACCACAGGGTCAGGTGAGGGCCAATTGTAGGCAAGGCCTTCCATTTCTGCGACGCGGACCGTGTCTTTCAGCAGATAGGGAGGCCAAAGGGGATTTACGGTTTTGAAGAAGCCATCCATGCGCACCGCGATAGGGTAGACCGGTCGCACGTTCACTTTCAGATTATAGTCGCGCTCCATCGCCACCAGGCGTTTGGTGATGAGGTAGGAATAGGGCGAGCGAAACGACCAAAAAACGTCGAATTCGAGCGGCGTGGCGTCTGGCATAGAAAACTCCCTGAGAGCGGCTGTTTTATAGATTTTTATGCGCTCCAAGGTCGAGCTTTTGCGCTTCGTTTGCAACCCCTGCTAAGCTCGTCCCCAACAAACATAATGTGACTTAAAAAAGATCCCAGGGAGCCGCAAATGGCGCAGATAGAAGCAAATGGTATTTCGATTGAATATGAGCGTTTCGGGCCAGAAGACCGGGAAACGGTTCTCCTCATTATGGGGCTATCAGCGCAGTTAACACTTTGGCCGGTAGAGCTTTGCGATGAGCTGGTGGCGCGCGGGTATCACGTTATTCGTTTTGACAATCGTGATATTGGTCTTTCTGCGAAATTTGAAGAAGCGGGCATTCCTGATATGGGTGCGTTGGTCGGTGCGCTTCTGTCTGGCCAAAAGCCCGATGCCCCTTATTCGCTCGACGATATGGCTGCCGATGCTGTTGGCCTGCTGGATGCGCTCGGCATCGAAAAGGCACATATCGTTGGGGCTTCCATGGGGGGTATGATTGGGCAACTGATTGCCATCAATCATCCTGAGAAAACGCTGAGCCTGACCTCCATCATGTCGACAACGGGCAATCCGGAACTGCCGCAAGCGACGCCGGAAGCGATGGGCGCCCTCACAGCACCAGCACCGGACCCCAGTGATGAGGAGGCTGTTGTTGCCCGCGGCATGAACACCTGGCGCACGATTGGCAGCCCGGCCTATCCGATGGACGATGCAACGCTTCGGACATGGGTGTTGCGCGATTTCCACCGGTCGTTCTTCCCAAATGGGATCTTGCGCCAAATGGCGGCGATTGTTTCCAATGGAGACCGCCGGGAAAAACTGAAAGCCATTCGCGTACCGACTGTGGTACTGCATGGCCAAGCTGATCCTTTGGTGCCGATTGAAGGTGGGCGGGACACAGCTGCTAATATTCAGGGGGCGGAACTGATTGAAGTGCCGGGCATGGGGCATGATTTTCCTTTAAGCCTTGTTCAAACATTTGCGGACGCCATCACAAATGCAACATCGCGCGCAAGCGCCCAAGCCGCAGCGGAGTAAGTTCTTATGCAAATCAGATCCAATGGCATTTCCATCGAAGTCGAGCGTTATGGGGCGGACGACCATCCTACCATCTTGCTCGTTATGGGGCTCGGCGGGCAGATGACGCTCTGGCCGATGGAGCTTGTCGAAGACCTCGTGTCACGTGGTTTCCATGTCGTGCGCTATGACAACCGTGATGTCGGCCTGTCGTCAAAGTTCGACCATATGGGCAATCCGAAAATGTTGCGGCTCATTCTGGCTGACGCGTTGGGCTTCACGCCAAAAGCCCCTTACCTGCTGGATGATATGGCCACGGACGCCGTGGGTGTGCTAGACGCGCTCGGCATTGAGAAAGCGCACGTTGTGGGTGCCTCCATGGGCGGCATGATTTCGCAGCTTATTGCAGCCAACCATGGCGACCGGGTTTTGAGCCTGACCTCCATCATGTCAACGACGGGGCATAAATCTCTGCCCAAGCCAAGCAAAGCGGCCCGGTCCGCTCTGCTGTCGCCACAGCCAAAAGACCCGACTGATCAAGAGGCGATCCTGGCGCGTATGTTGTCGACCTTTAAGGCGATCAGCAGCCCGGGCTATCCGGCAACCGATGCTGAGCGGCTGGAAATGCTGACCGAGCAACATGAGCGCGCGTATCACCCAACGGGGCTCGTGCGCCAGATCGCGGCGATTGTTGCGAGTGGTGATCGTCGTGAGGCGTGTAAGAAAATTACGGCACCTACCGTTGTGGTCCACGGTGAAGCTGATCCGCTTGTGCCAGTTGAAGGTGGGCGCGACACTGCCCTGCACATTCGTGGAGCAGAAATTGTGACCATTCCCGGTATGGGCCATGACATGCCTGCCCAATTGCTTCCTGCCATTGCCGATGCGATTTCGAGTGTGATTGCACGTGCGGACAAATCAAGCGCTGGTGCAGCGCAAGCGGCGGAGTAATATTTATGCAAGTCACTGCAAATGGTATTTCTATTGAAGTGGAAGATATGGGCCCAAAAGAGGGTCCCACGATTCTCCTTGTGAACGGCTATACCTCCCAGCTTATCAATTGGCCCAAGCTATTGCTTGATGGTCTTGTCGACGCCGGTTTTCGCGTCGTGCGTTATGACAATCGCGATGTTGGCTTTTCTCAAAAGTTTGAGGGAGCCCCTGATCCGCGTGAAGCTTTTAAAGCAGTGGTGTCCGGCAACGTGCCTGATATTCCCTATGTTATGGCCGACATGGCCGCTGATGGCATAGGCGTGTTGGACGCGCTGGGCATCGACAAGGCGCATGTCGTCGGCGTGTCCATGGGCGGCATGATCGTGCAGCTTATGGCGATCAATCATGGCGCCCGGTTGCACTCTATGACATCCATCATGTCATCGACCGGCAATCCTGATGTGCCGCCGGCCACGGAAGAAGCGCAGATCGCGCTGAATGAAGCGGCGCCTAGTGATGGGCGAGAAGATGTTATTGTACATTCCACAAAAGGGCGGCGCACTTATGAAAGCCCAGCCTACCGGAAAACGGACGCCGAATATGAGCAGCTGATTGGCGAGGCCTATGACCGGATGTTCTATCCAGACGGCTATATGCGCCAGTATTGCGCGATTGTGGCAGACGGAAACCGCGTTGAGCGGTTAGGCTCCATTACCGTGCCAACGCTGGTTATTCACGGCAAGGACGATAATCTTGTGCGCGTGGAGGGCGGCATTGATACGGCGCAATCTGTTCCCGGTGCAAAGCTGGAGCTGATTGACGGCATGGGGCATGATTTGCCAGATGGCCTGTGCCCGCGTTTCATTGAATTGATTGTGGGTCATGCGCGCGGCTCCCTTGCGGCGGCGGCGGACTGAATTGATCTTGTCCAAACGAAAAAGGCGGAGTACATGCTCCACCTTTTTTGTTTGTCGCTGATTGTTTAAACGCCGCCACCAACTTTTTACTTGGTCGTCGGGATTACACCCCACCTCCGACTTGGCTGGCACCGCCATCACAGGGCACACATGCGCCGGTCGTATAAGCGCTGGCGCGGGATGCCAGGAAGATTGCAACGCCTGCAATATCTTCTGGTTGGCCAATGCGCTTGCGTGGATTTGCAGCGGCGATGACGTCCCCCAATTCCGCCAACGTTGCCGCCATCATGTGGCTCTGGAAGGGCCCTGGCGCGATGCAGTTCACCAAAATATCTTCTGATGCCAGACGTTGTGCCAAGTGGCGCGTCAACATGATCATGCCTGCTTTTGAAGCGGAGTAAGCATAAGTCTCCAAGGAAGGCGGCACGATGCCGTTGATGGACGCCGTGTTGATGATGCGGGCTGGCTCATCATATTCGGCCGCCTCGCGCAGCAGGGGCAAAAGTTTTTGGATCAAAAAGAAAGGGCCTTTGATGTTGATATCAAAAACCTTGTCCCAGCCTTTTTCGCCGTACTGATCAAGGGGCTCACCCCAGGCGGCGCCTGCATTGTTGACGAGAATGTCGATTTTCTTTTCACGCTTTGCGATTTCTTCGGCAAACTTTGTGACGCCTTCCACCGTGGAAAGGTCACCGGGAATGGAAATGCAGGTGCCCAATTCACTCAGTCGCGCTGCTGTCGCGTTGCAGGCTTCCGCCTTGCGGGCCGTGATGTAGACCTTGGCGCCATTTTCCACATACCCTTGAGCGATCATTTCGCCGATGCCGCGCGAGCCGCCGGTCACGATGGCCACTTTACCTTCAATGCTGAATAGATTTTTCATGGGTTTCCCTGTTTTACTAGTCATAACTATTTGACGCCGCGAGCGTCTTTTTGATTTTGATGGCGCGCACGCTAGCACGGAGCAGGCGGCTCGCGAAGGCCGAATTCCATCGCGTAAGGCTATCTCTTGTGCAGAATTAGTCAGCTATGCGTTTGCTCATGAGCATATGGCCGGTGGGTGCAAAGCCACTTTCATGGTTTAGCTGCATAAAGTGCCAGCAGTTGATAGGCGATGCTGGCGCCAGCCAATGCTGTGATTTCGCTCAGGTCATAGGCTGGAGCGACTTCCACCACATCCATGCCCACCAGATTGATACCTTCAAGGGCGCGCAAGATGTCGAGAGCGTGCCGCGTTGTGAGCCCTCCCACGCAAGGTGTGCCCGTGCCGGGCGCATAGGCGGGGTCAAGACAATCGATGTCGAAGGTTAAATAGACAGGATTGTTGCCCACGGTTGATTTGATTTTATTGGCAATGTCATTGGCTGAGGCATTGCAGGCCTCTGATGCTTCGATAATGTTGAAACCATGCGTATCGGGATTATGTGTGCGCAGCCCTACCTGGATGGAGTGCTCTGGTACAATGAGGCCTTGTTCTTTGGCATGATAGAACATGGTGCCATGGTCAATGCGGCCTTGCGTATCTTCCCACGTATCAGAGTGTGCATCGAAATGAATTAGAGAGAGGGCGCCTTGTTTTGCGGCATGTGCTTTTAGCATTGGGTAAGTAATGAAGTGATCACCGCCCAAAGTCAGCATGGCTGTGTCGGTTGTCAGTATTTCGCTTGCATGGGCTTCCAGCTTTTCTATCCACGTTGCGGGTGTGCCAGGATCAAAGATGCAGTCGCCCCAGTCGGCTACCTTTAGCCTGTCGAGTGGATTGAAGTTCCAGCCTTGTGGCCAATCCCAAGCAAGGTTGGTGGAAGCTGTGCGCACAGCGCGTGGCCCCAGCCGCGCGCCGGGTCGCCCTGTTGTGGCAAGGTCGAAGGGGACACCGGAAACGGCAACATCCATATTGCTCAGATCACGGGTGTATTGGCAGCGGAGAAAACTTGTTGCGCCAGAGTAAGTCGGCTCATAGGAGGCGCCATACGGGTCCAACCTTGTAAAGGCTGCGTCCCCGTTTTCATCACCAACTTGTGCTGCGTCATATTCTGCCATGCGTTTTCTCCCTGAGTGAAGAATGACGCAGACGGCAGTCTGAGGAAAGCCTCAAGTATTGTGTCGGCTTGTGGGTGTTTAACTTATTCGAAAGTGTCTGGCCTGCCCCAGCCTAGATCAACAAATTCCCGCTTTTCGAACTCCTGGCCCAGGATCAGTGCGTCTGCGCCCTCTGATTGATCATAACCAATGGTTTCGAGTTGATTGCTAACGGTGACACATTTTGGCAGTGCATTTTCTGCGGCGGCGAGTGGCAGTGACAATGCTTCCACGCGCACGTTGCGACCGTTTGGGTGGTGGTTTTGCGCACGAATCCAGACGCCACACCCGCTCGTTTGCATCGTCTGAAAGGCTTTCAGCATGATGGGTGCGTCGTGGGGTGGTAGAATGTCGGCGAGATACATGCCGGTCATGTCGACCTTCATGCGTTCGACGACTTTGGTTCCTGTCATGCGACAAATGATGCGTTGGTCGGGTAGCATTTCCCAATAGGTCACGTCAGGTAGCGCCGCTGCTAAGTCGATAAGATCGAACTCATTGACAGTTGGTATGCTGTCGTTGTTGCAACGAGATTTCCAGTACGTTAGAAAAATATTGAAAAGCGGGTGGTCAAATTTCATTTTTGTTTTTGTAGCCTCGCATCGCAAATCACTCTCAAAACTGAATTTAGTTTGACCTGTGTTGCGGACAAAGAAAAGCCCCGGTGCGATGCACCGAGGCGTTCAGTTCTTGTGATTTAGGTCGAAGGATTTAGGCGACGAAGCCATCTTGTTCCAAAGACATGATGTCTTCTGAGCCCAGTTTAATCCGCTCTAGTGCTGTTGTTGTATATGGCACTTCACGTTCCAGCCAAATTTTTGCAAGCAAGAGTTTGCGCTTGTAAAAGTCAGGGTTGCCTTCACCAGCTTCCAGTTTGGCAAGTGAGATTTTTGCCATTCGTGCCCACATCCAACCCAGTGAAACGATGCCGAAAATATTCATCATTTCATAAGACGCCGAACCTGCATTGTCGAAGTTCTTTGGCGCATTTTCCATCAACCAACCGGCTGCTTTGCCCATGCGCTCATAGCCCTGCTTTAGCGGCGCAATGTAAGGCGCCATTGCAGCATCGCCTTCGTTTTCTTTGATGAAGTCTTCGATTTTTCCGAAGAACGTCATCGTGGCGCGACCTCCCTTGGCAGTCATTTTGCGTCCAACAAGGTCAAGAGCCTGCACACCATTTGCGCCTTCATAGACCTGGTTGATACGTGCGTCGCGCACAAATTGTTCCATGCCGTGGTCACGTACATACCCATGTCCGCCAAAGACCTGCATAGAAGCGTTAGCCGCTTCAAAGCCTTTGTCGGTGAAGTAGCCTTTGATGATTGGTGTCAGCAATTGGCTTAGGTCGGATGCTTCTTCCCGTTCTTTTTCGTCTGCCGAAGAGTTTTGCACTGAGAAGAGCATAGAGACATACATGGCGAGTGCGCGGGCACCTTCCACGAATGCACGTGATTGCAAGAGCAGGCGACGAACGTCTGGATGCACAATGATCGGATCGGCTGATTGATCAGGGTTTTTTGCGCCCGTGAGTGAGCGGCCGGCTGTGCGTTCTAATGTATACGCCGCACCGTTTTGCACAGCGACTTCGCCAACCGCAATGCCCTGGATGCCAACGCCCATACGTGCGCCGTTCATCATGCCGAACATGCCAGCCATGCCAGAAGACTTGGATTTAACTTCTTTGCCATCTTTAGTTTTCTTGGTGGACTTAGGTGCGCCGCCTAGTTTGTAAGCTACTGCATTGTCGAAGTTCAATACGCAGGTT
>Ga0222662_1001227_pt1 | contig 13365 bp, 11 predicted proteins | sample AntAcemetagen600_FD_179821 | JGI IMG/M metagenome (GOLD analysis project Ga0222662, IMG submission 179821) | Saline water microbial communities from Ace Lake, Antarctica - #600 | ecosystem: Environmental > Aquatic > Non-marine Saline and Alkaline > Saline | place: Antarctica: Ace Lake...
TGGAAAAACACCACATCGACCGCCGCGTCGAACAGATGGAAGCAGAAGGCGTCACCTTCCACTACAATACAAATGTGGGCGTTGATACATCGACATCCGACCTGATGGCTGAGTATGATGCTGTTGTGGTGTCTGGCGGCTCAGAAGCCCCACGCGATCTGCCCATTGAAGGTCGGGACCTATCAGGTATTCATTTCGCGATGGACTTCCTGCCTCAGCAAAACCGCCGCGTAAGCGGGGAGCCTTTGGGTGACGTTCAGCCCATCATGGCAAGCGGCAAACATGTTGTTGTTATTGGCGGTGGCGACACAGGGTCTGACTGCATCGGCACATCCGTGCGTCACGGTGCTCTTTCGGTAACGCAGTTGGAAATCATGCCGACACCGCCTGAAAAAGAAGACAAGCTGATGACCTGGCCGGACTGGCCGCTGAAAATGCGCACATCAACCAGCCACGAAGAAGGCGCCGACCGCGAATTTGCTGTCATGTCTCAGAAATTCACAGGCGACGATGGCCGTGTCAAAAAACTGCACTGCATTCGGGTCGATGACAAAATGCAGCCAATTGCAGGAACAGAATTCGAACTGAAGGCAGACCTTGTGCTGCTTGCCATGGGTTTTGTGCATCCTGTGAAGGAGGGCATGCTGGAAGATCTGGCGGTTGAGTTAGACGGTCGTGGCAATGTAGCTGCCGACACATCTACATACCAAACAAGTCAGGAAAAAGTATTTGCTTGTGGTGACATGCGCCGCGGTCAATCACTGGTCGTTTGGGCGATCCGCGAAGGCCGCCAATCCGCACGTGAAGTGGATGTTTTTTTGACAGGCGGCAGCAATCTGCCTCGCTAGCCTGAGATGCTAAGAACCCGATAGATCAGAGACCGTGCTACGTAATATCGCAGCGCGGTCTTCGTCTATTGGGCCATCCGTTATTGAGCTGGCTGCCTCGTCCCCTGCGCGCTCCCACGGTCGATTGACGAACTCAGAGACGCTTGAGCGAATATCAGACAGAATTTTTGTCACCCCGTGGCGCTCCATCTCTGAATTCCAAGTCTCTGACATCACAATGACAGTGTCCTGAACCGGCCCGATGGAAAGCCCCTGCACAAGCTGTGCAAGCCCTGCGCTGTTGAGCAGGAAAAGGATCGCAACGGTCACCAGCAAGGCGCGACGCACGCGGGAAATACTGATCCGGGTTTCTTCTTCTTGGCGCAGCTCAGCCTTCGATATGGCTTCCCAACCTTCATCAAGCTCGCCGAGGTCGTCGAACTTCTCGACAACCCCTGCCATTTCAATCTGTGTGATCGCGTTCATGTCGATCCCCTAGAACTGAAAATAAATGAAGGGTGCGACACCCTCGGGCGCCACCGCCCAGATGATAAACAAGCCAGCTCCAAAAACAGGTCCCAGAGCCGGTGACGGCAACCACTTTACGCCATCTCCGATCCAACGTCCAAGCGACGGTGGAGTGAAGTGAAACGCCAACGCTACGGCGATGAGCAGAGCCAGGAAAGGCGTTGCATGTTGAACGGGGGCCGACCAATTGCCAAAACCCATCACATAATCAAAGGCGATGCCAAAACTTTCAGCCCGGAAGAAAATCCAGGCAAAACAGACCAGATGGAAAGTGGTGAAAACACCAATGACCCAACTGGCCGCGTCCGAAATGCGCGAAACAGCCTGCGGCTCCCCCTCAACAGCCGGTGCGAGAGCTGCAAAGCGTCTTTTCACATACCGTTCAATGCCAAGCGCGGCACCATGAAACGCGCCCCAGAAAACAAAGGTCCAGGCAGCACCATGCCAAAGCCCACCCAAAAACATTGTCAAAAACAGATTGATGTAGGTGCGGATCGGACCTTTGCGACTGCCCCCAAGAGGAATGTAGAGATAATCCCGCAACCAGGTGGATAGCGAAATGTGCCACCGGCGCCAGAACTCTTGAAACGACGCAGAGCGATAAGGCTGATTGAAGTTTGCATTGAAGCGGTAGCCCAGCAAAGCAGCAATCCCAATCGCAATATCGCTGTACCCGGAGAAGTCACAATAAATCTGAATGGCGTAGCCATAAACACCGATTAACAGATCCACAGCGCCCAGCCTACCAGGGTCGAAGAAAACCGGGTCCACCAGCTCCGTCGCCAAATAATTGGCAATCACCATCTTTTTGATGAGGCCCGACAGGATGAGCGTAACCCCTATGCCCACCATGGCACGCGTCAAATGTGGCTTTTCCTCAAGCTGAGGCAGAAAGTGTGCGGCGCGCACAATTGGACCGGCCACAAGCTGTGGGAAAAAGGAAATATAGAGAAACACATCCAGCAGAGAGCGTTCAGCAGCCACCTCGCGGCGGTAGACGTCCACCACATAAGAAATGCCCTGAAAGGTGAAGAAGGAAATTCCAACCGGCAAGATCACCTGCAAGAACGGCAGATCTCGCTCAAGGTTGAGCATGACCAGGATTTCATCAAGGCTCTCCAGGAAGAAGCCGTAATATTTGAAGAACCCGAGAACCGAAAGATTAGCGATCACTGCCAGCGCAACAACAACACGTCTCAACCATTCGCGTTCAAAAACGCCAAGCATGCGCCCGAACAGATAGTTCACAAAGGACGACGCGGCGATCAATCCAACGAAACGCCAGTCCCACCAGCCATAGAAAGTATAAGAGGCGGCGAGCAGGAAAAGTTTGCGCAGATCAGCCGTTCGCCGCAGCTCCCAGCTAACGGCAAAGACGATCAGGAAGAAAACACCGAATTCAAAAGTCGGAAAAAGCATTCCGCTCTCATGGCCCCCAAAAAACCGGCCCATCATTCAAAAATGGCGGACGGTATGAAAGCATATTGTCCTGCGTACCGCCTGAAATCTCAACGTTAGCTTGTTATTTACCTTAACGCGGAACCTGAACTCAGGACGTCAATTGCCGACGACAGACAAGCGACGCGTAGGGCTTCATCAAGAAATCCCATAGGCGGCCCGCCATATGGTCAGCGCCAATCGGCGTCAGGTGCACATGGTCGCCGTAGGCCTTGGGCGGGTCTTGAAAAACGAACCGATGGATGGAACAGGCCCCGCCCATGGCGGCAGCACCATCCCAATAGGCAGTCCCCAATCGACGCGCCAGCTTCTCTTGAATAGCGCGCACCTTGTCCAAATTAGGAGGCGCATGCCAGCGGCTCAAGACAGGATCACGCGATGCACTGAGGGTGCCATACATAGCGCGCTCATTAAGAGCGAGAGGGGAACATGGTAAAGCAGAGGGTGCCACAGCCTCTCCCCCAAGCCTTTGATCGCGCCAGGCTGGCAATCTGGCCCCATCAAAGGCCCCGAGCACGACGATGGTCACGTCAGGCAGTTGTGCGCGCAACCATCTAAGCCGTCGCTCCAACAATTTTTCGTAGAGACTAATATCCAGCGCATCGTCAAACCCCTCATTCGTACCATATCCGAGCAGAATAAGATCCGGGGTCATGGCCGCCAATTGTGCAGAGACAATCGTCTCGTCCCATGCATCCATTACCCTCAACGTTGCGCCTGGAATGCCCTGCGCTTCGTAGAGAACACCAGGCCCTTCCCCAGCGCCGCCCCACCCCAGCACGGCGACCGGACCATCCCCAACAGGACGGATCATGATTTGCGACACCTGTCGCGCATCAAGCCACACTTGCATCAAGCTGGGCACGGGACCATCTGTCGCAAATATTCCAGCCGACGCCCCATTTAGGAAAACTTCAACCGCGCCACCATCCGGCTGCTGCAACAAATCCAATGTGACAACATTGAGAGGTGCCGCACCGGTCATCCTCATCGACATCCAGTCTGAGACAGAGGCGCTCTCCGCACGATAGCCGGACAGGCCAAACGGCCCAACAATCTGACCATAAAGGCTGGAAAAAATAGTCCACCCTTCACTGCTTTGAACGCTGACGCCTTGACGTCTGTAGTAGGGAAAAGGCTCACCGGGGGGAAATTGACCCCGCCCCGCATCGCCCAAGCGATTGGCAAACCGTGATTGCAGCGCACCTGAGAACCGGTCGCCTGCAATGTGGCTATCACCTAAGTGGAGTATGCGCAGTGACCTTTGGGTTTTGCCGCTCTCCAGCGCGTAAACGCGTTCATAGAGGGCGGCGAGGGTCGGGTTTGGCGGGACTGAGGGATCACAAGGCTCAGTTGCACATGCCCCGATCAAACCAGACAGGAGCATAAGAGGCAGAATTTTTTTTAGAGACGCGGCCAGCGCCAATCGTCCGCCCGCCCGGGTCGAAGTTCTGGCGCGGCTACAGGTACCTCTTTGATTGATGAAGCAACCAATGGTTCACTGGCCTGTCCGCTCGGCGCGTCGCTTGCCACTTCCTGACGCAAGTCCAATTGTGGCACCTCGGGTGCTGCCGCCGTCTCGACTTGCTCAAGCTCGTGCTCAAGCCCGTCAACGGCTGAACGCTGATCACCGACACCAGGCACAATGCCAGCATCACGGTCATTCACGAGATCATCTGCAACGACGCTTGCCAAAACACGGTAACCTGCCAACGTAAAGTGAATGCCATCATCTGCTCTAAGCAAACGACGACGCCCTCTCGTATCGAGACCATAAGCTGAGTATGCGCCTGAACTGTCTGCAAGATCATTCCAGGTGGGAATGAAAGGCACATCGTTGGCAATCGCGCGCTCTGCAAAAATAGTATTAAAATATTGCATGTCGCCGCCAAAGCGTGGACTGCGCATCACAGGCAGCCCCACCCAATAAACCAGCACACCACGCGCTTTGAGCGAGGCGGTAAAGCGGTCGATACGTTCTTTATAGGCCGCTTCCCACCCAGGCGCGCGCAACCGGTGCCTGCGGCCTGCATCATCCACCAACACCTGCCGGTCATTGGTTCCGATCATGATGATCGCGATATCGACCTGTTCTTCGTTCAGAACATTTTCAACTTCTGCGTTCCAGTCAAAATAGTCGCGCCGTACAAAACCAGTGGACACTTTTGAACGCTTGACGATGTTGAAGCGGCCATCCGATTTCAGTTCGCGGTAGAGGCCAGCCCAAAGTCCATCACCGAGGGAGTCACCCAAAATCACGACATTCATGATCCGATCAAGAAGCTCGCCCGTCGGGTTTCCCTGTGACGGGGCCCTGGTTCCAGGGTTGGGTACCGGGGCCATTGAGGCTGTCGAAGGCGTTGAGGGAACCGCTTGAGCGGGAACATTTGGTGTGATCTGTGCCGCCACGGTTGGACCACCTGCTCGCGCACCGGGCCGCGCGAGCGGCAACGGAACACTCGACATGCCCACAATTGTGCCATTTCCAACCGGTGCCGCTCTAGCAGGCCACGCCCATAGCGCCACCGCCAAAACCAGAAACAAACCCAGTACGAATGGAAAAAACCATTTTAACTCAATACCTTGCGCGCGCAACGCCCATCCCCTACATCTGACAAACGTCGGCCTGTCCCATTATGAAACACTCTTAAACCGACTATCCTCTACCTGTGCAGTCGCCGTGCCGCGCGGCCACAGATTTTATCTTAGGAGGCTTCTGCCTCGCTGCCAATGCGGTGAATGTAAAAGTTACACCGCTGTACGGAGGATTTCACTAACGACACGTTCAAGATCGTTTAGGGAAGAGCATGTCACGGCTTTATCGCAATGCGGTGAGAGCTTGCGCATTTCGCTATCGCCGGTATTCCACAGCGATTTACCTTCAGGGTTGAGCCAGATAACGCGCCGCGCCCTGTCATGAATTTTATCAAGAATATCAGCGCGGGGGTCCCCAAAATTGGACCGCGCATCACCAAGCACCAGAACCGTGGTGCGATGATCTATATCGTCCAAGGCCATGCTCTCAAAATCTTCGAATGAACGCCCATAGTCCGTCGATCCACCCCCATGTAGGCTCAACGCCTTCTTGATGGCATTTTCAATCTTCTCTTCTGCGAACAAATCCGTCACTTCCCCCATTTGATTGGAAAAAGCGAAAGCACGAACCTTTGGCAGCACTTCGGTGAGCGAATAAAGGAACATCAAGAGGAACGTCGCATATTGCGCCACAGACCCCGACACATCACAAATCGCCACAACTTTTGGTCGATCAACTTTTGTGCGCTTCCACGCGATGTCGAACATCAAGCCATCAAACTCAATGTTCTGGCGAATGGTCCGCCGCACATCAAGTTGTCCACGGCGCGATTTTTTCTTGCGTCGCGAATTAAGAGAGATCAACCGCTTTGCCATCTTGCGCACCAGCGATTGCATCAGCTTGAAATCACGCCGATCAACGTTGGAGATTTTGATCTTGGAAAGCACTTCTTCACGCAACTGACGCCCAGCATTGGCCGTATAAAGTTCAAGCTGACGTTCGACATAATCTCGCACGTCCAATCGAAAGTCATCACGCATGCCCCTCAAACGTTCAGCGCGCGCTTCACCTTCAGGCGTACTGGAGCGTTGCTCGCCATCAATCGTCGCGTTGAGGCCGTCCAGCCCCATGGCTTCCATGATCCGCCGCGTGAAGAGACCACGTTGTGTGAAGAGGCGAATACGGTCCGCGCCCACTTCACGTCCCGCCGCCGCAAGCTGCCCTTGCAATTCAACCGCGTCGCCGCTTTCAAGAAGAGCCGCAAGGTCACGGTCAGCGGCTGCTTCTGCCCCCTGTTCGCCGCTTGGGTCGCCATTAGATCCCGTGCCACCAGAACTGGGGCCATCATCAGATGCAGAGCCAGCTTCACCGGGTTGGCCATTGCCATCACTGGGCGCACTTTCCCCCTCTTCGCTGTCTTGTCCATCAGCATTTTCATCTTCAGTACTTTGGCTATTCTCAGCGCTTTCTTGGTCGTTCGCCGCTTTAGAGCGCTCAAACTGTTCAAATGCAAAAAACTGATCGAAACAATCATTGAAGGCAAATTTTTCTTCATCGGTTTTGGCCAGCACCTGGCTCAGCGAGTCTTTCAAAACCTGCCGGTCTGAAAAGCCAACCAGCTCGGCCACCCGCCCAGCATCAACACTTTCAGAAATGGAAACCCGCACATCCTGCGCGCGCAACGCCCGCACGAAATTTGAAAGAACCTGGCTCATGAAGGTCTATTCCGCTGCAGCAACAGCCGCTGTCGTCAACGCATTCAATTCGCTATCGACATTATCGATGTCGTCTTGAAATTTCAGCAGCACATTGAGGGTATTGCGCACAAGCTCAGTATCCAGTTCGCGTGCGTGCAAAAGGATCAAGGTACGTGCCCAATCAATTGTTTCACTAACGGCCGGAACTTTTTTCAACTCAAGCTCACGCAAGCTCTGAACAAAACCCACAAGCTGCTTGCGCAATCCCTCTTCGACTTCCGGCACCCGTGCGGTAATGATCTTGGTTTCAAGATCAGCATCCGGGAATGGAATATAGAGATGCAGACAACGGCGTTTCAACGCATCGCCAATTTCTCGCGTGTTATTGGACGTAAGAAAAACAATCGGTGAACTCTTTGCCTTGATCGTGCCCAGCTCCGGTACCGTGATCTGATATTCAGACAAAAGTTCAAGCAAAAAAGCTTCAAACTCATCATCGGACTTGTCGATCTCATCGATCAGCAACACCGATCCATGCTCAGCCCACAATGATTTCAGCAAAGCACGGGGCTCAAGAAATTCTTCTGAGAAAAATGTGTCGTCAAAGTCATGAAGCCGGTCCATGGATTCTTTGAGGCCATTGGCTCCTTCCATGAGGTCACCGAGCTTTTCCTTCAACACCTGTGTGTAGAGAAGCTGCTTGCCATATTTCCATTCATACAACGCTTTGGCTTCGTCCAGGCCTTCGTAGCACTGCAGGCGGATCAAAGGCAGATCAAGGAACTCAGCTGTGGCCTTTGCAAGCTCAGTCTTCCCAACACCAGGAGGCCCCTCAACAAGGATCGGCTTCTCCAGGTTTTGAGCGAGAAAAATAGCTGTCGCAATATGCTCATTGCAGATGTAGCCGCTCTGGGCAAAGCCCTCTTGAATTTTTGCAATTTCAGCGCGTGGTTCTGTCACGTCGTATCTTTCTCAAACTATCAATATCGGTTGGCCGCACAATATCATAGTCGCGCGCCCATGCACGCAGTGAATGACACAAAGTCACTTTAGGAATTTAACGCAGCGACACTCAGTACTTTTCGCACCACACTCGCCTGATCTCGAGCGTCGAGCTTACTTTTTATCTGCGCAAACTGAGTTCGCACTGTAGCCATAGAGACCCGTTCTTGAGCTGCGTAATCCGTCAGGCTAGTGCCATTGGCGAAGGCAGAGGCAAGCATCGCTTCTCGCGGAGACAAGCCATACCAGTGAACAAGGCACGCCTTGTCGATCAGAACGTCCTGGTCGCTCTCTTCCATGAGGCGAAGAACTGCCACCGGTGGCGCAACAGCATTTGCCCCATATGCATCCAACCTATGGCAGCGCAAGAACAGGGGCCGTTGATCTGCGACTTCAATACGGCCAAGCGACGCAGTGTTTTCCATTTCCCGGTCATGCGCCGGACGAAACGGTTCTTTCAAAACCTCGTTCAGCACCAATTCTGCTTCACTGGATATACCCACCAGACGTCCACCTCTGCGTCGCAGATAGGGACCGTTTTCCAGATAGTCCAGCGCTGCCCTGTTGGTATGTACAACATACCGGCTAGCGGTCAGCAGCAGCGTTGGCTGAAGGCTTTGGGAAAACAAACTACCAAGCCACTCGCGTTCAATATGTTCCTGCGTGGCCAGCGCCCCATGTTCGATACGTTTTTCAATGAAAGTCCACACCCAATCAGGTCCATGGTCCTTCGACCACGCAAACATTTCATCAATCCTCTTTTCCATGTGTGGCTGTATATTGTTCTTCATGATCGCAAGATATTCATCTTGCAATGCGTCACGATCCTCCTTTGCTGGTTGGGCGTGACGACCCATTTGTAAACAGGAAAATTTCCCAATGCTCGCAATGACCATACTCATTTGAGTAGTGAAAGGCGCGTCGCGCTGCAACGTCGCAGGCACATCATCCCAAAAATGCAAATTCGCAGGCACTTGCGCCTGACGAGCACGGTCAACAAGTAAGCGCGCATCATCGACTAAAACATCGTTCACATTTGCATGCACATGAAACGGCGGCATTTGGTGAAGGTCAGCGAGTGCAGGTGAGGCCAATGAATCACGCGGATCAACGCCTTGTAGATAATCGCCTAGAAATGTAGATAACAATTCAACATCTGATACACGGCCATCGTGCCGGATGTAGTCCACATAAGATCCACCCGACATTGTAAGGTCGACCCATGGAAACAGCATAACCGTGCCTGCTGGCAAGACATCACCTTGCGCGCGCAGCGACAAGAGAGCAGCAAGCGCAATACCGGCGCCAGCCGTATCCCCCATCATCACGATCCGGTTTGGAGCCGTACCGTTTAAAAGCAAGCAACGATAGACAGAAACAATATCCTCAATTGCGAGCGGGAATGGTTTCTCAGGCGCGAGAGAATACTCCGGAAGCACCACACTCCCTTTTATTTCCTCAGCTAGCGCCTGCGCAATTTTTGCGTGTGACGGGCCGGGGTTCATGGCAAAGGTCCCGCCATAGACATAAAGCAGAACGGGCGCATTCTCTTCCAAAGGCTGCGCTCGATACCAGGTCACAGGCACGGGCAAGCTCATGTCTTCAGTAATTCCCCCCCCTCCCAACATCATTGATTGGGCTCCTTTACGAAATCTCCATAAGGATTATTTTCCGCATCTATCATCACAATTGATGATGATCAAAAGCGCAAGGCTCCAGATACTCACGGTAAGGAATATTGGGTGAGGGATTGGTCGAATGCAGAGCATTTTCGCTGAAAAACTGAGGTTCTTCGGGCTTTCTGGGGTTTTCCTATATATCGCAACGACAATAACGCCAAGTACAGCCTTGGCGTCAACAGGGTGCGACGCGGCCAACGCCGGCACATTCAACAGAACGGCACCGGCTAACACCAACGTATTCACACAGGTCGGCGGCACTTTTGAAAATGGGGACACCATTTTTGCCACGGTTACCGGCACACCGCTAGGCGTGGGTGTTGATTTATTGCCTGGCCCAGAAGGCATTCTTTTTGTAAACGGAGCAAATGCATCCGGCTCGCGCCTCGTCACAACCAACGGACCGCGTACAATCGACATCACACTCGCCGGGGGCCCCGGTGGACCTGCCATGCTGAGTTTCACCTGCACACCCGTTGGAACAACAGGCGGTGGCAACTCTAGTGCCACGGAACAATCCAACACGGCCACCAACAGTACGACCACATCCGTGATCGTGGAGAACGGTGTCGTAAATGGAATTTTGGATGACGCATCGCAAGAAGATCCTGGCCCAACATCCATTGAGATAGAAGCACAAGAAGCGGCAAACACGCTGCGGCTGGAGCAAATCGCATTGGAACAGCGTCAAGCTGAACTGGAGGCGGACATAAAGCATTTTGAGGAAAACCCGGAATCATTCAACAACAAAAACGAAAGTTGGGAGGAAGGCGCTGGTACTTTCATAGTGATGGGCGACCGACTTGCTCTGTACGAAGCCCTCCAAGAATCAAATGAAAATGAACGAAACTGGCTCTATGAGGCTAAAAAGGAACTGCGAGAAAACATAAAACGACAAAGCAAAATCGACGATCGTCTGAAAAGATTACCCACCCCAACAGTGGGCCCCGCTCGTAATTTCACCCCCGCCGACCCAGAGGACCTGGGCGATGGCGAAGCCATTCTCTTTGCACCGCTTGATCCCTTCATGCGCGCCATCAATCGCTACCGTGGCTTCACGCTCAATGCTGCCGACACAACAAGCGGTCCAGGCCCTAACGTGACGCCACTTTCCTTCACCCGCACACTTGATCCAAAGACCGTGGGCTGGGTGCGCGCTGTCTACACAGATTATGAGCAAGATGACGCAAGCCAACAGGACGGCAATGATGTGCTGGTCGCGGTTGGCGCACACAGAGATGTCACGGACAATCTGCGCCTCGGTGCCTTCGTCACGGCAAAGTGGGGATCAGTAAAGTCCCCCGTCAACAATCTCAACATTGACACCACGGGCTATTCTCTCGGCGCATATGGCCGCTACAGGTTAGGAGAGGAAATAGATCTCAATGTATCTACGCGCCTTGGCCTCACCACCAGCGACATTAGCGTCAGTGGCACAACAGGTTCTTATGACACCCGCCTCGCCTCTTTTACTGTAGGTATCAGCGGCCAAGAGCAGCTCTCAGATTCCATCTGGATGCGCCCTGCCATCTCCCTCACCAACACTTGGGTGAACCGGGAGGATTATACAAACTCCCTGGGCACCAACATCGGCGGCAACACAAGCTGGTCAGGCAATCTGACAGCCGGTCCAACAATTGGCACCAGCCTGACACCACCTGAGGGCTTCAACAGATTTGAACCAGCCATCGGCTTGCGCGCCACCTACACATACTCAGACCAAGACAGCCAAACCGGCACTGTGACGACGAGTGAGACGAACTATCTCAGCCTCTCCCTCTCGCCTCAACTTTCCATGGAAATGGAGAACGGCATGAACTTGGATCTATTCGGGAGTTATTTCGGCATTGGCGCAGACCTAGACGGCTGGTCTGTCGGCGGCACCATTTCTATTCCGTTGAACTAGCGCCGATTCGCGCTAACCGGGGTTGAGGGGGCAATCCACAGCTGGTCGGCCCCCTAAGTTTCGCGCCCGATAAACGAAATCCCAAAAACATTATGACGCCACGGCCCGTAGTTTGGACAGATGCTTGTCCCAACCGCCATCAAGCGCCAACAAAAGCCCTATGGCCGCGTCACCTGCTGCTCGGCCAATACCTTCGTGGGTCAAAGACAGTTTGGTACCACCATGCACTTCTTCCAACGTCCAAGTAACCATTGTCATCTCCCCAGCCAATGGTTTGATCGTGAAACTATACACAAGGCGTGAAGGCTTGGTCATCTCCACGACCGTACCCCAACATTGTTTAGTGACTGAGCCATCTTCCGATTTTTGGATCAACGCATAGTCCTGGTTTTCAACGAGATCGGACTCGGCGGGGTGAAACCATAGCGCCAGCTTTTCCTTTTTGGTGAGGAATGCCCAAATGGTTTCCCGCGGAACAGCGAAAAAAGCCGACTTGTTGATCGTGTCATTAGTCATTTTCATTTTCCTTATTCTTCGGCGTTGAGCTTTCGACAGCAGCTCTCAATGCCCCAAGCTTGTCATTCCAGAACTGATCAAAATAGGTAAGCCAATCAAAGACAGATTTTAGCCCGAGGGGCTCAAGGCTGTTGATGCGCTCACGCCCACTTATCCGTACCGATATCAAACTGCCTTCCTCAAGGATGGTTAAGTGTTTTTTGATCGCACCTCTCGTGATGTCAAAACGACCTGAGATTTCACCAATCGTCATGTCGGCTCCACTCAAGTGCATAAGAATTTGACGCCGAGTCGGGTCGGCAAGCGCCCTAAACGCGCCTTGTTCCTGGATGTTCATTGTTCGACAGGCAAGAAATCAAACTCGCCATCTTGATAAAGAAACATAATGCAATCCACGTCAGACACGCATTTGCTGACATGAGCCAGGCCGCCGGGAATTTTATAGTAAGACCCAGTTGGCAATTCGACCTCAGATGAAACCGGGGCGCCAACAGCAATATTCACAAGCGTGCCGCTGATGACCATTCCATACATACTTGCTGATTTCACATGAGCGGGGCTGACAAGACCCGCCGGCAGTTGAACCATCGCCATGTAAGTCTCGTTAAATCGATCACCCTGCAGTGGCGCAAAACCGACACCCTCAGCGCTCATTTCCCACTGCAATTGGGAGGGAGGCACACTGACGATCTGACTGCGTTCCGCCACCGACGGATTTGTCATCTGAACAAGTCCTGCAATTGCACCTGATATTCCTGCAGTCCATTTTGAGAAAACCATATCAATCCCCTTATAATACCTTTCGGTATCACAATAAATAACACCAAAAGGTATTATGTCAAGACATTATTGGTTTTCTTCCGCCCGCCCAGATCTACGCCCAGCCGTAAAACGAATGATCTGTGAGAGACTTAATCGCTACTGCTTATATTTTGCCAGAGAGAGGACAGAGAGAGAGATGCGCTTGATCCGTCGGCGGCACCATTTCTATTCCGTTGAACTAGCTTTCGCATCTGACTGTGCAAGCCCTGAAAGACGCAGGCCTCTTGAAGGGCTTGCCCCCGCCAGTGCCAACAGCCCGGCCAGAATGCCTAGGTTCTTGAAGAAATTCTGCGTCTCGTGGGCCGCTTCAATGCCTTCAAAGTTCCAGAAGTCATGCAGGAAAAAATTGATCAACACGATGTAAAGCACAAAGCCGAGCGAGGTCAGCTTTACG
>Ga0222662_1001229_pt1 | contig 13317 bp, 7 predicted proteins | sample AntAcemetagen600_FD_179821 | JGI IMG/M metagenome (GOLD analysis project Ga0222662, IMG submission 179821) | Saline water microbial communities from Ace Lake, Antarctica - #600 | ecosystem: Environmental > Aquatic > Non-marine Saline and Alkaline > Saline | place: Antarctica: Ace Lake | collected...
CGACGCGACCGGCGACGACGACGACGCGACCGGTGACGACGACGACGCGACCGGCGACGACGACGACGCGACCGGCGACGACGACGACGCGACCGGCGACGACGACGACGCGACCGGCGACGACGATGACTCGGCCGTCGGTGACGACGATGACTCTGCAATCGGCGACGACGATGACTCTGCAATCGGCGACGACGATGACTCCGCCGTCGGCGACGACGATGACTCTGCAATCGGCGACGACGATGACTCGGCCGTCGGTGACGACGATGACTCGGCAATCGGCGACGACGATGACTCGGCAATCGGCGACGACGACGACTCCGCCACCGGTGACGACGATGACGCGACCGGTGACGACGACGACGCGACCGGTGACGACGACGACTCCGCCGTCGGTGATGACGACGACTCGGCCGTCGGCGACGACGACGACGCAACCGGTGACGACGACGACGCAACCGGTGATGACGACGACGCAACCGGTGATGACGACGACTCCGCCATCGGCGACGACGACGACTCCGCCATCGGCGACGACGACGACTCCGCGTCATCGGGTCTCCAGTGCGAGCCTCTGACCACCCTGATCTCCGGCTCCGGCTCGTTCGATGACGGCTCGGGCCCCGGCGTGGACTACGAAAACGGACTCTTGTGTGGCTGGCTCATCGATCTGGACGCGACGGCCTACCAGGACATCACGCTGTCGTTCCTCAGCTTCAGCCTCGAGACCAACTTCGACTACGTGGATGTCTTCGACGGAGCGGACGCCTCGGCGCCGCTGCTCGCGGCCCTCACCGGCTCGAGCCTCCCTGCAGACATCACGTCGTCCACCACGCAGCTCTACATCGAGTTCACGACCGACAGCATCGTTGCGGATGAGGGCTTCGAGGCGACCTGGACGGGCAACCCCTTCGCGCCATGCTCGGGCGACGTCGAACAGTCCGGCAGCAACGGCGCCTTCACGGACGGCTCGGGTCCGGGCAACTACCTCAACAACTCGCTGTGCGGCTGGGTCCTCGACGGGTCCGGCGCGGCGTCCATCGACCTCACCTTCAGCGAGTTCGACACCGAGTCGATCTTCGACTACGTCACTGTGTACGACGGGCTCGACAACACTGCGCCCATCCTCGGCACGTTTGACGGCAACGCGCTGCCCGCCGTCCTCTCATCGACGGGCAACTTCATGTACGTCGAGTTCGACAGCGACTCCTCGGTCACGGCCGGCGGCTTCGCGGCTTCGTGGAGCGCGAACTACGTGGCGTGCGCCGGCCCACAGACCCTGACCGCGGCGACCGGCGTGTTCAGCGACGGCTCCGGGCCCGCCGCGAACTACGCGAATTCGCAGTCCTGCAGCTGGCTCATCGACGTGCCCGGAGCGGAGGCCCTCGCGCTGTCGTTCACCGACTTCAACACCGAGTCCGGCTACGACTTCGTCACGATCTACGACGGACTGGATGCCAGCGCCCCCGTCCTCGCGAGCTATTCAGGCACCGAGCCCACCCTCGACGTCGTCGTGGCGGCGAGCTTTGGCCCCCTGTATGTCGAGTTCAGCTCGGACTCGATCATCTCCGCCCCTGGGTTCGTGGGCAGCTACGTCGCCGTCGGTCTCACCGGAGAGTGCTCGGGCAACGAGCTGCTGACCGGACCGACGGGCGTGATCTCCGACGGCGCTGGCAACTATGCGAACAACTCCACCTGCAGCTGGACCATCGACGTGCCCGAGGCCTCGTCCATCGAGCTGGAGTTCGGTGTGCTCGATACCGAGGCGTCGTTCGACTTTGTCGACATCTACGACGGACCGGACTTCTTCTCGCCGCTGATCGCCAGCTACGACGGCACGCCGCTGCTCCCGATCGTGGAGACCTCCACGGGCAACTCCATGTTCGTCGGTCTCGACTCGGACAGCTCGGTCACCTACGCGGGGCTGACCGCGATCTATCAGGCGGTGTATGTGCCCTGTAGTGGTCCTAGTACCCTCCTCAATCTGACGGGCGGCCTGGGCGATGGTTCCGGCCCCAACGCCGGCTACTCCAACTCGCAGTCGTGTTCGTGGCTGATCGATGGGCTGCCCGGCGAGCTCATCGAGCTGACCGCCGTCTACTACGACCTCGAGTCATCCTACGACCAGGTCGTGGTGTACGACGGCGGCGACGCGACCGCGCCCACTCTGGCGACCATCGATGGATTCGGCAGCAACCTGGTGCTGAACTCCACCGGGAGCCAGATGTTCGTCGAGTTCACCAGCGACTCGAGCGTCACCTACGACGGCTTCTGGATGACCTACCTCATCTACTAGAGTCATCTACTAGCGGCCGGCCACCCGCCGCGCCGACTTGCCCCCAGCATGGGGCCGGGCCACGATGGGCGCTCTCAGGAGCGAACCCCTATGTCTCGATTGTCCGCCGCCGTCCTCGGCGCCTGCCTGCTCGCCCCGTCGGCCTTCGCCGGCGAGGGTCCGGCCCACCCCAGCGCCGAGGCTCCAGCCGAGACGCGAAGCGCCGCGACATCCAGGGCCGAGGCCGAGTCCCGCGGGCTCGCGCCCGTCGAGGTAGCCCCGCGCTTGCAGCACGATCCGTTCATCCTCGTTGGCGGGCGCGTGATGACCGCCAACGGAGCGGTGCATGACCCTGGCTACGTCAAGGTCAAAGACGGAGAGCTGCGGGCGGTGGGCTCGGGCGAGCCCGCAGGTACCGAGGGCTACACGATCATCGACGTCGCCGGCTCGGTCGTGACGCCCGGACTCATCGACACCCACAGCCACCTCGGCGTCTACCCCTCGCCCTGGGCGAAGGCCCACTCCGATGGCAACGAGGCGACGGCCCCCACGACCCCGGGCGTCTGGGCCGAGCACTCGGCCTGGCCCCAAGACCCCGGCTTTCAGCGAGCCGTGGAGGGCGGAATCACGTCCCTTCAGCTCCTGCCAGGGTCCGCGAACCTCATCGGCGGGCGCGGCGTGGTCGTCCGGCCGGTGCCCACGCGTGGCTCACGTGCGATGCGGTTTCCCGGCGCCCCAGAGACCGTGAAGATGGCATGCGGAGAGAACCCGAAGCGGGTGTACGGCGACAAGGGCGGTCCTTCGACCCGCATGGGCAACCTGCGCACGTTCCGCTCGGCGTTTCTCGCCGCCGATGCTCGGCGCACCGAGTGGCGCACGTTCGAGGAGTCGCAGGCCAAGGCCGCGGCTGGCTCAAAGAAGAAGAAGAAGAAGGGCAGCGGAAGTGAAGACCCGCCGAAGCCACCGGACCGCGATCTCGATCTGGAGACCCTCATCGGCGTGCTGGAAGGCGAGATCCTGGTGCAGGTCCACTGCTATCGCGCCGACGACATGATCTCGGTGATGCAGGTGGCCGACGAGTTTGGGTTCTCCGTGCGCTCGTTCCACCACGCGCTCGAGGCCTACAAGATCCGCGATCTCCTTGCGGCCAACGACATCGCAGCCAGCACCTGGTCCGACTGGTGGGGCTTCAAGCTCGAGGCCTACGACGGCATCCCCGAGAACGCGGCGATGCTCGAGGATGCTGGCGGGCGGCCGATCATCCACAGCGACTCTGCCGAGGGCATCCAGCGGCTCAACCAAGAAGCGAGCAAGGCACGGCGCGACGGGCTCCGCAGCGGCATCGACATCGACGAGGACGCGGCCCTGAGGTGGATCACCGCAAACCCCGCCTGGGCGCTGGGGATCGACGGCGAGACCGGTACGCTCGAGGTCGGCAAGCGCGCGGACATCGTGGTCTGGAGCGGCTCGCCGTTCTCGGTCTATGGGCAACCCAGCCTGGTCTTCATCGACGGCGCCTTGCGGCACGACTCCGAACGCCCCCAAGAGCCTTGGGCAGACTTCGAGGTTGGCCAGGACCTTCCGCTGGAAGGGGTGGTCCGATGAAGCGCGCTCTTCTGCTCTGTATCGCGCTGCTCGCAAGTCCCGCCGGGGCCGCGCCGACCGATGGGCCCGACTGCACGGTGATCGCAGGCACCCGGGCTCACGTGCCGGGCGGCGCTCAGGACGGCGTGACGGCGGTGCTCGCCGATGGGGTCATCAAGGCGCTCGGCGCCGAGATCGCGGGCCTCAGCGCGCCAGCCGACGGCGGCGTCACCTGGAACGGGCGCCGCTGCGCGTGGGTCGATGGCTCCGCGGCCCAGCTCAGCGCCGGGCTCATCGAGCCACACTCCACCCTCGGCCTCGTGGAGGTCAGCATGGAGGCGGGCACCCGGCACCAAGACGCAGGGGGCAGCCAGCCTGTGCGGGCCCACGTGCGCGTCATCGACGGCTACGACCCGCTCAGCTCCCTCATCCCGGTGGCCCGGCGCGAGGGCATCACCGCAGCCGTGCTCCAGCCCGACGGGGGAAGCTTCTCCGGCGCCGCGGCGGCGGTGCGCCTGACCGGCACCACCCAGAGCGCGGCCATCGTGCGCGGGGCGGGCGGCAAGCAGGTCGGCCGCGACGTGGCGATTCGAGCCCATCTCAGCGGAGGCGCCTCGTTCGCCGCCCGCTTGAGCAACCTGCGCGCCGTGCTCACCGAAGCCGCCACCTACCGCAGCAACCCGGCGGCCTGGAGCGCGGGCATGGGGACACGCGCCGACGCACCGCCCGGGCAGTCCCTGCAGGCTCTCAGCGACGCGCTGTCCACTGGGCGTCCGCTGATCGTCTCGGCGGACCGGGCCTCCGATCTGGAGGCCTTGGCGAGCTTCGCAGTCGAGATGGGCGTGCAGCTGGTGATCGAGGGGGCGGCCGAAGGGTGGCTCGTCGCCGACCTGCTCGCCAATGCTGGCGTCGCGGTGATCATCGACCCCTTTGTGTACGGGCCTGGCGGATTCGAGCAGCTGCATGCGCGCGCCGACAACGGAGCGCTGCTCGTGAGCGCCGGAGTCCCGGTGATGATCAGCACCCGCAGCGCCCACTTCGCTCGAAAGCTGCGGCAGATGGCCGGCAACGCGGTGCGCGGCGGCATGTCCCATCACGACGCCCTCGCCGCCATCACCTCGGTCCCCTCTCAGGTGTTCGGCCTGAGCGATCTGGGTCGGTTGCGTGTGGGGTCCACCGCCGATGTGGTGCTCTGGACGGGCGATCCCCTCGAGGTGGACTCCTGGCCCACCCACGTGTGGATCGGTGGGGTGTCGCAGTCGCTCGACTCGAGGCAGACCCGCCTGAGAGATCGTTACCGCACCTTGCCCGGCTCCCCAACGGCCCCCCTTTCGCTGCCCGAATAGTCCGACGAGCAACGGGCCCCGCAGCCGGTCCGATTCCGAGATAGCTTGCCGTCCAGCGCCTGCTGGGCGCTTCGGAGGTTGCCCATGTTCGAGACCATCGCCGCGCGCTTCCGCGAGCAGATGCCAGCCGTGGACTTTTGCTCGCTGCGCATTGCCCGCGAGCGCAGTCAACAGATCAGCACTCGCCAGGGAGTGCTCCAGCCCCTGCACAACGCCGACGATCTGGGCGGGATGGTCGTCGTGCACCACGGCGGCGGGATCGGCTACGCCGCGACCGGAGACTTGACCGCTTCAGGGCTCGCCGCGGCCTTGCGCACCGCCCAGGAGTGGGCCCGGCGCAGCGCGGACATCGCGGTGACGAACTTCTCTGCGGTGCCCATGCCGCACCCGGTCGGTTCGTGGCGCACTCCGGTGCACAAGCCATGGGCCCAGAGCCCGCTGGAAGACAAGATCGCGCTGCTTCAGCGCACATCGACCGCCCTGAAGATCGACGAGCGCATCGTGGACTGGGAAGCGTCGCTGTGGTGGACCTCGGCGGAGAGTCTGTACTTGACCTCGGGCGGCGGGGAGGTGCACCAGGTTCAGGACGTGCTCATCCCCCACATGGCGGTGGCTGCGAACGACGGCAAGGACACTGTCACCCGCAGCCTCGGCGGGCGTGGGTTCGCGCGGCAAGCAGGCATGGAGCTGCTCGACGATGTCGTGCTCGACGAGCGCGCCGGCGGAATCGCGGAGCAAGCGCTGGAGCTCCTCGTCGCACCGGACTGCCCCGAAATGAAGGGCAACCTGCTGCTCGCGCCCGACCAGATGATGCTCCAGATCCACGAGAGCATCGGGCACCCGCTGGAGCTCGACCGCATCCTCGGGGACGAGCGCAACTACGCCGGCACCAGCTTCGTCACCGCCGACATGTTCGGGGAGTATCAGTACGGCAGCGAGCTGCTCAACGTCACCTACGACCCCACCATCACCAACCAGCTCGCGAGCTTTGGGTGGGACGACGACGGCGTCGCCGCGAGCAAGCAGTACATCATCCGCGATGGCCTCTTGGAGCGCCCGTTGGGCAGCGTCGTCAGCCAGCACCGCGCTGGGATGGAGGGCGTCGCGAACTCCCGGGCGACCAGCTGGAATCGCCCGAGCATCGACCGCATGGCCAACCTGAACGTGGAGGCCGGGAAGTCGAGCTTTGCCGAGCTCGTCGCTGGCGTGAAGCGTGGCGTGTACATGCAGACCAACGTGTCGTGGTCCATCGACGACAGCCGGAACAAGTTCCAGTTTGGCTGCGAGTACGGGCGTCTCATCGAAGATGGCGAGCTGACCTCGGTGGTGCGCAAGCCCAACTATCGCGGGATCTCCGCCACGTTCTGGCGCAACCTCGTGGGGCTGGGCGACGCCAGCACCATGGACGTGCTCGGGACTCCGTTCTGTGGCAAGGGCGAGCCGAACCAGGTCATCCGGGTCGGGCACGCCTCGCCCGTCTGCCTGTTCGCCGACGTCGAGATGTTTGGGGGTGCGTGATGCAGAGCGATTTTGAGACTCTGGCTGATGATCTGTGCGCTTCGATCCCCGGGCACGAGGTCCTGCTGCTGAGCTTTGACGGCGAGACCTCGGACTTTGTGCGGCTCAACCACGGCAAGGTGCGCCAGGCCGGCCGAGTCGAGCAGCGGGTGCTGAACCTGCAACTCGTGCATGGCAGCCGCCACTCCAGCGCTGCCGTCGTGCTCTCCGGAGACCACGCCGCCGACACGTCCCGCTGCCTCGCGACCCTGTCCGAGCTGCGCAGTCAGTTGCCGCTCCTCCCCGAAGACCCGCACCTGCTGTTCAATGCAGAGGTGAGCTCCGGCACCCACGTCGGCGCGAACACGCTGCCCGACGCAGCGGACGCCATCGACGAGATCGTTGCCGCCGGCGAGGGGCTCGATCTGGTCGGTATCTGGGCGTCTGGCGGCGTACACCAGGGCTTCGCCAACTCCCTGGGCCAGCGCAACTGGTTCACCACCCACAGCTTCAACTTCGACTGGAGTCTGTATCACCAGGCGGACAAAGCGAGCAAGAACAGCTACGCGGGCACGGAGTGGGACAGCGACGAGTTCGCGCGCACCATGGCCAAGGCCCGCACTGAGCTCGACGTGCTGCGCCGCCCCGCGCGGACCATCGAGCCCGGCGCCTACCGGGTCTATCTCGCGCCGTCTGCGGTGGACGAGATCACCGGGCTCTTGAGCTGGGGCGGTTTTGGCCTCAAGGCGCTCAAGAGCAAGCGCTCCCCACTCCTTCGCGCAGCGGAGGGGAAAGCGAGCTTCTCGGCGTCCGTCACCTTGTCCGAGCACACCGGCGCCGGCCTGAGTCCGGACTTCGGCCCCTCGGGATTCCGCAAACCTGCGCGCACGACCCTGTTCGAGAACGGCGCCTTCAGTCAGACCCTGGTGTCCCCGCGGAGCGGAGCGGAGTTCGGGGCTGTGACCACCGGCGCGAGCGGCCGCGAGGCGCCACAGAGCCTGGAGATGGAGGCGGGCGACCTCTCCACCGACGACATGCTGCAGAGCCTCGGCACCGGCATCTGGGTGAACAACCTGTGGTACCTGAACTACAGCGACCTTCCAGCCTGCCGCATGACCGGGATGACGCGCTTCGCGACGCTGTGGGTCGAGGACGGCGAGATCGTCTCGCCACTGAACGTGATGCGTTTTGACGACTCGGTCTACCGGATGCTCGGCGAGGGGCTGGTGGGGCTGACCCGCGAGCGAGAGCTGCTACTGAGCGCGTCGACCTACGGCAAGCGCAGCACGGACTCGGCGCTGCTCCCCGGCGCGCTCATCGACGGGCTGCGCTTCACGCTCTAGCACTACTTGTTCACTTTCCTCGGTCGCCTCGCTTGCCCGTGGACCACGTCGCCACGTTGCTCCTCTTCGCGTGTCCCGACACGCTTCATCGTCGCGCCTCGCGGCGCGGCCCACGTTCAGCGCGATGCTCGGTCGTTGAAGTGAACAAGTAGTGCTAGCGCACCGAACAGATAGTCGCTCGGTCGGCTCGCTGGCCGAGCCACCCTCTCGCTGCCTCGACTCCTCGTCGAGCATCCCGATGCACTTTCTCGTCGCTCCTGGACCTCGCGCGCCTCCGAAGAGCGGGTCTCGGTCGGACTATCTGTTTGGTGCTCTAGGGGGAAATCGGCGCCACAGGAGGTCTGGGCTGCTGGGGCTCCGGGCGGTGAGGCGGCTCAGCCCCTCGTCCAGCGCTGCCTTGCGCAGGCCCAATGCCGCGATGTCGAACCCTCCGGCGACTCGGACGAGGAGCGCGTCTTCGCGGCGGGGCGACACCACGACCCGCGCGCCAAGCGGCAAGCGCAGGTCGCCAGGCTCGACGTCCGGCGGCAGGATGGCGACGAGCTCCTCCCGACCCTCACCTCCGAGCAGCGGCGCCCCCACTTGAGCGATCACACGGTCGAGGGCCGCCCGGGACGGCCCATCGTCCGGCAGGCTCGCGAGCGCTCCCCCGAGGGTCAGCTGCGCCTCAGCGGCCCCCAGCCGTAGGCGAAGACGCTCGCGCAGATCGCGCAAGATCGGCGCTGGATCGGTGCCGATCTTGTGCACGGAGAGCCATGCTCCACGGCCCTCACCGCCGAGGTGCTCGAGCTTCTCGGCGGCCTCGTCGGGATCCACGGCGCCGCCCGGCAGCACGACGACCCCGCGAAGTGGCTGTTGGTTCGCCGCCCGGCCCGACGCCCGCACCGACTCCGCTGCCGCGCGCAGCGTGACCTCGAACTCCTGCACGCGGTTCGCCATCGCTTGCGCCTGCTCGGTGAGGCGGCGCAAGGCGGTCGCTTCGGCCCGGGCGCAGGTCTGGGTCCAGTGGGCCGTGGCCCAGGCGTCTGCCGCCGCGCGCCACGCCTGCAGCGGTTCGAGCAAGCGTGGCGCGCCGCGCCCCAGGAGACGCACCGAAAGGCCGACCGGCTTGTCGATGGCGACCCTGAGCGCCTCGGTCGCGACGTCCAGGACCTCACGGGCCTCTCCTGGGGTGGCGCCCTGCTGCACCTGGTCACGCGCGTCGCGCAGCGCCGCGAGGCGCTCAGGGACCTGCTGAGCGAGGGCGATCAGCGCGAATCCTCCCCCGTCCGCGGTGGCGCAGAGTTCATCGGCGATGGCGAGCCCCTGGGCCTGCACGCCGGCGACCCAGCGCCGCACCCCATCGTCCACCGCGGCCCGCAGGGCGCCTCGGGCCCCCAGCTCCGCCGAGACGGCGCGATCGAACGCCGGGACCTCGCCCCGCACGCGATCAGCGGCGGCGTCTGGTGCGTCCCCGGCCAAGGCGGTGATCTCCTTCACGAGGCCATCGAGCTTGCTGCGCACGTCGTCGAGCCAATCGCCGCCGTCCACCGGCGCGCCCGCCAACGCCCGTGCCTCGATCTGGGCCAAGGGCGGCACCGGCACCCCCGGGGCGAGCCATCGGTCCACGGCCAACGCCGCCAGACGATCCGCCAGCCTGTCCCGCACGTCGACGGCCGGCGCACGCACCGGGACCGCTCTGGCCGCACCCAACCCACCCTCGGGCAGCTCGGGCAGCCACGGCAGAGAGGCGAGCACGTCGAGCACCGTGGCGACCGCTTCCTCCTGAGACCAGCGCACGCCCGACGGCCAGACCAGCACGCTCGCGTCCATCGAGGATCCCGACTGCGGCGAGCTGAGCACCCCGGACGGCTGGGGGAGCTCCCACGGGGCGCCGGAGTTGGCGATGCTCAGCTCTTGCAGGCTCAGGGCCGCCCGGGCGGATGCCTGAGGTTCGGGCCGGTCTGCTGGAGGGCTCAAGGCGGCGAGCAGGACGATCTGCATCTCTCCCAGGCTCTCGCTCGCCCGAAGCATGGCCGCCAGATCGAGCAGTCCCGCTGCCTGGGTGTCGAACAGCCCGGCCACCACGATGAGCGCAGCGGGGACCCCGGCATCACGACAGCGGTCTGAGAACGCCCGCAGCGTCGGCTCGTGGGCCCGCAGGGTGCTCCGTCCGGCGGCGAGCACGTCGAGACGCCCCCCAGGGCGGGTATCGACGAGCGACGGCGGCGCGGGCGCACGCAGAGACATCGGGAGCCAATCGTGGCCCGCTCGGGACCCAGCAGTCCCTAGCCTCAGCGAGACGATGGGCCCCGTGATCGCGCCGTCTGGAAGCCCGTCCAACACGGCCTGGGCGAACGGCCCAAGGCCCAGGACTGCGCAGGCTCTGCGTTGCTCTCGCATGGTCGCGACTCTAGCGAACTCTCCGCCGTTTTTCTGGACATGCGTTCAGGATTTCGAGGGGAGAACCTGAGCGAGGATCGCGTCGGGATCGGTGAGCCCTGTTTCGTCCTGCAGCGCGCGACACCGCGCCAGGATCCCCGCGAATGCCGGTCCCGGGGCAAAGCCCGTGGCCACGAGGTGGCGCCCCATCACCACGTCGGTGGGGGGCGCGTGCAGTACCCCAGCGCCACTCGCCAAGGCCGAGGCCTGACCGACGGGATCCCCCAACGCCGATCGGACTCCCAAGAGCCCCGCGAGGGTGACCCCATTCTTGCCAATGCGCCGCGCCAGGCTGCGGGACTGGGCCTCGGTCTGCGGCAGAGCGTGCGGCTCAGACAGCGCCTCGATCGCTCGCTGAATCGCCAAGGGCGGCCGGACCCGGCGCAACAACGCTCGTCGGTCCTCGGCCGTCGCGTCCCAGGTGAGCAGCGTCCAGCCCTCGGCCAGCGCGGTCGCCCTCGTAGAGCGCTCCGTCGCCCAGCGGTCCAAGGCCTCGCTTCGCTGCGCCCAGATGGCCTCGCTACAACCGAGCCCGGGCAGCGCTGAGACGCAGTCGCCGGCTCGGAGCAGCGCGATCCCGAGCGATGGCTGCACCCCGCGCAGCAGCAGCTTGCGCAGCTCTTGTTCGAGGCGCTCCGCGGGCAGCTCAGCCAGATCCTGCTGCGCCATCAGCCCGGGCAGCTCCGGCGCGGGCTCGAGCCTGAACCGCGCGGCCATCTGCACCGCCCGCAGAGCCCGCAGAGGGTCTTCCCCGAACGTGCTGACATCGGTGGCGCGGAGTACGCCCGCAGTGAGGTCGCCGACTCCGCCCACCGGGTCGATGACCTCGCCGGTCAGCGGGTCGAGGGAGATGCTGTTCAGGGTGAAGTCGCGCCGGCGCGCCGCGTCCGAGTAGCTCATGGCGGGGTCTGCGGCCACGAGGAAGCCCCGGTGTCCCTCCCCCTCCTTCGTGTCGGCCCGGGGCAGGCTGAAGTCCACATCGATCCCTCTGATCCGCAGCACAGCAAAGCTGGCACCCACCTCGTCCACCGCGCCGAGCCTCGCGAGCATCTCACGGAGGCCATCGAGCGGAACCCCGAACACCTCCACGTCCAGATCTTTGCTGGGCTGTCCTCGCCCGAGGCGAGAGAGGAGCGCGTCTCGGACGAAGCCGCCGACCAACAGCGCGCGCCCACCAGCCGTCGCTGCTGCTCGGGCGACGGCGAGGACGACCCGGGCGTCGGCGGAGTGCTCGGGATCCAGCGGTGGCAAGTCGAGGTTCACGGGAGCAGCCTATCGGGGCAGAATCCGCATGCCGACCGGAACCCGGCCCTGCTTTGCTGCGCTCCTCTCCTGAGAGGGCGGACAACACAACGGAGAGATCGATGCGCTTGGTGATGTTGGCGACCCTTCCGCTCCTCCTGACCGGCTGCCCTTCCGGCCCGGTTGATCCTTCCACGCTGCCGTGCGAGAGCGAAGAGGCGCGGGTGGAGCTCACCACCGGCGATGGACTGCGGCTGGCGGCGGACTACCGACCTGCGGCCACCCAGGGCCGCGGCGGCGTCATCCTGTTTCACATGACGCCTCCCAGCAACGACCGCTCTGGGTACCCGTTGGCGGTCCGAGACGCGATCGCTGCGGCCGACCTGTCAGTGCTCAACGTCGATCGGCGCGGCGCGGGCGAGAGCGAGGGGATCGCGCTGGAGGCCTACGAGGGCGAGGGGGGCTTGCTCGACATGGAGGCCGCCGTGCGCTTCCTGTCCAACCCCGCGCTCCCCTGCCCCGTGGAGCGCAGCAAGATCGCGCTGGTGGGGGCCAGCAATGGCACCACGCCTACCCTGGACTACGTGGTAGGGAGGGACGCGACGCTGCCGGCGCCGGCCGCCCTCGTGTGGATGTCGCCGGGCAGCTACACCGAGGAGCAGAACCGGATCCCCGAGAGCCGATTGCTGCTCGACGCGCTTCCGGTCCTGTGGATGTACCCCGCGAGCGAGCCGTACTCGGAGGCGTTCATCGACGACGCGGCTCCGGCGTGGCGCTTCGTGGAGAATGGAGACGCCCACGGGACGCGCATGTTCGATGACGGTGAGCTTGCCGAGCAGTCCACGACCGAGCTCGTGCAGTGGTTCGGGCGCTGGATCCCGTAACGAGGCATGCGACCGACGAGGAACGCCGCGAGAGCGGATGCATCCGGCGGACAACGGGAGGAGTTGTTCTGGCACAGGCCCTAAACGAGCCCTAAGTCCGCCTACGGAACGACCTCGACCAGGAAGCTGAAGACGCCGTAGTAATAGGTGTCTACGTCGAAGTCGTAGAGGCCGGGGGGGAGGGGCGTACTGGTCGGCATCCCGGTGAGGTCGGTGTAGTAGGCGACCACGTTCTCCGAGTCGATGACTGGGGCGTCCGTGCAGGAGAAGACCAGCTGCTGGAACACCGGCTGGCACTGGCGCGGAGCGGCCAGCGTGGTCGTGCCCGCAGCGTCCCACAGGAAGTGCTGGTAGAGGCAGGTCGAGGCGTACCACTGAATCTCGGGGGTGGAGCCGAGGTTCTGCAGGGTGACCTGCACGGTCAGGGGCTCGGTGACCGAGAGCTGGGTGGTCGGGTTGCCCGAGGGGTCGAGAAGCTCGACGTCCACCTGCATGTTCACGCCGGGATCCCCGCAGGGGGTGACGCTGTCGTCGTCGTCGTCGTCGTCACCCAGCGTGGCGTCGTCGTCGTCACCCAGCGTGGCGTCGTCGTCGTCGTCGTCACCCAGCGTGGCGTCGTCGTCGTCACCGGCGGAGTCGTCATCATCACCGGCTGAGTCGTCGTCGTCACCGGCTGAGTCGTCGTCATCGCCGAGTGTCGCGTCATCGTCGTCACCGAGTGT
>Ga0222662_1001230_pt1 | contig 13299 bp, 18 predicted proteins | sample AntAcemetagen600_FD_179821 | JGI IMG/M metagenome (GOLD analysis project Ga0222662, IMG submission 179821) | Saline water microbial communities from Ace Lake, Antarctica - #600 | ecosystem: Environmental > Aquatic > Non-marine Saline and Alkaline > Saline | place: Antarctica: Ace Lake...
CGCTGAGCTGAGGGACCGCCATGAGAGCGCCACGTCGAATCCAAAACAAACATCCTAACTACCATGTCACTCCGAAACAACACCGCTAATGGCGGTTCCTCTCCAGCGCCTTGTTCGGTGTCTTGGATCAACGCAACCACGGATCTCCCAGATGAAGAAATGACCGTCCTTATAGCCCTCAATGATGGAGAGGTTTGGACGGGATTCCGCGAAGATGGCGAGTGGCGCTACGTCTCCGCCGATCCGGTCGAACAGGGTGAGGGGACATTCGTGACCCACTGGGCCGACTTCCCTTCTCCACCGAACCGCCAAGTCGAACTCGATCCGCGAGACCGGGTGTATCTAAAAGATACATCAGGTGGACAGATTCGCGAGATAGCCTGCGTTACCGAAATTGGACTCTACGAGCTAATTTTCCGCTCTCGCACCGAGGCCGCCAAGCGTTTCCGTCGCTGGGTTTGCGAAGTGATCCGAGAGATCCGCCTCAAAGGCTACTACATCCATCCCGGCTTGAGCTACCGCAACCTCTCAACTTCTTAACCTCTCAACATCTCCAACAATCTTCAATGCCAACCGTCCAACAGGAACTCCCCTTCGCCTTGCTCGATATGCACGGCAAGAGCGTGCTGACGGTGCGCGAGGTAGCGGAGCGGCTCCACTGCACAAGGCAGCATGTGAGCGACCTGATCGCAGCCGATGAGCTCGCGGCCGTGAACATCGGCAAAGGCCAATCCCGCATGGCGGCGCGGATCCCGGTCGAGTCCTTCCGCGACTTCGTCCTCCGCTCCATGACCTGTGAGTTTGCAGTAAGCCCCATCCGCCACATGCCCACCCAAAGCCTAATCCGCTGGCACCAGGAACTGACGAAACACTTAAAATCAAAAGGGGTGCGGGTATGAACGACAACCTCAAGTTCCCCAACCTCTAAACCTCTAAACCTCTAAACCTCTCAACGTCTCAACGTCTAAACCTCCCAACTTCCTCCTTATGCCCACCAAAACAAAAAAAACACCGCCCGTAGCATCGGTCGCCAAGACCGATGACCAGCCAGCCCAGGGCATGTTCGCCAGAGGCCCCAACACCAAGAGCGACCCCCATTCGCCATCCGCTATTAGCCCTTCGCCATCTCCATCGGAAATTCCCCTCGACGAGATCGTCCTCCACGACCGATCCACCCAGCTCCGCGAAGGCGCCGGCGATGGCGATCAGATCGACAATCTCCGCGAGGCCTACGAGGCCGGGGCGGCCGTGCCTCCCATCGTGCTATTCGCCGCCGACGTCTCCGGCACCTATTATATAGGCGATGGCTGGCACCGCGTCTTCGCCCAGCAGGGTATGCGCGGTCGGAAGACCGTCCGCGCCATCGTCCGCCCCGGTGGGGTCGAAGCCGCATTCCGCCACGCTTGCGGGGCCAATGCCGCCCACGGCCTCCGCCGCACCAACGCAGACAAGCGCAAGGCCGTAACCGCCGCCCTCGCCAAATGGCCCGACCAAAGCGACCGGGCCATCTCGGATATTTGCAAGGTTGATCACAAGACCGTTGGGGCGCGACGAGAGGAACTGGGGAATTTCCCCAGTTCCCGAGTCGGCAGAGACGGGAAATCCCGAAAACTCCCCGAGACGCCCCCCGGTGGACAAGTCGATTTCTGGAATGTTTTCCGCTCAGACCTCAGCGAATATATCGGCTCGATCGAGCGTTGCCGCACTAATCAATTCTTCGGCGAGAAGATGATCGCCGAACCCGATCGGGCCGCCGAGGAGCTGGAGTCTACCGCCGAGGCGCTCGCCAACGAAGCCCGAGAGATGCGCAGCCTCGCCAAGGCCATCCGGAGCGGCCAGGCCGACATACGCAAAGGAGGCTCGGTATGAGCGGCTCCCTCTCAGTCATCGACGGCATGGGAGAAATCGCCTTGCGCGACCAGATCGCGGCACCCGATTGGGCGGATTTCCTCCGTCTACCCAGCGATGAGCGTAGCTACGTATTACTGCATCTCGACATCTTTCGCCGTCTCGACGAGGCAGGCCCCGGCAAGGTCGGGCACACGGCCAGCCGGGTTTCCCGCGAAGTCCGCGGAATGTATCCCGAACTTCGTGGAATGTCACCCGGGCGTATCCGCGCCAAATACGATCTCTGGCGCAAGGGTGGGCAAAAGCCTGGCTCCGACGGGCGCAAGAGCGGACATCGCTTCGCTCCCCGCGATTGGCGGGTCTTGGTCCGCCAATACACAAACGGCGGCGAAGACCTTTCCCGCGAGTTTGTCGCCCACCTCGTAACCCTCTACTCGGAGACGACCCGCAATGGCGATGCCTGGGCTGGCTGCCACGCGAGATTGTTGCGCGATTGGATGGCCGATCAGGAAATCCCCGGTTACGGTCGCAAGAGCGAGTGGTATCCGGCCCACGGCCTTCCCGTGCCGAGCGGTCGTATACTCCGCAAGGCGGATCGCCCGCCCAGCTGGAGTCGGCCCAACCTCTGGCGCCACGTGAAAAAGGCTCTGCCAACCAAAGCGCAACGCCAAGCCGCCCAGGGGCAGACAAACCGCCTCCGGACTTCGTGGGGCGAAAAACTCCTCCGCGATCGATCCAAGCTCCTCCCCATGCAGCTCCTCACCATCGACGACGTGCGGCTCGACCTCCAGGCGCGGATGTATGTCGATGGCCGTTGGCAGGTCGTCTATATCGACGCGATCTTCGCGCTCGACGTGGGCACCGGCACCATCCTCGCCTATGGTCTCAAGGGGCGAGCGCTTCGAGGCAAAGATACCGAGAAGGGCCGCGCCGAAGGCACCCGCATGAGCATCAATGGTGCGGACGTGCGACATCTATTTCTCGAGGTTCTACAAACCAAGGGCTTACCGCCATACCAAATGACATGGCTGATGGAAATGGCCACGGGGAAGCTGACCGGTGCCGACGAGGAAGCCTTCCTCCGACTCCTCGGCGACCGTCTCAAAACCGACTACACCGGCATGGGCCGGGGGCAGCTCCTCAAGAGCGGATTCTCCGAAGAATGGGGGAGGCCCGGAATGAAAGGCTGGATCGAATCCTATTTCCGCCTGCTCCATACTCACCTCAATCACCTCGAAGGAACAACGGGCCGCCGCTTCGACCTCTCCCGCGGCGATCAGCCAGCACGCATCAAATATACCACCGACCTTATCAAGCGCGCCGAGAAAGTGATCGACGGCCCTCTCTCTCCAGACCAGCCGCTGTTCGAGCAACTCAATTTCCCAACCCTCACTGTCGATGAGGTCAACCAGGTCGTCGGTGAAATCGTCGACGCGCTGAACTGGCGCACCGATCACCGCCTCCAGGGCTTCGATCGCGTCTTCGAGTGGCGCGACTCCGCAGGCCGTTGGCGGCCGGAGTCCGCTCTCGTCAGTATCCCCGCCGAGGATCGTGCAGGCATCCAGCTGCATCCCCGCATGGAGGCCCCTGCAGAGCGCTTTCAGCGCCTCGGAAAACCCTATGCAGAGCAGTGGTCTCAGCTCTCTCCGGATACCCTTTACGCCCTCTATGCGGACAAGCGCCCCGCAACTCTTCGCGAGGGTAATATTTCCATCGCTGATCACACTCTCGAGGAGCAAACGATGCTCTTCGGCCCCGCGGATGTCGAGGGCCTCGGTAAATACGACCGGGCAAAGGCCGCCGTCCTCGCCTACATCGCCGACGATCACACGCATTGCGTCATCGCAGATCGCAAAACCGGATCCTACCTCGCCACCCTCCCGCGCAAAGGCAACACGGACATCACCGACGCAGATGCGATCGGCAAACGCGCCGGCGAAGTGCACCGCTGGCAAGAGGACCGCCTCAACCATGTCCGCAGCTTCCTCGGCGATCAGGAGTCCCGCTTCTCGAATCGCCTGGCGAATAACGAAGAAGCCCTACGCATCGCAGAAGAAGAACGCGGAGGAGTGGCTGGCGAATTTTCCAAAGCCCGCGAAGAGCAAGCCCGTGAGAAACAGCGTGAACGCCGCATGGACCGCCGCGCCCGCGACGTCGACCCAGATGAATTTTTCGTGCCAGCCCAAACAGGTGGCAACCAACCAAATCAAGAGGACGACGAGATCGACCTCTTCTAATCGATAAAAAAATGACACCCGCAAAACAACAGCCCAACCAACCCAGCCTAAGCGTCCCCGGCGACACCGTGAATCAGGCCACCTCCGACCTGCCGGACAAACAGCGCTCAGCCATCCGCTGGCTGCACTCTCACGCGCTCGACCAGGGATGGACAATCGACGAGGCCGCCAAAGCGATCCGCCGCGAAGCCAACACTCTCTACCAGGTGTGGACCGGTCGCCACCAGGCGGGCAAAGCCTCCATCGCAGCCGAGATCGACAAGCTACGCCAAACCGTAGCCGCCCGCGCCGGGACCGACGCGCTCTCCTATATAGAGACCCGCCTCTCCAAACAGATTTGGCAGGTCTGCGAAAACGCCCTGGTCTACCAGCGCATCGCATTCATTTTTGGCGACTCGCAGATCGGCAAAACCACCGCGCTCGAACAGTATCAGCAAACCCATAACCACGGTGAGACCATTATGATCACCATGCCAGCCGGCGGGCTCGTAGCCGACTTCCTGCGGGAGATGGCCGACAAACTCCGCATCTCCTCCCGCCTCACCACCTCCGACCTCAAGCGCCGAATCATCCGGGCCTTCGACTCCCGCATGCTCCTCATCATCGACGAGGCACACCAGGCCATGCGGACCTCGAAGCGAAACGGCAGAGACTACAACACCGTCATCTATGAGTTTCTGCGCGAGCTACACGACCGCACCAAATGCGGCCTCGTTATCAGCGCGACAAATGTCTTCCGCGATGAGATCGACACCGGTCGCCAATCGGGGGTCCTCTCTCAGCTCAGCCGCCGCCGACTCTGCGCCCTCCAGCTGCCCAACCATCCCACCAAAGCGGACCTGGAAACATTCGCCGCCGCCTACGCGCTCCCGCCCGCCGAAGGCGAGGCCCTCGAGGTGCAGACCCACGTCATCCGCGACCAGGCCCTCGGCGTCTGGCTCATGCTCCTGCGGATGACCGCAGGCCGCTGCCACCGGAAAGACCTGCCTATGGACTGGGATCAAGTCATCCGCTCCCACGACTCCCTCCGCAAACTCGAAACCCTCCAGTCATGACCACAGACCTACAAAACACCCTCATCCTCGCCGCCTACATTATGGCACCTATCATAATAGGCGGCCTCCTCGGGATTTTCCTGGGATTTCGTAGCATCCGCCGTGAGGCGGATGACCCCGCGCCTCAAGCCAGTAGCATCCGCCGCCAGGCGGATGACCGCCCGCAGCCAGACTTCCCGGGCCGCCATCCCCACGGCGGGTGGAGCCCGCGCGGCTGGAAAGGCAAGCCGCCTCCACCTGCCCCAAAAACCCTCTGCTCCGGCGTAACCCGCCGCCCCATCCCCATCCAGATTTACCACCGATGAGCGACCACCCTCCAGCGCCCCCGGAACTACGCGCCAAAGCCGTTCGGCTCTCCTCCGAGCTCCACCTGTTGGCCACCGATGCCGCCGCCCTGAACGCCGGGTTCAAGGAGTTCGGCCTCATGCTGCGACGCCAAACCATCAACACCGCCGACGAAATGCTAGAGCGCCTCCGCAAGCACCGCAACAAAGTCGACGACCTCGGCAAGACTCTCAAACAAATCCGCGACGACCTAGCCGCGACAAACACCACCATAAAAAAATGAACGAAGAACTCACAGCCCAACTGACCGCAGCCGCGCGGGCTCACGCCCACGAACGCGACACTCTCTCCGATCGCGTCGCGAATCTCCACACCGAATTAGAGGCGGTCAAGCGCCGCTACCTCCCCGGAATCCGCAACGCTGCCTCCCGTGCCCGCGAAACCCGCGACGGTCTAATCGCCATCATCGAGGCCAACCCCGAGGCATTCACGAAGCCGCGCACCATCACGCTCGCCGGGATCAAACTCGGACTCCAAAAACAAAAGGGCTCCGTTTCCTGGGACAACGCACAGGCCCTGGTAAAAGCCATCCGCAAGCACTATCCGGAACGGTTTGACGACCTCGTAAAGACTGACGAAAAGCCCATCCGCGCCGCGCTCAACAAACTCTCCGTGGCCGAAGCCCGCAAACTAGGTCTCACCGTCTCCGAGGACAGCGACGCCCCCCTGGTAAAATCAGCCCACGACGACGTGGACAAGCTAGTCTCCCAACTCCTCAAAGACGATGCCAAGCAAAATAAGGAGGCCGCGTAAGATGGATGAGCTACTTGAAAATAAGCAAATGGAGAATATGGCACCAACTAAGCAGGCGGAGAAAGCCATCTTCCATATACTCCGGCGTATTCACCGCGAACCGGATATAGCTGCTTGCATGGGCTATGGCACCGAGAGCTTCTCGCTCCTCACGGAATCGGCAGCTGCCCTTACCGGCCTGGATCTCATCAAACTCCGCAAAGAAGTCCTGGGGATAAAGGACTAAGCCATGAAACCCGTCGACTACAGAAACGCGAGCTGGCAGGATATCCAAGACCGGCTTTCCGGCCTCCGCGAAACCGTGTATGAGGCATGGCAACAGCACGGCCCTTGCACGACTGAGGAACTGGCGGAACGTAGCGGCATCTCAATCCTGACCCTCCGCCCCAGGACGACCGAACTCTACCAGCTTGGGTTCGTCGTCCTGGCCGACCAGCGCGACGGGCACAGCGGCACCTATCGGGCAGCGAGCATCCAACAAACCATGGACCACTACCAGGACATGGTCCGCGCAGCGAAGGACTCCCAGCAATATCTCTCTATATGAGCACGAATAATATGGATTTTGATGGATTCCGTGCGGACTGCGAAAACGCAGTTTTTGCATACGTTCGACCCTATGGTCTCTACTATAAAAACGAGGTATACTGGGATTCCAAATTGCCACGGAAAGAGGGCACCGTCGTTCGATACTTCGAAGATGCCTCCGGCCCCTGCACCTCGCTTGTGGTGTTGACGCTCGACGGCGAATACCTAACCAACGCATTCCCAGCCTCATGGCACGAGGACTATCACCCCGCGCAACACGAAATGCGCGAGTGGTGGGCATCACTCCCCCAGCAAGAACGCGATAATATCATTCGAGACGCATAGAAATGAGCAGCAAGAACGAACTCGGCGGCTACTTCCGTCTCTGGTCGCAAATCTGGAAACGGTGGGGCATCGCCACCCCCATCCGCGACGATTTCCGGCACCGTGTTACCGAGGTAGCGATCGGCCGTCCGGCCAGCGCCAAGGATCTGAGCCATGCGGAGTTCGACATCGTCTTCCGCCTCATGCGCCGGATCCTCGCAGAGGGACCGGACTTCGTAACCACAGAATCCGAGCGCCAGGCAGAGATCGAAGCCGGCCGTTGCCGCCGCCTCCGTTTCAAGTGCGAAGAGCGGGCTCCGATTCCTTACCTGGACGACATTGCCCAGGACGTTTTCAAAAAGAGCTACCCCGAGCTAAATTCCGAGGAGCTGCCAAAACTCCTCGCCACCGCGGTCAATCGGTCAAAAAACCGAGACCTGCATTCCCGGTTCAGAGGCGCTGCAACGAAAGTGCAGCGAACCGAAAGAGTTGCTCAAACCTCTGATTATCGGCCCTGATAAGCCGGAAGTTGCTCAAACCTCCTCGCTGTCGGCGTTCGGGCCGTAAACCCTTGGAAATCAGGGTATATCAAGCTAAATCGGGAAATGTCGCGTTAATCAAACCTTCTGAGTTATATCACTGAAAAACCGCACGAATTGACTGAAAACTCCCCGTAGTTGTGGTTACACCCTACGTCACAGGAACCCAAATAATTGCCTCCCCCTCTTCCGGTATTTCTGGCACTGGACGAAGCTTACCGGCAGCGGCGATGGCCAATATTGCTGCATCGAGGAAGTCGTCGATTTGGGCATCGCGAGCGCGGATGCCAACCCGGCTAGTCTGTAAATTTCCATGCACGAGCGGGTCATACTTCTGCAAAATGGTACTCCTCTCTTCCCGGCCACTGTTCGTCTTCTTCGAGGAGAGATCGGTTCGACCCGATAACACATTCCAGCACACTTCCGGGTGAGACTCGCGCAAGTCACCAGCCGATTTAGTTTTTAGATATGCTGCAGTTTCGCGAATCTTGGGCGCAAGGTTCCATGCTTGGATGGAAAACCCTTTTCCGACTTCATCACGATTCAGTCGCAAAGCCTCTGCATAATTATCGGCCTCGATTGCCGTTCGGCTAGGGGGGCTAAAAACTGAGGAGCGCCGCGAAACTCCCAAAAGCTGACGTGCCTCTTGGTCACAGCGGCGATTCGGGTATTTCAGATCCGGTAGCCCGATCGGTATATCGATCAAGATAATACCGGATCCAATAAGCACTTTCCCTACCTCCAGGGATTCAATGAATTGCCACTGAAGCCCGGAAGCGAGAAAGTTGCATACGATCCATCCACCGCGGCATCCATCAATACCGACGCCCAATAGTGCCGATGGAACGATACGGTTCAGCTTTTGAGAAAGCTGCCGAGCATCCAGCAAGTTTTTTCGTGAACTTGGATCCGGGCAATCATCATGTCCTCAGTCTCCTTGTCGTCCGTATCTGCAGCCACATCGCGAGTTTCTACCAAATGCTTGATCAAAATCTTGTTTTGGCTGATGAGGCTTTCGACCATTTTCGTGGCGCCGGCATTTTCCTCGATCTCATCAAATCCTGCCATTTTTGAAAGGGTGCCCAGTCCGCCGGGCGAATACGCCCCGAGAGCACGAATTCTTTCCGCAATTTCGTCTATCGCGGAGAATAGCTCCGTATACTGCTCTTCAAAAGCATTGTGGAGTGTAAAGAAGCTCGGTCCTTCTACGTTCCAGTGGCAAATGTGTGTTTGCCCCAGAAGCGCGTAACTGTCCGCCACAACTTGGCGCAGTGCATCAATAACGGTCGTTTGAGTTTGGGTTTCTGTATTCATGATAGAAATATAGCCCAAGCTTCATTTCGATGCAAGAATGAGAGCAAAAGGTTTTGCAAGTTGGCCGCGCTCACTCAAGTATTCTGAGCATGAGCAGCCAACCTGCACCCGGTAGCGGGCAATCCCGTCAAATCAATCTTCAAGACCTCGTGAACCAGTTTATGAGTGGCCTTCAGAGGCATTTCGACATGCTTGCATTCAACCTCGCTGCGCGTAGCCGGGCTGATGAGGCTGAATATGACCGCATCGCGAAAGCGCCCCGGATCATGCCCGCCGCCAAGGTTCATCAAAATTTTGAGCAGACCCAGGCGTATGCCCGCGATCTTATGATCCGGCAAGTCGTTGGCGATGCGATGAACCTGAGTGTCACCTGTCTGAACAACGCCCATCTCTTCCTCGCCCTGGCGAAGGCAAATCAAGACCTGCCCGGTGAACACGACAAGATCCAAGCACAAGCGCAGGAAGCCCAACAAGCTTTCGTAAAAGCCTCGCTGGACCAAAAATTTGACCAGCTAGAGAAGGAATACGACATCCGCTGCGAACTGGAGGACACCCTCACCTCTCTCGGATTCGTCGCCCAGGGCTTTATGCGCCAGAAGTCCAACGTCGAGGCCCAACAGACCGACCAAAACGGTGAACTTGTGATTGAGCTAAAGGCGGTCGACCAAGGCTATACACCCGTCGGTGATCAGCAACCGGTCGAACCTCCGATGGTTGAAATCAGGAAAGTTTTCCGCGAAGGGGAGAAGATTTTCTTCACTGATCAGGAATTGCAGCTAGTCCTTGTGACCATCGCAGCATTCGCCCACAGCCTGTTTGGCTCCGTCGCTCGGTTTGCGAGGCAGGCCAAAGACGGTTGACGCCGGGCGACCTGCGACCCGGTGCTACGAGAATTTGCCTCCATTATTTTTTAAACTCCGAAACAAGCGCGGCCACGGTCTCTTTGGCATCGCCGTAGAGCATGCGAGTCTTTTCGAGGAAGTAGAGCTTGTTCGTCAAACCCGAGAAACCGGCACCCTGCCCTCGCTTTAGCGCATAGACCGTCCGCGCCTCGTTGGCCCTGATGATGGGCATGCCGTAGATCGGACTGGATGGGTCGTCGGAGGCGGCTGGATTAACCACATCGTTTGCACCGATCACGATCGCCACGTCAACCGTTGGCATCCGCGGGTTGATGGAGTCCATCTCCACGAGTTGCTCGTAAGGCACATCCGCCTCGGCCAGCAAAACATTCATGTGACCAGGCATACGACCCGCCACAGGATGAATCGCATAAAACACCTCGGCACCATTTTCTTCCAGCAAGTTGCCCAATTCTTTAACGGCATGCTGGGCTTGAGCGACCGCCATACCATAGCCGGGGACGATCACTACGCTCTGGGCAGCCTCAAGAACGTAGTAGGCATCCGAAACCGAAACAGCCTTCATTTCGCCCTCGACCTCGGTTTCCTCCGAGCTACTCACTGCTCCGAAACCACTGAATAGAACGTTGGCCAGATTCCGGTTCATCGCCTTGCACATGATCAGGGTCAGGATTAAACCCGAACACCCAACCAGGCACCCCGCGACAATCAGCACGTTGTTCTGGATCGCAAAACCCGCAGCCGAAGCGGCCAGTCCGGAAAGACTGTTCAGGAGGGAGATCACTACCGGCATATCGCCGCCACCAATCGGGAGCACGGCGAACAGACCGAGACCTATCGCCGCCACCAACACGCAGAGGAACAACCCGTAGGCCAGGAACCCATTGGGAAACATGCCGAAGGCAACGACACTGGCTATGGAGAGAAGCACGAGGACGATTGCGATCAGACGCTGTTTCGGGAGAATCGTCGGGCGACCCGAGATTTTACCGGACAACTTGGCCCAAGCCACCAGACTACCGGAGAAGGTAAGACAGCCGATCCACGTCGCCGCAGCGATGATAACTGCGATGAAGGTCGCATTGTCGATCCCTCCGATCCCTCCCTCCGAGAAATACTTTTGAAACTCGGCCCACGCCACAAAGACGGAAGCCAGACCCCCAAAACCGTTGAAGAGGGCAACCAATTCCGGCATCCCGGTCATCTTGACGACACGGGCCCAGACCACACCGATCACCGTTCCGAGGCCAAGACCGATCCAGATCCAACGGAAGTCCATCCCTGAATTCAGCAGGGTTACTACCACCGCCAGGAGCATACCGAGTGCCGAGATCAGGTTGCCGCGCCGCGCCGTATCGGCCGACCCGAGCATCTTGATTCCGAAAATGAAGAGAACCGCCGCTACTATGTAAGCGATATTCAGTAAGATCGCGTTCATTTAGGACCCTTCCCCTTCTTCTTGAACATTTCCAGCATCCGGTCTGTAACGAGATACCCGCCAACGACATTAATGGTTGCCAGAATGAGGGCGAAGAAACCGAGCCATTGCCCGATGAGGGAATCGGAGAGACCGGTGGCGGTGATCGCCCCGACAATCGTGATCCCGGAGATCGCATTCGATCCAGACATTAGCGGCGTGTGCAACTGGGAGGGTACCTTGGCGATCAACTCGAAACCGAGAAAAGCCGCCAGGGTGAAAATGAATAAAAGGAGAACCAATTCCATAATTGTGAATCGTTTAGTTTTTAAATTTTTCGTGGACGATCACCCCATCGCGCACAAGGAGACAGCCTTGGAGAATCTCGTCGTCCTCTCGATAGTCGAACCCACCTTTCTCTTTGTCAAAGAAGTGCTCGACCAGTGAGAAGAGATTTGATGCCAGCATCCCGGATGCATCCCGGGCAACGGTTCCTTCCAGGCAGCGGGTACCGACAATGCGAACGCCACTTTTCGTTTCGATCACCTCACCAGGCACTGTCCCCTCGACATTTCCTCCCGTATCCGAGGCGAGATCCACGACAACTGCGCCGGGGCGCATCCCATCAACCATCTCTTTGGTGACGATCTTCGGGGCCGGTCGCCCAAATAATTTGGCAGTGGTGATAACGATGTCCGCCGCAGCGCAGATCTTTGCCATACTCTTTTGTTGTAATTCGATCTGTTCCGGCGTCAGTGCCTTCGCGTAGCCCTGATCCGTCTGCCCGGTTTCACCAAGATCGATCTTCACGAACTTTGCTCCAAGCGACTTCACCTGTTCCTCAACGACGGGGCGGGTATCGAAGGCATCGACGCGCGCGCCCAATCGCTTGGCCGTAGCGATCGCCTGCAAACCAGCCACGCCCACCCCGATTACAAATACCCGTGCCGGCGAAATTGTTCCGGCAGGCGTCATCATCATGGGCAAAATTTTACCAAGGGTCTGGGAGGCGACCAACACCGCTGAATAACCAGCCAAATTCGCCTGCGAGCTCAAAACATCCATTTTTTGAGCCAGCGTCGTCCGTGGAATCATCTCCAGGCTGATCGCGTTTACGCCCGCTGCAGCAAAGGCATCGAGAGTCTCGCGGTTGTTGAACGGATCCAGTAAACTGATCGAAAGACTACCGTGGCGGTATGTGGGTATCTCCTCCGGTGAGGGCGCGTTGACCCGCAAAACAAAATCAGCCTCGCGAAGTCCTTCCTCGCGTGAACCGACCACCCGTGCCCCAGCCGATTTATACTCCCCATCCGGAAAACCGGAGGCGACGCCAGCACCAGACTCAACCAGAATTTCCGGCTGAGGCGCAAGGCCACAAAAACGCTTTACGGTCTCCGGGGTCGCAGCTGCTCGTTGCTCCCCAGCATCGATCTCGTTCAGAACAAAAATTACCATAGCTATTCTTAAGTTAATCGAAATGTGAGGAAAACGAAATGAAATTTTTGCACCCCGCATTTACAAAGGCCGGTAAAAACCGTTCATATATTCGATTGGGAGGGACGATTCCGCGGACGCGGGATTGTGCTCCGTGCGTCCTGCTGGTCAGACAGAAAATTCTCAACCAGATAATTCGCTGAGAAGATTGGAAAGATAGAAAGAGTAGAAGGAGACTGACTCTGACGCTTCGAAACGACTTCGTCGTTCCGCTACACAAAAGAATGTAGAGGAAGCGCGAAGCGATTTCTATCCCCGCGAAGCGTCCACATCAACCAGCATACCAGCACAACGCTTTCGAAACGACTTCGTCGTTCCGCTACACAAAAGAATGTAGAGGAAGCGCGAAGCGATTTCTATCCCCGCGAAGCGTCCACATCAACCAGCACTCCAGCACAACGCTTCGAAACGACTTCGTCGTTCCGCTACACTGAAAAATGTAGACGAAGCGCGAATGCGATTTCTATCCCCGCGAAGCGTCCACATCAACCCGCACTCCAGCACAACGCTTTCGAAACGACATTCGTCGTTCCGCTACACAAAAGAATGTAGAGGAAGCGCGAATGCGATTTCTATCCCCGC
>Ga0222662_1001233_pt1 | contig 13260 bp, 9 predicted proteins | sample AntAcemetagen600_FD_179821 | JGI IMG/M metagenome (GOLD analysis project Ga0222662, IMG submission 179821) | Saline water microbial communities from Ace Lake, Antarctica - #600 | ecosystem: Environmental > Aquatic > Non-marine Saline and Alkaline > Saline | place: Antarctica: Ace Lake | collected...
AAGGAGGCCTTTCCGGGCCTCATCACCATCGTCGGCGGTCAGGCGCCGAGCTTCCTCCCCGAGGTCTACCTCGACAACGGCATCGACTACGTCGTGTTGTACGAGGCAGAGCACACGTTCCGGGCCCTGATTGACCACCTCGACGGGCGCACCCACAGCGACATCGGGGACATCCCTGGCGTGGCCTGGTCACGCGCCGACGGCGAGGTGGTGTTGAACCCCCGCCGGGAGCTGCTCAGCACGTTCGACGAGTTGCCGATGCCGCGGCGGGACTTGTTGCCCTACTACCCGTCGGTGACCCGGAAGGGGTACGCCTCGACGGCCATCGAGATGGTGCGCGGGTGCCCCTACCACTGCAAGTTCTGCACGCGACCGACGTTCTGGGGCAAGCACCGCGAGAAGAGCGTCGATCGGATCTTGGAAGAGATCACCCACATCAAGCGACTCGGCTTCCGCGAGATGATGGTCACCGACGACACGATGGCGTTCGACCACGAGAAGATGGCCCAGCTTTGCGAGGAGATGCTGCGGCGCAACCTCGCGATCCCGTTTGGCGGCACCCTGCGGGCGGACACCGCCACGAACCATCCCGACCTCATCAAGCTCATGCGCCGGGCCGGGCTGTTCTTTGTCAATGTCGGCTTCGAGTCCTACAGCCGCAAGGCGCTCAAGGACATGAACAAGGCCACGACGATCGAGAAGAACCGGACCGCGAGCGAGAACCTGCGCAAGCACGGTGTGCTCATCCTCGGATCGCATGTGTACGGGGCGCCCGGTCAGACCGACGAAGACCTCGAGCTGATCACGAAGGATGGGATGGAGCACTGCGACTTCTTCCGCATGAACATGTACACGCCCCAGGTCGGCTCGGCGCTCTTCTACGAGATGACGCGCGACGGGCGCATGCCGTCCCGCAATCCGGAGATGTTCAACCAGTTTGAGTACCTGTTTGACGATGGACGGGACCCGCAGGAGATGAAGTGGGGCTTTGTGAAGCGCCAGCTTCAGTACTACTTGCATCCCTCGATCCTCAAGCACGCGGTGCGGAACCAGAGCCCAAAGGAGCGCATCATCCGCCGCGCGTACCTGAGCGCGGCCATGTTCACCACCTACCGCTCGCTCAGGAAGTTCGGCATCGAGATCATGTGATGGCTTGTGCCGCGAGGTGACTGGCCCAGAACGAACAAAGCCCCGCTGAGCGAACTCAGCGGGGCTTCGTTACAGGGCGGCCTTGGTTAGAGGCTTTCCTTGAGCGCCTTGCCGGGCTTGAACCCAACCGACTTGCTCGCGGCGATCTGGATGGACTCGCCGGTGCGGGGGTTGCGGCCCGTGCGGGCAGCGCGCTCCTTGGTGGAGAAGGTGCCGAAGCCCACGATCTGGACCTTGCCGTCGTTGGCGATGCCCTCGGAGATGCAGGAGAGCACGTCCTCGACGGCCTGCTGCGCGGCGGCGCGGCTGGCGTGGTTTCCGGAGTTCTGGACGGCGTTTACGAGATCAGCCTTGTTCATTTTCGTTCCCTTGTTTTGGTGGGAGCGTCCCCCGCCCCCGGTGTTTGAGGTGGCAAGCCTAAACACCCCGGATAGATTGTGTCTACCAAGGAACCCTCTGAGACCGAGTGACAGTGCGGGTCTCCGGCAGATATTGGTCGCTGTCTCCTATGCGACAAGTCGCGTAAACTGCAGGTAATTCCAGTCGCTTAACGTGAACTGGGATCCTCGGGTCACGCCAGCAAAGGGACTGCGCATTTTTTTTGGTCACGACGAGCTTTTTCCCATGAACTGGCGCCGGTGAGATGAATCACGAAGCGCGGACCGCCCGTCCCGGGGCTATTCTCAGCCCGCTGGGCTCCCCAGCCCTGGAGTGGCAAGCCCATGCGCATCTTGTACATGCAGAAGGACCCGTTCGTGAACATGGGCGTCACCCAGTTGGTGGCGTGCACGAACGAAGGGGGGCACGACTCCCATCTCATCATCGAGAACGCCGAGAGCAATCTGCGTCGGGCCATCCGCCGCATCGACCCGGACGTCATCGCGTTCTCGGTCACGACCGGCCTGCACCTGTGGGCGCTGCAGCAGGCGCACCTCGTCAAGGCATGGTTCCCCGAGGTGACGACCATCTTCGGTGGCATGCACGCCACCTTCTACCCCGAGATGATCGAGGGGGACGTGGTCGACGTCGTGTGTCGCGGCGACGGCGAGGATGCGCTGGTCGAGTACATGGACGCCCTTGAGCACGGGCGTGACCCCACCGGCATCCGCAACCTGTGGATCAAAGACGACGCAGGGGTCATCTACCGCAACCCGATGAGGCCCCTCGAGCAGAACCTCGATCGGTACCCGTTCCCGGACCGGACGGTCTATGACCGCTACCCGTTTGTGAAGAACCAGAAGATCGAGGGGTTCATCACGGGGCGCGGCTGCCCCGACAACTGCTCGTTCTGCTTCCACGTCGGGCTCAAGAAGATCATGAAGGGTCTGGGCACGTATTCACGCCGCAAGTCCATCGAGTACGTCATCCGGGAGATCGAGGACTTCCTCAGCAAGTATCCGCTGCGTCGCCTCGTGTTCCGGGACGACACGTTCATCGTGGGATACGACGACTACGTCAAGCCGCTGCTCGCCGAGTACCGCAAGCGAATTGGGATTCCGTTCTCGGTTCTGATCCGCGCGGACTACATGACTGAGGAGTCCGTGCGCGATCTGGCGGAGTCGGGCTGCTTCGCGGTGAAGATGGGCGTCGAGTCCGGCAACGAGTACATGCGCAACAAGATCATGCACAAGCACCTCAGCAACGAGGAGATCTTGCAGTGCATGGGCTGGCTCAAGAAGTACGGGATCATGGTGCAGACGAGCAACATCCTCGGCTCGCCAGGGGAGACGCTCGACTCGGCGTGGGAGACCCTGGAGTTCAACGCCGAGCTCGCGCCGGAGCACGCCTGGTGCTCGCTGATTCAGCCGTACCCCGGCACGACGATTCAAGATCTCGTGATGAAGGACGGCATGCTTCCGCCGGGCTTCGACTCGGACGAGTTTGAGCAGTCGTACTTCATGACGACCCCGGTGGATGTGGAGAACAAGCGGGAGATCACAAACCTGCAGAAGCTGTTCCCTCTGGCCGTGCGCTACCCCTGGCTCGCGCCGGTGGTGAAGGAGGCGATCAAGCTTCCGCCGAACCAGTTCTACAACTTCCTCTTCAAGGCCCACTACGGCTACAGCATCATGCGCATCAACGACATGGAGGTCCTCGACTTCCTCCGAATCGGTTGGTACACGCGCAACTACTTCTCGCAGACGTCCTTCTAGAGCACCAAACAGATAGTCCGACCGAGACCGCCTCCGTACGCGGGGCGACCGAGCGACTATCTGTTTGGTGCTCTAGGCTGGGCTGCGTGCGTCAGTCGTCGTCGCTGCGGCCTGACGGGATGAGCAGCCCGATCGCGGATGACACGACCGAGAAGACGATCGACCCGAGCACGCCCCAGAGCAGCCCGTCCACGCGAAAGCCATCGATGAGGTAGTCGGCGAGCTCCATCATCAAGCCGTTGATGATGAGGAGGAACAGCCCGAGCGTCACCAACGTGATGGGCAGCGTCAGCACGATCATCACCGGCCGCACCAGCGCGTTCGCAAAGCCGATGGCCACTGCGGCCCATAGCGCAGCCTGAAACCCGTCGACGTGCACTCCTGGTAGCAGCCAGGCCGTGGCCATCACCGCGACGGCGGCCCCGACCCAGGTCAACAGCAGCCCCAGGCATCCCCCGCGCTTGTCGTTCTCGCTCAAGTCAGCCTCCCTCGGGAGCCACGCTGTGCAGCACGGTCTCCAACGATCCGCCGGAGACGACACGATTCCGGCCCTCGGCCTTCGCACGATAGAGCGCAGCGTCCGCGGACTCCAACAGATCCTCGTAGGTCATCTCGGCGTCCCACTCCGCGATCCCGATGCTCACGGTGATCTGTACCCGCGTGTCCTTGTGCTCCACCACGAGGTCCTCGATGGACTGTCGCAAGCGCTCCGACACCATCGTCGCGGTCTCCTCGGATGCGCCAGGCAGCAGCACCCCGAGCTCTTCGCCGCCCAGGCGCCCCACCACATCCAGCGAGCGGGTGCCCTTGCGGAGACACGCAGCCAGCGCCTTGAGCACCTCGTCCCCGGCGGCGTGGCCGTAGGTGTCGTTCACCTTCTTGAAGTGATCTGCGTCCACCATCGCCAGCGACAGCGGTGAGCCCTGCCTGCGCACGCGCTCGGTCTCGCGGGCGAGCTCATGCATGAACTGCCGTCGGGACGCGAGCCCAGTCAGGTCGTCGTAGGCAGCCTGATGCCTGGAGCGCTCCAGCAGGTCGATGTGCCGCAGCGCAACCGCAAGGTGCTCGGCGAGGCCCTCCGCGAGCACCAACGCGGTGTCTTCCCAGTCCTGGGCTGCCGAGCCCCGCATGATCAGCACGCCCTCCATCCGGTCGCCTGCGCGCAGCACGAGCAACACGATGCTGCCGCCATCCAGGCGGCTCTCTCCCAGCGGCACCGCGCGCCCTCTCCCGCCGCCAAGCAACACCTGGCCCTGGGAGTCCAGGACCCTCACGGTCGCCGGGAAGTCCGCGACGTCGCCCACGTATCCAGTGAGCGTCAACAGGCCCTCTCGGACCTGATAGAGCCCCAGCTGACCGGCGCCGCACAACTCGGCGGATCCCTCGGCTGCGATCTCCACCGCCTGTTGGGTGGTCTCGCAGCTGTTGAGTCGGCGGCTCAGGTCGTTCAGCCCGGAGAGCTGCATGCTGCGCTGCATCAACGCCTGCTGAAGCCGCAGCTGGCCGATGGTCGCTGCGGCCAACGCCGCGAGGACCCCCGCCGCCGCCACAAGGGTGCCGGTGGCCAACCTGCGTTCATCGCCGAGGATGAGCGCAGCGACGTGCTTCGTGCCGTAGGCGTGCAGCGGCACGACCGTGCCTCCGACCGGGGTGGTCGCGTCGTCGTTGCCTGCGTGAAGGCGGACCGTGCAGTCGCCGGCGAGCTCCTGAACACCTTCGTGCAGCGCACCCAGCAAGGTGGACTCATCCCGTGCCTGGGTGATCCGCGCACCGATCCGGCGCATGGTCAGCGCCATCGTGTCAGCCGCCGCGGCGCGACTCTCCCGGTGGTCCACCAAGGTCAGCTGGGCCGTCCCCACGAGAACCCCTCAACCGGCCCCGACGCCGGTCCCAACGCCAGGATGGCGTCGAGGAGCTCTTCGTAGCGGGCGCGATCACGTGGGGTCTCAAACGTGAGAATCTGCACGCCGAACCCGTCATCGAGTCCGACGCCCGGGCGATCGCTCCGGTGCCACCGGACCTCGGCGTTGAAGCGCACAGGTACGGACTCGTCGCTGCCCTCCAGCGGGAACTCGATGCGCACGATCGCCCCGCGCACCGGAGGCGTGCCTGAGTACGTAAGGAACAGCCCCTCACGGCTGAAGTCGGCGGCGCGAGCCGCGTTCTTTCGACCGCGGGCCCAAAACGTCACGTCCACGGTGGAGGCGATACGCGCGTTTCGCGGGATGAGAGAAGCGACGGAGCGGTCGGGCAGCTCTGCCTCCCACGGGGGACGCGCCGCCGGGGCCGAAGCGCGGGGAACGGACTTGCTACGCCGCAGCGGCTGTTCGCTGATGTCGGTGCGGCGCTGCTTGCGCACGGGCGGGGCCTCTCCGGTGTCCGCCAGACGATCGGGGCCCTTGGGGACCGGCGCGAACGGCACCGAAGCCGGGGCGATGAACTCCGGCGGCAGGGTCCCGGGCTCGGAGAGGAACTCTTGCGGGGATGGCGCGGTCAGGTGTCCCTGGGTGCTGCCCGGGATGTCGATGCCGAAGTCGGCGCTGACGCTGCCAAATCGTCGGATGAACTCCTCGTCCTCGCCGATGTCTGGGTCGGTCTGGCTCACTGGCGGCGGCTCGGCGGTGCTCCGAGCCGGAGCCGATGCACCGAAGATGTCGTTGAGCATCTCTGGGCCGGGCGGCAGGGTCGCGTCGTCCTCGCTCAGTGCCGACTGCTGCGCCGGCGGCGCGGTCTCGTCGTCCTCGAAGAACGCTTCCTCCAGCGTTCCGCTGTTGGGCGACTCCTCAGCTGCGCTGCCTGGCACGCTGCGCAGGTTCGTCGAGCTCGGCGGGTCACCGAACAGGTTGCCCGTGCTCCGCATCCGCCCAGCGAGCTTGCGCTTGCCTAGCCCTGCTCCGCGAAGCACCGAGCCGAAGCCGGTCACCGCGGGCTGCTCCTCGGTCGTTGGCTCATCGTCGCGAGCCGGCGGCTCTTCGTCCGAGAGGGCGTGGGGGACCGACGGCGGCGGCGCCGCGCGCATCGGCTCGACGGTGGCGATGTCCTCACCCTCTTCGAGCACGATGGGGGAGTGGAATGCGACGAGCGAGGCGGGTCGGCCTCGCCACAAGCCGCCTTCGTTCAGGTGCTCACGGACCCCAGCCCGGGCCTCGATCAGCTGGCCGTCCGACGGGCGCTTGAAGCTCACCTCGAGCTGAGTGCCGACGGCGAGCTCTGGGTCGCTGCTCAGCGCCGCGGCGACGTGCGACAAGCGTGTAATGAACCCGCGACGCCGCTCCCCGTCCTCGAGGGCGAACTCCGCGGGTACTAAACATGGCGTGCCGTGGAACGACGAGCTGCCCAAGAGGTGGCTCCAGTTGAGATCCCGCGCCCCGCGGGGGACGCGGAATATACCAGGGAAGGCCTCATCGCTCCCGTCCTCGCCCAAGACCGGGGTGGACGGAGGCGGGTCAGAATCCGGCGATGTGTCGACTGAGGTGCGAGGCCACGGTCAGGTTGCGTCGCATCCCTCCCGGGTCACGCATGTACTTGAGCTTGTCGAGCACGAAGCGCGGGCGTCCATAGAACCGGCGATAGGCCTCGCGCTGGAGCGACTTGAGCTCGGCGTGCGTCATGCTGGTCGGCTCGTAGAACACGTTGAAGATGTTCATGGACCGCTCGTCCTGCCGGAACTGGTCGGCCTTGTCGAGTTGCCGCCAGAGGCGGGAGCCAAACACCGGGTTCACCGGGGTAAAGAACGCCCACTCCAGAGGCAGGCTGCACGCAAAGTCGATGGTGGCCCGCGCCTCCTCGACCGTCTCGCCGTCGATCCCGAGAGAGAACCGAGCGGCCACCTCCATGCCCGCGGCCCTGACCCGCCGCACGCCAGACTCGGTCTGCTCCACGGTCAGCGGAGAGCCCATCGTCGCCTTGCGCAGGTTCTTCTGCACGCCCGAGATCAGTACGGTGTCGATGCGCCAGCACCCCGCCCGCTTCATCAAGTCCAGCAGTGCATCGGTGAAGTCATAGGACCAGAACGTCACGGTGAACGTGATCTGACGGCCCGATCGCAGGATCAGCTCGCAGAACTCCATGGCCGCGGCCTCGTCCGAGCTGAAGATGCCGAAGTGGTCGTAGAACCCGAAGTCGCTGATGCCCATCTGGTCCTGGCACCAGGCGATCTCGTCGTACACCTGCTGCGGGGACTTGATGCGGAACTTCAGGCCGCCCGTGGCGGGCAAGTGGCACGACGCGCAGGTCAGCGGGCAGCCCCGCCCCGTGAACAGGATGGTGTTGTTCGGGCGGTTGTAGATGTTCAGCCGCGGGTTGTAGCGCTCAGGGGTGCGCATGAGGTCGCGGGCGGGGAAGGGGAGCCGCCGCACGTCCATGAGGGCGCGCTTGCCGTTGCGGATGACCTGGCCTTGCTCGCGGTAGGCCAACCCGAGGATCGAAGCCCAGTCGCGGGTGCCCGCGTCCACTTGGGCGGCGATGTCCGCGATGATCTCCTCGCCCTCCCCGAACACCGCGAGGTCGAGCGCCGCGCAGTCCTCGAGCACCGCCTCCTTGGCCACGTTGGTGTGCGATCCGCCGAGCACGATCAGCTTGTCGGGCCATAGCTCTTTGACCTTGCCCATGAGCTGGCGGGTCTTGGGCCAGGTGCAGGTCACCGAGTTGAAGCCGATGATGTCAGGATCGAACACCTCGAGCTCCCGGAACCAGACGTCGTCTGGGGTCCCGTAGCTCTCCAGGTAGCTGACCTCGTGCCCCTCCTGCCGCAGCCATGCCGCAAGGTAGAGCAGGCTCCAGAACGGCATCTTGCCGTTGATCGTCGACTCCGCTCGGAAGACGTGCTCGCCGAGCGCCGCCCGCAGCCCGGTCTGCCCATCGGGGAAGCGGATCTCGCGGTACGTCCAAGGGGCAGCAGTCAGAAGAATACGGGCCATCAGCGGGCTCCCCGGGGCATCAGTGCTCGAACTCGAGGAAGGTGGGCAGCACGCCTTGGCTCGGCCCCATGGCCTGGTGTCGCATGAGCCGCGCCATGATCTTGCCGCCCTCGAACCACTTGCCGAGGTTCTCCCGGCCCGCCATCGACCGCGCGATGCGCGCCAGACGCGCGGGGCGGCTGTAGAAGCGGTAGTAGGCCCGTCGCTGCACCCCCATGAGGTACTCGCGGGTCAGCCCGTTCGTCACGAACACGGCGTGGTCGGGGTCGCCCATGTAGTTGCGGTAGTCGTCCTCAGCCAGATCGCCGTACTCGGCCGCCATGTCTCGAAGCGGCGTGCCCACGAATGGGGTCGTGATCTTGAAGTTGGCGCTGGCGATGGGCAGCGACCGCGCAAACTCCACCGTGCGAGCGATTGTCTCCGGGGTGTCGGTGGGGTGCCCGATCATGAACAGCCCCTTCGCCTCGATGCCCGCGTCCACCGTCCACTGCACCCGCTCGCGCACCGTGTCCACGGTCGTCCCCTTCATGATGTCCTTCATCACGATGGGGTCTCCGGTCTCGATCCCGTAGGCGATCTGCCAGCACCCCGCGAGCGCCATCTTGCGCAGCAGCTCCTGGGTCACCGTGTTGACGTGGGTCGAGATGTTCCAGCTCATCACCAGGCCGCGGCGCACGATCTCGTCGCAGATCTGCTCCACCCGACGTGCGTCCAGGGTGAACGTGTCGTCGTAGAAGAAGATCTCCTTGATGCCGTACTCGCGCTGGAGCATCTCCATCTCGTCCACGACGTAGCTGGCGCTGTGCACCCGGAACTTGTTGCCGAGGATCTCCCGGCGCTCGCAGAAGATGCAGGAGTAGGGGCACCCTCGGGACGTGTAGATGGTCGTCGCCGGCCACTCCCGATACTGGAACATCGTCATCGCATACGAGTCGAGCGGAGGCAGCAAATCACGGGCCGGATAGGGGAGTGAATCAAGTTCACCGATCCATCCGCGGGGCGCGTTTGTCACCAGCTCGCTGGACGGATCGTCGGCGACCTCTGTGAACCACAGCCCGGCCACACCGCGCAGGTCACCGCCGGACTCCAGCGTCTCCACGAGCTCGCGCATCATGACCTCGCCCTCGCCGACCGCGGCGAAGTCGAAGTGCGGGTTGCGGGCGCACTCTTCGGGGGCGCCAGCGGGGTGCGGCCCCCCAACGACGATCTGGGTGCTGGGGCGCCACGCCTTGATGAGCTGGCTGACCTCCTCGGCCACCGGCACGGTGACCGTATAGAGCCCCATGCCCACCACGCCGGGCTCAAAGGCGGCGACCTCGTCCATCAACTGCTCGCGGGAGTGTCCGCCGTGCCGCATGTCCAGGATCGCGACGTCGTGCCCTGCCTGGCGCAGGAACGAGGCGATGTAGGCGAGCCCCAGCGGCGGCGCCTGATTGGGCGGCAGCAGCGGAGGGGGGCGCGACGGGTCGGGGAAGTCGCACGGATGGATGAGCAGCACGCGCATGGAGCGCACCATAGCGCCCGGACCGAGCGCTGCCTCTCTCCTCTTGACAGGGCCCCACAACTGCCGACAATCACGGCCGTCGACGGTGGCCCCAAAGCGGTGCGGCGCTGGTCTGGACGGAAAGAAGGCGATGACCAGCATGCCCCACGCGACCCTCACTTTTGTCGGAGCGCGCGCGAACTCCGCGCTGGGATTGACCGTCAGCGTGCGAGCCGAGGGCGCTGGAATCATCGTCCTCGCCGGCCCGAGCTCGTGCGGGAAGGGCGCGGTCGCCGAGGCGCTGACCAGCGCGCTGCAGGTGCCGCCGGAGAACCACATCTCCATGGGTGACGCGCTGCGCGACGTCATCGGCCGAGCCAACACCGATCCCGACTTCCGGCAGTCCATGGGGACCCGCTTCGGGATTCACGCGGACCGCTCGGTGTTCAACGGAGAGGTCACCGATGCCTCGATCGTGCGCAAGGCCCTGCACTACTCCGAGGAGCTCGAGACGCGCTTCGGCGAACAGCCGTCTCAAGCGGACTGGCTGGAGTTCTGCGTGACGTCTGGCCTGTTGGTCCCCGACAAGTGGTCCGAGTCGGTGCTCGAAGGCACCATCGGCGAGAAAGCGGCGGGCCCGAGCGGGATCATCTTGCTCGACGGCTACCCGCGCACCGAGGTCGCGGCGCGCCACGTGCTCGCCCTGAGCGACCGGCTGAGCATCCCCATCATCAAGGTCATCCACCTGTCCGTCAGCAAGCGCGAGATGCACCGCCGCGCGTTGGGTCGCAAGCGCCAGGACGACACGCCGGAGATGCTCGAACGCCGCTACACGTTTTACGTCGAGCACGTGCAGCCCGCGGTGGAGCTGCTCAAGGCCGAGCTAGGCAGTCAGGCGGTGGCGCTCATCGACGCGCACCAGCCCGCATACGACGAGGACGCCTGCCTCGATCTGGCCGCCTCGGTCCGCAACGTGGCGAAGCAAGTGCTGATGTCGCTGGGCGTGTCGCGGCACATCCTCGACCACCTCGGGCCCTGGGGCTGATCGCGGGGGAACCTGCGGCTCAGCGCCGCGTGTTGCGGTACACGCGCACGCTCGTGCCGTCGCTCAGGGGCACGTCGCCTGCGACCTCGAACCAGCTCTGCTGATCCCAGAAGACCGCGCAGCGCCGCCCCCGGACCCCGCTCTCTCCGTGGGGGACGCCGAAGCGCATGATCACTACGTGCGACTGGCTGATCTGCCGGTCCACCTCTGCCCGTGACTCAAAGACGGCCGTCATGCGCGCTTCGTCCCAGCAGTCGGTGAGCAGCAGCATGTCTTCGTGCCGCAGCACCGGGCGATCCGCCATCAGGCTCGACTGCCACAGCGCATAGAAGACGTCGTACAGATCGTCGAGGAACACGGCCTTGAGCGGCGCGCCCCCGTCCGCGATCACCTCGAGGATGTCGTCGATGTCGGCCACCGGCAGGTCGGGGTCCCAGGGGGTCGCCGGCCGGTCCATGAAGCTGTACTCGGGGTAGGCCAGACACGTCCACAGCGAGTCGCCCACGCGCTCAGACGTCGTCCAACCGGGCACGTCGGCGCAGACGAGCGGGCGGGCGGTCGGCCAGACGTCGTGATGGATGAAGCCGTGGTTGAGCGCGCCGCCGAGCAGCGCGATGGCGATCACTGCGCGTCGAAGCCAGGGACGCGGCACGTCCATCGCCGCCGTCGCGAGGATCCCGGCGACCAGCGGGAGGAGCGGGAGCACATAGCGCTCGTCGTACAACCCCCGCAGCCCGAACGTGACTCCGATAGCCGGCACGATGAACCACCAAAACGCGGCGTCGCGCTGGATGTGTCCCACCGGATCCTCGCAGCCGTGTCGCCTCGAGAAGAACCACACGAACGCAGCGAGACCGAGCACGCACCACGGCGGGCTCAGGGTCTGCAGCCACGTGTAGTACGCCGCCTCCCAGGTGTGTTGCACGCTGAGCCCGAGCCAGTCCGGCAGGAAGGTTGCGGCGCTGCCTTGCGGGAGGTAGCCGAACACCAGCGCGCCGGGCCAGGTTGCCTCCACGAGCGTGCGCCGCAGCGCGCTCCCCCTGGCGGACGCGAGGAGGACCGCGGCGAGTCCACCCACCGCGGCGGCGGCGCCTACGAGGCGCAACAGGAGGGTGCGGGTGGGGAGCGCGCGAAGACGGGGGCGGGCCAAGACCCACAAAGGACCTGCGAGGAACGCCAGGGCGTTGAGCTTGATGAGCAGCGCGGCCAGCACGGTGGAGATGAGGCCCATCCGCGTGGTCCTGGTGATGCTCCCTCCCAGATCCTCCCGCGCCGCCGAGAGCGCGAAGACCGCTGCCCACGTGATCGCCACCGTCAGCGGCAGATCGAGCACCAGCACCCGGCCGTAGTTCACGAAGCCGGGCAGCATGAGTCCCAGGCACGCCGCGAGCACGCCGGTCTGCTGTCGCCGGTCCGGCACCGCCAACTCCCAGCCGAGGCGATACAGGCCCACAACGAGCAACGGGCGCAGCAGCACGGCCAAGGCGAACAGCAGCCGGGGCGGCTCCAGTCCGACGAGCATGGAGAGGAGCGCGGCGAGGTAGTACACCAGCCCGCCGTAGCGTTGCCCGTCGAAGCCGGAGCCTTGCTCGGTCCCGAGCAGCCCCCCGCGCAGCGAGGCCACCCGCGAGAAGTGGTAGGCGGCGTCGGTGGTCTGGATGCCCTCGTCGGCTGCCAGCCAGACCCAATCGAGCCCGAGGTAGCCCACGCAGAGCAGCGCGATCACGAAGAACACAGGGGCGCGCATCCGGGCCAACGGTAGCAGCGCTCTCGCTCACCTCGCCGGATCCGGGCACGATGGGGGCATGCGCGTCTTCCTATTCCTCGCCCTGCTGCTCGTCGCCACCCCCGCTCACGCCGCGCGCTGGGCGGTCGGAGACAGCTCGCTGCCCGAGATCGACACCCTCGCCGGCCAGGTGGATGCGGCGATCACCAAAGCCGCGAACCGCGCGCCAGCGTTCAAGAAGGGCCCCGAGATCCGGCTGCTCGTCACCTGCACCGAGGGGGGCTGCAGTCCGACCGTGACGTCGTCTCAGCTCCTGCTGCCCGAGCAGCGAGACGAGGTCATCGCGTGGGCGAAGCGCTGGATCCTTCCTGTCACCACACCGGGGCTGGCGGTGGCGGTGCGGGTCTGGTGGGACAAGCCGCGCAAGGGCGAGAAGAAAGAGAAGCTCAAGGCCGGGGACGTCCCCACGCGGCCGCCGCCGGGTCTCTACTGGGCGGTCGGTTTTGAGCCCGAGGGGACTGGCGGACTGCCACTCGCCGAGGTCCTCCGCGCCGAGCGCCTCGTGTTCAGTTCGTCCGCGCAGGTCTGCACCGAGGAACTCAGCAAGCTGCGCGTCGGCCACGGCTCGACCACTCTTTGGCACCTCGACATCACCGCCACCGGGATCCAGGCCACCCCCCAGGATCAGTACATCGCGCCGGTTGACCCCAAGGATGAGAAGGCCAAGGCGGCGGGCGGCGGCGCGGCGGCGGCGCTCGGACTGGAGGCCCCGGTCGAAGCGGTGG
>Ga0222662_1001234_pt1 | contig 13260 bp, 14 predicted proteins | sample AntAcemetagen600_FD_179821 | JGI IMG/M metagenome (GOLD analysis project Ga0222662, IMG submission 179821) | Saline water microbial communities from Ace Lake, Antarctica - #600 | ecosystem: Environmental > Aquatic > Non-marine Saline and Alkaline > Saline | place: Antarctica: Ace Lake...
CTCGGTTTTTCCGCGGCGTTCAATGTCACGTAGGCGTAAATGCCCTGGCCCTTAATGTCATGGGGGTAGCCAACAACTGCGGCCTCAGCAACTTTGCTGTGGGCGACCAATGCGCTTTCGACTTCCGCGGTGCCCATTCGATGGCCCGAAACATTGAGTACATCATCTACACGCCCTGTGATCCAGTAATAGCCATCTTCGTCTCTGCGGCAGCCGTCGCCGGTAAAATATCGACCCGGAAATTGCGAGAAATAAGTGCTGCCAAACCGCTCGTGGTCACCGTAAATGGTTCGCATCTGACCGGGCCAGCTATCGTCGATGCATAGATTGCCTTGACCCGCCCCATGAATTTCATTGCCTTCTGTATCGACGATGGTGGGCTTTACACCAAAAAATGGAAGTGTCGCAGAGCCTGGTTTTGTGGGAACAGCGCCAGGCAGTGGCGATATCAAAATACCGCCGGTTTCCGTTTGCCACCAGGTATCAACGATCGGGCAGCGCTGGTCGCCTACAACATTGTAATACCAAAGCCAGGCTTCCGGATTGATCGGTTCCCCCACAGACCCCAACAGTCGCAATGAGGAGCGGTCGGTTGATTTTACCGGACCATCGCCCTCGCGCATAAGGGCGCGGATGGCTGTTGGCGCGGTGTAGAAAATATTGACATTGTGCTTATCGCAAACCTGCCAAAAGCGTGAGGCGTCTGGATAGTTTGGCACACCTTCAAACATCAACGTGGTGGCGCCATTGGCAAGTGGGCCATAAAGAATGTAGCTGTGTCCGGTGACCCAACCGACATCCGCCGTACACCAATAGATATCCCCATCGTGATAATCAAACACATATTGATGCGTGATGGCGGCATAGACTATATAGCCACCGGTCGTGTGCAATACGCCTTTTGGTTTGCCGGTTGAACCGGACGTATAGAGAATAAATAGAGGGTCTTCTGCGTTCATTTCAGCAGCCGGGCAATCGGCGTCAACGGCGGCGGAAGCGGTTGTGTAATTGATGTCGCGACCGGCGACCATGTTTACGTTGGCTTTTGTGCGCTCAACCACAATCACAGTTGACACATCAGGGCATTGTTTGAGCGCTTCGTCGGTGTTGGCTTTCAGCGGCACTTTGCGTCCACCCCGGACGCCTTCGTCCGATGTAATCACACAGGTTGAAGTGCAGTCAAGGATGCGTCCGGCCAAGGCGTCGGGTGAAAAACCTCCAAAGACGACAGAATGCACGGCGCCGATACGCGCACAGGCCAACATTGCATAGGCTGCTTCAACCACCATAGGCATGTAGATGGTGACGCGGTCCCCTTTCTTTACGCCTCGCTCTTTTAGTACATTGGCAAAGCGGCAAACGGCTTCGTACAATTCCCGGTAGGTGATTTTTTTGTCGTCTGTGGGTTCATCGCCTTCCCAGATGATTGCAACCTGGTCGGCTTTGGTTTCGAGGTGTCGGTCGACACAATTTACACAGGCGTTGAGTGTGCCGTCTTCAAACCACTTAACGTGCAAATCATTCAGCTCGTAGGAGGTGTCTTTCACTTTGGAAAATGGCTTGATCCAGTCAAGCCGTTTTCCCTGTTCTCCCCAAAAAGCGTCCGGGTCTTGAATACTCTGCGCGTACATTTTTTTGTATCCGGCAGCATCCACCAGTGCACGGGTGGCCCATTCATCGCTTACTGGAAATACCTGTGTGTCTGACATGTCGTGCTCCCTGAGATATTTGATCCATGCCTATTTCCGGATCTGTTTTGGCCAGTATAGGGCAACCAGAAAAAATTGGGATCGAAACTTAACGGAAGCGTTCCTTCAGAAACAAGCCACATCTAATTGTGTTTTGATACTTGAGTATGGCGGAGTGTCTGTCTTCTGGCATTGCCGTTACGTCACTAATGGCACCGGGTGTTTTGCGGTTTGAGGGCTCTGCTTTGAAAGCCTTTGTTAACGTTGATCTCGCAATTCGTCTCCAATTGTCCTGAGTAGGGGGTTTCATTCAAGCATTCGTTCACAAATCGCCTTCATTGTATCTGGCTGGAGGGTGTGATCGATGGCACGTCGAGCGGTTCGTAATGCAAAATCTAAACTGGGCAAAGACAGGCGCGCCGCTTGGGCGCTGCGCCGTATGTCGAATGACGCGCCTTTAAGCCATGAGGCCCTTTTTGCAAAAGCCGGATTTGAACTCGCCGAACGCCAAGCCGGGTATGGTGCATGGTTTTGGCATCTGGAAACTGATGCCTTTCATATGACACCAAATGGTCGAGCCGTGCTTGGCCTTGGTGATGAGGAAGCCAGTCTTGAAACCATCCTTGCTCGCATTCACGAAGAAGACCGTGCGGAAGTCGAGGCGCGTGTCAACTGCCACCTAGAAGATGGCAAGCCATATGACCTTGCTTTTCGCATCAATCATACAAATGGCGGGGTACGCTGGCTTCGTGCGCGGGGGCATGTGACCCGAGCCGCTTCGGGCGAAATTGTTATGGTTGCGGGCTCCCTTGAAGATACGACCTATCAGGTTGAAACTCTCAATAACCTTCAACAAAGCGAGATGCGCTTTCGCTCGCTGATCGAAAATGCGCCCTTTCCTGTTATCATTACACGTCCGCAGGACAGAAGTATTCAGTATCTGAACCATGAAGCAACTTTGTTGCTAGATAGTTTGGGCAAACTCAAGGAAGAGCTTTTTCTTCCCGATATTGTGAGTGATCAAGAGATTTATGAACGCATTCGAAATGAATTGTTCGCCGAGGGACAAACAAGCCACATTGAAGTGCCGCTCGATAGTTTGAATGGAGACCGAACGTGGGTTTCTGTGAAGGGCGTCTTGATTGACTATATGGGAGAGCCCGCGGCGTATCTTATTTTGTATGATGTGACTGAGCGTCGGACCTTGGAAGAGAAACTTCGTAAACAAGCGACGTCTGATCCCCTGACCGGTGTTGCCAATCGAACGGAGCTTCTGCATCAACTGGAGTTTAGCATTGCGTCGACCAATAGATCAGATGATGGTTTTGTTCTGCTCATGCTTGATCTCGACAATTTTAAAGTTGTGAACGATACGTTAGGCCATAGCTCCGGCGACAAGTTATTGTCGATTGCAGCCCAACGTCTCCGGGATGTCGTGCGTACGACGGATACGGTCGCCCGCATCGGCGGCGATGAGTTTGCTATCATTGCTCGCCATCTGGATAAGACCCATGGCGTGACAGTGCTGGCGCAAAAAATAATTGATGCGCTTTCGGCGCCTTTTGAGTTTGATGGGAAAATTGTCACCGTTGGATGTTCCATCGGGGTTACACAATATCCAATGGACAAGGGTGATCCAGAGCTTCTGATGCAACATGCTGACCTCGCGCTTTACAGAGCCAAAGATGAAGGCCGCGCGCGCTTTCATCTCTTTGATGAGGCGCTTAGTCGCGCCGTTCATGAGCGCATTGAACTGGACCGTGACCTGCGGGAAGCGCTTGTTACGGATCAATTTTTTGTTGCCTATCAGCCGCGCTACAATGCCGGGTCACGCCAGCCTGTTGCCTCCGAAGCGTTGGCGCGTTGGCGACACCCTGAGAAGGGGCTTGTGTCGCCAGGTGCTTTTATTCCGATGGCCGAAGAAACAGGTCTGGTCATTGAGCTTGGGCGCGTGGTGTTGGACAACGTCGGACGTGACATTGCGCGATGGCGTGCTGAGGGGCTGAATGTTGGCCCTGTATCTGTCAATATATCGGCAGTACATTTGGCGAATGGCAGTGTTTTGGAAGATGTGTTTTCTACTCTGAAGAAATATCGGCTTCCAGCTGAATGCCTTCAGGTCGAAGTCACCGAGTCCACAATGATTACGGATGAAGAATCCGCCGTCTCGCAAATAAAAGCACTTGCTGATGCGGGCATCATGGTTTTGATCGATGATTTTGGAACCGGCTATTCTTCACTTTCCTATCTTCATCGGTTCACGGCCCACAAACTAAAGATTGATCGCAGTTTTGTTGCCAACGTTGCCGATCCCACCAGTGCCATATTGGCGAGGCAGATTGTTTCGATCGGCAAATCCTTGGATCTAACAATTGTCGCCGAAGGTGTGGAAACAGAGGCGCAGGCAGATTTTATGACAGCAATCGGGTGCGATGAGCTGCAAGGATTTTTGCTCTCAAGACCCATTGACGCTGAAGCGTTTGAAAGTTTGATGCGCGATGCAGCACCTGTGTTGCCTGGTCTTGTGAGTGTTGCACATTAAGTGATCAGCCTCTTGATCTCTTCCTCGCTTAGTCCGGCTTCTTTCAAAACCTCTGATGTATGTTCGCCGAGCAAAGGCGCGTCGATGCGGACGCTGGCCGGGCTCTCTGCATATTTCACTGGATGGTTGAGGCTCCAATAGGGCCCTTCCACCGGGTGCTCGCGCTTTTCAAACAGACCGACAGCCTGCAAGTGGGGATCGGACCGCAGATCCTTTAGGCGGTTCACACGCGCAAATGGGATATCTTTTTCGCCGAGCAATTCTGTCCATGTCGCGGTTGTTTTTTTCTTCGTCACATCTTCCACCAGCGCATAGAGGTGGCGAATGTTGCGCGTCCTGTTTTCATAGGTGGAAAATCGCTCGTCCGTGTCGAACAGATCAGGTTTGCCGCCTAACGCAAAAAAGTCACGCCATTGTTGATCGGAGTAAGGCAGGATGGCGATGTAGCCATCTTGCGTTTTATAGGGTTTGCGGTCGGGTGCCGTCACACGCACATAGCCGATAGGGCCGGTGGGCGGGTCGTAGACTTCACCATACAGATGCTCCCCAAGCAAAAAGGTCACCATGCTTTCCATCATGGGAACTTCTACGAACTGTCCTTCGCCTGATCGCTCACGATGCAGCAGGGCCCCAAGTATTGCATTGGCCATAAATAGCCCGGTGGTTTTGTCGGCGATCAATGTCGGGAAAAACCGGGGCCTGGGATCGCCATCAACTTCGCTCATCATGGAGGCAATGCCGGAGACTGCCTGGATCATGTCGTCATAGGCGGGTCTGCCACCGTAAGGACCGCCTTCGCCATAGCCGGTGCCCACCACGTAAACGATATCGGGCTTCACAGCTTTTACGTCTTCATACGACAGACCCAATCGCTTGAGACCCTCGTAACGCACATTGGCGGCCACAACGTCGGCGGTGGCAATCAGCTTTAGGAGAGCGTCTTTTGCTTCTGGGTTTTTCAAGTCCAATTGTAGAGAGCGTTTGTTGCGGTTGAAGCTCAAGAATATAGGGCCAAGGCCGTTGCGGTCGCCCGACTGGGTGTCACCTGCCCAGCGCATGATGTCGCCGCCATTGCCGTTCTTCGGACTGGGGCTTTCCACTTTAATCACGTCCGCGCCGAGGTCACCCAACATGGCCGTCGCGTAAGCGCCCAGGACCACGCTGGTCAGGTCAATAACGCGTATGCCGTGCAATGGACCTTTGGTGTTTGATTTGTCTGTCATTGTGCCTGCTGTCTTCTGTTCCAAACAAATCGCATGTCGGGGAGTTTTTCTTCATTGCGGCGCCCGTCGGTCATAAGCTCAATTTGCAGCCCGTGACTGGTGTAGAAACCGCGCGCCTGTTTGTTTTGGCAAAAAGTCCATAGTTGAAAGCCCGTGTCCAGCCTTGTTTTGGCGTGGTCCAGAAGCTGGGTGCCCAAGCCCGATCCCTGGTGTGCTGGGTGCACATAAAGATGTTCGATTTCAGCGGGCTCAGCGGGAGCCAGTGCCAAGAAGGCCGCGAGCCGACCTTTGTGCGTGATGACCCAGGTCTCCTTGTTGTGTACCACAGCCTGAAAATGCCGCCACATGTCTTCTCCATCATGGCAGCGCCGGAGAAAACCCAGTTTTGCAGTACTGCGCAGATAACAGATCGCAATGCCTGCGCCATCAGAGGCGCGGGCACGCCGGGGAAGCATTGTCATTGCTCGTATTCCTTGTTCTGTCTCTATCGATACTAAAGCGACAGCGACTTGTCATGGTGTTTTCGGGCGAGAGGGTCCCTGTGCTATTGTCCAATCGCTTATATGAGTGCGCACAAAAAGGGATGTCTTATGCAACTCCACACATCGAGCTGGCCTGAGGTCGAAGCCTATCTGACACGTTCAAAAGCGATTGTCATTCCCATTGGGTCAACAGAGCAACATGGACCCAATGGATTGATTGGCACCGATGCCATCTGCCCGGAGGTGATTGCGGCCCATGCTGGCCAGCAAGCTGATATGTTGGTGGCCCCGACGTTCAATGTGGGCTGTGCGCAACATCATATGGCCTTTCCTGGGTCCATGACGTTACGACCGTCGACCATGATCGCCGTGATTTATGATTGGGTTCTATCACTCGGGCGCCATGGGTTTGAGCGGATCTATTTTTTCAACGGCCACGGCGGTAACGTGTCTACCATTCAGGCTGCGTTTTCCGAGATTTACGCCGACCGATCCTTGGCCAGGGATGGTGCAAACCGGGGGCCTGTAAAATGCAAGCTCGCCAATTGGTGGGACTATAAGCCGGTCTATAAATATTGCATGGATACTTATGGCAAATCACATGGGGCACATGCCACACCATCTGAGGTTGCTGTTACGCAATATGCCTACCCTGATGCCATCAAGACGGCTGTGATGAACCCTCAGATTGCGCCGAGTGCGCGGTACACAGATGCGGAAGATTACCGTGCCAAATTCCCAGATGGGCGCATTGGTTCAGACCCATCACTTGCAAACCCAAAAGACGGCAAGAAGTTGGTGGAACTTTCTGCGGCCGGCTTGATTGAGGATTTCAAGGCGTTCGCCACCTCTTAAATTTCTTGAGACCCCAATTTGATTTTTTCACCTTCAATATTGAGAGTGAGGGGCACAAGATTTTTTCCAGCACACGGACCGCTGGTGCAAAAACCATCTTCCAGATCGAAGAGCGCGCCATGCGTGGTGCAGAGGATCTGATCTTGCGTACGGGTGAGAAACCTGTCGTCAAAAGTCTCTAATGTTGTGAAGGCGTGGGGACAGGCATTGACGTAGGCAAAGATGCCGTTGGCCGTTCTCACAACAAACATGTCGAAACGATCCAACCCGTCCCCGAAAGTGAAACCTTTGGCACCGGGAAGGGCAATGTCTTCTGTGTTGCAGAGCAAGGTGTTGGGGGCAGGTGCTTTTGATAGCCATTTTTCGCGCCTGCGATCATCGCTGTAGCTCAAGATGCCGTCACTTTGATGGCGTGCCCTAGTGCTTCCATCGCCTCATTCAATGGCGATGTGATGCGGGGCTCCTGTTTCATTTCTTCAAGGGTGAGCGTATTGCCGGTGAGTGAAATGATCAAACAGGCACTTGGTATGAGATTGGCATCCATCGTCGTGATTGTTTCTTGTAGTGCGTTCCAGGCATGATAGGCGCGTTCTGCGGCATTGAGAACGCCAACGGGTTTGCCTGAGAATTCTGAGCTCCCCACAACCCAATCGAGTGCGTTCTTCATCACGCCTGTAACGCCGTGCGCATATTCGGGACTGGCAATTAGAACAGCGTCAGAGCTTGCCAGCTGTTTTTGAAAGTCCAGGACTTGTGCCGGCTCACGGTCTTCAAGATCTGGATTGAAAAGCGGGAGGGCGCCAAGACTCTGATACAGATGAACCGTCATACCCTTTGGCGCGACCTCTTTAGCCACTTGCAATAATTGTGTGTTGAGGGAGGCTTTGCGCAGGCTTCCAGAGAGGGCGAGAATGTGCATGCGGCGGCCTTTACGGCTTTGTCGCGGGCACTTTTTTTAAGCCGCCCATTTTGCAAATGAGCTTCCATTCAGCAGGCGTCACGGGTTGAACAGAAAGCCTTGAGTTGTTGGCGAGGACCATGTCGCTTAGTGTCTCTGTCTCTTTTACTTGCTGCAATGTAACAGGCTGTGGCAAGGCCTCTACAGCTTCAATGTCCACCATACCGAAGCGTTCTTTTGGATCGGTGTGATCTGGGTAATGTTCTTTGATGATGCGGACAATGCCGACCACGGATTTTTCATCAATGGAATGATAGAAAAACCCAAGGTCGCCAATTTTCATGGCCTTCATATTGTTGTTGGCTTGGTAGTTGCGCACACCGTCCCAGTGCTCGCCCTTTGGGCCGCGCTTCACCTGATTGTTCCAGCCCCATGTGTTGGGTTCGGTTTTGAAAAGCCAATAAGCCATGTTTGTCTGTTCCGTCTATTCTTTCAGCAGCCACTTCCAGGCGCGGCATTCGCGTGACGCAAACAGTCCTGCGATGACATAAGGGTCTTCATCCGCCAGCTTTTGTGCGGTGGCGCGATCTTCTACATCAATGACAAGCATGGACCCTTCTAGTCGGTCGCCTTCGTCATTTGTGAAAGGGCCACCGAGCTTAACGATGCCTTTTTCACCCCAATAGTTGAGGTGGGCTTCGCGGTTTGCCATGCGCAGATCAAGTGCGTCTGGCTTGTCGATACCAATGATGCAGAAAAGCATTTTAAGTTCCTTCCAGATGATGGTTTTGATGTGAGCTTACGGCGCTCACGCTGATTTGTGTAGGCTCAAACTTCCGCCGTGAAGGGGCGCGCAAGCAGGGATGTGATGGCTTCATCCACGGATTTTGTGCCAGAGACGATGTCGGCAATGCTCTCGCAAATCGGCATGTCCAGATGGCGTTCTTTACTTAGTTTCTGAACAGCCGTGGCGGTGTAGACGCCCTCGGCAATGGAGGTCCGGTTGCCGAGAATTGTTTCCAGTATTTCGCCACTGCCCAACGCATGACCGAGGGACATGTTGCGGCTTTGTGTGCTGGTGCAGGTGAGAATGAGATCTCCCAGACCGGACAGGCCCGTTAGTGTTTCCCGTCCTGCACCGAGGGAGACACCAAAGCGTGTCATCTCTGCAAAACCCCTGGCGGTAAGGGCAGCACGGGCACTCTCGCCCAACCCTTTTCCGTCCACAATGCCACAGGCGATGGCCAGGACATTTTTTATGGCGCCACCAATTTGGGCACCGATGACATCAGGTGACCAATAGGGACGGAAGCCCGGGGAGCCGATCGCGTCGACCAATGATTGCGCACGGTCTTCATTGCGGCACGCAAGAGTGACGGCGGTGGGCAAACCACGGGCGACGTCGGCGGCAAAGCTCGGGCCGGAGAGAATGGCCGGAAGGGCTTGCGGCAGCGTTTCACTCAGCACGTCGCTCATGAGCTTGCCGGAATTTTGTTCGATGCCCTTGGCGCAGATGGCAACCAGCGCGCCTTCTGGCAACACGGGGGCTAAGTCACGCGTCACTTGTCTGAGGTGCTGTGCGGGTGTCACCAATAAATAGGCATCAAGGGCCACCAGGTCTTCAAAATCCGATGTGGCGCGGATTTTTGGGTCGAGAGAAATGCCCGGCAGGAAAGGCGTGTTTTCGTGATCATTGTTGATCGCGTCGACCACTTCTTGTTCGCGCACCCACAAAAGGACATCGCGCCCCGCGCGGGTGGCCACAGTGGCCATTGCTGTGCCCCAGGCGCCGCCGCCGATAACCGCAATTGTTTGCATGAGCCCCATTCGCTTGATCTTGTTTTTGCACCGGGTTTTGTTGCAGAAAGGCGCTTTTCTCGCACCTGCAAACATTGAACGTTTCGTTGATTGTTCAGGAAAGCAGGTTACACTGCATACCATGACCACGACAGATATGACGCGCGAAAAGATTATTGAAGCGGCGAAAGATCGCTTTACGCATTACGGCTACGGCAAGACGACGATGGCGGAGCTGGCGCTGGATTGTGCGATGTCGTCGGGCAATCTCTACCGGTTTTTTTCCGGCAAGCTGGACATTGCGGAAGAGATTTGTCGGCGGGCTTCTATTCAGACCACTCAGGAATTGAATGCGATTTTAGGGGGGGAGGCGCGTGCGGCCTCTGTCCGGCTCAGGGATTTTCTGTTTCAGGACTTGAGATCAACTTTTGCCGCCTTGGAAGAAGACCCAAAAATTGTGGAGATGGCACAGTTGATAACCGCCGAGCGCCCTGAGTTCCACGATGAAGGACTGGACCGGGAGCGTGAGGTTTTGGCGCAAATTGTTAAAATGGGTCAGGAAAGTGGTGAGTTTGAAGCGGCAGACCCGATGTTTGTTGCAGAAACGATCCAGGCGGCCACGATGAAGTTCTCCTATCCTCAACTTTTTAGCCGTTTGAGCCTCGAAAAGCTGGAAGAAGAGCTGGAAGGTGTTTATCAGCTCATCGTCAAAGGCTTGAAGTGCAGCCGGGCTGCCTGACGGGTTAAAGTCACTACCTCACTGATTTTATTGATAAATATTCCAATTTATGGGCGCAAGTTGCTTGGGTTTTCAGGTGGGACAAAGATTTTTGGCTGAATAATGAATAATTTTCAATATGTTCATTGTTTTCTGTTCAGGGCTTCCTACATTCACTGCATGGACGCGCTCTTCCCCCTCTCCTCGCTTTCATGTGAGGGCGTTCAAAGATGAAGCAACTGACGCATTAACGACCTAAGACCTGTTGGAGAAACCCATGACTTACGCAGCTTCGAGACTGACCTTTGGTCCTCTCGCCATCAGCTCCCTCGCACTGGCGCTGTACAGTGTGGGGCTTCTCTTTCAGGTCGCCGGTCAATACCTCCTTTAACCGATTTTCTTTTCCCCTCAGAAGCAAATAGGTATTCCCATGTCACACAGAGAAATTAGTTCCGTTTTCCAGCGTTACAGTTCCCGCGCCGTCACCATCACACTGGCAGCCTATGCCGTGGTTTTGGTCGCTCACACGAGCCAGATGATCTGAACATAACTTTCCCAGGTTCTCCTTCCCCTCCCGAGAGGTCCTGGGTCTGCCCGAAGTGTTCCCCCGCTTTTGGCAAGGATGAGGCGCCGGTTCCCCTACCGGCGTCTCTTTTTTATGGGGATGAGGAACAGGTCTTCAGCGGCTGGTCGTCTTGTCCAGCTGTCATTTCAATTCACGTCACTTGATCTCAGTTCGCGGGCAATTTTTCTACGTCATGCGCTGATTGCGACTAATCCGCACATTTGTCCGCAAACGGCTCTCGCGCTCTGGTCGAAACCCGGTATAAGAGTGCCACTTATCGACTTAGCACCTGGTCCTATTTGTATGCAACGCCCTCTTCATATTGGAACTCGAGGTTCCGACCTAGCTCTCGTTCAAGCCAGAACAGTGGCCGCCAATCTAATCCGTGCTCATGGGCTGGATGAAACCCAAGTTGAGATCGTGCCGATTGAGACGACGGGTGATCTGATGCAGGACCAACGGCTCGCCGATATTGGTGGCAAAGGCCTGTTCACCCAAGAGATTGAAGACGCGCTCTTTGATAAGCGGATCGATATTGCCGTTCACTCCATGAAGGACATGCCAACTGTTTTGCCTGACGGCCTCATTATCGACTGTGTGCTGGAGCGCGAAGACCCTCGGGATGCCTTTATTAGCTCAAGCGCTCGTACGCTTGATAGCTTGCCGCAAGGCGCCAAGTTCGGAACATCTTCTCTGCGCCGTGCATCTCAGGTTTTAGCGCGTCGGCCGGATCTGGAAATTGTTCCTTTTCGCGGCAACGTCGGCACTCGTTTAAGAAAACTGGAAGACGGGGTTGCGTCTGCCACACTTTTGGCAATGGCCGGGCTCAATCGGCTGGGCCTGACGAATGTGGTCACTGACCCCCTTGAGCCGGAGATTATGTTGCCCGCTGTGGCTCAGGGTATTGTTGGCATTGAGCGTCGTGTTGATGATGAAGAAACAGCCCATTTGCTGGCTCCCATTCATCATGTGGAAACGGCCATCGTCATGGCGGCTGAGCGTGCTTTTCTATCGGCACTTGATGGGAGCTGCCGCACACCTCTGGCTGGCTTTGCGACTTTTGACAAAAACCGTCTACACTTTCGGGGTCAGATCTTGACGCCGGATGGCAAGATTGTGCATGAGACCGAGCGGTCGGGATCGGCGGCTTTGGCTGCAGCCCTTGGTGGTGATGCCGCGAGCGAGTTAAAAGCAAAAGGTGGTCCGGCGTTTTTTGCAACCTGGTGAGCGCTGAGATATCACGCGGGAGGATTATTCGATGCGGTTGCTTGTGACACGGCCGATTGAAGATGCAAATGCTTTGGCGTTGCGGGTGCAGGCTGCCGGGCACAGCGTGATGATCGATCCACTGCTTTCCATTATCCTGAAATCTGACGCACCGCTGGACCGCACTCGCGTTCAGGCGTTGCTGGTCACCAGCGCTAATGGCTTGCGTGCCCTTGGGGCCCGGTCCGACTTTTCTGTCTGGCAAGCTGTGCCGCTCTTCGCTGTTGGTCCAACGACCGCTGGCATGGCACGGGATTTGGGCTTTGAGCAAGTTGTTGAAGCCGATGGTGATGTGGTGTCGCTTGCCGCGCTCGCCATTGACCAGCTCGACCCAGAGGCGGGGCCGGTGATCCACCTCTCGGGAACAGTGACAGCCGGCGACCTGAAAGGCACATTGGAACGCGCTGGCCTGTGGGTTGAAACGGCTGTGCTTTATGAAGCCAAAGCCGCAGACGCATTGGCGCCCGCGACAGTTGCCGCATTGGCGGCTGGTGAGATTGATGGCGTGCTTCTGTATTCGCGGCGTTCGGCAGAAATTTTCGTTGCGCTTTGCAAAAAGGCCACGCCCACCCCAAATTTAAGCCAGACACATGCTTTTTGTCTGTCGGGAAATGCGGCGACGCCTCTGCAAAGTTTGAGCCTGGCTTCTATCCAGGTCGCTCTTCGCCCGAATGAAACTGAATTGCTTGCCCTGATTGAGCCCTAAATTGCCTATAGTGGATTAAACGGGGTGCAGCGCCACCAAATCAATATGTAAAGCAGGCCGGGTTATGTCAGAGAAAAAAGAAGCTCCCAACGACGCTGAGGCTCACGATGAGACCTCTATTCTCATTGAGGGTGAGGCGGTTGATGTGACCGCGCGCAATAAATTCATTGTGGCGGGGACGGGCCTTGTCGGCGGCATTGTGGGAGCGGCACTTGTGGGGGCGGGCCTCTATTATTATGCGCCAATACAGAGCCGTACAGCGGACGATAAGTTTGACACACAGCTGGCGGATCTGGCAGCTGAACTTAAAACATTGGACGCGCGTACGTTGACGAGTACGGGGGGATTGTACACCCGTGTTTCCAATGTTGAAGAATCCGTGCGCGGCCACACGGATCAAATTGGCACGGGGCCGATTGCTGATCGCCTGCAAGCGCTGCAAGGACATGCGGCTCAAGTGCAGGAAGACCTGGCGCAGTTTGATGAGCGGCTCAAAGCCGTAGATGTTGATGGTTTTCTA
>Ga0222662_1001235_pt1 | contig 13228 bp, 21 predicted proteins | sample AntAcemetagen600_FD_179821 | JGI IMG/M metagenome (GOLD analysis project Ga0222662, IMG submission 179821) | Saline water microbial communities from Ace Lake, Antarctica - #600 | ecosystem: Environmental > Aquatic > Non-marine Saline and Alkaline > Saline | place: Antarctica: Ace Lake...
GATGACAAGGGCATGACCCACACGCGCGGTGCACCCTATCATCCGCAAACCCAGGGCAAGATTGAGCGATGGCATCAGACCATGAAGAACCGCATCTTGCTAGAGAACTACTTCTTGCCCGGCGATCTTGAAGCGCACATCGCCACCTTCGTCGGGCACTATAACCATCAACGCTATCACGAGAGCCTGAACAACCTCACACCTGCAGATGTTTACACAGGTCGTGGTCACACAATCCTGCTTGAACGCGAAAAGACAAAAAGGAGGACTATGAAACTAAGGCGCTTGCAGCACGCTAAATCCGCTGCCTAAATAAAGCCAGATGAGCGATGACTCCTCAAAGTCAAAACGCCATCTGTCTCAAATTATTTGATGACGGACACTCATATTCAGCACTTGAATAAATCGGTGTGGCCTCTTCATCCGAAGACAGCGCCATACTCGCTACATCAACAAACCTGCCTAAGTAATTTCTCGCAGAACCATTTTCCGAATAGACCTCGTTTAGTCTTTTGACCTCTTCGAATATGTCACGCTTCTCATCATCCTTTGGATCGTCAAGGAAGAACCTCCGCTCCAATCCATAGAAATAGAGAAACATGTAGCCAGGATTGTAGCGATTGTCTGACCGACCTGTAGACAACCAATCCAAATACGTTGCACGCGACCTGGCATCTATCTCGGAGTAATTGGGCCAGTAGTACATTCCATCTCCCGCAAGATCGCCTCCTTGGCGAGCGACAGATAGACTGGGATCTATGTACGCACCGCAAGTACCTCCATAGCGTCCTGATCGAGGTGGAGCACCGACATACACCATTCCGCCGATATCGCGACCAGCTACATTTGTGTTGCCACTTTTCGGGGTCCAACCAGAGCTTTTATGACGTCGGATACTCTGCGATTCTGATGCCTCCGGTCTAGAAGGTCTTGACGAGAAGTTGTCCGTTCTAGCACCATTTTCGTTTTGGGCATCGTTGTCAGCGGACTGAAAATTATCTCGGATGAACCAAAACGCAATAAGCGCAACAAGCGCAACAATGATCCAAAAAAATACATCCATTGCGCGAATATCCTTCTAAGCCCTGGTGCTTTGTTTGCTGATTGTGCCAGAGCACCATTTTGGAGTTTCCTAGGCGTATCGTTCATTTAAAACGATCGTTTCCCAAATCGCAACTACAACAGAAAAGACCTCCGAGAAAGCCTGACGGACTTCTGGGTGTTGCCATTTCACACACTAGCCCTCCCACTCGGAGTAGAGACGAGTAGAGCTGCCATGGGAAGGGTCATCAGTTCATCAAGCTGGGCCGAGCGGGCCGCTACAGACAGGATGATCTAGAGCACTATGTCGAAACCAGCACACGAAACTCCACCAACGAATTCTGAGACCCTGGATGGGTGCTACAAAACATCGACAGCTCCGGAAATCGAAGTTCGCTATATAGCAGCGTTGTTTGCAGGAGTGTGTGTCTTCAGGTTCAACTCCACACAACACTTAGGACGGAAGTTCTCCGATGGGTTTTCTCTGTGGACGAGCTCTAGGCGCTCTTGAGCTTATCAAGGTAGTTTGCCCACCATTGCATCATTTTTATCCGTTCCTTCCAATGCTCAGCGCGTGCGTATGCCCGCCTCACGTCGTCGCTCTCAACGTGAGACAGTTGGCGTTCGATTGCGTCGGGATGCCACTTACCACATTCGTTTAAAAGACTTGATGCTGATGCTCTGAAACCATGGGCGGTGACCTCATCCTTCGCGTAACCCAAGCGCCGTAGTGCTGCATTGAGAGTGCCATCAGAGATTGGACGAACAACGCTTCGAACGCTGGGAAATACTAACCGTCCATCGCCTGTTATCTCCTGCATGTCTTTGAGTATTGAAATAGCCTGTTTCGAAAGTGGTACGCGGTGTTCCCGGCGCTTCTTCATACGGGCAGGGGGGACCGTCCATACCTTGCTCTCCATTCCAAATTCTGACCACTCTGCCGCGCGCAATTCGCCAGGTCTTGGAAAGAGCAAAGGCATTAGCTTGAGTGCAGCGTGTGTGCTCGGCTGTCCCTCGAAGCCGTCGATTGCCCGCAACAGGGCACCAAATGCCTTTGGCTCGACAATCGCCGCATAGGGTATGGGTGTGGGCCGGATGAGTGCCCCTGTCAGAGCAGCAGTTGGATCGGTGTTGGCGCGGGCTGTGGCGATGGCGTAGCGAAATACACTTCCAATCGTTGATCGAAGCCGACGTGCGGTCTCATAGCGACCACGTATTTCGACGCGCCGGAGCACATCCAGAACTGTGGGAGCAGTTATTTCCCTGATGCTCTTCTCACCAATAATCGGGTAGGCCAATGAAAGGAGCCAGGTAGCCTTCTTGAGGGTGTTCGGAGCGCGCCCCTCCGCAGTGAGCTTGGCGACATACTCTTCTGCAATGATGCGAAAAGTGTCGTCAGTAGATCGCGCGTCCTCTTTGCGTTGTTCTGATGGATCAATGCCTGCAGCGAGCGTTCGCTTGGCGTCATCGCGCGCTTGGCGTGCATTAGCAAGCGAAACAATGGGATAGCTCCCTAATGCGAGTAGCTTCTGCTTGCCACTAAAACGATAGGCAAAACGCCATAGCCGACTGCCGGAAGGTTGCACCCAAAGTTGGAGGCCGCCCCCATCTGAGAGTTTCTTGAGTTTTGAGTCCGTCTTTGCTTTGCGGCAGGCGAGGTCTGAAAGAGGCATATCCAAAATCCCATTGTCACCATACGATACCAACAATTTTATTTCGATACCTGTACTGCGCCACATAGATAGGCTGGGGTGGATATGAGCGGGATTAACCGGGAACTGGCGGGAATGCGCGGTTTATAAAGGCATCCCCCAAAATTGGCGCGCCACTTGGATTGGCGAAAACCGCCAGCATCGCGCCACATAGACTGGCGCTCGCGCAAAAGACGTTTCACGGGAAACAATAGATTAATCAAAGAGTTAGGGTGTGAGGCTTTTCGGCATAGCGCCAAACCATCTGGCGCGAACCTGTGGGCCGAGACCACATGTTGAAATCGCAGAAACCCGCCAATAGCGGCCTTTTACATGTGGGGAAATCTAGCGCCGGAAATTTCCAATCGCCCATTAGGTTTGGGTTATTGCTGCTCGCGCTCCAGGTATCTATTTGGAACCAAAAGGTTCAGCTCACCAGCGTTGAATGTCACGCGGACCAATGACGCACTCTCTTGTTTTTCGAGGATGAGAAAGTCTTGTCTGAGTAGGAGAAAGCATCCGGCGTCGAGCCTTCCGATTGCGGCATCGGCGTCGCCATCCTCCACTGCCGTTTCAAATTGAGCGAGCATGTTGTCGCTGATGCAGCCAACAGCTTGGTGCTGAAAATATGGACCCGAGGCTTGCGCGGCACTCACTGCTAGTACCAATCCCAATAGCGAAAGAATTAACGGTTTCATTGTCTGTCTTCCCTTCATGCTCGGCCCGCCTTCCAGATGACACGTCCGATAATTTGAATGTTGTCGATATTTTTTCGTGAGAAAGATTGTTGGATCTCTCCATCGCCGTTCAGAATGTCAATTTTGCTATCAATGTGCGACCGCAGTTGTTTGACGATTAAGAGGCCGTCGACGGAGAAAACGTAGATCCCATCGCTCGACAGTTTTGGCTCATTGGTGTCGATGAGTAAAACGTCGCCGTCTTCGATCAACCCGGACATGCTATTGCCGCGCGCTTCGATTAGGAAAAGACCGGCTGGCGTAACGCGCAACTCTTGGAGCAGCCATTGGCGAGAGAAAGCGACCGGAGTTGCCACCTGGTGGTCTAGCGGTATTGCACCGGAACCTGCGGCTACCAATTCATCGTAGCGCGGTATGTAAACAAGTTCTTCATCAGTGGGAATTGCTTTGGATCGAAGCATTTCCCCATCGCCGGTCAATAGCCAATTGATGTTGATGTTCTCGGTCGCAAGATTCTCAAGGCAAGTAGAATTGGGCAGGTCACCGCGTTGCTCATATCCGTGCCAGGTCGCCGCCGAAATATTGAGGAACGTCGCCATAGCGCGCTGAGAGAAACCAAAATGGCTTCGCACCTTTCTAAGCCGCTCTGTGATTGCTTGCATTTGTCTTGCCTTTAGCCCGTGCCAATAGAGCTGTTTATCAGTTTGTGCACCGGTTGCATATTCGCTCATTTTTTTTAAAGCGAAAAACATCAGTGATTTCAGGGTTTTAGCGCAAAACATGGTTAACACCCAAAAAACTACTGGACGTTTATATTTATTTGCATATGCTTAAAAACATGAACAGTCGCACTAAAAAACTAAACACACAGTCCGCCGACAGAGACGGTGTGCCCAGCGATTTCGCTCATTTTTTTTAAAGCGAAAAACATCAGTGATTTCAGGGTTTTAGCGCAAAATATGGTTAATACCCAAAAAACTACTGGACGTTTATATTTATTTGCATATGCTTAAAAACATGAACAGTCGCACTAAAAAACTAAATACACAGTCCGCCGACAGAGACGGTGTGCCCAGCGATCCTCGGGAGCGCGGCTATTGGGTCTCTTACCAACTGAAATTGCGGGATCAGAGTTATGGAAAAATTGCCTCGAGCATTAAAAAAACTCCGGCGGCCGTTCGGCAGGCGTTGTTCCAACCGTCCTTTGAAGTAGAAAAAAAGCTTGCCAACGTCCTTGGGCTTACTCCTGAAGAACTTTTTCCTGAGCGCTATGACGATGAAGGCATGCGCCGCTACGCCGTTAGGTTGCGCAAATGATGGAATGGTTCACAGCCAAAGATTTGGCGATCCAAAAGCTTCCCGGCATTTCGGCGGATCGTGCCGACGTACATCGGCAGGCGACCCGCGAAGTTTGGCAGTCTCGTCCACGAGAGGGACGTGGAGGTGGTCGCGAGTATCACATTTCTAGCATTCCTGAAGCGGCCCGAATTGAAATCGCTCGCCGTGCATTAATCGAAAACCCTGTCGAGCTGAACTCCCCCCTTCAGCTGGCTGGGCGCTCTCCGCGTTACCTTCCCCCCAGGACACAAGGCGCGGAGAGCACACCTCTTTCAAAAGGCGAACGGGCGCAAGCAAGGCAGGCAGCGCGAACCGTCATTGTCAATCTCGTGAAAACCTTCAAAGAAGAAGGTGGCCTTTCAATGGTTGCCGCGAGAGGGGCGTTTACAGCCCTGTTCAATGCCGGTGAAATAGCCGTTGAAGAGTGGGTGCAAGAGGAGATCGGCACGCTCGCCTTGCGCTCAGTGGAGCGCTGGCAGTCGCAGGTGGCCCGCGAGGGTGCCAACCGCCTAGCGGGTAAGTATGGAACCCGAAAGGGAAAAGGAAAAATAGCAGGCGAAGCTGGGCTGCGCGATTTCTGCATTGCCAACATGGCGGCGCGTCCCCACCTTACAGCCGCTCAGTTGCAGCTGATGATAGGTGCCCGGTTCGGCAAGAAGATTGCAAAGCGCACGGTCCAGAGATTTATGGAAACCGCGCGTATTCAACATGCGGACGCGTTTCTAGCGGCAGCAAACCCAGACGCATACAAAAACCTACGCCTTGTCGCATTTGGCTCGCAGTCCGAAAAAGCAAAATCACCAAATTCTGTTTGGGAAATAGACGCTTCGCCTGCCGACATCATGACTACAGAAGGTCGCCGTCTAAACCTTGTCGCCATTATTGACGTCTGGACGCGGCGTGCGAAGGTATTGGTGACACCGACGCCCAAAGCAACGGCCGCCACTTTGGTTATCCGGCAGGCGATTTTGGATTGGGGTGTGCCAGAAACCATCAAGATGGACAACGGCAAGGACTTCGCTTCCGCCCATGTCGCGCGAGCGCTAGGCGGGTTGGGTATTGAGCAGCAGTTCTGTCCTCCGTTTACCCCAGAAGCAAAGCCTCACGTAGAGCGGTTCTTCCAAACCTTGCAACATGATTTTGTCTCACTGTTGCCCGGCTTCATTGGTCACAACGTAACTGACCGCCAAGCGATAGAAGCGCGCCGCAGTTTTTCACAGCGCTTTGGTGACCCTCAGGGTGCGATAGCGGTAGAGCTAAACTCAGAAGAGCTTCAGTCGAAAATCAATGACTATGTGGAGAACATCTACCACCGCAGAAACCACAGTTCGATAGGTGCGACACCCAAGCTAAAAGCCGTCTCCTGGACGGGGTCAATTTCCACTATTTCCAATGAACGGGCGCTGGATGTTTTGTTGGCAGAAGCACCCGATACAAGTGGGCAACGCGTCGTTGGCAAAAAAGGCATCCGCGTTGAGAACTCAACGTTCATCGCGCCGGAGCTTGGTGGCTTTGTTGGCGAGAAAGTTCAGGTCCGTCTAGATCCGGCAGACATGGGGCGCATCGTCGTCTATGGCCAAGACTATAAATTCATTTGCATTGCAGAAGCACCGGAGCGGACTGGGCTTGACCGACGCGAGGTCGCGGTCAAAGCAAAGGAAATACAAAAAGAACTCCAAAGAAAAAGCCGCGAAGAGTTCAAGCGCATCGGGCGGGATAACAGAGTTCACAATATCGCCGATGAGATTTTGGCAGCGGCACAAAGTGACCGCGTGATCGAGTTCCCACGAAAGACGCAACCTCACAACACCACGGCGCTAGACGCCGCTGCAGATGCGGTCCGAGAAATGGATCGGTCGCAGCAACCGCCGATGCCGATGAGGCCAGAAGATTTGGAATTGGCGGAAGAGGCCGAAGCGGCACTCGTCATTCCCCTGCGGCAAGAGGAGCAAGCCGAAGTCGCTGACGATTGGTCATGGTTCTGCTGGGCGCGTGAGCACCTGGAAGACCTAACACCCGATCAAGCTGAATATCTCGCTGAGTTGGAACAAGACCCAGCGATCCAAGTGCAACTTGCTGGGGCCAGCGAGTTGGACATTTCCTAAGGGCAACACGGAGAGAAGATAATGCGGCCACTCTTTGTTCAAGATTTGACGAACGTCAAACGATTTCTAGCTGGCATCCAGCGGGTCAGTAAGCGCGGAGCACCCGAGGCATGCTGGCAGCTCGTTATGGGCGCGCCCGGATTGGGCAAAACCAAAACGCTCGAATGGTGGGCAACCCAGCAGGCGGAGCATGTTTACCTTCGCGCCAAAAGCGGATGGACCTTGCATTGGGCCTTGACGGACCTAGTGACGGAGCTGGGCGAAAAGCCTGCGTACCGCTCAGACAAGCTCTTTGAACAAGCAATGAAACGCCTCGCCGGTAGCGGCCGCGATATTGTCGTGGATGAAATCGAGCACACGATGCGCGATACAAAGGTCATCGAAATGCTCCGCGATATCTCGGACCTTTCGGGCACCCACATCATCATTGGTGGCATGACTGGCGTAGACAGACAGCTCAAGCGCCATGAGCAGGTCTATAGCCGCATAGCAGATGTCACCACTTTTGAGATGTGCACCGACAAAGATGTCGAGACCCTTTGTAACAAACTGGCTGAGCGGTCAAAGGGCGTGGCCTTGAACATCGAACAAGACTTGATGGTCGAAATTCGCGCTCGGACGGGAGGGCGATTGCGCGAAGTCATGAACGCTGTCGCCGAAGTTGAACGGCACGCACGGAAAAATTCCTTGGAAGCGATATCGCTCAGTCAGATGGATATCTCTCTGCTGACCAACGACGGCAAGGCGCGCTCTTTGCGGGTGCGGGCAGCATGAAAAAAGCAACACAAAAATCAACCGGTAGGAATGCGGGCGCGCAGGTCTTGGCTGCGCTCGCTGATCGAAATGAGAGCCTCACGCTTGATCACCTGGACGTCTATTTGCCGAAGGTGCCGCGTCGGAAAATCACCTCTTGTATCTGCCGCCTCATCACCGACGGCTATGCCGTTCGTAGAAGCGCCGGTTGTTATGAGGTGACGGCGAGGGGCAGAGCCGCACACAAGCGTGGTTACACCAGCGGACCGCAAGGCCCGCTCACCGCAGAGCGGAAAAACCCTGACAATCTCAGGACACGTATCTGGCGCGCATTGCGCATAAAGCGTCGCGCCACTCTTGGTGAGTTGCTGGCCTATTCCGTTAAGGTTAACGAGCCCGAACAAGCGGCATATGACAATGCGGCGAAATATGTTCGCGGCCTCCGTGCCGCTGGAGTAGTGAAGAAACTCTCCGACCGTGAGCGCGGCACCGCGCCGACGAGCAATGGGTTTCACGTCTATTTGTTGGTCGATGACCTCGGGCCACAGACGCCCGTGCTTCGAAGCAAAAGCCGCTCGCTCTTCAACCCGAACAGCGGCGAAGAGATCGCGTTCAGCACGGCACCGCTTGCGAGAGGCGGTGCAGCATGACCCCGATTGTAGAAAAGACGATCACAGCATGGGGAACCGCGCCTGATTGGATTTTGGTTCTTGCGGAGGAGTGCGACAAAGCAAGCCAGGCAAAAGTTGCGCGCGCGCTCAAAGTATCATCGACCGTCGTGAGCCGTGTTTTGGGGAACGCCTACCCCGGCGACATGGTGAAAATAGAAGGGCTCGTGAGTGGCCACTATATGGCGGCGATGGTTAGCTGCCCGGTGCTCGAAGAAATCCCGCGCCAGCGATGCATCTCCGAACAAGCGAAGCCGCTGACTTTCCAAAACCCATTGCGCAAGCGCGTGTTTGACGCTTGCAGAGATAGCTGCCCGAACTCGCGATTGGAAACAGTCAAACGTGCGAAGGGAGCCGGGTCATGATCTCAACAGATATGAGGCTCCTCGCCGACAGGCTTAAAGCCCACGGCGACGCGGACATGTTGAAGGGCGCTTTCATGGCGATCTTTTTGCAGAACCTTCGTGACCTAGCGGATCAAGCTGAGCGGTTGGAGATGGCACAGGTCAATCCGACGAACCGGCGCGTGGCCCGGCAGCTCGAGCTAATTGTTGGAGGCAAGGCATGATCTATCAAATATCAGAAACCAGTTGGGTCCGTTTTTCTGTGCCAAGCGATTGGAACAAACGGCTCGGTGATGTGTGCCTCTACGCGGACGAAGGAACGACCTGTTTCGTAGATAGGTCAGTGCCGGGCTATCTGAAAATAGAGACATTTATGCTGGCACCACCTTACCATCCGGTCTCGCTTCATGCGGACGAAGTGCAGGCGCTTTGCGATCACATCAATGCCGAAAAGTTGCAGGTCACCAGCCTAGACGTGGATGACATTGTGGGCGATGCGATGTCTCTGGTTTTTTCGCCCCAAAATTTGGTGACAGCATGATTGGCGGCGCGCGGAGCCCGTCGACGGGAGGGAGCACGGGAGCACCCGTCGACGTTGTCGAAGTGGCGACTGCGATCATCATGCAAGGCAACTGGCGCGCGACGATGGTCTCCACTAATGAGGTGACGGCGTTAGCAGCGGCCGTGGTCAATTTTACAGAAGCGCTCTCGGTCACTGCGTTGCTGCTTCACCAAATTAAACGCCTCGGCGATGAGGGAGAAAACGCGCAGCTGAAAGCAGGCGCTGACCAGACCCTCGAACAATTGTCTCAGCTTTTGAACGCCATTGGATTTTTATCAAAGGAGAGCGCAGATGCGAACTCATAAACGTGAATTGTGGCGAGCCGTTGTTTTGCTCTCGCACTTTGCCTGGCAGAGCGCGAGGACGCGCTATTGGAAATGGAGTGGCGCGCGCCTCGAAGCGCGGGAGTTGAAGCACGAACAGATGCACCAACAACAGAGGCAAGCCGATCTGGTCGGTTCGTCCATAGGGATTTGCACGAAATCAACAGGACGGAGGGTCAGCAAATGACCGATCAAACAGCAGGCACCATTACGATCAATGGAGCCGAATTTTTTATTGATGCCAAGGGCCGACATGTGCCTGCCAAATTGATGAAGCCGGAGCATGAGTTAGAAGACCAAACCGTTCGAACAGTGATGGGATACGCGGACGATTTGAGCGCTCAGATTGCGCGCTTCAAAGGTCATTGTGTCGACGACATCGCAACTTTTCTGGCGCTGCTTGGCGAGAAGTATGGTGCCAAGCGCGGCGGTCAAAAAGGCAACATGACTTTCACCAGCTTCGATGGCTGCCTAAAGGTCCAGGTCGCGATAGCTGATCAAATCAGTTTCGGGCCGGAACTGCAAATTGCCAAGGACTTGATTGACGAGTGCATTGCTGAATGGTCCGAAGGTTCGCGCGACGAAATTCGTGCGCTGGTTGATCACGCCTTCGAGCCACGCAGCCAAGGGTTGGTCAATCGGGAGGCAATCTTTTCGCTTCGCAATGTGAAGATCGAAGACCCGCGCTGGGAGAAGGCTATGCAAGCCATTTCCGACAGCATCCGCGTTTATGGCTCCAAGCAGTATTTGCGCTTCTACCGGCGGGCCTCTCCGACCGGCAGTTGGGAAAACGTCACCATCGATATTGCATCTGCTCGCGCACCACGCGTTGCGGCGGAGTGATCGACATGGGCAAGAAAAAACCTAGCGATCTTTTCACCATCACTGACAGCGGAGGAGCTTTTGTTGGTGAGGTTCCGGGACGGTCAAAAAAAGGTGCGTTGTCAGCAGCCCGCCTTATCTGGGGAAAAACACGTTGCGAGGAGGCCGAGCCAAAAGAGGCGGGGCCGACAAAGCAGAAACCGAGCGATGAAATCGGAGGTGACGCATGAGCAAGATCGGCCACAATTTGCCCCATGGGCAGCTCCGGGCTTTCTTCGAGCGGCTGGAACGCGTGCAAGAAGAAATCGACGCGCTGAATGGCGATAAGTCAGAAATCTATGCGGAGGCAAAAGGCAACGGTTTCGACACGAAGATCATGAGAATTGTTGCCAACCGGCGCAAGCAAGATACGGCTGAGCTGCAAGAGACGGATGTCATGATTGAGCTATATGAAAACGCACTAAGTGGCGCCAGAAAGAAGACTGGCACGAAAAATGCTACGCGTGCGCGCGCACAGGAGGGGGCAAAAGAAGATGACGCCTCATGAATTAGCCTTGAGCGATTTGCTTTGGACGACGGCTCCGCTTCGCAATGTGCTGAAGGGTGACGCTCGCGCGGCCTTCGTTGCTTCGTGGCTGGCGGGCACTGACACGCTCTGTCACGGGCACTTCAACAAGGGTGCGGTTTCGCCAACCAACAGCCGGGCCGCTGGAGTAGAGCTGCACCGGCTTTGCCTGGACGCATGTGCTGCGCTGAATGTGCGTCCCCACGAACTGACCCAGCAATTTAATGACAAGGCCGACGGCGGTTTCAGCTGCGTGCTCCAGCCAACTGACGCTCTGACTGTGCTTGGACGTTCGGTCCTTCGCACTGCCGCTATGGAGTTCCCTGTTTCCAATCTCTAACCCCCCAAGGAGATAAATTCATGAGTGCTTTAATTGATCCTCGGACACGGCTCATTCGCCTGATCCATGTCGCCCAGCGAGAAATGCAACTTGACGATGAGACCTACCGAGCCCTGCTGAAAAATGCCACCGGCTTAAGCTCGTGTGGCGATATGAACGAAGTGCAACTGGAACAAGTCGTCGCAAAGATGAAGGGCGGTGGTTTCCAGCCGAGGAGCCGTGCAAGCGCGGAGGCCAAACATGGCCAGGCCGCTTTGATCGTGGCGCTATGGATTGATTTATGGATGCTCGCTGCAGTCTCTGACCGACAAGACAGTGCGCTTGATGCATTTGTCAAAGGTCAGACTGGTGTTGAGAAGATGCTTTGGCTTTCACCCAGCCAAGCGAACAGCGTTGTCGAGGCGCTGAAGGCATGGTGCAAGCGCGAGGGTTTGCATTTGGACGCGCAGCCCGGTGACGTAGATCCGGGCCTAGCAGCCAAGCGCGCTGTGTGCATTGCCATTTACAGAAAGCTCAAAATCTTAGACGGAGGCGCGGAAGGTTTCTCGCTCGAGATGGATCGCTGCTCGGTGTTGGATGTTGAGGAAGCGCATGGTCTCGCGCGCCGTATGGCCTACAGGCTTCATGCGCTGAAGAAGTTGGCACGGCCATGAGCGCGCGCACCGGGAGCTGCCGACACTACGACTACGACAATGGGCCGGAGTGCAAAGCTGGTCTAGATATTCGCAAAGTGCATGGCAACGTACTCGCGTGTCTTCGAAACCCTGAAGGCAAATGTTCACTGCGTGTTGAATTCGACGCGGCCGAGGTTAGGAAAGGCGCAGCGGAGGCAGAAGCGTCGTGGGAGATGTTTGTCAAAGTTCTGGGCCTTATCGGTCCAGGTGATCCCGGCGACACGGGTGAGGTGCCTTGCCCAATGTGCGAGGGGGGAACGATCAGCTTCGCGTTCACCCGCTGCAATGGTCATTTGCACGCGCGGTGTTCGACTACAGATTGTTTCGGGGTGATCCAATGATCGTGCCTCCCACTCCACGGCCTCATGTGCTGGAAGGTACAAAGGCTCTGTGCCGCCAGAAATTTCAAAAGAGCGCCAGCGCCTGCGGTGTCTGCCTGACAAACAAACAGGTTGATGCGCTCGAGGCAAAACTGATCGCATCTGCCGCCGCCTATGAGCAACCCTACAGAGATCGCTATCCAGTGATGGTGCTTCTAGACGGTTGGCGGTTGAGGATGATTTTCAACGCCAGGCTTGGGTGCCTGGTCGCGCTGACTAATGCAGAGCCCTTTTTTCGGAAAGTAAAAAACCATGGATAGAAACCAGAACAACGCGCCTTCTACGTCAGCGGTCTCGAAATTCGCGGCCTCCTTTACCGATGAAATGATTGCGGAGGCTCGCATCCTCGTCTGTCTCAAGGGTGTGAACATCGACAGAGACCGAATGCAAGAAGCCATCACTGCCGTCCTAATGGAAGGCCGAGGGTGAGCTTGATGGAAACGAGTAGATCGGAAAGTGATGTCGAACGTATCAAAACACTCATCCATGCTCTTCGACAAAAAACAAAAATGAACGGGTGCACTGAAGCCGAGGCGATGGCTGCTGCTGACAAAGCCGCAGAACTATTATCTCGACACGGCCTAACCGAAGCGGAACTCGTCCAGGCAGATTTCGATTTCCTGAGTGAGCGCATTGGCAAGCGCTCGCCTCTAGAAAGAATTTGGAAGGCGACGGCGGTGTTCGCAGATTGCGTGTTGTTGTTTTCTCACGATGATGAGGGCCGTCGGTCAATCATGTTTTTCGGTAGAAAGAATGATTTGGTTGTGGCGGAGTATGTTCATTCGGTCTTGGTGGCTGCGACAATAGAAGCGCAACGTGATTTCCGGTCAACTGAGACATATAGGCGCCGTCGAAAACCACGGACTAAGGCGTTGGCGATCAAAGCGTTTCAAGAGGGATTTTCCTACAGCGTTTCGCGGCACC
>Ga0222662_1001240_pt1 | contig 13186 bp, 15 predicted proteins | sample AntAcemetagen600_FD_179821 | JGI IMG/M metagenome (GOLD analysis project Ga0222662, IMG submission 179821) | Saline water microbial communities from Ace Lake, Antarctica - #600 | ecosystem: Environmental > Aquatic > Non-marine Saline and Alkaline > Saline | place: Antarctica: Ace Lake...
AGTAGGGGTTCGCTTCAAGAAACCCTTGACCACCTGATTACTGCTCACGATGAGGGAATTATTAACGACGAGAAGCTTCAAGAAGCCCAAGAATTGATCGACAACGCCCTAGCTTTGATCAATGGCTATCGTGCCTACATTATCCGCAGATCGAAAGAACCAACCCAACCTCCCATTGCCTAAATCCCTCCACAACTCAACTACCCAACCCCTTCACAACTCAACCACTAAACTCCAACCCCCATGCTCTCCGACCATCTCCAAAACTGGCGCTCACTGCCCGGACTTGCATCGCATCCTGTCTGGATTGCGGCCTTTGAATGGATTGAGAAGAATGCGTCGACAGCGGACGAAGGCTTTTATGACCTTGGGATCGAGGGCGTAAGGGTCAGGGTGATGGAGTATCCAACCAAGTCGAGGGAAGAAGCGCGCTATGAAAGTCATCGTGACACCATAGATCTACAATACACGATCAAAGGAGCAGAAGGAATTGAAGTCACGCCTACCTCGCTTCTGAAACCCGAAGGCGATTACGACGCGGGAAAAGATTTCCAGTTTTACGGTGACCCCTCAGTTTCGGAAGCTCGTATCGATAATGTCGAAGGCCGCTTCACCATCCTATTTCCCCAGGACGCACACATGCCACAACTTCGCGTAGGCGATATCCCCAACGTTCGAAAACTAGTGGTGAAAATCCCGGTTGAGTCATTGGGTGGTTTAGTTGTCGAGTAGTAGCGGTATATTTGTTTGTTTTGTTCTCGGAAGAAAACTCTAATTTTCAATTTAGCCCTCAGGCCATAGCGCCCTAACAACTGACAACCAATCCCAAACCACCAACAACTCCACCCCCTCACAACTTTACCACTTAACGACCAACTACTTCACCACTCAACCCCTCTACAACTCAACAACTAAACCATCTCCCAACCCACATGACCGTTCAACCCAGAAACCCTTCAACTCCACAACTTCGTTGTGGAATTATAGGCTTCGGCAAAATGGGGCGCATTCGCGCGAAAGCCATCGAGGAAAGTGGTAAAGGCGTTGTCGAAGTAATCTACGATTCTGTGGATCCCGGTCCAGTTCCTTTCAGAGTGGCAGCGTCAGCTGAAGAAGTCCTATGTGATTCGAAGATCGATGCGGTTTTCGTCTGCACACCCAACTACCGCATTCCGGTATTGTGCAAGGCAGCGCTAGAGGCGGGGAAGCACGTATTTTCAGAGAAGCCACCGGCCTTCAACTCGGAACAACTCCTCAAGGTGATTGAAGCGGAGAAGAAAAGCGGTTGTAAATTGATGTATGGATTTAATCACCGCCATCACGGAAGCATCCAAAAGATGAAGAGCATTATAGATAGCGGTGAAATGGGAAAAATCCTCTGGATGCGGGGTCGCTACGGAAAAGAGGTTGATGAAGGGTATTTTAAGGGATGGCGCGCGGATCCCAAGTTGGCTGGCGGTGGTATTATGCTCGACCAAGGCATTCATATGCTGGATCTCTTTCTCCACTTTGCTGGCGAGTTCGATATAATTCATTCGTTGGTTTCCAGTCTTTTTTGGGAAACAGAAGGGCTTGAGGACAATGTTTTTTCGATTATGAAAAATTCAAAAACAGGTGTTTGCGCTTCGCTTCATTCTACGATGACGCAATGGCGTTATCTCTTTTCGCTTGAGGTTTTTCTAGAGAAAGGAGCGCTTGTTTTGAATGGTTTGAAGACCTCCTCCGGAGTATACGGGGATGAGGACTTGGCGATTAAGCATAATGACAGGAACCGAGTGCAGGGGCAGTTTGAAAGCGAAGAGCACACTATCTTCAACACCGATACCTCATGGATGAACGAAGTAGAGCAATTTTTTGATGCGATTATGGACGACGTTCCGGTAGACCTTGGCAATTCCCGTGATGCGCTTCGCTTGATGCAAGCGATGGATCGGATCTATGAATCCTGAGATTTAGAACTATGTATTCCTTAATTTTTTTTTATGATTAACAGTACACTTAGGCGTCTTAAGCAGCATAAATTGCATGTCCTTTCAGCGTTGTACGATGTTAAAACCCGGGATCAACGGGTTGCAAAATCCCTGGATTATTGGCGAAGTTTGAAGGGGCTTCATACTGGGCGACGAGGCTTTGTTATAGGGAATGGTCCAAGTTTAAGAATGGGCGATCTTGAATGCCTACAAGACGAGATCAGTATTGCTTCGAATAAGATATATCTCGCATTTGATCAAGTCCAGTGGCGGCCAACTTATTATACTATTTGTGATTATTTAGTTTGGCTAAAGATTCGTGAAAAGGTGGCTAAACATGTTGAGAAAATTCACATACCAGACTACCTGAATGGTATTCCGTTGAGAATTAGGCGGAGAGTGAATGTCTGGCGCACGTTAAGTAGTAAGGGGCGGAATGACGGATTAAATGTGTTCTCGGACGACGCAACCAATGGCTTGGCAGGTGGTGGAACTGTGACATATGAGAATGTACAATTAGCCGCCCACCTTGGCTTAAATCCAATTTATATAATTGGATGTGATCATTATTATTCGAATGAGTTTGATGTGAAGCAAGATGTAGCGATCAAGGTGGTTGATGGGTCCAATCATTTTATTAAGGGGTATCGAAAACCTGGTGAAAAGGTCGCCCCTGCTTGTTTTGATATCATGAATGCTGCTTATCAAAGCGCTCGAAAATATTCAGACGAGACAGGAGTTGAAATATTTAATGCCACGCGAGGTGGTCATCTGGAGGCTTTTAAACGGGTTGATTTTAAGGCTGTGGTACAATAAGATATGAAACTATCAGTAGTCATCAGTAATTATAATTATGGCCAATTTTTGGGAGAAGCAATTCAATCGGCTTTGGATTACTCGGGGGCAGGTGAAGTGATCGTTATTGATGATGGTTCAACAGATGAAAGTCTGGAGATAGCCGCTCAGTTTGGCTCTCAAATTCGAGTAATTTCAAAAGAAAATGGAGGCCAGGGATCCGTTTTCAACCTTGGGTATCAAGAAGCCAAAGGTGAATGGATTTACTTTCTCGACGCGGATGATCGTGTTTTACCTAATTTTAATCGGGAGGTTCCTAAGTGCCTGAGCATCGGAAACGTGTCGAAAATTCATTTTCGGTTGAAAATATTCGGTAATCGGTCGGGAATTGAACCAAGACAGTTATATCGACTTCCAAGTGGAAATTGTTCTCAGGAAATTCTGCGGGGCCGACATATTGTAGTGCCGACTTCAGGAAACGTATACGCGCGTCGGTTTCTAGAACAAATTTTACCTATGCCGGGTGAGTCCTTTCGGATATGTGCAGACTCTTTTTTGAATATGCACGCGCCGTTTCATGGGGAAATCATTGCCATAGATCATCTTTTAGCTGGGTATCGGATTCACGGTGACAATAATTATGCGAATAGCGGGATATCGGAAAAAAGATTCGCATTTCGTTATATCTTAACAAATTAAAATATAAAACTTTCTGTAAGTATGCAAACCGGGACGGAGTTTCTGCACCAGATTTTTGGAAAATTACGTCACCATTTTTAATATACAAGTTGTATGCGTTAGATGACGTATATGAGTACTTGCCTAACGGGAATATAAATTTTTCTCATGCTGCTAAGTCAATATTTTTTAGTAATTCATCTACTATTGTATCGAAGATTAGAGTTCTATGTAAATTACTTAAATTTCATTATATCAAATCACGATTAAAGCCGAAGCCCTGTTAATTCAATATTCATACTAGTTATTTTATGGCAATTAAACCTTTCAGATGGCTCAAATAATAATAGTAGCATCTTTCCCAAGGTCGGGTACTCATTTTACTATCGATGTATTGAGAAACGCTTTTCCTGCGCTAAGAGCTAGAAAGAAATATTTAGAGCCGAATGCGTATGTTTACGGGGATTTAGACCGACTGCTGCAGGCAGAAAGACGCTTCTTGTACAGGTTGGAATCGATTCTTAACAAAAGGGGCGGTTTATTATTCAAAACACATAAATACGCTGGAGGTGATATTTTCTTTAAAGGAGATCTTCCTCATTTTATACCTTTTATTAAGAAGCATTTTCCGATGGCAGAAATTAAAGTTGTTTACGTCGAACGTGATCTCATTGCTACTTTGCGATCTTATTTTGCGTTTTATCGCTCTGCCCTTAGAGGCTCATCTGAGTTAGAAGAATTTCTATTCGATGATTCTGGCGCGGTAGATTCCGTCTTAGAACATCGAAAAGGCTGGGCCCAATATTCGGCGACTCCAATATTGTCTATATCCTATGAAGGATTACGGGATGATCCATTGAAGACATCGATAGAGCTATCCGGGTTCTTGGGAATGCAGGAAGACCTTCATTTTTCAATGCCTTCCGCCCTTAAATCTGTGGGGCAATCAAGATTTAATCAGATTTTCTGTCGCGATCCGCCTGCGACGACGATTCTGGGCGGTGGAACTTCCTCTGTGAAATTCAGCGATTCGATTGTTGCCCGGATTCGGGATTTGGAGAATGCATCCCAATGAAGATTGTTTATTCTTGGAATGGGTTACCCTTCTATGGTGCTCGGTGTCTCCGCCATTTCGCGGAACAGAATCCGGAAGTGGAATTGGTTGTCTTCGCGACGCGGGCGAATGTCCCATTCGAGACAATTGAAGCCGAGCTAGGAGCCGTTTCGATTTGGTGGGTTACAGCTGATGATGATTTATCGGCAAAGCATTTGGGGGCACTCGTTGGGGCGTCTTTATTTGTCAGTAGCGGATGGAATATTCCCGTTTTTAACCGGATCCGTAGGGTTTTGTGGGCGCAAGATTGTCCTAGTGTATTGGTTGCCGATAATTGCTGGAAAGGAAACTTTAGGCAGTATGTAGGTGCGCTTTTTTATCGAATTCGCTATCGCCACCAATTTCGTGCAGTTTGGGTGCCAGGAAAATCGGGTCGTCGCCTTTTTAATTTTTACGGGGTATGCGATAACGATATTTACGAAGGGCTCTATACTGCGGATGCGACCGTTTACTCGAATTCAGATCCTTTGAGTCGTCGGACCAAATCGGTTCTTTTTGTAGGGCAGTTGATTGAACGTAAGGGTGTCCTTGAATTGTGTGAGGCCTTTGCGCAAATGGTTGCATCGGGTAAGGCTGAATGCCATGAGTTGCGGATTGCGGGGACGGGGTGTTTGGAGCCTGTGGTTTTGAAGTACTGCGAGCTGTGCCCTTCTATTCGCTATTTGGGATTTCTTCAGCCAAGAGAAATTGCGAAGGAAATGAGGCAGACGCGCTTTTTGGTATTACCGAGCCGGGAAGAGCATTGGGGTTTGGTCGTGCATGAAGCGACTCTCAGCGGTTGTATCCCTTTACTTTCACGCTATGTTGGTTCGATGCCAGATTTTCTGCCCTTTGATTCGCCCGCAATCATTGAATTGGTGAAAGTGGAGGCGATTCGCCAAGTACTGGAGATTATGAGTGCAATGGGCTCAGAGGAACTGGACCTATTTGGAGAAGCGGCGAGTAAAGCTGCGCAAGAGATCAATTTGAGCCGCTGGAGTGATACTCTGCTTGAGTTAGCTCAGAGATACGGGAAGTGATATCGGTATGGAAAATTATTATGAGAATATTCTAGCGATCTTTGCGGTCGGATTTGGGCTATTGCTGGTAGCGGTATTTGTTTTTCTATACCGAAGGAAGAGAATCCCCGTTTTCTGCGGACTTTCAGCCTTTCTTGCTAGCTTTATGATGTATGTCGTCGCTTCGACCTTCTCTTGTTTAGCAGCAGATTCGTTTTACGAGAATATAGACGGTGGACAGGTTTTATACTTTATCGTTGGCAATCTGTCTGCGTTGTTTCTGATACTGTGGGTCTATCTCGCTTACAAGCCGAAGGTGCGCTACGGCAAAAATCGTAAATATTTTGATCGGGAGACATCTGTTTCCGTCTTGTTGAGTGTTATATCTATTGGTGTCGTCGGGGTGTTTTTATTTCCAAATATTCCTGGGTTGGGTCGTTTAGTATATACGCTTGGGGACCAATCTTTATTTCTGGCGTGGGGATTGGCTTGTCATCGTTGGTATCGCAGAAAAGTCTCTGCACTGAATATTATATTGCTATCAATTGCGGGTGTTCTCGTTGTGTATTCAATTTTTTTCGCTGGATTCTCGCGAAAGCCACTTCTGGCGTTCTTTGTGATTCCATTGGTGGTGTTTTATTATTCAGGGATGCGGATCAAATCGCTATGGCAGTTCCTTATTCTGGCAGTGCCTGTTGCTTTCGTTGGCTTAATGTTTTTGTCAACATGGACTTCTGTGCGGGTTTCGACATTGCAAGAGGGAAGAGGGTTGTCGCTAGGGCAGACCACAGAATTGAGGTTTGATAAGTTTCTTGATGGCTTGGAGAGTAAAAATTCGATAAGATTTTTGGTTTCTTCAATAGGAGATAATTCCACATCGATTGCACTAGCGGCAGTGGAGAACTATCTCGGCGAGGATGCGAGTATAGAGACTGATCCGTTTAATACGCTTTTCTTCATCGTTGCGAACCCAGTCCCACGCGCTTTTTGGGAAAACAAACCATCAAGTATGGGGACAATGTTTCCACGCGATTTAGGGATTTGGGAAACAAAAGGATACGTAAACTGGGGCACCAACTTTATTGGGCATTCGGCGCACGAGGGTGGTTTCCACATTATCATTTTCTATGCGCTCATAATTGGTTTTCTACTGAAACGGTTTGACCATTATGTTGAATTTAATTTTCGAGACCCACTGTGTGTGGCAATTTTGGGAGCTGCTTTTGTGCGTATGTTAGGATTTGTCCGGGGAGATTTTGGTGTATTTACGATCGGTTTCCTTGGATTCTTTCTCGTTTTTTGCCTCGCACGTTTCATTCGTCGCCGGCTCGACCCAGCCAAACAATAAAGTGTCTTTATGCATATAATTATCAATGCACTATCCGCGAGAAGTGGTGGTGGTATTTCGGTCGCAGCGGCTTATGGTAATTATCTTAGCAAGCTTTTCGAGCTGGAGCGGGTTTCCGTTGTGATCTGTCCCGCTGTTGCTGCGCAGGTCGAAGTCTCGGAACGTTTGGCGCATAGCGGTTGCCGTATTGAAAATGCACCCGATTCCTTTAGAAAGACTATGAATCGAACGTTTGGCGAACGTTCCTTCATTCATTCCCTAATCAATCAAAATGAAAATTCGGATACGATTCTGATTCAGCTGAATGGAATGCTGCCAATCGGCTTTCCCCTCGCCTTGAAGTCGGTTCTATTAGTGCAAGATCCTTCCGCTTATGTAGCAGCGACTTATGGCAATGCGCGGAGTCGGTTTGGCAGTTGGATCCGGCGGCAAGTGCAACGCTGGTCTTTGGCTCGAGCAGATCTCGCACTTTACACAAGCAATTACATAAGAGAATTGATTACCAGTCATCATTCTCAACTGCCTGCGGTGAATCGAGTCGTCTATAATGGGGTGCCCGAGTTATTCGAGGAGAAAGCTTTTCAGGAGCCTGTGGAGCCCAATACTTTCCGAATACTCACAGTGAGTAACGTTGCCCGCTATAAGGGGCAGTTTGATGTAATTAGAGCAATTGGAAAATTGAATAGGGATGAGTCGAATGGTGTAAAATTCTATTATGATATTGTAGGTGCTATTTCAGATTTAGAGAGGTCTGCCTTGATGGCTCTAGTTGAAGCTGCAGGGATGCTAGAGTTTGTTTCTTTGCACGGCCGTATATCCGATGCTGCTCGTGATGCACTACTGGTAAAGGCCGATTTGTTTGCCCATCTCAGTCGTTGTGAATCCTTTGGGATTCCTGTCATAGAAGCAATGAACGAGGGCGTGCCGGTCCTAGCAGCGAATTTGACTGCACTACCTGAAATCGGTGGCGCAGCGGCAGTATATTGTAATCCCTATAATTTGGACGAAGTCGCCGATAGAATATTGATGTTAGCAAAAGATTCGGGACGCCGCCGGGCAATGGTTGAAGATGGCTACCAAAACGTTAAGCGCTTCACATGGGATCGTGTGATGCAATCGGTTTCTGCTGAAATTACGGCTCTAGGGCAGGATCGGTGATGAATTCAAAACTTCGATATATTGATCCGGCTGCCGTTCGTCGGTTAAGGCAATATTCACGCAAGGAGCAATTTTACCGGGTATTGTGGGGATTTGGTGCTATAGCCTTCAGATTGGTTCCTCGCCCATTTCATGGTGTGAGATGTGGCATCTTGAGGCTCTTTGGCGCCCAAATTGGTAAGAATTGTTCGATCGCGAACAGTGCGCGGATTTTCTGTCCTTGGAAATTGAAAATGGGAGACGATTGCTCGATCGGTGATTGGGCGTTGATCTATAGTCTAGGGGAAGTGACTTTAGGAGACCGATCAATTGTTTCGCACCAAGCGCATCTCTGTGCGGGGACGCATGATTACGAGCGAATCGATTTCCCGTTGGTTAAGCTGCCGGTTATTTTAGAAAATGAATGCTGGGTTTGTGCGGATGCGTTTGTTGGGCCAGGAGTCACGATTGGAACAGGAGCAATTATAGGCGCTTCTTCTGTTGTACTTAATGATGTGGAAGCATGCACAATCGTTGCAGGGAATCCTGCGAAATACATCAAAGGAAGGTCTTCCTCAGATGAGTATTCAGCCGATAGCTAAAATCTTATCTTTTCCTATTATGAGCGAAATTGCACCAAAATCATATAAATTCACTGGATCAGAGCTAAGCTCTTCTAAGCGCTATGTTCTACCGAAAATTCTTGGAATACTAGACAGTTTGGATTTGGCTGCAGATAAGAAAAAGGTCTTCGATATTGGATGTGGGAATGGTTCAACGCTGGATATTCTTGCTGCTCGTGGATTTGAAGTCGCGGGAGTAGATCCTTCTACAGATGGCGTCGATATAGCTAATGAAGCGTATCCGCATCTGAAGATTGAAACCGGCTCTGCTTACGATGATCTGGCCGCGCGATACGGAGAGTATCCTACAATAATTTCACTGGAAGTTATAGAACATCTTTATAACCCTCGGCAGTTGATAAAATCTGCGAATGCCATGCTGGCAAAAAATGGTAACTTGATCCTCTCTACCCCCTATCATGGGTACTGGAAAAATCTGGCCTTAGCTATCACTGGTAAACTGGATAATCACTTTACTGTTCTGTCGGATGATATGCATATTAAATTCTTTTCAAGACGCACTTTGCAGATCATGTTAGAAGAGTTTGGTTTTCGGATGGTCGGTTTCTGGCGAGTTGGACGAATTCCTCCTTTTGCGGGTTCAATGATCGTGCATGCAAAGAAAACGGATGAGAACGAATCAAGTAGATCTGACGGATAAGCGAAGTGTTCATGGCTTGAAGAATAAGGCGGGGCGACTCATGTGGTATTGGGTTTGGATCTTCCTATTTCGACCAACGCCACGTCCATTTCACTCATGGCGGCGTTCCCTTTTGAAATTGTTTGGTGCTAAACTAGCCGCTACTTCTCGAGTCTACCCGCGTGCTAAAGTATGGGCACCGTGGAATTTAGAGATGGGGGAGTCTTCAACTATATCCGATGATGTCGATTGTTATTGCGTAGCGGGTGTATCTATTGGCGCACACACCACTGTTAGCCAATATTCCTATTTGTGTGGAGCGACTCATGATCACACGCACGCTCGATTTCCATTGATTCCGAAGCCTATAGTCATCGGGTCTGGGTGTTGGATTGCTGCGGATGTTTTTGTGGCTCCAGGTGTGACAATTGGAAATGGTACGGTGATTGGGGCGCGTTCGAGTGTTTTTACGGATCTTCCGGAATGGAAGATTTGTGTGGGTAGTCCTGCAAAGCCGATAAAAGATCGCGAGTTGTTGAACGTCGATTCAGGTGAATAAAATTCTTAAAAATCACCTCCATTATAGAGTCCTGAATCCACCAGATTCCGGACATTATTTTTTTGGATATTATAACCTTTGCCCGTGGTCTTTAGATGGAAAACAGTTACTGGCGCACCGGGCTACTTTTGCAAATCGATTTCCGCTGGGGGACGAGTTCGTGGAACTTGGGTTTTTAGATGCACATGGCTCTAGCTTTACCTCGTTAGGACAAACATTAGCCTGGAACTTTCAGCAAGGGGCTAAGTTGCAATGGTTAGCTTCTTCAGCTGGCAATGAGCGGATTATTCATAACGATTTTCGGAGCGGTACGCTTTGTTCAGTGATGCGTGACTCTAACGGTGTAGAGCTTGGAATGTTTGAGCGCCCTTTCGATGCGATATCTCCATCGGGAAGTGAGGCTGTGGGGTTCAGTATTGCTCGTATTAATTCCTGCCGTAGAGAGTATGGGTATCCTGTGCTGCCAACAAGTGAGGCTTATCCTTCCGATTTGGAGGATGGTATTTGGAGGCTCAATCTTAATACTGGTGAATCTCAACTGCTCTTGTCTATTGATCAGGTAAAGTCAGTCAAACCAAGCTTGCTAGGGCAGCATGCTAAGCATTATCTAATTCATGCTGTATATAATAAAAGCGGTAGTCGGATTCTGTTTTTGCATCGGTTTGAGCGCAAGGATGGCATCACTCAAACCCGGCTTTTTACAATCGGCGCAGATGGCAGCGATTTGAGGCTGCTGATGGATGGCATGGTCAGCCACTTTGATTGGTATGACGATGAAACTATTTTCGCGTGGGCAGGAAAGCGATCAATATTCTCAGATAGAGGCAGCGACGGCTTGGGAATTCGTTTTAAGCGATCTGTGATGAAATGCCTCAAGCCGATATACTATGCGATGGGGAAACCCCGTTTTTTAATGGTTAAGGTGGTCGGTGATAGCTATCATTTTATTTCTGATGTTGAAGGCTCAGAAATTCGGCCCTACATGAAAGGGCTATTTCTTACTGATGGGCATTGCACATTTAATGATAGTCTTAATGGGGTGTCGCGATGGTTGTTGACTGACGGATACCCGAATCGCAGAGGACAATTACCATTATATCTCTGTAATATGAACGATGAGCAGACTCATGAAATCGGATTGTTCGGTTGTCCACGGATGTATGATGGCGAGATTCGTGTGGACTTGCATCCGCGATTTAATCGTGATTTTTCACAGGTGTGTGCCGATGTTGTCATGAATGGTTTCCGCTCAATAGTAACGATGGATGTTTCGTCTTTAACTGGGTCAAATTAGCGTGGGTATCTCAATTTTCATTCAAACCCTAAATGAAGAAGATAACCTTCCTGGGCTAATCGAGAGTGTGAGATGGAGCGATGATATAGTCGTGCTTGACTCATTGTCAACTGATAGGACCAAGGAGATTGCTGAGGCTCACGGTTGTCGTTGGTTTTCTCGTGAATATGATGGCCGTGGTCCGCATCAGAATTGGGCGATGAAGAATATTGATTTTAAATATCCATGGGTTTTCTATTTAGATGCAGATGAGCGTATGACGCCCGAATTACGTGTCGAGATTGAAAAGATTGCTTCAAACCGGGAGGAGCAAAAAGTTGCTTATTTTTGCGGGCGAAAGAATTATCTACTTGGGAAATGGATTAAACATGCTTTCCCTCCTTGGAATATAATGCGTTTCTTCAAGCCGAAACATGTATCGTTTGCGAGACTCTCAAATCCCACTGTTGAGATTGATGGCGAGTTTGGGTATCTGGAGGAGATGTTTATACACTACAATTTCAGCAAGGGCTTTCATGAGTGGTTTGAGCGTCATAATCGTTATTCAACTTATGAGGCAATCGAAACCGTTAAAGCGTTTAAAGAATGTCCGATCATTTGGAAAGACTTAGTTTGTCGGGATTCAAGCGTTCGCAGAAAGGAGCAAAAGAACCTTTCAATGAGATTGCCTGCGCGAGCAGTATTTAAGTTCTTATATCTGTATATTTTTCAGCGAGGGTTCTTGGATGGTGCTCCTGGATTCAATTACTGCATATTACAGATGATTTACGAATATTTAATAGTAATTAAAGTAAAGGAGTTAAAATACAGGAAAAACAGGATGCAGAAATGAACTATTGCTTTAAGGAGAGTAAAAAAGAAAGCGAAAAGGGGTGGTACGTGTCCAAGAAGGAAAAAGGAGTCCAAGTTTCCATGTATTTTCTAGTTGAGGGTCGGATAAATGAGGGAGTTTAGGGGCGATAGATGGCGAGAAAGGTGGAAGCAAACCTTTGTGAAAGCAAAAAGGGGTCAGTCCAAGTTTCCATGTAATTTACAAGTTGAGGATCGGATAAATGAGGAAGTTTTAGGGCGATAGATGGCGAGAAGAGTGCAGGCAAACCTTTGGGAAATGACACAAGCGGTGCAGCCTCTTCTCATTTACTGAATGCAAGGATTTGATCGTAGCTCTTCCTCCCTCATTTGGTGTCACCAGTCGCATCGATTACGGAATATGAGCAGGGCTATGATTGCGAGAGAGAGGGATCATCATTCTGGCGAACAATGCTACGGTGGGAGATTCGATCGGTAGCGGAAGCATGAGAATGCTTTCGAGGAAGGACGGTAAAGTTCGAACTTTGCGGCGGTATTGAAGAAGGGCGGCTGAAGCCAACCCTCTACGGGGGAGATTCGATCATTAGCGGAAGCATGAGAATGCTTTTGACGAATGGCGGCGAAGTTCGAACTTTGCGGCGGTATTGAAGAAGGGCGGCTGAAGCCAACCCTCTACGGGGGAGATTCGATTGGTAGCGGAAGCATGAGAATGCTTTTGATCAGGTTCCCCTAGGGAGCGCGGGTCTTCAGACCGCGTATTCTGAGGGTTCCCGGGGTTCCGCACGCAGGCTAAAGCTCTGCGCTCCCGAAGAGTGGATTGAGACGACAGAAGATCAGGGGATTCTCGTCGGTTTGAGGTAGCGCGCCGCTTTAGCCAGCGACTCTGTGCCGCTCCTCCGCAATCGTTTGCTAAAGCTGCACGCTACGAAGAGAAAGTGAAACCGAACCAAATTTCCCTGAACATTAAACCAAAAACAACAATCCTAATCCTCTTCGAGTTCTGCGAGAGTTCGAGGGAGTCGATGGTGCCCGAGTTGCGCGATGAGTTTGAGAGTGAAGGGGTTCACGTTCGGTATTTTCAGGGGTTGTTCCGGCAATATCGTCCGTGAAAGCAAAAAGGGGTCAGTCCAAGTTTCCATGTAATTTACAAGTTGAGGATCGGATAAATGAGGAAGTTTTAGGGCGATAGATGGCGAGAAGAGTGCAGGCAAACCTTTGGG
>Ga0222662_1001244_pt1 | contig 13157 bp, 12 predicted proteins | sample AntAcemetagen600_FD_179821 | JGI IMG/M metagenome (GOLD analysis project Ga0222662, IMG submission 179821) | Saline water microbial communities from Ace Lake, Antarctica - #600 | ecosystem: Environmental > Aquatic > Non-marine Saline and Alkaline > Saline | place: Antarctica: Ace Lake...
AAGGGGGTCATCGGCTTGAGGCAACCGTTTAAAACCAATTACCCGCATTGTTTTCTGACGGTCCCTCCTACAGAGGACTTGTGTTATACCGGTCGGCTTGAGTGATTGGTGCCCGGACGCTGCGGGCTTCGTTTATCAGCTGGGTATTTTGATATCGAATACTAAGTGTTTCCCAAGACCAGCTTAACCTGCTCAATATATGGGTGTCCTTTAATTGAGGATACATCAAGACTCTAGCCGGTGCCTCAGATCGGTGCGATAATTCCGCCCGACAGAAAGCGATTCGGACACATCGCGCAGTCGCAGTTTCCAGTTTCCGCCCCGTCGATCCAGGCTTTCCACGCAGTTGAGGTTGACGATGACCGAGCGACTGATGCGGATAAAGTGTCTCGGTGTGAGAGCGCTTTCCCAATACCGCAGGCTGCGTGTGTCGGATGCATTTGGGGCGTTCAGAAAATTCATGAGGCTGTAGTCTCCATCAGCCCTGATGTGGGTGATCTGATCCAAGGAAACCTTCCGGTGAACGGAGCATTCCTGCAAGTGAATCGAGGGGACTTTCTCTACATCACCATCCGGCTCGAAAGCTGGCGGCGCCGCATTCGCAAGAAGTCGCAGAGCAATCAATCTCCCCACCTCCTGCAAAAGACGGACCTCTCTCTCCGACCATAGTGTCTTGGCGACGGTCGCGTCATAGCCGATTTGGAACATCAACCTTCCTCTGTAGAAAACCGGCACCGAGAGCAGTGAGCGAATCCCCTGCCTCAAGAACTCCGTTTGAAGGGCTTTAGCGCGGCGCGGCATCCGTTTCGAGTCCTCGAGGTATACGGGCTGGTCCTTCAGCAAGGTTTCGTGCAGCCAGGCCCCCATCTCCACCGGTACGCCCTGGAGATCCATCACATGCTTGCTCGCTTCTGCCCGGGTCCACTCGTGAGTGTTCCAGAAATGGGTAAAATTGTGGTTATACCGAATCAACCAGGCGCGATCGGCACGATGCGCCCGGCCCAGCGAAGCGAGAATTCGGTTGATCGCCTTGTCGGCAGGAAGCCCGAGAAGCAGGCTCCCGCACCGCCGCAGGAAATCCCCTTCATTCATTGCCTGAGCAATAGCGGCTTGCCCTTCTGATGGTTCCTTCACGGGAATTTTTTGAGCTCTTTCGATGTCGTTTGTCAACTTATGATGTCGCCCGTCGAAAAATCATTGTCTGGAACCGATATACCTTTGAGAGTTGGAGTTTAGATAAAAACTCACCCGCAGTGTACGCTTCGTCACTGGTCGGGCGGGGAAAACTCGATGATATGCCAAATCAGATAACAATATGAAAAACGCACTAGCTCTAACACTTCTCGCATTATGCCTTGCTGCGACAAGCGGTTGCATGACTCTCTCTCCAACGACCTTTCAGGGATCCGCGAACGGCTACAACATCGCATTGCAGAAGACCGCGGATGAGCAGCTCCTTCTCAATCTAGTCCGGCTCAAGTATCGGGATACTCCCTACTTCCTTGAGGCGTCCTCCTTTACAGCTCAGTTCGATTTCAACACCAATGCCTCTATCGGAGGAGCCTTCCCCCTCACAGGAGATGCAACGGATGTCCTGAATGCCGGCGCAGGTGTGAGTTTCAGCGAGCGACCCACCATATCCTTTACTCCTCTGCAGGGTGAAGATTTCGTTTCGAGACTGCTGAACCAGGTTTCCTTCAACACGATCTCCCTCCTCTACAATTCGGGCTGGAGCATCGACTCGGTCGGTCGAATGGTTGTCCAACGAATCAACGGAATCGACAATGCTCCGGGAGCCTCCGGCCCGACGCCCAATACGGCTGCCGTCTACGCCGATTTCAACCGACTCTCCACTCTCATGTTCGAACTGCAGAAGACCAGCATGATGCAATTGGGCAAGACTTCCGGCGGTGACAATGACGGCATGGCCGTTCTGCACCTGCCAGCCAACGGTGTCTCGCCGGAGGCCGACGAGATCCGGGAGATACTGGGTCTGAACCCCGCTCTTACCAAATACCCGGTCCTCGCGGGCAGCGCCTGGCCCAGAGTTGAGAATACCGACCAGATTGTCATCAACACCCGGTCGCTCCTCGGGGTTTTCTACTACCTTTCCCAGGGAGTTGAATCCCCCTCGAAGCACATTGAAAACGGGTGGGTGACACGCACGTTAAATGAAGATGGCTCCACTTTCGATTGGAGTCAGGTCCTCGAGGGACTGTTCCAGATCGAGGTGGATTCCTCACGCCCTGCGGACGCCTATGTAACCACCTACTACCGCGGGAACTGGTATTCCATATCGAACTCGGACCTAGAGACCAAGGCTAGCTTCACGATTCTCAGCCAAATGTTTGCACTGGAAACCGGGGATGCCGCCAGCCAAACCCCTCTCCTGACAATTCCGATCTCCAATTAAGCTCGCCGACGGTTGAAGAGACCTGCCACCACCACCGACGATCTATCCAAAACCGAACAAAATCCATGAGACCTTATCATCGAGTCCGGAATGTCCTCATCGCATCGAGCCTTCTTCTTGGCTCAGGCCTCATGAGCGCCAACGAGACACCAACCGTCGCGCTTCCCGAATATCAACCTGGCGGCGGGATCACCGAAGAATCCGTCGACCGGATTATGGAGTGGGCGTTGAAAACGTACAAGAGTCCGGGGGCCGCCGTAGTCATCGTCAAGGATGGCGAGATCTTTATGACAGGAGGCTATGGCATCCGCAATGTGGATACCGGTGAACCGGTCACGGCTGAGACATTGTTCCAACTCGCCAGCGTCTCGAAAACATTCACGGCAGCGGCTTTCGCCGACGCCGTGGACAATGGAGCCTTGGAGTGGGAAAAACCCGCAAGTGAGGTACTGCCTAATTTCGAAATGTTTCTGCCCTACGCAACGGAATGGGTGGATGGAACCGACTTCCTCGTGCATCGCGCCGGATTCCCCGGATTCTTCGGAGATCTGTTCGATCATTTGGGCTATACCCGCAACGACATTCGCCACCGGATACGCTTCGTTCAGCCCGGCTATTCCTTTCGCGATCATCCCGAATACTCTAATATTGGTTTTTTCCTCGCGGGTGAAATGGTTGCCGAAGCTGGCCAGGGCACCTATGAAGAGGTCTTGCGAACGAGCCTACTGGATCCGCTCGGCATGAACCAAACCGGTACGGTCGAAACGCTTCTAAACGGCGACACCGGCAACAACTTCGCCGCCCCGCACATCTCGAAGGGCGACGGTTTCGCGGTCGTTCCGCACAATCTCAGTGGAGTTTTCGTCGCCGCCGGAGGCCTGGCCTCCAACGCACAAGACCTCGGAGCCTACCTACAAATGCTTGTGAATGAAGGGAAATTCGAAGGACAACAAATCATCGGCGAAGATGCGCTGAATCAGAACTTTACATCCGTCATCACCTCGGAAGTCGGGTTCGCGGAATTCCCTCCCATTGATGAAAACTCCGGTTTTGACTATGCACCCGGTTGGGGCGTCTACCATTACAATGGACTGAAGGTTCTCGAGAAAGGCGGTGCTCTCGACGGGGTTCGCACACTTGCCGTCCTTATCCCTCAGGAAAATTTCGGTATTACGGTTCTCAGCAACATGAACCTGACCTCCCTCCCGGAAGCGGTCCGAGCCGGGGTGCTTCAGCAAATGTTCGGCCACCCCGGAGAGGAAGACCTACAACCGATCATTCGCGCGAAAGCCGATGACATCGACGGAATGTTGCTCGGCTCGGGCGACACCCAACAAGCGCTAAAGGACCTGAGCGAAGAGCAGATCCAAGCCTTCGTTGGACGCTACACCAATGACCTCTACGGAGAATGGGCGATCGTTCGCGACAATGAGGCGGCCTCGACCCTCTCGATGCTCTGTGGGCCCGCCGAGTATAAGCTCAAGGTTACCCTCATCGACGACAAGACGCTCGGAATCACTCCCCCCATTGTTATCAGTGCAATGGAAGAGGTGGAGTTCGAATTCGAAACGGGAGAATCGGCCACGTCATTCAAATACGACGGATATTCATTCCGTCGGCTAGGTTCGGCGAAAACATCACTCCCGGTTCAGCTGGAGGATATCGTCGATCAGCAAATGTCTGAGAAGGGAATGACAGGAGTCGTTGTTGGGGTTTGGAAGTCCGGAAAGGAAGTCGCGATGATTGAGGCAGGCGTTTCCCATATCGCGGAGGATACTCCGCTAACCAGAGAGGATCACTTTCGAATTGGCAGTGTAACAAAGTCCTTCACGGTTACCCGAATTCTCCAGCTCGTGGATGAGGGCGTGCTGAATCTGGACGATCCCATCAGCGATCACGTCGATGGTCTACAAAACGGTTCGGCCACGTTGGGCGAGCTCGCGAATATGAGCAGTGGGATTTTTAACTATACTGAGGATGGAGATTTTGTAGGACTGCTCTTCGAAGACATCTCGGCTCCCTGGACTCCCCAACAGCTGGTGGATGTCGGCAACCGCAATCCCCCGTACTTCGCCCCCGGGAAAGGCTGGCATTACAGCAATACCGCAACGGTTCTCCTCGGGATGGCGATCGAGAAAGCGACGGGCAATTCCCTGAATCAGGAACTGCAGGAAAACCTCTTCTCGCCCCTGGATCTAAGTGAGACCTCTTATCCAATGACCCCCGCGATGCCTGAACCGTATGCCAGCGGGTATGCACGATTTGAGGAGGACGGAGACTTGGAAGACCTTACGCCCGCCAATCCCACCAGCGCGGCGGGATCCGGCGCGATAGTTTCGACATTGGATGATCTACAAAAATGGGGAAAGGCGCTCGGAGAAGGCACCTTGATCAGCCCGAAAATGCGTGAAGCGCAGATCCAGCTCCTTCCCAACAAAGATTGCCCCAGTTGTCCGGAATACGACGGCTACGGGCTCGGAATCGGGAGTCTCGAAGGCTGGCTAGGCCACACTGGCGACTATCTCGGCTATCAGAGTCTCGTCATGCACGACGCCAAAACGGACCAGACTGTCGTCATCTTGACCAACTTCCGCAACTTCACAAACCATGACCACCTCCCGACAAAGTTATTCCGCGAAATGGCACCCTTGTTTGCTCCGCAACCCTGAGACAACGGCGAACCACGGAGGAGAATCCACACGGCATGAAGTCATGCGAATATCCAGATGCTCGAATGACGAAAATCGAAAAGCCAGCGAAAGACGTCTTTTGGGTGTCACAATCAACTGATGGGGATTAGCAAACGCCGAACTGATTCCGCAAACATCCCAACCGATTCGCCTTCGACCAGCGGCTCGGCATAATGGAAGGCTAGGCAGAGCTTATCCCCCACCGTGCTTGCTGCCGTTAAAACACCCAAGTGCCCTGGGCAAACCGAGGCTCCGAACCAGAGTGCCTCGACGCACGAAGGGGGGTTGTCGCCTTTCCCTAAATTCGACAGGGCCAGTGGATAGCCAAAACTGCTTTGCGCTGGATCACGGAATGGAGCGATAGCCGCTTCGACCGTGGATGGCTCGAACTTTTCCGGACCGGTGATTGCCGCCCCCAGCGCTTGCCACAACTGCTCACCTAGAGCGCTAGCGACCTTCCCTATATCACTGCTAGAGCCGTCTTCCCAATAAACCAGCGCGTTGCCGATTAGACATCCCATTTCTTCGTCGGGAACGGCAGGCTCGATACGATGGCGCACGCTGACAGGCAGGATAAGAGCCGCTTCGGAGGGAAAACCGGGCAATTCCGCTGCCGCCTTTGCGAGCGCGGCCATCAGTAAGCTGTTGATCGTCAGTTGATCCCTGTGGGCGCGGACTCGGAGGGCTTCACAATCGAGTTCCATCAAGCAAACCCGGCACAAACGTTCCTTGATGGATGCCGTGGCGGCAAACTTCCATGGGAGGCTATTTGCGGGTACTGGCAGAGGCTCGGCAAAGGTCTGACGCCCACCGGCGACCAATTCCTCAACACTCGGACGAAGACCAAGCGAAGGGCCGGGTGGCTCCCCACCTGCAATTCGCAGAATTTCACAGAGGAGCGAGCGTGCTGCGGTCCCATCGGCGAGAGCATGATGGATTTTGAGAAATATATGCGAAGAATGGGAAATTCTCGTTAAGGCGATCTCCCAGAGCGGATATCCCGACTGGAAAGGTTCTTGGAGAAGTTCCTCAAAAAATGAAGACGCGTCTTTCGCCGCCTCCCTTAAAACCGGAAAAACCTCCACTGCATTCTCCGAGAAGAAAAATGATCCATCCTCTTTCTCAATGATCCGGCAACGAAGCATCGGATGGCGTCCGCACACAGAACGAACCGCAGTAGCCAAAGCTTCTGGCGACGGGAGTTCCGTCACACGGGCCATCACCACCGTGATGAGCCCCCCATCGAGATCGGCGTAGAACCGATGCAGAAGAGACTCGGCAAAACCCAATGTGCGCGCGATTCCGTCCATCTTTACTCTACGTAAAGCAAACGACCGCACTGGTCACATTTAACTGGCTTGAAAGGCTGGCATCGACGTCCTCTCGACGCTGCTCTACCTCATTCTTCATGCCGTCCAGTAGCTCGCGGAAGATTTGCTCGCCGGCGGCCTGAACGGCATCGAAATCGGCCACGTCCACCGCATAGGCTTTGGCGGTATCCGGGCGGGAAGCGTTGAGGTCTTCGGCGGCTTTTTGCGAATTTGCCTCCGTGCGACTAACTACTGCGATTTTGGCACCCTCGGCGGCCAAGCGGGTGGCAATGGCTTCGCCGATGCCGCGTCCGGCTCCGGTGATGATGGCAACTTGGTTTTCGAATCGTTCCATAATATACTCAGTGCCCAAGGTCTAATATCCAATGTCCAAGGTTGGCAAGTTCCGCCTGCGGACCGGGAGTTGGATGGGTGCAATTTTCAAGCAAAAGAGACCAAACTTACTGAAGGCTAATTGATTCAAGTTGCCACCATATGCAGTAGTCGCAAGTCGCTCCGCCTGTGGTTTCGTGTCATGTCGTTGATGATTGCTCACAAGACTGGACTGAGTGCGCAAGGATTTTGAGACGGGCATGAGTTCGGCTGTGCCGTATGGTGACAGTCACCCAAGATGGACTCTCAGGACCTTTTCAGATCGGGCGACCTGCAGGAGCGATCCGGTGAGAATACTTTGGAAATTTACAGAGCAGAGGTCTATTGGCAACTGCGGCCACGACGGCGGCGGGCCAGAGCTAGGAAAATTGCAAGGCTTCCGAGCAACAGAGTGAAGGTTGACGGCTCCGGTACGACCGCAAGGCTGGAGATGCGGAATCCGACATCGTCTGCAGCGCTGTTCGGATCGATATCCCATCTCTCTGAGTTCAGCAGAAAAGTGCCGTCATCGCGGAAGGAGTCGCCGCGTAGCCCGCGGGTATTCGCGGTCGGTTGGTCATTATTCCATTCCCATACGTTCCCGCCTTGATCGAAGGTCCCATAGAAGCTGTCAGCTACCGAATAGCCGCCGACATCGGTGACCGATCCCACCGCCATGTTGTAATTCGCGCTGTTGCCGTTCGAACTATTAGGGGTGGTCGCCGTCGGATAGGTGCCGCTCCGCGTGGGAAACGCCGAGTAGCTGGGATTGGAGCCGTTAAAATACGCGGCCTTGTACCACTCGTTCTCACTGGCGATAGCGACTCCGTTTTGCCCCAAGCTAAAGTCCAGTAGTCGGTCACCCGCAGGATTGAAGGGATTTGTCATGCCGCCCAATGCATACATCCCGTTCTCCGTCGTCAGGTTGCTCTGCGCCCCCGTCGGTTGACCATTCGTCAACCAATTCGCAAACCGCGCCGCATCCCAAAACGAAACGTAGTTCACTGGCTTATTCTCGAATCCCCCTTTCGCCGCGTATGTGTAACTGCCCGGGCCAACCCCGTTTCGCGTGATGCCCCCGTTGGTGGTGTCGCTCGACATGCTCGGATTGTAGAGCGCGTGGGTATCCGTGGCCGCCACCGCGTTTAATAAAGCCACGTACTGCCCGTTGGTCACTTCGTGCGTGCCGATCCGGTATTCGTAGGCGACCGATCCGTAGGTAGTAGAGTCCGCTGCATTCCCCGCGTTCCCCACGACAACCGTATCGACATAGATTCCCGCGTGAGTAGCCATAATCGGAAGGAGGCCTGCAGCCAGAAGGGTGAGGGGTCTTTTCACTAAACTGATTGTTTCCATGATGTTAGGTTGAAGTGTTCTGGGAGCTTGGGGAAGGCGCAAGGAACATAAACTCCTGAGTCAATCAGCTGGGCAGGTCAAGCCAGCAGAAGACGTCTTTGGGGGTCCCGGTCTTTTGGGGTCCACAATAATTTTTCGTTCGGTGCCACAGGGGAGTCGTGAGTCAGTGAATTATGGGAGATGGAGTGAGGAAGGTTTCATGGGTGTCCCCGATTTCTCCCCCTTCCCAAAAAGGTTCGTAATTTGGTCCTTACTGCACCCCAATGGCGGCCATCGCGAAGCGCCAATCCCGTCCTCCCGAAGTCCGCCATAGCCTTGGCGAAGGTTGATCCTCCATTCGAAGCGCCTCGCCATCCCCATCGCCAGAAGCCAATCAGAGAACCGACCCTCGAATGAAGGAATATTCCGATGTGAGTGGCTATATTTGCAAATCGCTATTATCAAGAAGCTCGTCCGAAAAGAATAAGATCCTCCGAACAGCCGTTTACACCATTTCCCAAGAAGAATGAACACCACCAGCGAAAATCCAAATACTCCAGTTCAGAAGACAGCCGATAGCTTTCCCAAGGGGTTCGCTCGAACATCTGCTTGGAAACGGGTCGTAGCGAAATATCAGCAACCGTCCCGTTTGCGGGCCGTCTGGCAACTCGTCAATACGCTTGTTCCTTACGTGGCGGTCTGGTACCTGATGTATCTGTGCGTGGCGATTTCGTATTGGCTCGTGGTGCCACTGAGTGTTTTGGCGGGCGGATTTGTCGTACGACTCTTCATTATCCACCACGACTGCGGTCACGGGTCTTTCTTTAAATCAACCCGGGCGAATAATATTTTGGGTTTTATCACCGGTGTGCTGACCCTTACTCCCTACCACCACTGGCGTTGGGAACACGCGACCCACCATGCGACTTCCGGGGATTTGGACCGACGCGGCGTGGGTGATATCTGGACAATGACGGTACAGGAATACCTGGAATCCAGCCGCTCGAGACGCTTTGCGTACCGGATTGCACGAAACCCCCTCATTCTGTTCGTCGTGGCGCCGCTTTATCTCTTTCTGGTCAAGAATCGTATTCCGGCGGCCAAGGCCGGTCGTCGCGAACGCCAGTCCGTCCATTTGACAAATCTTGCGATTCTGGGGATGGCGATCGGCCTTAGTATGGTCTTCGGCATCAAGGCCTATCTAGTGATTCAGTTAACAGCGATGATGGTGGCAGGTTCGGCGGGCGTGTGGCTATTTTATGTGCAGCATCAGTTCGAGGGGGTGTACTGGGAGCGCCATCGGGAATGGGATTATCTCGCCGCCGCACTTCAAGGAAGTTCGTTCTACAAGCTGCCAAAAATACTCCAGTGGTTTTCAGGCAATATCGGATTTCATCATATTCATCATTTGAGCTCCCGCATCCCCAACTACCACCTGGAGCGGTGCCACAAGGCGGAACCGCTATTTCAGACCGTGCAGCCCGTCACATTTTTCGGCAGCTTCAAATCGTTCACCTTCCGACTCTGGGACGAACAGAAATGCAAGTTGGTCGGTTTCGGCGGCTTGCCCGCGAGGAATCCGAATTCGTAGGCCAGACCCGGAAAATACGAACCACTCCCGGCGGAAATCTCCGCCAGCGATTGCTGACCGATAGGAACCAAAGATTTCTGAGTGAAAACAGGGAAGAGCGCGACAGTGACGATTCGGATTGAGTGATTGGTGCCCGGACGCTGTGGGCTTTGTTTATCAGCCGGGTATTTTGATATCGTATAGTAAGTGTTTCCCAAAACCAGCTTAACCTGCTCAATATATGGGTGTCCTTTAATTTTCCTTGAATGGCTTGTTCTCAAGGTCGTACGCCTTCTTGATCAAAGATTTCATCACTTTCGTGGTCAGAACTCCCAAGAGGATGGGAAGAAGAACCAAGGCGAGAATCGCACCTTTTCCTAAATTTTCTTCTTCTGATTGAGAGAAGTCGAGGGCCAACGATTTCGTTGATATCCACACGAAAAAACCCGCCACGTAGGCCATCCGATTGGCGGTCTTTCTTCCTTTCCGCTTCAGAAACGATGCACTCGACCAACTCACGCCGATGGCTAAGACCAGAGTTGGAATGATTGCGGCCAGTGAGAGCGGACTCCATTGACCCGACAGTGCCGAGGTAAGAAGAGTGACCGGCAGAGCCAGAGAGAAAATTCCCAATAAAAAAAGAATGAAGGAAAGAGCCGTCAGGATTATTTTCATACTGAAATCAAGATTTCCACACACCGTATCCCCGGTCACGCTAAAAATACGGTGCTACTGCCAGGCTCAACCAAATGTCCGATGAGTTTGAGGTGGAAGCGCAACTCGAAGCCAAGTACCGGAGGTGTGCGAAGGGAACAATGGATAAGGGAAACTTTCCAGAGTGTAGTCGGGCAGAAGAGGGTGATTGTCATTGAGGTAGAACTGCCCGTTGCCGGGCAGCCCCCTCGCAGATCCCTGCGTGCGGTTTTCCCGCACAGGGCTCCTCGCGTCGACGCGCGGAATAGAGATCAGTAGTATACTTTGAGTGGCTCAAGGATAAGTTGATATGGCTTCACGTTCAGCTTTGGTTCGGGCATCCCCATGGTATTCCACATTTGGCAGAAGCCATCCCAGTCATAGCTGCGTTTTTGGCTCCGGCGGTTCAGCCACTTATAGAGAAGTCGCTGACACCAATGTCGGTAACGACCGAGGCTCTTGGCATTGCCGACGACTCCATAGTAGTTGTAGTGTCCCACGAGTTTGCTTCTGAGTATCGGAGTGATTTTTGACAGCGGCAGGTTTCTGCTTTTTCGCACCCAATGTTTCATAGCCTGCAATGCGGCGCTTAGCCATTTCCCGATCAGTCGCACAAAGGCTTCATCATCAATGCGATTCCTGAGCATTTTCAGCAACTTCCGGTGATCCATCTGAGTGAAGAAGCCTTTGATATCGGCCTCTACCACCCAATTGACCTTCTTGGACAATAACGCCTCTCGCAGTACTCCGCTGGCTTCGCGGGCTCCTTTTCCCTTTCGATATCCCCAGCTCGTGTCCATAAAATCCGCTTCGTAGATCGACTCTAGTATTCGCCGAGCCGACATCTGAACGATCTTATCTTCCACGGCGGGAATACCCAGAGGGCGGAGTTTGCCGTCCGCTTTCGGGATGTACCTGCGCCTTACCAACTTCGCCCGATAGCTTTTGCTTTTCAGACGTTCCAATAAACCGGCGAGATTCACTTCGAGATCGCTCTCGTAGTCTGCAACGCTTTGACCGTCCACTCCACTCGCGGCTCTTCGCCGCAACAGGTGGAAGCTCTCGCGCAACATCACCATGTTTATCATCGTATACAAACCTCCGAACCGGTGATCCGGTTCGCGTGAGGCCTTCTCTCTCAGTGCGTTCAGGGAGCTGGACACGCTTCGTCGGGGAACTTTCTTTTCCCCGGCGTGAGTGCTTTGAACGCGTTGTCGACCCGTCGATCCCTTCGCCATGTGAACGGCCCTACCGTCTCGGACTACTACGGATCGATCTGACTCCTGAATGCTCATCGCCGCATCCTCCTTTCGGTTGGTATGCCGCTACCTCCACAGTGGAGGAAACATTCAGGCCTCCCGAGTTCAAGTGCGTTTCCTTGCCTGCATGCCACAGTCTTTGTGGACCCCGGCGGACCTTCCAGAGCAAACCATTGCGCTCCTTCCATGCTGGCTTCCGCTATTCTTAGGGCGTCGCCATCCGCGTTCTGTCTTTTTCGAGGCTGTATCAACTCTCGGGGTTCTGCGATTTCCCCTACGGCCTGCAGACTTCTCTGTGTACGCTTCGCCGATGCTGTTCCACCGCCCGCTACCCCTCTTTCAGGGCTCGCGGTTCGATCCCCTGAGTCGGGGTCATTCTCTTCTGGCGATTTAGCTAACATCCGCGCAACACTCGATATATTATACTGGTTAGGTTTTTAATAGCCGGGTTCTTCCCCCAGCAGGAAACGCCTTGCTTCGCTCGGCGCACAAAAATCAAGACCTGACGTCTTTTTGGTGCCCGGGAAGATTTCATGGGAAGGCGCTTTTTCTTTCCGGTGGGGAGCTGGCTGAGTTTCTACCAGGCTTACCGGGCCACCGGCGACAAGCGTTTCCTCGAGGCCCTAAACATTTCGGCCCGGCACTACCGGGATCTGTGCATCAACTATCCTGAGGTGGCTCAACTGAAGGCCAAAGACCCCGAAGGCATTGCCTTTATGTATTCCATGGCCGCCTCTGCGAGGCTCACGCTACAACTGGCACGGAAATATCCCGATCAAGTTAGTCAGCAGGAGATTGCGCAGGCCGAGAGCTTCCTCATGGCCATAGTCGCCACATTGAAGCCGACCGTTGAGGGCGACAGCAACCTCGATCCGGAAATGGGTATCCCGCAGGATCTGGCGAATGACTTCCGTAGCCGTGCCTTTAATCGCGCACTGAATGGAATTGGCACGATTGCGATGACCGCGGCCGCGCTCGAGGATCTGCAGGCGATGCGGAATTTCCCGCTGCAGTCACAAATCGACCGCTACCGGAAAAGCATTCAGGAGTATTACAAAAACTGGAAGAAAGAGGGCTGCCTTTACACGGAAGATGATGGCAGGACCTATTTTTACTATCCCTATAGTGCCGGAGGTAAGACCACAAGAAGGCCCGATGGCCTCCTGCTTGGCGGGGCGGATGATGTCGGCCACTACTCGCACTCCATGCAGGGGGTGATGTTGGTTCACGATGCGACTCCGGAATTGGGCGCGGATGACGACTTCATGGCAGCGATCGCTAATGCCGTCTATCACAACTCTTACACGAAGAACGGATCCATTCAGAGCCCGACTGCCGACGAGATTCAGCCTCTTAGCCGTAAGCCTCATAGCCCTTCTCCGAAGGGCCCTCGAGATTGGTTTTACTAGAGTCTGGATCTAGTATTTTTCCTTTAGAATCTACTTTTTAAGAAGAGTTTACTGCTTGACTAAAGTCTAGTATATACGCTAGATCTTAAATGAATCATTAATCACC
>Ga0222662_1001246_pt1 | contig 13150 bp, 6 predicted proteins | sample AntAcemetagen600_FD_179821 | JGI IMG/M metagenome (GOLD analysis project Ga0222662, IMG submission 179821) | Saline water microbial communities from Ace Lake, Antarctica - #600 | ecosystem: Environmental > Aquatic > Non-marine Saline and Alkaline > Saline | place: Antarctica: Ace Lake | collected...
GATCTGGCGGACCTGACTGGCGATCTGGACCTCGACACCTTCACCTCGGTGGAGTGCGGCGGCGACGACTGCGACGACAACGACGCGACCATCAACGTGGCCGCGGTCGAGGTCTGCAACGACACCATCGACAACGACTGCGACACGGCGACCGCCGACATCGTGGACGCCGACGGTGACGGATTCGACTGCGTCACGGACTGCGACGACACGTCGAGCCTCGCCTACCCCGGCTTCTACGAGCTGTGCAACGACGGCATCGACAACGACTGCGACCCGCTGACCATCGACCTCGGCGACGCGGACGCCGACGGCGACAACTGCGACGTGGACTGCGACGACACGAACCCGCTGTTCGGACCGAGCCAGGTGGAGCTCCTCTGCTCCGGCTTCGACGAGGACTGCGACTTCGGCGTGACCACGCCGGACGTGGACGACGGAGACCTGGACGGGTTCAACTGCGACGTGGACTGCCTCGACACCAACGCTGCGGTCAACCCCGCTGCGGTCGAGGTCGTTTGTGATGGGCTGGACAACGACTGCGACGTCTTGACGGACGGCGAGGTGGACCTTGACGCCGACGGCTCGACCTGCGGGTTCGACTGTGACGACAACCAGCCCACGGTGTTCCCGGGCAACTCGGAGATCTGCAACGACAGCCTCGACAACGACTGCGACCCCGTCACGGTGGACGCCTTCGACCTCGACCTGGACGGTGTCACCTGCATCACGGACTGCGATGACAACGACCCGCTCTCGTTCCCCGGTGCCCCGGAGATCTGCGCCGACGGCATCGACCAGGACTGCGACCAGTTCGTGGACGAGTCTGCGAACGACGCCTACGCGCTCACCGATGACGACTCGGTCTTCATCGACCTGTGCAACTTCAGCTTCCCGTTCTGCGGGTCCGACTGGAACCAGGTGTACGTGTCGTCCAACGGGCGCTTGACCTTCGGGTTCGAGTCCACCGAGTCGACCGAGTCCGTGGCCAATCTGCTGGCTGAGGCCCCTGAGATCGCTCCCTTCTGGAACGACCTCAACCCCGCCGCTGGCGGCTCGGTGGAGGTCGAAGAGACCGCCACGGAGCTGGTCGTGACCTACACGGACGTTCCTGAGCTCGGTGTCCCCGGCTCGGCGAACAACGTCACTGTGACCCTGTACAACGACGGCACTGCGAACTTCTCGTACGGCGACCTGAGCATGGCGGACGGCATCGTCGGCTTCTCCTGCGGATTCGCGGGTGATGTCGTCGAGGCAGACCTGACCGACTACGAGCTGCTGCCGAACGCCTGGGCCATCGGCCAGGGCACGGAGACCGCGGTGTACGAGGTGTTCACGGTGGGCAACGCCAACGACCTGGAGAACGAGGCCCTCGACTTCTGCCTCTCGGCCGGCGACGACCTCGATGGTGACGGCTGGACTGACACCTGCGGTGACTGCGATGACTCTGCTGCGGACATCTTCCCGGGCAGCCCGGACATCTGCGGTGACAGCATCGACCAGGACTGCGACGGCGTGGCCGACAACGCTGACCTCGATGAGGATGGCGAGATCGACGTCGCGTGCGGCGGAGTGGACTGCGACGACTCGGACGAGCTGATCAACACCGGCGCGACCGAGATCTGCAACGGCATCGACGACGACTGCGATGGCGCGGCGGAGGATGGTGGCGCGGACGATGACGCCGACGGCTTCCTCATCTGCGACGGCGACTGCGACGACTCGGATGCAGCCATCAACCCGGACGCCGCTGAGGTCTGTGACCAGGTCGACAACGACTGTGACGGCGCGTTGGACAACGGCTTCACGCCGGACTTCGACAACGACGGTCAGGTCTCCGACGACTGTGGCGGCGAGGACTGCGACGACACTGAGGACACCGTGTACGTCGGCGCCGATGAGATCTGCGACCTGCAGGACAACGACTGCAACGGCGAGATCGACGAGATCGACGCGGACGCGGACGGCTTCATCGACGGCAACTGCAACGGTGACGACTGCAACGACGCGGACGCCTCGGTGTTCCCCGGCGCTGAGGAGATCGCCTACGACGGCATCGACAACGACTGCTCCGGCGGGGACGTGGTCGACGTGGACGGCGACGGCTTCTTCGGTGGTGAGGGCGGCGCCGACTGCGATGACAGCGACGCCAACATCAACCCGGACGCCGAGGAGATCTGCGACGACAGCATCGACAACAACTGCGACGGTGGCGCCGACAAGGGCACCGACGACTACGAAGTTGACGCCCAGTGCAGCGCCTGCAACTGCAGCAGCTCGCTGGTGGACGATGGGGCGCCCTCGGGCACCGCGCTGCTCTTCCTCGGGCTCGCGGGCCTCGTGGGACTGCGGCGCCGCCGCAACTAGTCCGAGCGACTGAACGAACACAACGGGGAGGGCCATCGGCCCTCCCCGTTGTGCTTGGGGGACTGCCAGCGCTACTTGTTCACTTCAGCGACCGAGCATCGCGCTGAACGTGTCTGTAGACGTGGCACACGATTGAAGAGCAACGACGGAGCCGGGTGGGCCGGTCCGCGGGGCGACCGACGCAATTCGCCCACCCCTGCTAGAACCCCGATATGAACCTTTGCTCTCGTCTGCTGTTCATCGTCGCGCTCCTCTCCCCCGGCTTCGCGGCAGCTCAGGGCGGCCCCGACAGCGGGGGTTACGTGTACGGCCCGGCGGCCCTGGACTACGTGCCTCTCGATGGCTCCACCGGGACGACCGGCACCCCGATCGCGTTTTCGGGGTCTGCTGGGGACGTCGGACTGCCGAGCGCCTTCCCTTGGTATGCCGGTTCGGCATCGGTGGTCTCGGTCTCGGTGCACGGGGCACTGGCGTTCACCTCGGGCGTCGTGGTGAGCGCGTCAAACCAGCCGCTGCCGTCGACCACGACCGACGCCCCCGACGCCGCGGTGTTCTGGGATGGGTTCGATGTCGGCGCGACCTCACAGGTCCGCACGTTCAACGATGTCGCGAACGGTCGATTCATCATCTCGTGGGATGACGTGACCCACGGCAGCGGACTCGGCACCGCCAGCTTTCAGGTGCACCTGTACCCATCGGGTCGTCTCGAGATGCACTGGCAGGACACCAACATTGGGAACGCGCTCTTCGACGCTGGCGCGTCCGCGACCGTCGGGGTGCAGGATGCCCTCGGCGGTGGCCTCGGCAGCGGACGCTCGTTGCTGGTCTCGTACAACAGCCCTCTGACTGGGCCGCCGGCGCTGGTGTTCGGCCCTTGCACGGGCGATCTCGACGGGGACGGCGCGCTGTCGGCGGCCTGCGGCGGAGATGACTGCGACGACTTCGACCCCGTGGTGGGGCCCGGAGCAGCGGAGGTGTGCGCGGACGGGATCGACCAGGACTGCGACGGCTCCGACCAGCTCCTCGATGGAGATGGCGACGGATACGACGCGGTGATCTGCGGCGGTGATGACTGCGACGACTCCGACCTCTCGATCTCGCCCGCCGTGTTCGAGTTCGCTTGCGACGGCATCGACAACGACTGCGATGCCGGCAGCCCGGACGTATTGGACGCCGACGCTGACGGCGTGGACTGCCTCACGGACTGCAACGACGCCGACGCTTCGGTGTTCCCCGGGGCCATCGAGGTGTGTGACGACACCTTCGATCAGGACTGCGACGGGTCTGACGAGGCGGCCGACGCCGATCTCGACACCTACATCAGCGCGCTGTGCGGCGGCGACGACTGCGCGCCGGACGACGCGGCGGTGAACCCTGGCGTGGACGCGGACGGGGACACCTGGGGCGCCTGCCAGGACTGCGACGAAGGAGACTTCACGATCTATCCCGGCGCGGCGGAGTCCTGCGACAGCGTGGACACGGACTGCGACGGCTTGGATGACAGCGTGGACACCGATGTCGGGTCGGACGCTGACGTGGATGGGTTCATCGACGGCTGCGGAGACTGCGACGGCGGCTCTGCGGCGACCTATCCGGGCGCGCCGGAGGTGTGCGGAGACGGGGTGGATCAGGACTGCAGCGGCGCCGATCTGCTTAGCGACGCCGACGGCGACACCTACGACTCGGTTCTGTGCGGCGGCACCGACTGCGACGACGCGGACGGGCTGGTGAACCCTGGCGCTGCCGAGGCCTGCTTCGATGCGGTGGACAACGACTGCGATGCCACCACGCTCGATCTCTTCGATGGCGACGGGGACGGCTCGGACTGCTCCCTCGACTGCGACGATACGGACAGCTCCGTGGCGCCCGGCTTCACGGAGATCTGCAGCGACTCGCTCGACCAGGACTGCGATGGGTCCGATCTCAACGGGGACGTGGACGGGGACGGGTCCCTTTCGACCGCGTGCGGCGGCGGGGACTGCGACGACGGGAACGCGACGGTGTTTCCCGGGGCACCGGAGCTGGTGTGTGATGGGATCGATCAGGCATGCGACGGTCTCGGCAATGAGATCGACGCCGACGCTGACGGCGCAGCGCTGTGCGATGGCGACTGCGACGACACGGACGACACCGTCTACCTCGGCGCTCCCGAGGCGTGCTCCGACGGCCTGGACAACGACTGCGACAGCGTCATCGACGAGCTCCCAGACGACGACTACGCCATCGATGACGACGGCGCGCTGACGTTCTCCATCTGCTCGTTCAACTTCCCGTTTTGTGGCGAGAGCTTCGACAGCTTCACGTTGCACGGCAACGGCCGGCTGACCTTCGGCGACGCCGGTGGCGGCGGGTTCACCGACGGAAGCGGCGCGGACACCACCTCTGCTGGCTCGCTCAGTGACCTACACGGCGAGGCCCCTCAGCTGGCCCTGCTGTGGAGCGATCTGGACCCCACGATCAGCGGCGCGGTGCATGTGGAGGAGGACTCGACCACCAACAGCGTGTCGGTCACGTTCGATGGCGTTACCCAGAACCCGGCCTGGAACGGCGCAGTGCTCGGCGGGAACACGGCCACGGTCACGTTCAGCGGGGCTGGAGTGGCGGAGTACACCTTCGGCGCACTGGCGGGAGCGGTCGCGACCGTGGGTTGGTCGTGTGGAAGCGGCGCCCCGCTCTCCCTCGACCTCAGCGATCCGGGCCTGCCACAAGGCGTGGCCCGCATCGGCCAGGGTGCTGAGACCGCCGTCTATCAGGTGTTCGAGGGCGCAGCGATGGGCGGCGAAGACCTCGATCTCGCCAACTCCACCGTGTCGTTCTGCCTCAGCGCGGGCGTGGACAACGACGGGGATGGTTGGACCGACTCCTGCGGCGACTGCGACGACACCGACGCGGCCATCTACCCCGCGTCGCCGGAGCTGTGCGACGGAGTGGACCACGACTGCAACGGCGTGGTCGATGACGCGGACGCCGATGACGATGGCTACCTCTCGCTTGCGTGCGGCGGCCCGGACTGCGACGACGACGATCCCGAGACCCTGCCTGGCGCCACGGAGTTGTGCGACGGCCTCGACAACGACTGCGACGGCCTGCCCGAGAGCGGCGGCGAAGACGCGGACGCCGACGGCTGGCTGGTGTGCGACGGCGACTGCGATGACGGCGACGCGGCGGTCAACCCCGACGAGCTGGAGCTGTGCAACAGCATCGATGACAACTGCGACGGCTTCATCGACGAGGGCTTCATCCGCGACGAGGACGGAGATGGGTCGGACGGTCCGCAGTGTGGCGGTGACGACTGCGATGACGACGACGACGAGGTCTCCCCCCTCCAGATCGAGCGCTGCGACGGCAAGGACACCGACTGCAACGACGTGGTGGACGACGTAGACCAGGACGCCGACGGGTACATCGCCGCGACCTGTGGCGGCGACGACTGCAACGACCTTCGGCCCCAGATCTTCCCGGGCGCCAACGAGGCGTGCGATGGCAACGACACCGACTGCAACGGGGTGGAGAACGATGTAGACCTCGACGGGGACGGCGAGGTGACCACGGCCTGCGGCGGCACGGACTGCAACGACGGCGACCCGGCGGTGAACACCCAGGCCGCAGAGGTCTGCGACGACGGCGAAGACAACGACTGCGACGGCGGCCAGGACAAGGGCGACGGCGACACCATCATCGGAGACCCGGACTGCAAGGGCTGCTCGGTCGTCAGCAGCCGCGGCGCACCGGCCAGCGTCGCCTGGTTCGTGCTCGCCTTGTGCTCCCTCAGCGCGCTGCGGCGGCGCCGCGGGCGCTCGTTGGCGTCGTCTAGACTTCGCGGGTGAGCGAGACCGACTACGACGCCCTGTGGCGTGGCCCATGGAAGGACGCCGCTGCACGGGGTCCGGGCTTTCGCTCGCGCTACAGCACGCTTCTCCGGCTGATGAGCACCCACGGGGCGGCGGGGCGGTTCCTGGAGATCGGCGCAGGCACCGGCGCGTTCCTGCCCATCGTGCGGGCGCGGTTCCCGTGGATGGAGATCGCAGGACACGACGGCTCGCAGGTGGCGCTGGACGGCCTGCGCGCCCGCAGCGAGGTGGAGGATGTCTACGGCGGCGACCTCGGCCCGACCTTCGATCTAGGTCGCGCCTTTGACGTCATCGTGTGCAGCGAGGTGCTCGAACACATCGAGGACCATGACTCCGCTCTGGACGCCATCGTCCGGCACCTCCGCCCTGGCGGCCGCCTCTACCTCAGCGTGCCGTTGCGCAAAGCGCTGTGGACCCAGGTAGACGACGCGGTCGGCCATGTGCGGCGCTACCGAGCCGGCGAGCTCGCGACCATGTGCCGCAGCCGCGGTCTGGACGTGCTCGACGACCGGGCGACGGGATTCCCGCTGTACAACGCCTACTACCGGGTGCTGGGTCGCAAGACCCCTCAAGAGACGCTCAGCGCCGCCAAGCGCGGCCCGGTGGCCGCATTGCTGACGGGGGCCCTCGCGACGGCCCTGAGCCTGGAGACGCGCGTGTCGACGCCGCTAGGCGGTCGCGGGTTCGTCGTCGCTCGCCGCGCCATCCGGAGGACGGATTGAACGCCGTGCTCGACGTGCAGGGCGTCGACAAGGCGTTCCGCGAGACGCGGGCCGTGCGGGACGTGTCGTTCTCGGTCCACGAGGGCGAGATCTTCGGGCTGCTCGGCCCCAACGGCGCCGGCAAGTCCACGCTGATCCGGATGATGCTCGACATCTACCGCCCCGACGAAGGCAGCGTGCTGGTGTTCGGCCACAGGATGGAGCGCGGCGACCTCGACCGGATCGGCTACCTGCCCGAAGAGCGGGGCCTGTACCGCAAGCGCAAGGTCATCCAGGTCCTGCGCTACCTCGGCCAGCTCAAGGGCCTCGACGCGACCGCCGCCACGGCCTCGGCCGACCGGTGGTTGTTGCGCCTCGGGATGGAGGAGTACCGGGACAAGAAGGTCGAGACGCTGAGCAAAGGCAACCAGCAGAAGATCCAGCTCATCGGCACCCTGCTCGGAGACCCGCCGCTGCTGGTGTGGGACGAGCCGTTCTCGGGGCTCGACCCCGTCAACGCCAACCAGGTCCGGGACCTGCTGCTCGAGCTGCGGGCCGACGGAACCACCATCGTCCTCAGCACCCACCTGATGGCGCAGGCCGAAGCGATCTGCGACCGCGTCGGTCTCATCAGCGCCGGGCAGCTGGTGCTCTGCGGCACGCTCTCGGAAGTGCGCGCGGCGTTTGGCGGTGAGCACGGCGTGGTGATCACCGACGCGCCGCTGGAGGCCAGCGAGCAGTGGCCCGAGGTGACCCGGGTGCTCAGCGAGGAGCCGTGTGAACTCGGCGTGCGCTTTACCTTGATCCTGACCGCCGCCGACGCCCTCGCCGCGCGAATCCAGAGCGGCGGGCATCGCCTCTACGAGCTGCATCGACACCGTCCCACGTTGGAAGAGGTGTTCCTGCAGGCGGTGGCGGAGCCGCGATGAGCAGCCGCACATCTCCCAAGCGCATCGCCACGGTCGCCCGCCGCGAGTTCGTCGCCACGGTCAGCCGGCCGGGCTACATCGCGACGCTGCTGTTGCTTCCGCTCCTGATGGCGTTCATCGCGGTGCTTCCGGCCATCGCCATCGCGCTGGCGGGCGGCACGAGCGAGATCATGGGGCTCCAGCCGCCAGGTGAGATCTCGGTGATCGGCGTAGTGGACGACACCGGCCACGACATCATCAACGACGCCTTCCTCTCCTGGCACAACGCCGACCAGGAGTCCGCCGCCGCTCAGGGCCGCGAGCGCCCGGCGGGGGAAGAAGTGCTGGGCGACAAGCTGCCTGAGTTCCTCAAGGACAAGCAGCTGACCGACCGCAGCGACTACGGAGGCTTCGACGAGGCCTGGCGGATCGAGCTGCGTCGCTACCCCGACGTCGACGCGGCGCGGAGCGCCATCATCCGCGACGAGGCAAAGGCGGTCTATGTCTTCGGGGACGACTGGATGGAGACCGGGCAGGTGCGCTCCCTGCTGCCCGAGCGCGGCGCCATGAGCGTCGCCCTGTTCCCCGGCAAGCTCGCGGTGGCGCGGCTGGTGCGCAAGTCCATCGCGGCGCCATCCATGGCGGACGCGCGCATGGTGGAGCGGCTGCTCAAGGTCATGGAGACCTACGAGGAGACGGTGCGCGACCCATCCAAGGAGGCCGAGGACGACCCGGAGAATGCGCTGGACCAGGGGATCGCCATGGTCTTGCCCGTGCTCTTCGCGAGCTTCTTCTCGCTGTCGATCTTCGTGGCGTCGGGGTACTTGCTCGACGGCATCGGCGAGGAGAAGGAGAACCGGGTCCTCGAGGTGCTCCTGGCGAGCCTCACCCCCGAGGAGCTCTTGCTCGGCAAGATCGTCGGGCTCGGCGGGGCGGGGCTGCTGCAGACCTCGGTGCTGCTCGTGCTCGGGCTGATCCCCATGCTCGCCATGGGCGCGTTGTCCCTGGGGTTTGGCACGATCGCGGCGATGGCCCTGTGCGCGGCCCTCGGATACATCGAGTACGCGGCGGTGATGGCGGCGAGCGGTGCGGTGGCGGGCAATCGCCAGGAGGGCCGGCAGATCTCGGCGGTGTTCACCTTGACCGCTTCGAGCCCGATGTTTGTCTTGCCTGTGTTCATGGCGGCGGCCGACGGCGGCGTGGCCACGTTCCTGAGCATGTTTCCGCCGACTGCGCCCATGGCGATGACCATGCGGCTGGGCCTCGGCGACGTGCCGGGGTGGCAGCTCGCGGTGTCGGTGATCGGCATGGCGGCGTGTGGTTGGCTGTCGTGGAGGGTGGGCTCGCGGGTGTTCCGCGTGGCGATCCTGCTCACCGGAGCGCGGCCGCCGCTGCACCGGATCTGGGAGTGGGTGCGAGGCCGGTGAACGCTGCTTTCCGTACACTGGTGCCCGCATGACCGAGCACGCCGACGTCTCATTCCGGCCAGGGGAACGCCTGGACCGCTTTCGGCTCGAGCGCCTGCTCGGTCGGGGGGCGTTCGGTCAGGTGTGGCTGGCTGTGGATGAAGGCGGCTTTGGGTTTGAGAAGCGGGTCGCCCTCAAGATCCTCGACGACATGGCCAACCAGACCCGCGTGGACGCCCTGATCCGCGAGGCCCGCATCTGTGCCGGGCTGAACCACCCTTCGGTCATCGACGTGTACGGCGTGGGGCAGGTCGAGGACGCGGTGTTCATCGTCATGGAGTACGTCGAGGGCGAGACCCTGGCGGCGCTGTGGCGCGATCTCGAGTTCATGAACGTCGCGTTCCCTCGCTCCATCGTGTGCGACCTGGGCATCGCGGTGGCCGAGGCCTTGCATCACGCATGGACCGCCGACGACACAAAGGGCCGGCAGCTCGCCATCGTGCACCGAGACCTGAAGCCCGCGAACATCATGGTGTCGGTGCGGGGAGTCGCGAAGGTGGGCGACTTTGGCGTGGCGAAGGCGCTGCCGGAGCCCACGGACACCGTGTCGGGACGCCTCAAGGGCACGCCGTCGTATCTCGCGCCCGAGGTGTGGCAGGGCACGCGGGACTTCAAGCCCACAGTGGATCTGTGGTCTCTGGGCGTGATCCTGTGGGAGATGACGGTCGGCAAGCGCTTCCTGGGGAAGATCAAGGTCCTGCAGATCTTCGACGTCCTGACCAACCGGGACCCCGCGGACGAGGCCGCAACCGCCAGGGAGCGCTTCCCCGCCATCGCCCCGATCCTGGAGCGGCTGCTCCAGCGCGATCCGGATCAGCGCTACCAGACTGCGCTCGAGGTGGCCGACGCCCTGCGCTCCATCCGGCAGGACCTGGGCCCCGGCGGCGACCTGCTGCAGTTCATGCGCCTCGTGCGCGCCGGGCGCCTCGAGCCCGAGGATCGGCACGACAGCCTGCTCGCCTTCCCCGCGCTGCCCCGAGACACGGAGGACTGGATGCCGCTGCTCAAGGTGGCGGCTGAGGAGTACCCCCAGCAGGCGAGCGCTCCTCCGCCGACGCCGGCGATGCCGCGCCCCGCTGCGGTGGCGGAGCTCGCGCCTCGTCCCGAGCTCGCGCCCACGCCCGTGCTGGCGATTCCGGCGCTGATCGACGACCTCACGTCAGACGACCCCATCCCAGACGATCCTGAGATCGCGGCGCCCCGTCGCCAGAGCATGAGCCTCTGGATGATGGGTGGTGGGGTCTTGATCCTTGTCGGAGTGCTGTTGTGGCTCGTCTCGCTTACGCGCTGATCGGCCTGGCCGTCGCCGGACTGGGATGCGAGAGCCGCGGACCGGTGTGTCCCACAGTGCCGGTGTTCCAGTCCGGAGGGGACGGAGCCATCCTCAGCGTGAACGAGTGCACGGGTGCGGTCGCGCTGGGCGACATCGAGGATCCCGCTGCCTGGCTGGCGCCGACCGACCTCGCCATCGCCTGGGCCGACGACGACCTGCAGACCTCGATGGCCCAGGGCCGGTATCGGTTCGAGGGCACCTTTGGCGAGTGGCAGGGGGTCGCCAACGGGGGGTTCGTTGGCACGGGGGTGTGGGCGTCCACCGAGGAGGGGCGCGCCGCGCGGCTGCAGTGGACCCCAGGGCCCGAGGGCGCGATGCGGCTGACGCTGGATGTCGCCGGCGAGCCTGATCGGGTGTCTCTGGCGTTCGCCTGCAACGACGGCGAGCGGTTCTACGGACTGGGCGCGCGACCCGACGGTGTGGACCACACCGGCAAGACTCGGATGCTCTACACCGCCGAGCAGGGGATCGGTCAGCGGGACTACGGGCTCGATGAGCTGGACCCCATCGAGGGGCGCACCGGAGACAGCTACTTCCCTGTGCCCTGGACGGTGACGGACCGCGGGCTGGGGGTAGGCATGGACGGACACGCGATCGGTCGCATGTACCTGTGCGGCGCGGACGAGCCGGGAGTGCTGCGCTTTGAGGCGTGGGACGACGAGCTCGAGCTGCTGCTCTACCCCGCGGGCGATGCTCTGGAGGCGGTGGGTCGCTGGACGCTCTCCGCGGGCACGCCGGCGCCGGCCCCGGACTGGGCCTATGGGCCGTGGCTCGCCAGTCAGCGCGGGACAGACAACCTGCTGGCCATTGCTGACGACGTACGGGCGATGGGGATCCCGGCGACGGCCATCTGGTCGCAGGACTGGATCGGCGGTCGCGAGAACGCCTTCGGCTACGACCTGAACTACCACTGGGTGTGGGACGAGGAGACGTATCCGGCCCTGCCAGAGGCCATCGAGACGCTGCACGAGCGCGGCTTTGCGTTCCTGGGCTACTTTAACCCCTTCATCACCGAGGGCTTCGACTTCTACGACGACGCGCTGGCGGCGGGGTACATGCCCGAGACGCCGGACGGTGAGCCGTACCAGTTCAGCATCGTGACGCGGTACGGCTCGGTGGTCGATCTGCTGGACGACGGCGCCCGGGACTGGGCGAAGGGGTACATGGAGGCGGCGCCTGCGATGGGGCAGGACGGCTGGATGTGCGACTTTGCGGAGTGGATGCCGTTCGACGCGCAGCTCGCCGGCGGAGTGGTGGGCCAGGACCACCACAACCAGTACCCGCTCTTGTGGCAGCGCTTGAACATGGAGGTGCTCAACGAGGGGCTCGGCGAGGGGCGGGGGCTCTGCTTCAACCGCTCAGGCTGGACCGGCACGTGGACGATCGCGCCGGTGACGTGGGGCGGGGACCAGGAGACGGACTTCGCTACCGACGACGGAATCGCCACCGCCCGACACATCGGGGTCGGGCTGGGGCTGAGCGGCGTCGGTCGGTACGGAAGCGACATCGCTGGATTTAGCTCGCTGTTCGGTGGTGCGTCGACCAAGGAGCTGTACTGGCGCTGGACGACGATGGGCGCGTTCGAGCCGGTGATGCGCCTGCACGACGGGCTGCGGGACCAGGCCAACTGGCGGTGGGACCGGGACGCCGAGACCGTGGCGCACTTCCGCCGGTACACGCGCCTGCATCTGCGCATGTTGCCGCTGTGGCGCATCCTCAACAGGCAGTACGAGAGCTTTGGGTGGCCGTTCATGCGGCATGGCGTGCTGGTGGAGCCCCGGGATTCGCCGGCGTATGGCGCGGTGCGGGACGCGCGGGACCAGCACTTCATTGGCGATGATCTGCTCGTGGCGCCGGTGGTGGTGCAGGGGGCGACGGAGCGCGAGGTGGTGTTCCCGCCGGGGCGTTGGTACGGCCTACTGAACCTGGACGTGGTGGAGAGCGAGGCGGGGGTCACCCAGATGGTGGCGGCGCCGCTGTCTGAGATCCCGGTGTTCGCGCGGGCGGGGTCGATCCTTCCGCTGCTCGACGAGAGCGTGCAGACGTCGTATCGGTCCGACGCCCCAGGGGTGACCGACGACGGTGACCTCGATCACATCGTGGACTTGTGGGTGTTCCACGGCGACGAGGGCTCGGTCGAGCTCGTGGACGGACGCGCCTGGACCTGGGCGGCGGATGCTGCGAGCGGCCTGGCGAACGGCGAGGTGACGCTGGACGGTGTGGCGCTGCCTGCCTGCTCGTCGCCGCGGCAGCAAGACTGCGTTCGAGGCTACGAGCCTGGTGGAAGCTGGGTGATCGAGGCCAGCTGGGACGAGGAGGGCAGCGTGCTCGCGGGCCCGGGGTGGACCCTCATCGCCAGTCGCGCAGCGGGCACCCAGAGCACAGTCACTCTGCGCTTCTAGCAGGGGTGGGCGAATTGAGGACCGAGGCCCGTGAGGCCGACCCGACTGACTCCGAGGCGCGATGAGAGAGTGTGCCGTGGCACACGATTGAAGAGCAACGACGGAGCCGGGTGGGCCGGTCC
>Ga0222662_1001249_pt1 | contig 13142 bp, 14 predicted proteins | sample AntAcemetagen600_FD_179821 | JGI IMG/M metagenome (GOLD analysis project Ga0222662, IMG submission 179821) | Saline water microbial communities from Ace Lake, Antarctica - #600 | ecosystem: Environmental > Aquatic > Non-marine Saline and Alkaline > Saline | place: Antarctica: Ace Lake...
AGCCGCCGAGACGCCGCCCCAGGCCAACCAGGCGCACAAATGGAGTGGTTCGGAGACGGCTTTCGCCTTTCTGAATACCGGGCCAGGGTGGGGGCGTTCCGCTGTCGAAGTCCAGGGCGGCCGCACCTCATCGCTGCTTCCAAGCATTCAGGTCGTCTTCGCAGAGGCTCCGCTGGCCTGGATCCCCTAGGCCTGGACACGCATCCTCGAGCCACTCGATCGCCTCTTGGATGCGGTCCACGGATCCGAGCTCCCTGGCGAGGACCTCCTTGCCCCCAGCGGTGCAGCCGTGCGCCTTGCACAGCTTGATGGCCTCATCGAGCTCCCCTGCACCGATCGCGCACTCAAACCCAACCCGAGCCGGATTGATCTGGGAACTCCCCAAGCCCTCCAGCTCACCTTTGTGGTCAAGAACGTAACCCTGCAACCGGCGGCACCTGCTCCAGTCCTTTTGTTGGGTGCTTCCGGCGGCGAGCCAGTAGACGTTCTGCGGCGCGCCGTTCTCCACCAGGGAGCGTTCATGCTCGGCCGTCGCCACCGTGGAGGCCCGCCACCCAAGAAGGTCAAGGGTTAGCTTGTTCATTGGTGAGCTTTCGCCCCGCTCGCTCTGTGAGATCGCGAGGTCCCAGGCCTCCCGGTACCGTTCCGCCTGCATTAGGAAATTGGCTTCAATCGTCTTGAACTCGGGACTGGCGCCTACATCCTCCGAGGCCTCGGCTAGCCAGCGCAGACCATCCCCGTATGAGTCCGAGAGCGCAGTTCGGGCAATGACTCCCACCCCCGCTGCGCGGACAATCAGGGGGCGAACAGCGATTGTCAGCCTCTCCAGCGTCGCTGCGGAACCATCCGAGGCGAGGTCCAGGTCCTTCCACCGGCGTTCCGGCCCCAGTATCGCCACGATGTCCTGGTCCACCTCTGCGTACTTACCCTGGATCGCCCGGGCATCCGCTCGGATCAAGCGCGCGATGGTTGCCGGGCCTTCGCCATCCAGCATCTTCGTCGCGAACGCCTCCCCATCGGCGGCCCGCCCTTGGTCGAGCGCGTCGAGCGCTGCCAGGAGCGGTTTATCCTTCGGCAGGAAGCGCTCCTCCGTCCGCATCCCGGCCACCAGTCCAGGCTCGCCCTCGTCGAGTTTGACCACCGAGATCTCCCTCCCGGTGCAGCGCCCTAGAGCCTTCACAGTCTCCTCGATCTGGTCGAGCGCTCGAAGCGCCTTCACTTGGAGGCACGACAGCTGTCGTCGGTCCTTCCTCTCCCGCTCCCGTTCGAGTTCCGAGAGCAGCAGGTCTGGTTGGCCGGCAGCGAGACGGTACTCAGCGAGCCTGGTCCAGGCCTCGTCATCATCCGGGGCCAGCGCGGTCGCCTGGACGGCCAAATCCACGGCGCGGAGATGCTGTTGTGCGGCACTTGCCTTCTCAGCCTCTTGAAGGAGCCTCTGAGCGGAGGGTTGCGCTGCGGCGGTGCTCGGGCCTCCGAGGGCGAAGACCAACACGAGGAAGAGCAGTCGGGGTGTCATGCCCCGTCCTACCTCGCCGCATCGGAGACCGCCAGCCGACCCGTGAGGAACGGTGGGGGGTTGCCCCCTGGAGAGGCGAACCGCTTGCGACGGTGCCTGTCTTCGGGAGGACGACCTGTGCAGTTGCTGATCCCGGTGAGGCAGCATTGGCAACCGACGAGACTGAGGCCGCGAGGGTCGGCGAGCTGGGTGGAGGCTCAAGGTGAATGAAGGGCCGAACGCTCTGAGGACTCGAGCCGCTGAGGGAGAGAGTCTACGGGCCGGTGATCGGCCCCCCGCCGCTGCAGGCGGCACCACCCGGGAGCGGGTAGCCCATCCCGATGGTCGTGCACATCTCGTCGGGGAAGCCGAGGTCGAAGTCGCCTTCGTTGACCCACGTGCAGGCCGTGCGGAAGATGTCCCCCGGACTCACCGTCAGGACCGGCGGGGCGCTGGTTGGGTCGCGGTCATCGTCCTTGCCGCGTCCGAACTCCTCGATGTCTAGGAGACGGTCGGTCCCGCCGTTCGCGTGGATCCAGTCGAGGGTGAACTCGGTCCCGAACTCGTGCATGTGCGGCGCGATCGACAGCAGGGTCACCTCGTCCTGCCAGGTGCACTCGAAGGGGATCGTCGTGGTGTCGTGGGCTGGGATGTTCAGGGCGCCGCCGAGGTCGAGCGAGTAGGCCCCGGCGGGCCACAGAATCTCCTCCTCGGAGATGACGCGCACGTCCATGAGGAGTTGCACCTCCTCATCCTCGACGGTCACGTTGATGTAGTGGCCGTCGAGGACATAGCGCTGGCCTCCCTCGATCGGGAACGCAACCCCCTCGGGCAGACCTAGCCCGGGCTGGGAGGGGTCCCTGCCGGCACCCTCCACCAGGGGTGGACGTTCGTACCACCAAGCGCCCACGTCCTGGCAGTCAGCGACCTCGCCGTCGGCGTACGGGACGTCGTCCGGCGCCGCGCGGAGGAGCAGGTGGTCGAGATGGAGGGAAGCGGAGCTGGTCCAGGGGATGGCATCGGCGATGCCTCCTAGCTCCTCGAAGGTGCCGAAGATGCAGAAGAACTTCTCCGTGCCCGCCGGCAGGTGGAGCGGCGGCGCCTCCAGCCGGGTCCAGCCGTCCTGGAGGGGCGGCGGGCCGTCGTCGGGCTCTGCCATCGGCTCGCACGCGCTCAGCCCGCCCAGCATGCACAGAGCGAGAGCGAGTCCACGTGCGCGGAGCAGGTGGACGAGGTGGGGATGGCGCGGGCGAGTTCGCATCGAGGTCTCCAGTGGATGGTGGACGCAACGAGTAGTCTATCCCCCCCGGGAAGCGTCTCTCGCGGGCTTGCGGTTTTTCGAGCTCGCGGGTTTCGACGGGCTCGACCACGCCCGCCCTCCTCTCGGAGATCGACGCCGACCAGCCTGGGCCCCGGGCGGGACCCACGGCGTGTGATGCCCCTTCCACCCGTCACGGGCGAAATTGCGCACACCCTCCAGTGTTGTTCGCAGTTCCGCCCTACGCCAACGCAGGGGCCCCTGACGGGCCCGGTTCCCGAAGGGCTACCGGAGCCGATGCTCGCCCTGCTTCAGCGCGTTCTACCAGACGGTGTTGCACTGCCTGAGCCAGCCGCCAATGATCCGACGTCGGATCCTGGCGTTGCGCCGCCTCAGCTGTTCGATGCGCCACTTGGGCTTGCCCTGGATCTGGGAGCCGCTGTCGCCGTCGTCCCCGGCGAGAGTCGGTTCGTCCAGTTCGCTCTCCTCGAGAGGGGCGTCGAGCAACTCGCCAGCAACGCCGGTGACGGTAGACACGAAGGTGAAGCGCACGTCGCTCGACGCTTTGACCACGAGGCTGATCGGCCCGTCGCCTTCACGGCTGTGTCCGAGGACGTCCGACGCATTCACCTGGAAGCGCACAGACCCGGTGAGGTCCACCCAGCCCTCCACGAGCTTCTTGTTGGGCTGTGGGGTGATGTAGCCCTTGAGCACGATGCTGGCTTCCCCGATAGGAAGCGCCGCGATGGCGTCTAGCAAGGGGTGCGAGGTGAGGGATTCAGTCACGAGCTTGGTGGTGACGAGTTCTTTGGCCATGAGCTCTCCGCGTGGGGTTTTGAGGTTCGACACGATACCCATGGCACCCGTCTGCTGCGCTCGGGCGACGTTCCCCGGCACGAAGCGACCGACGGAGGGAGAGCGCGGCTCGCGCCGTCACGGCGACTCGTGGACGACCTCGAGGTTCGGCTCGGGGTGCAGGTACCAGCCCGTGTCTACGTGAATCACGGCGGGGAGCGTCGGTTGGAATAGCTCCCGAACGAAGCCGAGGCGCCACAGCTCCGTGTCGCTCCGGGCGGGGCAGAGGTTCCCGTTCTCGAGTCCCATGGCCTGCGGGGAGCACAGGGTCCGACGCGCCGCGCCGCCGTGGCGGTCGATCAGCGGCAAGCGAAGCCGGGGAAGGAGAGCACCGCGTCGGTGTCGCCAACGAGCCGCGGATCGGACAGGAGCATGGAGCCGTCGGCGCTGGGCGGGGGGGCGGCGACCGTGCAGTCGCCGTAGTCGATGGTGGAGACCACCGGCGGGATGGTGGTGAGGCCCATCTGGAGCGTGTGCTCGGTGATCCTGCCCTGGGCGTCCGTGACCGCGGAGAGCGTGAGGAGGAGGTCGTCCCCGGGGAGGATGAGGGCGACCGACTCGATGCAGTCCCCGTCCCAGGTAACGTCGCTCCTCACCCCGGGTTCCCCGGACTCGACCCGCTCGATCTGGGAGACCCGCCCGCTGTCGTGGACCCAGCTCGCCGTTGTCGTGGAGTCTGTCGTGCTGGCGAGGGTCCCGTCGAGGTTCCACGTGTAGGTGACCGCGGCGCCGTTGCTGAACGTCACCGACTCGATCTGGCTTGCCGCGGACCACGCCAGCGTCCGCTCGGGGCTCCCATTGACGGACCGGGTGAGGACCCGGCCCTCCCCGTCGAACGTGTACCCGAAGGTCGTCCACGGAGACAGCGGGCTCTCCCGCCTGGCGACCTCGTGCCCCTCCTCGTCGAAGACTTGGAAGAGGGAGAGCGGCGAGGAACCGTTGTCGGAGGTGGTAATGGTGGTCACGACGCACCCCTCGGGTGTGTCGTCATCGTCGTCGTCGCCGCTGTCGTCGTCGTCGTCGCCGGTGTCGTCGTCGTCGCCGGTGTCGTCGTCGTCGCCGCTGTCGTCGTCGTCGCCGCTGTCGTCGTCGTCGACGGCGCTGTCGTCGTCGTCGGCTGTCGACGGACACCCCAGGCCGGGGAGCAGCAGAAAGGCGAGGAGGAGGGCGAGTCGTCTTGCGGTGGACGTCATTGGGCGTTTCTACCAGAGGGGGACGAGGACCCGCAGCCGAGTCGGAGCCACCCGAGAACCCCGAGAAGGCCCTAAACCGCAGCGTAGTCGCAGCTGTGGGGCCCGGCCTGCCGGGGAACGGAGCGGATGCCAGGCTGAAGGCTCGGGGCACGCCTTCACTGGCTTGTGGGAGCACGTGACGCCACGAAGTACCGCCTTGTCGCCGAGTACGCTGCCCGGGGCGAGACCTTCGACCGCTACTTCGGTCGGGACCGGCACATGCTCGCGGTCGACCGTGCCGTGGCGAACACTCACGAGCAGATGGTGCCGTTCCTCGCTGCCCTCTGGATGCACGCCGCCTTTCTCTCGCCGGGCCGGGCGACCGCGTTCGGCGTTCTCTACGTCGCGCTCAGGGCGCTCTACCCGGCGCTTCTCGGGCGCAGCCTGGAGGGAACCCAGCCGAAGCGGGTCTTCGCGGTGACGGGGCCTGGCTACGCGATCGTCGCGTACCTCGGCGGGCATGTGGCCTGGGCGGCCGCGCAAGCCTCCCTCGGCTCCTGAACGGTCCCTCGTCGACCTGATGCCCCGGTAGGGGAGCCCGTCCGCCGCTCCGAGGCGGAAGACCGCGGGGGGAGGCGAGGCGCGTCCGGAGGCTGTCCGCGGACGTCCGCCCCCCTGGACGACGCGCGAGGCCCGAAGGGCGGTCGGAGGCGGTAGGCGAGACGTCCAGCGTCTGGCGAGGTGCGGACCATTCTGGCACGGCCGATGCACTCCTTCAGGGCGCACCGAGCCGAAGGAGTTCTCATGAGCCGCACCCGCCTGACCCTGCTGTCCGCCCTCGCCCTGACCCTGGTCGCCGGCTGCTCCGCGCCAGAGTCCGACGCCTACGACCCCCAGAGCGCGAGCGAGGCCGATGGGGTCGAGCCCCCCCTGGACCCGAGCGCCTCCCGCGAGGCCGATGAGCGCAGCTGCGAGGCGGTGGACGCCCGCACGGTCGAGGACATGGAGCAGGGCGAGTGGCTGGTGCGGAACGAGGAGATCTCGGTGGTCGTGCTCGAGGTGTTGGACACCCGCTGCCCCGAGGACGGGGTCTGCGCCCACGCCGGCGCCGCGGTGGTCAAGGTCGACGTGCTGTTCGACGGCGCCTGGACGCGCCAGTCCCTGGTCCTGGACCTGATGCCCTCGGCGCGGTTCGAGGATGGAGGGGTGACCTGGGAGGTCGAGCTGACGGACGTCCTGCAGGGGCCCGAGGATTGGGACCTCCGCACCGACGTGACCTTGACCCGGACCGAGGCCCGCCCCTGCCGGAACCGGACGATCTGAGCCCCCTCACAAGGGCTTCAGGTACTCGACGACCGCGCCCCGCTGCGGATAGGTCACACCAAGTCGGCTGCACCCCAGCTTTGATTCGGCCGCCGGAGCGGCTCGGAGTCGTCCCCTGTTACGCTTTCGCATGATGGACCACTGGCTTCGGTTCGCCGGCTTCCTCCTCCTCCTCGCCGCGGGACTCCCTGCGATGGCCGTCGGGGACGACGATGCAGCGTCAGAGCTCTCGTCTCTGTCACGGATGATTGACGACGTCCACGACGCCGGGCTCGACCCCGGCGTCCGCCGCCTCGTGATCGCACAGGGAGAGACACACCCGTTCTCGGACTCCATCGTTCTTGTATTGGCCATGGACTCGGCCGCGTCGGGAGACCTGGCAAGCTTCTGCGAGTTCCTCGCTGGGGTGGATCCCGAGATCCTGCCGCCCCCTAGACTGGCCTTCGAGTCCGTGCGTTGTTTGGTCCATGCAGAGGAGTTCGAGGACGCGGCAGAGTTGTTCGACACGCTCGTCGCGGACCAAGCTCCCCTGGACATGAGCGCCTGGAGGGCCTTGCACTCCCTCGTTCGGGACGAGGGGGAGAGTTCCCGCCAAGCCATCGAAGAAGCGATCACCGCTTGGAAGGCAGCAGCAGAAGGAGCGACAAACGTGCGATCCCGCAACGAGGCGTCGCGTCGGGTCAACGACTTGATGGCCTATCGAGCCACCCAGAGACCAGACTCTGGCCCACGGCTTTCCTCGAAGCTCCTGCCTGCTCCCTGGGACCTCGACTGGGAGGTGGCGGCGATGGAACGAGCCAGAGCCGTTCCCGGGCCTGTACGCGCGACCACGCTCGCGGCGCTCTTCCCGGCGCCCGTTCTCGGGCCAGCGTCTGATCGTAGCGCTCTCGCCTCGGCCTCGCCCCAGGCGGCCGAGGCGAGAGCGAGGCGAGCCAAGGCGCGCGCATGGGCAGATCGAAACGAGCCAGGGGCCAACTTCATGCTCGTGAACGGGGCCGCGATGTTCGGCGCAGCTTCGACGGCGTTCTTGATCTCGGGTGGGTCGGGGTTCGGCTCGTACGACGCGCCTGTTGGGCCAATCGCACTCGGTTTCATGGGGGCTGGGCTCATCCAGGTGCTCTTGGGTGCCCTCACCAAGGCACGCATCAAAGAGAAGCGACGAGACGATGGGGTCAGGGCGCACATCACGTTCGAGCCACGCACCGTCGGATTCGTCCTCCAGTTTTAGCGGGCCCATCCCGCCCCCTTGCCCCGGGGACGTCAACATCGCCAAAGAGAGACCATGTCAGCCCGGCGCCGGGCTCAACGGCGGTCGGCGCGTAGGTCCACAGGGCTACATCGCTCAGGCTTGCCGACCAGCATCGACACCGGTGCAGACCAACGCCTGCCACCTTCTTTGGCGCGCAGGGTCAACAGACTGTCACGCGGGGTCAAGAGACCGAGGCGACCTGGGCACGAGGATGAGTGGGCAAGGAGAACCCCATGAAGTACCTCGTTTCGACCCTCGACCGTTCCCCCATCACCTGGCTCTTACTCGGCATCGGGATGATCACCCTCACCTACGTGCAGAGCCCTATCGGGCTGCTCGGCTGGCTTGCCGCCATCCCGTTCCTGCGCTACGCGCGCCTCCGCTCAACCTGGCGTGGGCTCCTCACCCTCACCCTCGCCCTATTGACCGGCTGGACCCTCGCAACCGTCCGCATCATATCGGTGCCGCTCCCCATGGCGCTCGCCCCCATGTTCGGTTTGCCTATGGGGCTCTTCGCAGCGGTTCCCTACCTCGCCCTTTCCCGCCTGAAGCTGGATCCCGTGAGGCGCATTCTGGCGTTTGCGCTCCTTGCCACCGCCGCCGAGTGGCTTCAACGCAACGGCACGCCGTTCCTCTCCTGGGGCGCAGCCGGCTACACCCAGATGGACAACCTCCCACTGATGCAGCTCGCCTCGCTCGGTGGGCTCTCAGCTGTCTCATTCCTCGTGCACGCGGTCGGCGCCACCCTGGAGAGCCTGCTCGCCGGCGAGACCCGAGCGCGCAAGGCGGCCTTGGCCTTGGCCTTCGCCATCGTCCTCGCCCACGTCTGGGGCGGCCTTCGCCTTCAGTCCCCCGCCGCCGAGACGACGCTGGTCGCGACCATCGACACACCTTCCACCATCGGCGGGCCCGATTTGCCAGCCCCCGCCTTGGTCCGACAGTGGAACACCACTCTCGCCCAGCGCACGCGCCGCGCCGCAAGTGCCGGAGCCCAACTCGTCGTCTGGACCGAAGCGTCCACAATGGTGATGCCTGGCGAGGAGACCTCCTTCCAGGGCTGGCTCGGGGAGCTGGCCGCCGAGACCGCCACGGAGCTCGTGGTGGGCTACGTCATCCCTCTACCCGGCGACACCTTCCGCTACGAGAACAAGTACGCGTGGGTTCGTCCCGACGGCTCCCTCGACCACACCTACCTCAAGCACGAGCCGGGTCCCGGAGAGCCGGCCGTGCGCGGCACCGAGCCTCAGCCCACCGTGGAGACCGCCTTCGGCCGAGCCGGAGGGGCCATTTGCTACGACTACGACGCCCCGTATCTCGCCGTGAACCACGCACGGCTGGGCGTGGACTTGGTGGCGCTGCCGAGCTCCGACTGGGAGGGCATCGACCCGGTCCACACGAATATGGCTGCAGTGCGCGCCATCGAAGGTGGCCACAGCGTGGTGCGCTCCACCCGCTGGGGTCTCTCGGCGGGGGTGGACCCGATGGGCCGGATCCTCGGACAGCGCAGCGCCTTTGACGACACCAGCGAAGGCGTGTTGTTGGTACGGGTGCCTCGCCAGGGACGCGACACCGTTTTTGGAGCGCTGGGCGAGCGTGGTGTCGGGCTCCTCTTGTTGCTCGGGCTCTTCGCGACGGGGCTCTCCGCCCGGTACGCTCGCCACCGTGACCCGTACGGTCCCCACCATCGCCGCCCGCGTCCTGCTGGAAGCCTGCGCGGCTCAGGGACTCGACCCGAACGCGCTGCGTGACCAGGTCGGCCTCGACGCCGCTGTGCTCAACGACCCCGAGGCGCGCATCTCGGTGGACGCTGAACAGGCGGTGTGGGCGGCGGCGCTCGAGGCCACGGGAGATCCAACCCTGCCCTTGCGGGCAGCGGCTCTTGTCCGAGGCGAGGACTACCGGGTGCTCCTCTGGTTGGGCCGCCACAGCCCCACCGTGGGCGAGGCCCTCAGCCGCGTCGCCCGCTGGTTCTCCCTTGTGAACCGCGATGTGAGCTTGTCCGTGAAACCCGGGGCCACACCAGCCCTCGTCTTCACGGTCGCCAGTCTGCCGGCACCGCTGCCGCGCGCCGCCGTCGACTACACCCTCGCAGTGACCACGTTGCGCATGCGGGAAGCCACCAGCGGCGCACTTCAGCTTCTGCGGGTGGACGTGCCGTATCCAGCGCCGGCTGACCGGGTAGCTGAGGGACTCTTCGGCTGTCCAGTCCGCCACAACTCCGGCCGCGCGGCCCTCGTATGCACTCCGGCGGGTTGGCAGGCCCCCGTACCCGGTGCGGACGCTGCGCTTGGGAGGATCCTGGAAGAGCACGCCGCGCTGCTGGTCGAGCGCATCCCAGCCAACTCCGACTGGCTTGACGATGTCGAGAAGGCCATCGCAATCGCGCTGCCTGACGGGGCTCCTTCCGTGGCAGACGCGGCCCGCGGGCTGGGACTTGGGGCTCGCACCCTGCAGCGTCGACTCGGCTCGCGGGGCCTCACCTACAAGGAGGTGCTTGACGGAGTGCGGGAGCGGCTAGCCCGAATGCACCTCACCGACACGTCGCTGTCTTTAGCTGAGGTTGCCTTCCTCCTCGGATTCAGCGATCAGAGCGCCTTCACCCGCGCGTTCAAGCGCTGGACGGGGAGGACTCCTGCGAGCGTGCGCCGCTCGCGACCCTCGGGCGATGGAGCATCCATAGGACACTAAGGATGAGCCACTCATCGCTCCAAACCACTCGGCCAGCCCGGGCCCAAAGCGTGAGCTGCCCCTTCGACCGCCGAAGTTCGTGTTCGACGAGCGCTGGGGCGGTGGGCTCCGCAAGTAGCCGCAACGAAGAGCGGCGGTCAGTGCGCCGCGCCTGGGTGCGTCTCCCTGCGCTCCATCGTGGTCTACTCGTCCTGTACGAAGCCAAGAGCGAAGCTGCGCGCAGCCCCGCGGACCTCCTCGGCCAGTGCCGGGTCCTCGACGGTGCGCGACAACACCATCCCCCCCACGCAGAGCGACGCGAGCGCGAGCGCGGTCTTCCGAGGCGTTGGATGATCCGAGGCCAGGTTGTGCTCGAACAACCACACCATGGCGCGAAGCAGGCCCTCGTAGGCCCCGCGCGTCTCGGGCGTCGCACGCGCCACGTCTGAGGGCAGCGCGATCATCGGACACTGCCCATCGAGGTCACCGAGGTGTTCCGACGACAGGTAGCTGTCCAGCATCGCGCGCACGGTCGCGGGGCCTCCGTGCACGGGGTCGACCCCGGCTTCCTCGCGCCAGGTGCGGCCGCGCCCGTTGAGGAAGCACGCCACAGCCTCCGTGTAGAGTTCCTCCTTGTTGCGGAAGTGGTTGTAGAACCCGCCGCGCGTCAGTCCTGCGCTGGCCATGATCTCGTCGATGGTCACCTCGGCGAAGCCACCCCGGTTGAACAAGACCCGTGCGTTCTCGACGATGCGCCGTCGGGTCTTCGCCTTGTGCTCTGAGCTGTACGGCATCCGTGACCTCCTGGTAGGAACATGCCCCAATTCAATATATGTGCTTGAACATATATTGCGCGTAGATACTTTGACGAGGCCTGCTGACGAGCGGTCCACCCGGACCGCACGACGCGGGTCCTACGCAACCCCCACCGAGTTGAGACACACCCATGAGCCCCACCGACCTCCCCATCACCATCACCTTCGTAAGCGTGCTGGCAATCTCGCTCGTCGGCTTCTCGGCCTGGATCGGCCTGTATCGCGGGTCGGTCGACATCCTGCGCGGGGACGGCGGCGACCCGGTGTTGTTCAAGCGGATCCGCATCCACGGCAACCTGATGGAGAACGCGCCCACGTTCGCGCTGATCCTCGGGGTGGCAGAGGCGCTCGGGCTCGGAACCACTTGGCTCGTCGCCGCCGTCGCCTCATTCCTGGTCGGTCGCGCCCTGCACGTCGTGCTGTATGACGACAAGCGGCGGGGTGTCCCGATGGGCTTGACCACCTTCCCCGGCGCCTTCCTCGGGCTCTGGGCCCTGACACAAGTCTGGTTCCAATGACACGCAAGGAGACTTCGATGGCTACGAACGACGCATTCTGGGTTGAGCGCTTCCATGAGCTGGCAGGTGCCGAGGTCCCATTGACGCAAAAACGGATGTTTGGGGGGCTCTGCTTCTTGCTCCACGGCCACATGGTCGGAGGGGTCGGATGCGCGGAGGACGGCGACCATGTCTTCATGTTCCGGGTGGGCAAGGGCAACGCCGCCGCCGCCGCCGCCGAGGCCCTCGGAGGTGGGGAGCCCGTCGTCAAGGGAGGCCGCCGGATGGGCGGCATGTTCCACGTCAACGCCGAAGGCACGCCGGACCTCGTGCTCCGAGACTGGATGTCCCTGGCCCTCGACAACGCCCGTTCGCTACCCCCGAAGTAGAGCCCACCCCACCCAGTAAGAAGGAAAGCAACCCATGAGCTACGACGCGTCCTGGGAAGACAGCCTGGAACCCGAACATTCACCCGTTCAACGATGGCAGCGGGCGAATCTCTCGAATCACCCAGTCGCTCGTCCTGGCACGCGATGGCGTCTTGTCCCCCGAACTCGGGTCCATCGAGGAGTATCTGGCGCAGGACACAACCGGCTACTACGACGCGCTTCGTGAGGTTCAGGGAGGCACCTACAAGCCCGAACGGACCGCCGAGCCCTGGCTCGTGTTCTGTATCGAGGCCCACACCAAGCACATGGGCCGCCAACGGCCAGACTTACGGCCGCGTGCAGCGCCTGTCCGACCAAATCGAGGCCCGGGGTCAGTGGAGGAAGTGGTCCACCGGGGCGAGGACCGGCGGCGGCTCGTCACCGAGGGCCTGACGCAGGTCGATCTCGATCGTGTTGCACAGCGCGCTCAGTGGAAGGTCGTTGGGGTCGTGCCCGAACGGCTCCTCGATCTCCTCACCGATGGCGTCCAGTCCGTAGAACGCGAAGGCGATGAGCGCGACCACCAGCCCCGTCGCGTTGCCGGTGGTCTCCACCAGCCCGAACGGCAGGCTGAAGCAATAGACCGCGACGATGCGGTGGGTGAGCACCACGTACGTCCAGGGCACGGGCGTGGCCTTGATGCGCTCGCAGCCCCCCTGCAGGGCCAGCAGCTCGGTGAGCGTGCCTTCCAGCACGGGCAGGTGGAACTCGGAGAGGGCGCCGTCCTTCCAGGCGCTGCGCAGCTTCTCCCCCGTTGTCTGCGCGATGCGCGCGGGGCGGTTGCGGAAGGTCGCCACCTCGGCCGCCTCGTCCCCCAGGATGCTGGCCAGCGGCCCGTCGTCCGGCTCCGCGCGGAGGTGCAGCCGCAGGGCGTGGGCGTAGGCGATCTGGCGTTCGATGAGGCTGCGCCGCAGGGCGTCCCCTTCTACCAGCGAGCCGATCTGCCGTGTCCAGGTGCGGCTGGCGTTAATCAGGCGCCCCCAGAGCTTGCGCGCTTCCCAGTAGCGGTCGTAGGAGGCGTTGTTCCGAAAGCCGAGGAAGATCGACATGGCCAGGCCGATCAGGGCGAAGGGGGTGGTCGTGAGGCTGTCCATCCCCAGGGAGTCCCAGTTGAGGGCGATGACCTCGGCGAACACCGCGGTCACGAGGATCCGGATCCAGGTGCGGCGAAGGGCCGTACCCCGCACCACGAACAACATGCGCCACCATTGCCTGGGTGTGTCAACGACCATCTCGTCCTCCTTCGGCCGCGGAGCCTAGTACTCCGGCACAGGGGTTTTGATCAATCCGACGTCAGGCACGACGTGGCCGCCTGAGGATTGGAAGCTCGCTCGGGTCGAGTAGGACCTTGATTGACCTCGGCGCGCCTGCGGTCCTGTCGAT
>Ga0222662_1001250_pt1 | contig 13129 bp, 18 predicted proteins | sample AntAcemetagen600_FD_179821 | JGI IMG/M metagenome (GOLD analysis project Ga0222662, IMG submission 179821) | Saline water microbial communities from Ace Lake, Antarctica - #600 | ecosystem: Environmental > Aquatic > Non-marine Saline and Alkaline > Saline | place: Antarctica: Ace Lake...
ATTCGTTGCGCTCTAAAATTCTAGCGTCCCCTGTTTGCTAGAGAGTCCAATCTTCCCGTAAGCTATTTGTACCACAATGACATCCACAGACTACAGATTTCTTCATTCTGAAAATAACAACACAAAAACTTCTTGCAGTTGTACAAGAAGTGTTTGTCCTGATGGTCACACTACCGCATGTCGTCAGTGTCAGTACCGGTAGTGGTAACGTTGTTAGTTTGTTTCTTCTGTTTTGGATTTGTCTTAGTTTGTTTCTTTGGTGTCTTGGTATTTTGGGTAGGGGCTTCTTTCTTGACTGAGGTCTTCTTCGTGTTTCGTCCTCGAGGAGCTCGGTAGCCCATAAGGAAGTTTGCCGGATCATCATCAAGATCGATGAAGTCATCCACTGCAGCCCGGAAGGCTGAAGATGCTGAACGACCAAAGGTAATTCCTTCTACTTGGCATCCCTGACTTTTGATGTACTCCACCCCAGGGATAAAGTCACCATCACCGGTTGCAAACACAATTGCATCTACTTTTTTTGCCAGCTTAATAGCGTCAACTACCATACCTACGTCCCAGTCAGCTTTTTTTGCTCCTCCGTAAAAGATTTGTAGGTCTTTGGTTTTGATTTCAATACCGATTTTTTCCATAGCTTCAAAGAATGGTAGTTCTTCACCACTCTCGGTGTTTACTACGTAGGAAACTGCACGAATAAGTTTACGGTCACCAAGTGCTGCCTTTACAACATTTGCGAAGTTTACTTTTGCTTTGTATAAATTTTTAGCACTATGATACAAGTTTTGGGTATCAATGATAATTGCTACCCGTTGATCTGGGTGTCGGATTACTCCCATATATTATTTAAAATTAGTTGGTTGCTAAGCGAACTTAGCATTTGTATAAAAATGAACATACATATATATGTATGAAACTCCAGAGAGGAGCTGTCCATGTCACACTTCGCAGTATACCATTATTTAAAATGCAACACCCCACGACTAGATAGTCGCAGGGTGGTACGAGATAAGCAGATTAACGCTTGAGTCTCTAAATTATCGTTTCAGTCCTAGTTTCTTTAGAATACCCTGATACGCTTTTTCATCTTTTCGCTGTAGGTACTTCAGGTGCTTACGGCGATCCGCAACCATCTGTAGTAGTCCACGACGTGAGTGAAAATCTTTCTTGTGCTTTTTAAGGTGGGTTGCTAATTCATCAATCTGACGAGTTAGGAGCGCTACCTGAGCCTCTGGTGAACCAGTGTCAGTATCGTGACGCTTTGAATCCTTAATTGCATTTGCTTTTTTTACTTTGCTTAACATATTGATGCAAGTTTTTATAAATAGCGTATTTGTATTAGATTTGTACAAAGACGCACTGTTAACCTGCGAAGGTGTAGCCACACTATAGCATATTTAACTGAAAATGCAAGCTACAGACTAGAATCAAGCCTTTGTCAAAGGGTTTGTTTGTTATTCAACAATCAAGTTTCCTACCATGCCTTGGGCACGATGACTTCCTACTGAGCAGTAATATTCATAGGTTCCAGCTGTGCTGGCGACAAATGTAACTGACGTTGGAGTTCCTGGTCGCACTTTGTCTGTAAAGGCGTCAAATTCGTCTATAACCCAGTCATGGAAACCTTCGTCACTTTCAAAATTGATTGTGACAGTATCCCCCTCCTGCACCCTAATCTCTGATAGATCATATACGAAATTACTTCCCCTGACGGTAAACACTACCGCTGTAGCGTCTACAGACTCTTCAATGGTAGCTGGCAGATCTTCTTTTGTAGTGACCGACTCTGTTTCAGGGGTATTTTCTGTAACTACGATTTCTTCAGACGCCTCTTCTATTGGTGTATCAAGTGCAGGACTGGTGAGGAAGAACCATGCACCTCCGGCTATTGCTGCTAGTATGGCTATAAGTAAAAAATTCTTCATATTCTATTGCATAACTATGTATTATAATTTCCTAATTATACACCAGTGAGATTTGTAGACACAATTACGCCAATCCACGCTGCTACAGCAACTCCCCCACTGACGAAGAAAAGTAGCTACGTAGCGTACATGTACATATATATGTATACTACAAACTATGAAAATCTACTCGTGGAACGTGAATGGTATCAGAGCGGTACAGAAGAAAGGTTTATTGGAGCCATTTATTGCGAAACATCAGCCCGATGTACTCTGTATTCAGGAAACAAAGGCGCAGCCAGAGCAGGTTGAGGACATTTTTGCCGAATTATTACCTGAATACGAGCAATTTTGGCACTCTGCAGAGAAAAAAGGGTACTCTAGTACCGCTATCTTTACCAAAATAGAGCCAATTACTGCCCTCTATGGACTCCCAGAAGACCTGGTAGAGAAGTATAAGCTTGAAGATACCTATGGAAATACGGCTAAAGAAGGGCGTGTATTGACCCTTGAGTTTGAAGAGTACTTCATTTCTACGGTGTACACCCCCAACTCAAAAGAAGATCTATCACGAATCCCAATGCGCCAGCAATGGGACCCAGCGTACTTGGAGTACATGCGACGACTAGAAGAGCAAAAGCCAGTTATATTCTGTGGAGATTTCAATGTGGCACATACAGCACTAGACCTCGCGCGACCTAAGCCTAATGTAGGGAAGAAGGGATTTACTAGCGAGGAACGATCTGGTATCGACGCGATGCTGACCGCTGGGTTTGTCGACACGCTTCGAATGTTTCATAAAGATGATGGACACTACACCTGGTGGAGTCACTGGGGAGGCGCACGAGAAAGAAATGTTGGATGGAGAATTGATTATGTAATGGTTTCTAATGTACTGGCTCAACTGGTCACAAAAGCCAAGATTCATCCAGAAGTAATGGGGTCAGACCACTGCCCTGTGTCTATAGATATAGTGCTGGACTAAGAGAGGGGCCCACACCACAAGACCTCCTTCAGCATATCAGGAAAACAAGTGCAACAGCACAAAATACAACAACATGATACTCGTTGTTGTCAAGTCCAAGGTATAAGCCTCATGTAAAACCCCTCAACAGAGCCCCCAAACCTCTTTTAAGACAGGTATGTCTTTTATAAAGGACAGACAAATACTTTTTAGCATAGTTATACACAAGTCTGTCCTTTACACATATATGTAAAGGACATATTATATTGATAGGTCCAGAAAGGACGAGCAGGAAACCCCAGAGTTCTGACAAGAAACAATTCAAGTTAGAACTTTGGAGTCTCCCCTTAAAGAGCACATTCCACAATAAATTGAAGACGAAAGTCTTCAGAGTTAATACCTCCAACTCTAAGTACATTACATCCCACCACTACGCAAACACTTTTAAGTGAGTTGCAATGAGGACACCAATCAAGCGCCAGAACAAAAGTGATTAGTTCCTCATTGCAGCTCATACGAAGGAAGTACCAGTTAACTATTAACGTACGAGTTTGTAAAACAAAAGAGCCATTATAAGGAAGTCTTAAAAGAAGTAAAAGAAACCAAAAAGACAACCTCCTGAAGCTTTGCTTCAACAGGCTCGAAAAGAACATAGTAGAAGAGAAGAGAAGCAGTAGAAGAGACCAGACCAAATAAAACGGCTAAGCACAGAAGAGACCATTTTGTAGAGAAGTAGAAGATAAGACCTTAGGCAATCGGTAGCTAATGATCCACTCATCAGCTTTCGATTCCCTAAGGTCTTTTTTTATGGAAATTTTGGCACCTGACTGTAATACAGGGTACAGATATATATTCATCGTACCAGTCAGTACGGCTCGCATATATCTGTTGCCAATACTTCGTCCTGCACCATAAATTTGCATAAAAGTGAATATATTTATAAATTTGTACCGCAGAAAATGTAGATTTCAATAGCTAATTGCACTATACCTACTAGTTAGTACGGTTGCAGATATAGCCGTCCATTACCTGTCCTGTATTCAAACTTTAGACATAAGTTGTGTCTGGGTTATGCTTACAATTGATGTAAAAGGAGATACTTATCTTGGAGTAACATACTTATATATGGCTGTACGTATAGCTATAACGGGGATGCTTGAGTTATCCACACTAACAGACAAAAGCCACCAAATAGGCGGCTTTTGTGTACTTTAGAGACCAGATGAGGGTATATGATACATACATATAGCGTAAGATATAGGGGTATAAGTCAGGCTACGTCTTTGTAATACGTTAAAAACAATAGTTATTCTAGATATATAAGACACGTTGATATTTATTCTCATCATCCTGCAGGATGAAAGTGTACAAAAAATAAGTAAAACGTACGTATACTGCGGTGTAGTTATTTGTACCAAAGAAGAACTCCGTTATGGCTATAGGTATAGCCATTTATCCCACTTTATGCGCTTTTGCTATCGCTTGTAAGGCATTCGCCTCTTCTTCTGCCTGCTTCTCCTTGCCCACCTTGGCTAGTACAGCAAGTTCTGATTCTGAAAGCTTATACAGCTCTAAGACCCTATTCTCTAGGTATTTTTCTGTATTCTTGTTGGGGTCTTCTAATACTTCCTCCATCAGACTATTCAGTACATATCCCATAGTTTTCCCCGGCTTTTCCCCAGTGATATCCATAATCTTATCCCCATTTATCTTCAAGAGCTTGACTGAGATAGGGTCACGTAAAGCTTCATCTACCATTGCTTTGTACTTTCTAAATCGAAATGGCTGTTCTTTAGGTCTGCCAGTACCAATACGGTCACAAATACGAAGATTCAGCAGGTTATCAATGTGGTCCTCCCCTATCCGGACAATAGTTCGTCGCACAGCCGCTAGGGTGATTTCTTCCGGGTCAGAGAAAAACATGTGCCACCGTACTAGATTTTCAACATTTTGGCTTAGTTCACGGGGCATTTTAAGCCGTTTCATGATTTTACGAGTCATTCGAGCCCCTACTACCTCGTGTCCAAAGAAAGAATACTCCTTGTTCTTACCACCCGTAGTACGAGTAGCTGGTTTTCCAATGTCGTGGAACAAGGCAGCTAGGCGTAGTTCGGTAGAGAAACCCTTATCGGCAGCTCCTTGGAGTGTACGGAGGATATGCTCATAGACATCATACGCATGAATACCTCCTTGTTCACACCCAATAGAGTCTTTGATTTCAGGTAAGATGTAGTCAATCATCTCTAATCGCTCTAGAAATACGATACCCTGCATCGGAGTATTAGTGTTGATGATCTTTATAAATTCATCAGCAATTCGTTCGATAGCTATTAGACTCAGTTGTTTATGGTTCTGCGTGATTGAAGCCATTGTTTGTGCTTCGATGGCAAAATTCAATTGGGCTGCCAGTCTGACCGCTCGCATCATCCGCAAGGCATCTTCTGTGAAGCGCTCATCGGGGTTGCCAACGGTTTTAAGACGTTTTTTCTTGATATCCTCTTGCCCCTCAAACAAATCAACAATACTCTCATCGTGCAGTCGGTAGGCAATGGCGTTGATGGTGAAGTCACGTCGCTTCAAGTCTTCCTCCAGCGACACACCAAATTCCACCTTGTCCGGTCGACGCGCGTCTGAATAAACGCCATCAGTTCTGTAGGGAGTCACTTCGATGACTTTCAGGGTTTCATCTTCCGTTTCTTCATTTTTTACACCAACAGTTCCGAAATCATTATTACAAAAGGTCTCATCTTCCCCAAACAGTCCCTGAATTTCATCAGGATGGGCATCGGTAGTCAGGTCCCAGTCTTTTGGAGTTGTACCAATAAGTAGGTCTCGTACACACCCACCCACCAAATACGCCTGAAAACCACCTTTCTCTAAGGCATCAGCTACGCTCTGTACTTCCGTTGGGATATTTTCACGTGTAATCATAGTCCAAGCATTGTACCAAATTAGGATTGATTTTTCTCTGTATAGCGAAGTTACAAGTGATAAGAGTAATTAGGTGGCTTCACTTATTTTGAAAGCAGGCAACAATCTCTGAAAGATATTTCAGATCGAATATAAAAATAATTTCATTGTGAGTGGTGATTGTTTCAGCTAAGGGTATTTGCTTCTGTGCAATTTTTCTAATGAGTGAGTAGGTAATATTAGGCTTCTGGTAATAACTACCATCTAAAGATAAACCAATCATTGCAAGGTTAGCTATGATAAATAGGGGTTTTTCTTTAAAATGTTTTACTATGTCTCCCACGAATCGTTCTGAACAAATGATGCTAATTTGTTGAGTACTTAAGGTTACAAGCAGAAAATCATCATTTGATACACTTATTTTTTTATGTAATGAAGCGTGGTGCAAGAGGTTGGTGTTGTTTTTTTCAAAAACTATTTCAGAAAGAGGTGATTTAGTCGTTGTATTTTTAATTATTACTTCCTGAACCAGGGGATGGTGCATGGAGTATTCCTGTGATAATCGAGACAGTGACATGACAATGCCACTTGCTTTGACATCTTTGTGGGTGAGCTCTTCTACTTCCCTATGAATTTTCTTGGCATATGCGGATAGATTCATGTATCCAGACGAAAGGGCTGTCAAGGCTTCTTCGTCATTTAGAAGTATTTTTTCTACGGTACTTTTTATTTTGTTCATGTATAAAATATAGCAAATATAACAAAAAGTTACAAAATGTGCTATTTACTTAAAAATTTGCATCTTTCTATCGTGTCTCTATTATATGTACATATGAAAACAAAATTACAATATCTAACTGATCAAGAAATTTTAACCTTTGACGCGTTGGTAGTTGACGTCAAAGAAGATGACGGCAAAACAATAGTAGTGCTAGACTCAACATACTTTTATCCACAAGGTGGTGGACAGCCCTGTGATCAGGGAATTATTCAGGTACAAAATGGTGTTTTAGATGTGCAGGAAGTGTACTGTAGGGATGGTGTAGTTAGTCACATTGGCAAATTAATACAAGGTAATCTAGTAATTGGTGACAAGGTAACCTGTGACATAGATGAGTCAAGACGAATACTTAACAGTCGTATTCATTCAGCAGGACACGTAGTTGACTTTGCTGCTCGTAAAGCAGGGTATTTGTGGACCCCTTCAAAAGGTTTTCACTTTACAGAAGGTTCGTATGTGGAGTATACAGACGTGGAAGAAGATGTTGACGTAGAAACAGTAATTCTAGATTTACAAAGAGAGTCCAGTGTTCTTACTGAGGAGAATCTACCAGTGACAACTCAATTGATGACTAAAGAAAATATGAGGGATTATTGTGATTTTATTCCTGATTATTTACCAACTGGAAAGCCAGCACGAGTTGTGCTTTTTGGTGACCGAGGTATTCCCTGTGGTGGGACTCATATAAATAATTTAAAAGAAATTGGAAACATGACTATCACAAAAGTTAAACTAAAAAAAGGAATACTAAGAGTGAGTTATTTGGTAAGTTAAAGTGTAAAATACGTAGAGATTGCTATCTACACTGAAGGATTCCTTTTTGATTATATACAACAAAGACCGCCCTAGGGCGGTCTTTGTTGTATATGTGCACCCACCAGGACTCGAACCTGGAACGACTGATCCGAAGTCAGTTATGATATCCATTTCACTATGGGTGCATCGGCAGTACTATACGTGTATTGGAAAGAAAAATCAATGGTATTAATAGTGACTAACCCACGGTCTGGTACACTAGGTTATATGGAACTCTCAGAACGCTACATACAAAAATTAGAACGTGAATTCCCCTTTGTCTTCGAATAAAGTGCCGCTCACATTTCCAGCGAATCAAATTGTATGGAGTGAATTTCATTATAGCGACCACAACCATGTATAATGTCTACATATGGAACCCTCAGAACTCTGGAGTAATTTAGAAAAACATGAAGTTGGCCGCTCACATTTCTTTGGGAGGCAATTGGTATCAATTTCGGTGACTGATTTCACTCAATACAAGGATTACTTTAGTGTGTCTTATAACCCTTTTAATAAAAAAATAAATTATCGAACTAATGATACATTTACCCATATTCATGCTGTGTTAGATGGTGAATACATTGAGTTTCACTTCGACTACTTTAACCCAGACACATGTAAATTGTTGGCAATTCCTCATTTTATCTTTTCAGTAGTACCATATTTTGTTTGGCACTTGATCACTCGCACCCGCCCGTATAAAATTCATCTATAATATGGAACTCTCAGAACGCTACATACAAAAATTAGAACGTGAATTCCCCTTTGTCTTCGAATGGCAAGATGCTGCTGGAACGGTCTATGAAGAACATGCTCATGCTGGAAAGGTATCCCTCTACGTGACAGACGGCTCTATTACTTTTGATTTTGAAGGTGAGCTAAAGGAAGTAAAGCAAAACGAACACTTCGACGTCCCTGTTGGTAAGCTTCATTCAGCAGTCGTGGGTCCTAAAGGCTGGATTGTGATTGTTGGTGAGGAGGTTGATGGCGATTCGTAAAGAATAAAGAATAGGCGCATGCACACGGATGCAACTGTTCTTGTGTATATCTTCATTCTGAACTCTCCATATCGTATATACTATACGTAGTCTATGATACGCAATGAGGAAAAATATAATCAAGCAGTGGAATTCCGTAAGCGGGGCTTCACCTACACGGAAATAGCTAAAATTGTGGGTATTTCTAAAAGTACGGCGTCTGCTTGGCTTTCTAAGAAAGCGTTCTCTAAGCGCATAGCAAAAGACAACGCAGAGCGCGCAGCGCGGGACAATATCAAACGAATTGGACTCCTGAATAAATCCCGTGCTACTGAACGTAAGGCTCGGTACGCTCAGGCGGTACGTTCAGCAGACACTGAGTATAAGCACTACAGGACCAATCCCCTCTTTACCGCCGGCGTGATGTTGTACCTAGCCGATGGTGATCAAAAAGATTCATCACGTATTCGCATTAGTAGTACCAACGCACAGGTGCATAGGATATGTATTTCATTTCTCCAGGAGTTTCTTGGAGTGGAAACCTGTGACATCTCCTTCTATGTAGCCCTTTATGACGGCATGAATGAAACCAAAGAGATGAAATACTGGTCACGCAATATTGCTCTATCGGTGAGCCATTTTAGTAAAACCCAGTTTATAAACCGAAAAGGCACAAGCGCAATATTGCATCATGGCTCAGGAAATACTATAATCGGGGACACTGTTTTGAAACGTAAGCTTATCCGATGGATAGAGCTTGCCACAAAAGAGTTATAGAATGTACTAAAACTAGCACTCTGCTTTGTTGCGAACTCCGGGGCGCCCTCACAATAGGTCAACTATTGCTCGGTTTACTCCTCATTCACGCCTCGCATAGTATCGATTTTCAATACATCCAAATAGTCATACGCGGCCATGGTTCAATGGTAGAACATCTGGTTGCCAATCAGAGGACGGGAGTCCGATTCTCCCTGGCCGCACATATAGAAAAACTCCCCAGCTGGGGAGTTTTTCTATATGTGCGGCCAGGGGCGTAGCTTTGTGCACACAAAGCGTTACGCGAATCGGAAAGCTTTTGAGGAATTTTATGAGTGAAACGAAATAAAATATCCAAAAGGTGTACTGCTCCTGTAAGGAGAGATTCTCCCTGGCCGCACAAACGAGAAGAATAGAAAACACCATCCGCAAGGATGGTGTTTTCTACTCTAGTTAGTATGGCCCCTAGCAAGTCTCACTCCCTACAGCTCCCCTACTTCTTTAATCTGGGCAATCTTGGCGAGAGTGTTTAGTGAATGGGTATGGTCCATGTCTGTAGCGGACACACAGGCGTCTGCAACAACCGTCACGGCGTAATCTCTATCATGGGCGTCGCGTGCTACTGCCTGCACCGCGAGGTCTGTAGAACAGCCACAGATAAAGATGTAGCCAACTGTATGTGCTTGCAAGATTGTCTCTAAATCTGTATTAAAAAAGGCACTTACACGCGATTTCCCAATAACTATTTCATTTTCTAACGGCGTGGCGTAGTCTACAAACTCATACCCCCACTCAGCTTTGTTTAGCGCATTATACTGCTTTGCAGCTCCAAATAGGGGTGAATTTTCAGGATAATCACTATAATCAGGCTCAAATCCAATCCGCACATGACAAATCAGCCAATTATGAGTACGAGCTGTCAGAAGTAATTCACGTACCTGTTTGTCTGTATCATGACGGGTAATAAAGTCACTATAGCCTTTTCCAGAAAGTTTTCCGTCAGGGTGAACAATGTCATTTATAAAATCAACAAGTATGAGTGTTGTATTAGTTTTCATTTTTCTATTATACCATTCTCAATAAACTACACTCCCCCCCCCATATAGCATCCATGCTATATTCATAACCTTTTTCTCACTAATCTGGTACTATAAGGGAGATAAGAACAATAATTTCAATCGATTGGAAAAAACTATGAAACCTCTTACAAAATGTATCCTGCCAGAAGGCACTGACCTTCGTATTCTAGCCGCAACCCGTGTCTTGATTGATGCTGGGGTGTGCCACCCGGTACTCGTGGGTGACGTGGCTGAAATTAGCAAAAACCTCGGGAGTAATAATGGGTATACAGTCTTCCCCGTTGATACTGCGTTTGAAAACGTTGTACAACAAGGGGCTTCCCTTTTGACCTCCGGTGAGGGTGATTGTATGGTCGCAGGAGCCGCTCACAACACCGCTGTAGTCATAAAAGCTACTATCAAGCAAGTTGGCCTACAAGCTGGTGTAAAACGCCTCAGTAGCTGTTTCTTGTTTACTAAAGGTGCTGAGAAACTCTTCTTTACTGACTGTGCAGTCAGTATTGCCCCCAGTCAGGAGGAGTTGGTTGCATCTGCAGTGTTCACATCGGCATTAGCACAGCAATTGGGTGTGTCACCAAAAGTAGCGTTTATATCGTATGCAACCCATGACAGCGCCAGGGGTGAGAGTGTTGAGTTGGTTGCCGCTGCCGCTAAGTCCTTTGCATCCCTCCACCCCAAGATACCAAGTGATGGACCGTTGCAGTATGACGTGGCACGATCCCCCAAAAAGGCTCAGGATAAAGGTACCTCAGGTGCTATTGTTGGCGATGCAAACGTATTTGTCTTCAAGGACCTTGATGTGGCAAACCCTATCTACAAAGTACTTGAAATTGATGGAGGTTTCCAAGCCATTGGTCCCCTACTTCTAGGCTCAGCAAAGCCAGTTAATGACCTTTCCCGAGGCTGTTCAGCAGAGGATGTCGTAGAGGTGGTAAAGATAACCCTGCTTCAGACTACGTAACTCCCTACCCCTTTTGTACCCAGCCCATTAAATCAAAACGCACAATGCATATCTATGTATTGGGCGTTTCATATGAAACATGGTTTCAAGGATGAATAATATTGTTCCATGTGAAACACGTATATCTTCAGCTACATCTCTCCCTCTGAGAGTTTTTCAGCTTTAGTCATTATGGTTCAATGCTTATACGTTATAAGAGATATACGTTCCATATGGAACTAATGATATGTGTTCCGCATGAAACAAGCAAAGGCTCTGTCATGCAAGTTTGCATGTACAATATGGTATGAAACACCTTGCAGATAGTCTTTGTAGACAAGTTTCCCCAGGTTTTTATATTGAAGCGTACATGGGGCTCTCTGTCTTGTTGTCTACCTATTCACAGTAAGAATGTGGATAACTAGGTGGATAGGTGGATAAAGGACAGTACTATAGTAATAGGTAGTCCTATACAATATGGCTCTAAATATCTGTATATAACTCAAACTAATGTATTTTAGAAGAAAAAGTACCACGTGAAACATAGGTATACCTGTTTCACCCGCAGTAGTTATCTAATAACTCAGGGGCAAGTATGAATCAAGCACAGCAACATGGATAAAAACAAAAAAAATACCAAGAAAACAGGTGATTTGGGTGAGAAACTAGCCCAGCAGTATCTAATTGATCATAGGTTTACTATTGTGGAAGCTAATTACTGGCGTAAATGGGGTGAAATTGATGTAGTTGCTAAGGATAGAGACGGGGTAATTCATTTTATTGAGGTAAAAACTGTTTCATATGAAACAAAAGGGAAGCTTGAAAGCGCACTGATTTCTGGTGACTGGCGTCCTGAGGAACAAGTGACTGCTAGGAAGCTTCACCAAATCCATAAAGCTATACAAACGTGGGTTTCAGAACATGACTATGAAGAGGAGTTCGTAATAGATGTGTTGGCAATACGAATAGTTCCACATGAAACATACGCAACGGTTAATTTTTTAGAGAATATAGTCCAGTAAATCCTATGGACTAGGACTATCACGCATAAAGGACATGATGTCCTTTATGGTAGTATTACCCTAATGCAAACAAAAAGATTTCATGACAGTGAAGTATCTGCAGTAGGCCAACAACTGATTACAGCTTGTGCGGTAATACATAGAAAGATTGACGGAATTGATGCTATTTTCCTTCCTAAACGAGCTTCCTCTAAAAAGTTCCTGCCTGATGTCTATGAGATACCCGGTGGACATATTGATTTTGGAGAAGATATTGTTGTAGGGCTTAAGCGTGAGATTATGGAGGAATTTGGTATGGCAATAGTAGTTGGTGATCCGTTTGCATCTTTTACCTATTCTAACGAGGTTAAAGGTTCCCATTCTGTCGAAATAGTATATTTCGCTACCTTTACTAGTCCTATTACTGATATTGTTCTAAATCCTGATGATCACTCTGAGTTCGGCTGGTTTACTGCAGATGAACTTGAGTATGTACTAACTGAGAATAAGAGAGGTGATGACCCAGAGATTGTTGCTCTCGCTAAAGCATATTCATTGTTAAGTGGGGGAGTCTTGAATCTTGGTATTGAGGTAGTATAGGGACTCGCTTTTTCAGGTCAGTAGTGGTATTATTTGCGACGAAATCAAAAATTCTACTAGGAAATACGATTTCGTGTGACCGCCTGTTTCGGCTAAGGCCTCATATCGGCGGTCAAGCGAAAATTTGAAGCCTTTCAAATTTTCGGGGTATAGCATAATGGTAGTGTACGCGCTTTGGGAGTGTGTGGCCCCAGTTCGATTCTGGGTATCCCGACATATATAAAACAACACTGAAAGGTGTTGTTTTTATATATGTTGGGATACAGACGTGCCTAATGGCACGTCTGTCCAGAATCGAAAGGCACAGTGATGTGAGTTTGCGAACAAGCGAGCCGGGGTCGAAAGTACTTAATAGATTATGAACGAAGTGAAGTAATATATTTAGTAACTTGTGACCGATTCTGGGTATCCCGACAACATAA
>Ga0222662_1001251_pt1 | contig 13123 bp, 9 predicted proteins | sample AntAcemetagen600_FD_179821 | JGI IMG/M metagenome (GOLD analysis project Ga0222662, IMG submission 179821) | Saline water microbial communities from Ace Lake, Antarctica - #600 | ecosystem: Environmental > Aquatic > Non-marine Saline and Alkaline > Saline | place: Antarctica: Ace Lake | collected...
AGATGGCCGAACCGAAATGGGTGATCTCGATGGGCGCTTGCGCCTCCACCGGCGGTGTCTTTGATACCTACGCGGTGGTTCAGGGCGTCGACCAGTTCATCCCGGTCGATGTCTACGTGCCGGGCTGCCCACCGCGTCCGGAAATGCTGATCGAAGGGATCATGGCGATCCAGAAGATCATCGACAATGAGAACCTTCCGCGGGACCCCGACGGCAAGCGACTGCCGCTCCAAATTGCGGTGCAGCCAAACTTCCAGCCGGCACCACAACCCGTCGACGTTTCAATCGGCGCGAGCTGATCGAGACTGGTCAGATCTCGCTGCGAATCGCGATGCGCCCGTCGGCATCAATCGAGACCCCTGGATTCCAAGCAACTTCCCAAGCGAATCCGTCGGGATCGGCGAAGTAACCCCGGATGCCACCCCAAGGCGGCGCCGATGGGTCGCGGAGTATGGTCCCGCCGGAATGAACGGCTCGTTGCAAGAGCGTGTGCACATCTGGCTCGGCGGCCACGTTCTGAGATAGCGACATGTTGATCGTGGTCTCAGTCGATCCGGGCAGGCTGCCGGCATCCGCCGCCAACGCTTCGCGGGGAAACAGGGCGAGAATCTGGCCTCCAACATCGAAGAACGCGACCTGGGGATTACTTTGAGGATGTTCGTGGAGTCCCATGGCCTCGTAGAAGACTCGGCTTCGTGCGAGATCGGTGACCCCCAAGGTGATGAACGAGACAGCGGGTCCGAGTCGGACGGATTCTGATTTCATAACGGCATCGTGGCATCCCGCCCCGTCCTTGTCGACTGCGCAGACCCACGAGACGCGAGATTCAGGAAAGCGACCTGACCCACTCAGAGATCCGGCCCAGCCCAGCCCGGATCTGGTCTTCGTCGCAGGCGAAACTCAGCCGAATGTGATCACGAGCGATCTCACCGAAATCCTCCCCCGGCACCACCGCGACCTCTTTCTCCTCGAGGATCGCTTCCGCGAAGGTCGCAGCAGAGTCAATCCGGCGGCCCGCCGGTGAGACCAAACCGAAGCACGATGAAATTTCGGGGAAGGCATAGAACGCCCCGCTGGGCGAGACGGTCTTGAATCGATCGATTTCACCGAGAAGTTCCGAGACCAGTCTGGCCCGCGCGACAAAGACCGTTCGCATCGCGCCGCTGGTCTCCGACTGGTGCTCGACCGCCTTGGCTGCCGCCGGCATGAGGAACGTCGCGATGCCACTGGTCATCTGACTTTGTAGCCGAGTCATGGCCTTGGCGACTTCGCCGCCGTCCCCCGGGGCCACCGCCCAGCCGATTCGCCAACCGGTCATCGCCATTGACTTACTGAGGCCGTTGAGGGTGACCGTTCGTTCGGCAAGTTCCGGGAGCGAGCCCGGGCTAAACGCCACGGCATCCGTGGAGATCTCGGCGTAGACCAGATCTTCGTAGATTTCATCGGAGATCAGTGTCGCCGTCGGATGTTCTGCAATGACCATCACCAACGCCGTCAGTTCGTCCCGCGAATAGCAGACCCCGGTTGGGTTGCATGGGCTATTGACGATCACCGCGACGGTCCGATCAGTCATGGCCGCGCGAAGGGCGTCCGGATTGGTCTTGAAACCCTGTTCGATCGGCGCGGCACACTCCACGACGATTCCTCCGGCCAGTTCGATCATCGGCCGATAGCTCAGCCACGCAGGCGTGATGATGACCACCTCGTCGCCCGGATCGACCAGGCATTGCATGACCTCGTAGGCTGCATGCTTGGCCCCGACGGTGACGACGACATGCTCGGCCTGGCAGTTGATTCCGTTCCGTTCCCGCATCCGCTTCGCGATGGCATGGCGAAGAGCCGGCGTTCCGGGGGTTGGCGCGTATTTGGTGTGCCCAGCCTTCAAGGATTCGATGGCAGCCTGCTTCACGAAGTCCGGCGTATCGAAATCCGGCTCGCCCGCGCCAAAGCCAATAACATCCCGGCCTTCGGCCCGAAGGGCTTTGGCTCGGGCGGTGACGGCGAGCGTCGCGGATCCTCGAAGGGAACGAACTCGGGCGGAGCGTTTCATGGACGGGTAATCTACCAATCCTCAGATTTCAAAAACCCCTCACGATCGGGAATCGACAAGATGTCCATTCGAATCCTCGGCATCGCCGGAAGCACTCGTCGCGAATCACTCAATAGAAAACTGCTCCATGTCGCACTGCGCGGGGCCGAATCGGCCGAATCGATCGATGTAGAGATCGAGCACCTGGATCTTCGAGATCTGGCCATTCCGCTCTATGACGGCGATTCCGAGACCTCGCAGGGAATGCCAGACGGGGTCAGACGCCTCCGCGAAGCCTTGAAATTGAGCGACGGCGTGATCATCGCGAGTCCTGAGTACAACGGTTCAATGACCGCGGTGCTCAAGAATGCCATCGATTGGACCAGTCGGCCCGATCCTCAGTTCCCTGAAGATCCCCGCATGGTCGCGTGGCGAGGCAAGGCCGCGGGGATCATCTCCACCAGCCCCGGCGGGCTGGGTGGGGTCCGAGGGCTCGATCATCTGCGGGCCGTCTTGAACCACATGGGCATGGCTGTGGTCACGCTCCAGGCCGCCATCCCCGCGGGCCACGAGGCCTTTCATGACAACGGGTCGATCCTCGATGCGAGCCAGCATGCGGAGGTCGAGTCGGTGGGCCGAGCCGTCGCAGAACGCGCTTCCTCGCTCGAACCTGATTGAGGTCTTCGAGAAGATGCTCTACTTTTCCGCTCCGAGCGCTGCCAACACATCGGCGTGTTAGAATCTTGCCTATGCATTACGAAACCCATGCCTCGATAGTCGAGGATCTCGAGGCGCGGATCTTAACAATCCGTGACTCTCTTTGACTACGACACCAAGGTGTCGAAGCGAGTGTCCCTTCAGGACGAGATGAACGAAGACGGATTCTGGGATCACCAGGAAGCCGCTCAAGCGCTCATCTCCCGCTACAAACTGATCAAAGCGCAGATCGATCCACTGGAAGCAGTGATCGCCAAGTTCGAAGACGCGAAGATTGGTCTCGAACTCGCCAAGGAGGAGAACGATCACGAACTCCTCGAAGAAGCGGACGAGCAGCTCTTCCAGATCGAGCGAAAAATGGACAAGGTGGAACTTCAGTCCCTCCTTTCCGGCCCTCACGATCACCGGGACTGCTTCGTTGCGATTCAGGCCGGGGACGGTGGAAACGATGCCGACGACTTCGCGGGCATCGTCGACCGCATGTACCTCTACTTCTGGGAACAGCAGGGCTGGAAGGTCGAAGAGCTCAGCCGAACCCATGGCACCGAAGTCGGCATCAACGAGGTTTCCTATCACCTCAAGGGACCGTACTCGTTTGGCAACATGAACTGCGAACGCGGCACCCATCGGATGGCCCGGGTGAGCCCGTTCAACGCGCAGGGAAAACGCCAGACCAGCTTCGTGACCGTCGACGTCACGCCCGAAATCGAAGAGACCGACTTGGTGATCCCGGACAACGATCTGGAGATCAACAACTTCGCCCGCTCCAGTGGACCAGGCGGCCAGAACGTGAATAAAGTGGCCAGTGCGGTCCGCATCGTCCATAAGCCGACGGGAATCATGGTCGTCGCCAGTACATTCCGTGATCAGCCTCAGAATAAGCGTCAGGCAATGAAGGTCTTGATGGCGAAACTGGAGCAGATCGAGGAAGAAAAGCGTCAGGCCGAACTCGACGCCGCGACCGGCGGCAAGGTCGATCGTGGCTGGGGAACGCAAATCCGTTCTTATGTGCTCTACGACAATCGAGTGAAAGACCATCGAACGGGCCACGAAGCGGGGAATCCGCAGACCGTGCTCGACGGTGCGCTTCAACCATTCATCGATGCCGAACTCCTCCGCCGGCGAGCTACTCGTGAGAACACCGAAGCCTGACGAGGCCAATCCCGCAACGGCGGCACTCTCCCTCCGAGGCGTCGAACGCCGGTTCCGATCAGGTCGGGGCATCGGCCCGATCGACCTGTCACTATCCACCGGCGAACGTCTCACCTTGCTCGGTGAATCCGGCTGCGGAAAGAGCACCCTGCTTTCGATCATCGCCGGCCTCGAACCCGCCAATCGCGGAGTCATCGAGATCAACGGAACTCGCGTCGACCGTATGCCCCCCGGCCGACGCGACGTGGCGCTGGTGGCGCAAGATCTCCCGCTTTATGACCACCTCGAGGTCCAAGCCAACGTCGAGTTGGCTGTCTCCGGGCGCTCGATCGATCGAGCCGAACGAGCGCATCGAGTGGCCGCAGCCATCGATGCCGCCGATGCCACCGATTTTATGAAACGCCACGCCGGCACCCTCTCCGGCGGTGAGCGGGCGCGAGTCTGCCTGGCCCGAATTCTGGCTCGCCGGCCTTCGGTCGCGTTGTTGGACGAACCATTCTCTGGACTCGATCGCGGCCGCCGGGCGTCAATCCGGGACTTGGTCCTTTCTACCCTCGCCGACGCCAAAACCACGGTCCTCCTCGTAACCCATGACGAGACGGATATTCAACCCGACGGCCGGACATTGGAAATCGACCCAAAAGGACGTCTCGTCCCGATTTAATCTTCGCGGCGATGCCATCGCCATCACGGGGAATTACCCCGGATAACACGAGCGGTTCGAAAACGGGGGATGATGTCCTCGTTGTTCCAAGGCCCTGCCCACCGTTCGCTTCTATCGAGATCCCCGACATGCCCGGTCCCCAGCACCTTCGCCACGAGACAACCCCTCGCCTACTCGACGCTCGTCCAACCCTCGACCTCGGACCAGCGATCTGCGCCGACGACGACGCGTCGCGTCGACATGAGTGGTTACTCACCAACGGACGAGGCGGCTACGCCTGCGGTTCCATCGCCGGCGTTTTGGATCGGCGCTACCACGCAGTGCTGGCCGCCGCGGTCGATCCACCAGATACGCGGACGATCTTGGTGGCCAAACTGGATGAGCGACTCCCCGACTTCTGGACGCCCGATCGATCCGATCGCACCGACCGAGACCCCGAAGACGATCCGACCTCAGATGACGTCACCCTGACCAGCGATGTCTGGGAAGACGATCAAATCTCCGGCTTCGGGCATCGACATCTCATCCGCTGCCGACTCTTCGAAGGCACCGTCGAACACCAGTGGCTCTGTGGAAAAACCCGTCTCTCCCGTCGCTTAGTCATGCCGCATGGACACGACACGGTGATCGCGGAGTACCGGGTCGAAGCAACGGATCGACCGGTGGCGCTTGCGGTCAAGGCGATCGGCGGTAATCGACTCGCCGATTTCCTCGCCCCCGGCGCGACATGGTCAGCCGAGACCCTCGCCGCGTCGGACACCGAACTCGAATTAAGACTTCCCGCCAATTCGCAGGGTGGAACGGAGATCGACCTGTCGATTCGAGTGACCGGTGGCGTGATGAGTGCTGGTGGCACGTGGTACCGCGGCTACCACTTGGATACCGAGACCCGACGCGGATACGACGATGTGGACGATCATCTTCTGCTCGCGGAAGTGGTGACCAAACTCGACGTTGGCGACGTACTTCGAATCGAGATTTCCGCGGGCGAATCCTCCGCGGTTGATTTCCGGGGGCGGGATCCGTTCGCGGAAGAAGCGGCACGCCAGGAGACAATCATTGAGCAGGCCGAAACGTCACTCGCCCATGAAGCGGCGCCCCCGCTGTTCGCCACCCTTGCCTCTGCGGCCGATCGATTCATCGTTGAGCGACCACTCACCGACGGAACCGGCGCATCAATCATCGCGGGGTATCCTTGGTTCGCCGACTGGGGCCGAGACACCATGATCTCGATTCCCGGAATCTGCCTTGCCACCGGGCGAGCGGATCTGGCCCGTGAGATTCTCAATACGTTTGCGCAATTCGTCGACGGCGGCATGATTCCGAATCGCTTCCCCGGTCACGGAAGACCGCCGGAATACAACACCGCCGACGCCGCTCTCTTATTCGTCGAAACGGTCGGACGAACTTGGGCGGCCAGCCGGCACGACAACCAGTCGACCGCTGATGAGTTCCTCCGAGATGTTCTGCCCACCGTCGATGCGATCCTCGAGGCCTACCGAGCTGGGACGAGGCACGGGATCAGAATTGATCCTGCAGATGGACTGCTTGATCAGGGAGCGGATGGACTCCAACTGACCTGGATGGACGCCCGGATCGGCGACGAAGTCGTCACCCCCCGCCGTGGGAAGACCGTCGAACTCAATGCATTGCTTCATTCGTCGTTTCGATGGCGGGCGAAATTTGCCGGCCTCTTCGACGAAGATGCCACCCAATTCAATGCCTCGGCTGATCAGATCGGTGCATCTTTCGAACGGTTCTGGCTCGGTGATCACGGTTACTTGGCGGACGTGATCGATGGCCCGCACGGACTCGACGGATCACTCCGGCCAAATCAACTCTTCGCGACCGGCTGTGCACATCCACCGGTGACCGGCAGTCGTGCGGCACAGGTGCTGGCAACCTGTGATGCCGCGCTGCGAATCCCCGTCGGACTCCGCACCCTTGATCCTGCCGACACCAGATACCAGGGGCGCTATGCCGGAGATCAAGCCAAGCGCGATGCCGCGTACCACATGGGAACGAGTTGGCCATGGCTACTTGGCCCGTTCGTACGAACGCATCTTCGAGTGCATCAAGATCCGAAAGCGATCCGAACCATTCTCTCTGCATTCGTGGAGGAATCCTCGCGACGCGTGCTCGGTGGTATTGGCGAAGTCCATGACGGGGACGATCCCCATGCCGCCGGCGGCTGCCTCAGCCAAGCTTGGAGCGTCGGTGAAATCCTCGCCGGTCTTCGTCTCATCCTTGAACACGAACGTGGCGGCGCATCCATCGCCTTCGCGTAATCTCTGTCACGAGTAATCTCCACTCCCATGACCCCCTCTCCTACTGAATCTCACCACCCTCTGGATCCCGAACGTCGCCGCCTCGCCGAGGCCGGAGACCTCCATTCCGCGTGGCGAAAATGGGGCCCGTGGCTCAGCGAAAGACAGTGGGGAACCGTTCGAGAGGACTACTCCGCAGATGGTGACGCCTGGGATTCATTTCCCCATGATGCCGCCCGCAGTCGCGCCTACCGATGGGGTGAAGATGGGATCGCCGGTTTCTGTGATCGCACGCAACAAGTCTGCCTCGGCGTCGCGCTCTGGAATGGCCAAGATCCGATTCTGAAGGAACGACTCTTCGGATTGACCAACTCGCAGGGCAATCACGGCGAGGACGTGAAGGAACAGTATTTCTTTCTGGATGCTGCCCCCACCGGTTCGTACCTGCGGATGCTCTACCGATATCCCCACGCCGCCTTCCCTTACGAAGATCTGGTCAAGACCAACGCCGCGCGAACTGGCGATCAACGCGAATACGAGATTCTCGACACTGGCGTCTTCGATGACAAGCGTTACTTCGACGTGTTCGTCGAGTACGCAAAATCATCCTCAGAGCAGATTCTGATGCGGATTGAAGTGATCAATCGAGGCCCCGAAACCGCGACGATCCACGTCATCCCGCAGATCTGGTTCCGGAACACCTGGTCTTGGGGTGAAGACCCCGAGAAACCGAACCTGGGGCTCGATGAACGTGGTGATGGCGCGATCCTCGTTGACCATCCGGAGGTCGGCCAGTTCCGTTTCGAGAGTGATGCCTCACCAATCACGCATTTCTGCGAGAACGAAACCAACTTCCCCCGGGTCTTCAATTCGAAATCCACGTGCAAGTACCCGAAGGATGCGATCAACGATGCAATCGTCGAAGGCCAGCAAGATGCCACCAATCCCGAAGGCCGTGGCACGAAGGCTGGACTCCAGCACACGCTGGTTCTCGGCCCGGGCGAATCATCCGTGATCCGCCTCCGGCTCGACCCCACCGACGCCGGTGATGATGCCACCAAGTTCGACGAGATGGTGAGTCAACGCCAAGACGAGTGCCATCAGTTCTACGCCCCGCACGAAGAAAAATGCGAATCCGCCGAGGCCGCGAAGGTGCTCCGGCAGGCCTACGCGGGCATGATCTGGGGTTGTCAGTTCTACAACTACAACGTCTCTCAATGGCTCGACGGTGATCCCGATCAACCCGCGCCTCCACGGGGCCACAAGGCTGGTCGAAATCACGAGTGGCGGAACATCGCCAATCACGACATTCTCTCGATGCCCGATGCGTGGGAATACCCTTGGTACGCGACCTGGGACAGCGCGTTCCAGGCGGTGACCTTCGCCTCCATTGATCCGGCGTTTGCGAAGAACCAGATTCTGCTCTTCGTCGACGATCGCTACATGCACCCCAACGGCGAACTCCCCGCCTACGAATGGGCCTTTGGAGACGTCAATCCACCGGTGCATGCGTGGGCGGCCTGGCGAGTCTTCCAGATTGAGCGGCATGCGACGGGCGGCGACGGCGATCTCGATTTTCTCAAGCGGGTATTCCACCGGCTCCTGTTGAACTTTGCGTGGTGGGTGAATCGCAAAGACGCCGACGGACACAATATCTTCGACGGGGGTTTCCTCGGCCTCGACAACATCGGCGCCTTCGATCGAAGCGCGCCCCTCCCCGACGGATGGAAACTCCAGCAAGCCGATGCGACCAGTTGGGTGGCGGCTTTCGCATTGAAGATGATGCGAATCGCCCTCGAGCTCTCGCTTCACGATCCGGTGTATCAGGATCTCGCTGGCAAGTTCTTCCTCCACTTCCTGGAGATCGCCGGCGCCATGACGTCGGTGGCAAATTCTAGAATCGGCCTCTGGGATGAACAGTCCGAGTTTTACTTCGACACGTTGGTCGATCCGAAGGGCGACATCCATCCGTTGCGAATCTTCTCGTTAGTCGGGCTGATCCCCCTGCTGGCAGTCGAAACCATCGAACCGGAATTGCTCGATCAACTCCCGGAATTCAAGGAGACCGTCGAACGAACGCTTTCGGAAAAGCCCGAGATGGCAAAGCTGGTCAGCCGCTGGTCTGAGCCCGGACGCGGTGAACGCCGCCTGCTCTCTCTGCTCCGCGGACACCGGATGAAGTGCCTCTTCAAGGTTGCCTTTGATGAGGACCGAATGCTCTCCCCCAACGGGATCCGCTCGGTCAGCCGAGAACACCTCGAGCATCCATTTCAATTGGATCTCGCCGGACGAAAACTTCAGGTCGATTACGAACCCGCGGAAAGTCACACCGGGCTTTTCGGCGGCAACTCAAACTGGCGTGGCCCGGTCTGGTTCCCGCTCAACGTCTTGCTGATTGAATCGATGTTGAAATTTCACCATTACTACGGCGAAGACTTCCGCATTGAAGTCCCCACCGGTAGCGGAAATCTGATCAACATTCTGCAAGCCGCCAATCTGCTTCGGCATCGGTTGAACGACTTGTTCCTGCCCAATGAAGAGGGGAAGCGACCCATCTTCGGCGATGATCCTCGACTGAACACGCCGGAATGGAACGACCTTCTTCCGTTCAACGAGTTTTTCTGTGGCGACACCGGACGGGGCTGCGGCGCGATGCATCAGACGGGCTGGACCGGCCTCGTGGCGAAGCTACTCGATCCGGAGAGCATCCTCGAAGCCAAGGCCGATCTTCTCGAGTGAGCAGATCAACCGCCCGGAGTTCTTGGAGTTCACGACGATCATGACTGGCGAGCGGAAACTCCAACGCACCATCGGTCTGCCCGGCGCCATCGTGCTCGGCCTGGGATCGATGGTGGGAACCGGCGCATTCATCGCCATCGGTCTCGCCGCGGGCATCGTTGATGATTTGGTCTGGATCGCGGTTCTGATCGGCGGCAGCCTGGCCATGCTCAATGGTCTCTCCTCTGCACGACTCGCCGCCCGACATCCCGTGTCAGGTGGAACCTACGAGTACGGGTACCGCGAGCTCCATCCGAGCGTTGGGGTCACTGCCGGGTGGTTGTTCCTCACCGCGAAAACCGCCAGCGCCGCGACCGCGTCGATGGGCATCGCGGGCTATCTCGCGGAATCGTGGTGGGCGGCACCACCTCCAACTTGGGCCCTCGGTCTGCCCATTCTCGCCATGGCCGCGCTCACCGTCATCGGACTCCGCTGCAGCCTGCTTGCGACCACGGTGCTGGTCTCGCTGGCGATCGCAGCCCTGCTCGGCTTCATTGCCTGGGGCTTCGGGACACCCACGATCGCGACGCCGACGGAAGTTTCACGATCGACGCCAAGCTCGATCGATCTCCTCCACGCCGCCGCCCTCGTCTTTGTCGCGTTCACCGGCTACGGCCGAATCGCCACCCTCGGCGAAGAGATTCGCGATCCCGCCAGATCGATCCCGATGGCGGTGGTGGTCACGGTATTAGTCTCGGCGGCGTTGTATCTCTTGGTCGGGCTGGCCGCGACCAACGTCGCAGGCGGTGCCGCCTTTGGCGACCTCGCCAAGACCGCAGACGGCCCGCTCATCGCCATCGCCGAGGCGGGTGGTGGCGGCTGGCTGGTGATCCCCCTCGCCATTGGCGCCTGCGCCGCAATGGGTGGCGTGCTGCTGAACCTGATTCTCGGTTTGTCGAGGGTCGTCCTGGCGATGGGCCGTCGACACGATCTTCCGCCCTCGCTCGCTCGCGTCGGAAAGGGCGGGCCGGTCATCGCGATCGTCGTGGTGACGGTGACCGTGCTGGTCGTCGCCACCACCGGTTCGATTCTCACCGCCTGGTCCGGGAGCGCCGCCGCGGTGCTCGCCTACTACGCGATCACCAACCTCGCGGCGGTCCGCATGTCACTTCGAGATCGTCGCCGCTCGGCCGCGGCGGCCAGCGGACTCGGCGCCCTCGCCTGCATCATCGTCGCGTGCAGTCTTCCCGCCGCCGCCTGGGGGCCACCCGCGATCGCGCTGTTCGCCGGTCTGTGCATCACCCTCCTCTCCCGCCTCTCCCGCAGACCGCCGAGTGCCGAGTGACCGCCCGCTCGGCCAGCGAGCATGCGAAAACGTCCTGCCACCACATCAGCGTGACCAACGACCACGAATCACGCGGGACCGCGGTATCATGCCCCCCTCGGCCCGTCCGGGCCGCAGTCACCAGGTGAGGTGGCGGAGCGGTTGAACGCACCAGTCTTGAAAACTGGCGTGGCCTCCGGGTCACCGTGGGTTCGAATCCCACCCTCACCGTTGCGACGACGGTACCGACCGATCTTCGCGAAGACGCACGAACACCGCCCCGGACGACTAACGTCGTTCGGGGCGGTTTCTCGTTGGCCCGCGCGAACGGGGATTCCCACGAGTCTGAAGCGGCGGCCAGGGAGACTCCGGGGCAGACCTGAATGGGGTGAATACCCGCCGAGTGAATCGACATTCGAATCGTAATCTTCTCTGTCAAGACAACGGGCATGAGCCCACAACAGGAGATAGAACCACGATGCCGATTGACCCGACGAACCCTAGGATCATTGATGCAATCTGCGACCTCCATGATCGCGTTGAAAGGATGGAACAAGCCTGGCTTCGAGCGTGCAAGCGGAAGCATCTCCTGAGCTATGAGGAGATGGACACGCTGAACTTCATGCCGCACCTCGAACCTGACGAATCTCTTGCGGTCGCTCTGGCGAGATGGAAGAAGGACGGCTTGGTGACTGATGCGCAGTGGCAGATTGCCAATCGCAATAGTCCGGTGCTCGACGCCTGACAGACCCACCACCAATCATGACCGATCAGCAAGGCCCTCGGCTTCGGCTGGGGGCCTTGCTTCTGCACTGGGAGAGTCATTGTTTCGATCTTGATCGCGGATCTGCAGTGCACCATTGGCGCCTCGGCTGAGCCTGTCGACCAGCGACTTTCAAACTGACGCTTGGTCGATTTTGATGCTCCTCGGGTGAACGCCCCTTCTACGTCAAGCACCTCGAAAACGTTCAATCGAAGCGCAACACAACGATCGTGCAATCGTCGTCGAGTGGTCGTCCAGCCGCCCAATCATTCACGAAATCGAACAAGGCGGCCACCTGCGCTTCCGCAGAACTGGCCCGATGACGCACGGCTTCCGCCAGCAAACGTTCGAGACCCAGCAGATCACCAGCGGGATTTCGACATTCCCAGGCCCCGTCACTGGCCAGAAAAAGTACGTCGCCAGATCCCAGTCCATCGATCACCGTCGACCGGTAGGTCGTCGGTTGGATTCCCAACGGAATGCCCCCGGCTTCGATCTCTTGGAACGTCGCCTCGTCACGGCGAAGTAGATAGCCCGGATGGCCCGCCGAGGCGACTTCCAGAGACCCCGCCGCGGTGTCGACGATCGCGGAGAAGAGCACCATGAAGAGGCCGGCCGACGCTTCATCGCTCAGCCTCCGATTCGCCAGCCCTATCGCGGACGCCAGATCTGGCTCGCTAAAAATCGACGCTCGCACATAGGCCCGCGCGGTGGCGACGAATAACGCGGACGGAATTCCATGCCCCGTCGCGTCCCCGAGGCCGATCGCAATCCGATGATCTTCAAGCACCCCAAAGTCGAAGTAGTCGCCTCCGGTCTCTTCGCTCGGGATCACCCGGCCTGCGATGCCGACGCCCGACTCGTGGAGGGCTTCAGATGGGAGAAGAGATTCTTGCACGACTCGAGCGGCATCGAGAGAGGCCTGCGTTCGAGCCAGTTCGTCCAGCCTGGGCAACGCCTCATCGAGTGCATTCCCCAGAATGGCCAGCTCGTCATGACCGCGGAGACGCACTCGCGCCGAGCGATCACCCGAAGCGGCATGATCGAGAACCCCGGTAATCCGACGGACCGGCTGAAGGATCACCTTCCATGTTCCGAAAAAAACAATGGCAATTGCGGTGACGGCGATCGCAATGACGCCGATCGCACGCCGAAGCACCAGGCCGTTGGTCGCCTGCGTCATCGCAAGAAGTGATCGTCCTGAAATGAGTACCCAGCCCGTCGACTCAAGCGGCGCGAATGCCACCATGCGGTCGCCGCCTCCGTAGTCGTTGGAAGCAAGCTTCTCGACGAAGACCTCGCCCTTTGCTGATCGGCGAATGAGGTCGATCACTGCCAGCGGAGCGTCACCACGCTTCGAGTCGAGGGGGCGAACTTCCATCTCCTCAACCGAATCGCGTCCCTGAAGTCGCTTGAGCGCGCCTTCACTGGCCGCGATGAGTTCACCGCGGCGATCAACAACGCCCCACTCCTCGCCACGGAGCCCCGT
>Ga0222662_1001258_pt1 | contig 13077 bp, 2 predicted proteins | sample AntAcemetagen600_FD_179821 | JGI IMG/M metagenome (GOLD analysis project Ga0222662, IMG submission 179821) | Saline water microbial communities from Ace Lake, Antarctica - #600 | ecosystem: Environmental > Aquatic > Non-marine Saline and Alkaline > Saline | place: Antarctica: Ace Lake | collected...
GGGGCGCGGCGGCGGGGCGACAACGGGCGCCGAGGGGGCGACAACGGCGACTCCCGAGAGGGCGTGCACGTGGGCGACGGCCTGGGCCATCTGGCCGGCCCCCGTGGTCAACACCTGCATCGCGCGAGCCTGGGCGGCCATGAACTGCTCGTGGGCGGCGGCCTGGTGCGCCATGAACTGCTGATGGCTCGCGCCGAGGGCGGCGAGAGAGCGGGCCAGGGCTTCGGCGGCCGGATCGGTGCCTGCGGGCAGCACCGTGCGGGGGCTCGGAGTGGCGGCGACGGGCGCGGCGACCTCGGGCGGGGGCGCAAGCGCGGGCACGGCGGGGTCGTGCAGACCGAGCAGGGGCAGGGACGGAGCGGGGGGCATCGACTGCATTGCGACCTCGGGGACGGGCGGCAGGTGGACCGGCGGCGGGTGCGCGGGGAAGCGCATGAGCCGGGTCTTGGCGGAGGGAGGGGCCGGGCGGACCCGCTGGCTGAGCAAGGTGACATCGACGGGCACGCTGGCCGCGAGCAGGGCCGCGCAGGCGTCGAGCACCGCGTCGATCGCGCCACCTTTACGATCGAGAGAGACGACCACGGCCTCGCGGTCGCCGAGGATGTCGCGGATCCAGCGGGTGCAGCTGCCTTGGGGGCCGTGCTCCACGAACACGCGCACCCCGTCTCGGTAGGCGGCTTCGATGACCGCGCGGAAGTCGAGGGTGCGGTCGGCCTGGGCGAGGATGGCCTGGGCGCACGCCTCGCGGGACGGCGCGTAGCTGCCGCCATGCCCCGCGGAGTACACGCGCACCGGCTGGGTGGTGACCTCGCGGCGGTGCAGGTCCAGCCACTCCTCGGACACCGCGCTCAGCTCCGGCACATGCACGACCAGGTCGTAGTGCAGGCGCAAGCAGCGGCTGCGGCCGATGGACTCGCACACCCGCGCGCAGGCGGCGGGGTCACCGGCGACGATGCAGTCGGTGTCGGTGTGAATGACCGAGACGTAGGCGCGGGGCTCGTCCGCGACGAGGGCCTGCACGTCGGCCAGCGGCGCCAGCACGGTCCAGGTCTCCCACGACTCGGTGCCCCACGCATCTCGCAGCACGTCCATGCGTCCGCCGATGCGCTCGGTGAACAGCCCGCCGGCGTTCGCCTCCCGGATCATGGCGTCGGGGTCGGACCACACGCCCGAGGTGAAGAGGCTGTTGCTCTCCCCGGAGCTGTATCCGATGACGGCCTGGGGCGTGAGCCCGAGGATCTGGCGCGACAGACGATCGTGCAGGCCGCATAGGGCCGAGCTGCTCCACAGCCGCTGAAGCTCGGGCGCGTGCTCGGCGCCCCAAGGGGCGTCGAACGCTGCTTGCAGCTCCGGGTGCTCGTCCAGGACGGAGGTGAGCTCGGGGAACGCGCCGAGCAGCCCCCTGCCCTGCCCGGCATAGGCCGCGCCAGCTCCGGCAAACACGAACGCTGTCTCGCCGTGCACCGGAGCGAGGCGCACGTGCACGCCTGGACCGGCGGGGACTCCGCGCTCGATGACGTCGATGGCACGCTGGCGCCGGGTGGCCAGCTGCTCGGGCGTGGCCGCGAGCAGCACGGCGCGGGCGGGGCCTTGACCCCCGGCGGCGCCGTCGCGGAGCGCGGAGAGCAGGGCCTGCGGAGTGTCAGCGGCGAAGAGGATGAGCGCGGGGCCCTGGACGTGCGGGGTGGCACGCTGGATGCGCACGGTGGTGGCGCGCAGGGCGATGTCCACGGACTGGTCGGGGGCCAAGCGCCGCCCATCAGGGTCCACGCCCTGCTGCACGGCGAGCACGGCGGCCACGAGATCCCGCAGCTCTCCCGCTGCCCAGCTGCGACCCAGGCGGTCATCGAGGTGCAGCGGCTGGCCCTGCTCGGTCGTCTCGATCCAGGCGAGCACGACGTCCCCGTCACGCTCGGCGTCGTCGGCGCGCTTGAGCGTCAACGCGACCGCCGCGTCACCCGGCTCGCTGCTCGCGCCTTCGGCGGCGGCGAGGGCCTCGCGGTGGACGTCGTTGCAGCTCAGGTCCACGGCGCACACCAGCGCAGCGTCGAGCTCGCCGGTGGCCAACGCGCGCATCGCCAGCGACAGCGCGCAGCTGCCCGAGCCCTCCCCTTGGGACACCGTGACGCCGGGGCCGCCAAGGTCGAGGGCGGAGCTGATCCGGTTCGTGGGGATGTTCGGCATGCGCCCCACCACGCCGGCGCTGCTCAGCTTCGGCACGAGGGAGTCTCGGGTCTCGGCGAGCCAGTCGGCTTGCTCGTCTGGGCTCTGCCCCGTGGCGCGGATCTGCTCGGGGAGTCGCCAGCGGGCGCCGTAGCGGGCGACCTCGACGTCGGGCTCCATCCCGAGGAAGACGCCGCTGGTGTCTCGGGGCAGCGTGAGCCCCGAGGTGGCCTCGCGGGCGGCGGCGAGCACCGTCAGCTGCTGGGCGAGCGAGTCGGCGAGGTCTTTGGGCGGGAACCGCAGCCCCACCAGATCGAGGGCGACCGACTCGGTGCGGGCCTCGCCTTCGACGAGGAGCGAGCCGCCGGAGACGATGATGTCAGCAAGCTCGCCGGCGCTGCTCGCGCTCCCGACGATGGCGCCGGCGCCCACCACTGCAAAGCGGACGTGGGCGGGAGGCCCTGCAGAGAGCGTGGGCTCCGGCGCGAGGTCTAGGGGCCCCTGCACCAGCAGGTGCGCGTTGTTGCCGCCGAAGCCGAACGCCGAGACGCCCGCGAGCTTGCGGCCCTCCCAGGGCTCGGGCGCCTGCAAGAGCCGGAACGGCGAGCCTGCCAAGGCAGGGTTCTGCGCATCGACGGCCACGTTGGGCGGCCGGACGCCGTGCCGCATCGCCTCGAGCACCTTGATGAGCCCCGCGACGCCCGCGGCGGTGATGAGGTGGCCGAGGTTGGACTTGAGCGAGCCCAGCGGCAGATCGGTGCGGCCAGCGAACAGCTCCGCACCGCTGGCGATCTCGGTCGCGTCGCCCACCGTGGTCCCGGTGGCGTGGCACTCGAGCAGCGAGACGTCGTCGGTGGAGACGCCGGCCATGGCATACGCCGCCCGCATCGCGCGCACCTGCCCCTCGGCGGCGGGCGCGAGGAAGCCGCGACCCTTGCCGTCGTTGGACAAGCCGACGCCGCGGATGACCCCGTGGATGGTGTCGCCGTCGCGCTGGGCATCGGCGAGGCGCTTGAGCACCACGAAGCCGGCTCCCTCCGCGGGCACGAGCCCGTCGGCCTGGGCGTGGAACGGGCGGCTCTGGCCCGACTTGCTCATGGCTTCGAGCGCGCAGAAGCCAACGTGGATGAACAGATCGTCGGCGCCGCTGACGGCTCCAGCGAGGGCGACGTCCGCGCGGCCGTCGTGCAGCTGGTCGCAGGCGAGCTTGATGGCGTAGAGCGAGCTGGCGCAGGCGGTATCCAGGCAGAAGACGTGGGGGCCCAGGCCCAGGGCGTCAGCCAGCAGCTCCGCCGTGCCGCCGCTCATGAAGCGGTTGCGGGGGTCGGGGCGCTGGGCGGCGCCGGTCCAGACCGACTCGGCGTAGCGGGTCAGCGACGCCGACGGGTATCCGAGGTTGCCGAACACCGCGGACACGCGGGGGCGATCGATGGCTCCGGTGCGCACGTCGCCGGCGTCGGCCAGGGCCTTGCGGGCGGTGTGCAGCACGTGAAGGGCGAGCGAGTCGAGGCCAGCGAGCTCGTCTTCGTGCACGCCGAAGCCTCGCGGGTCCCACAGCTCCTCGAAGCCCGTGACGTAGCCGCCCTGATCCGACCAGGAGCGGTCGGTGGAGGCGGCGCCCGGCGCGCAGAGCAGGTCCGCGGAGCTACCTCGCCAGCGGCCCTCGGGCACGGACGACAGCAGGCTGCGCCCTGCGAGCACGGCGTCCCAGAGCGCCTCGGGGCTGTGGGCGCCGGGGAGCACGCAGGCGCGGCCGACGACCGCGATGGGCGCAAAGGTGGGCTCGGTCATGGGGTCGTTCTCAGGCGCGGGGGCGGGGTGCGGGGGCGGCGGGCCGCAGGACAAGCTCCACGCCGCGCAGCTCCGCGAAGAGCCGACCCGAGCCGTCGAGCAGGGCGACGTCGGCGGAGCCTCGCTGAGTCCCGTTGGCAGCGCAACGGGCGACGCAGGTCACGGGACCGTCGGGAAGCGAGCCATGCAGGCGCAGCTCCTTGACCCCCATGGGGAGCGCCGCGCCTTGGAGTTGCTGCCGAGCCCAGAGCAGGACGAGCTGCAGTCCTCCATCGAGCGCGGCGACATCGGTCTGCCAGTCCTGCCAGGTCCAACCGGCCTCTCGGACGCCAGCGAGGGTGCCCGAGATCCCGTCGGGCCCGACCCCATCGAGGCCGCGGATGACCTGAAAGGCGTCGCTGTGGAAGAGCACGTCGCCGTAGATGGCGGCGCCGCCCCAGTCGTCCAGGGTGGGCGGCGAGGTGGTCTGGCTCGCGGGCGACGCTTCATCGCGCGGCGTCATCGATGCCTGGGCCCGGTACATGAGCGCGCCGGCGGGGTCGCGCAGCTCCACGGCGAGCTGGGCGCCGTGGCCATTGCTGACCTGATGACACGACAGCGCGAAGCGCGCGGCGGTGGTCTCGAAGTCGGGCAGCTTGATGCCGCGCACGACGGAGATGTCCTTGAGCGACTGCAGCGCGAGGTCGGGGCGGAAGGCCTGGGCGACGCGCACGAACCACTCGGTCACGAGCACCACGGGGACGACGACGGTGCCGCCGATGCGGTGGCCCGAGAGCCAGGGGTGGCTGGCTGCGCTGACGGCGACCTCGAGATCGAGGCGGCGCTGCTCGTTGCCGGCGACCAGCAGGGCTTCGGGCCGGGGCTCGCCGCCGAGCACGAGCTCGACGTCGGTGGAGGTGGCGCTCATCTCATCGACAAACATCTGCGCGCCGACTGCCAGCGGGATCATCGGCACGCCGAGCGACGCGAAGTGGGCTTCGAGCTGGGCGTTCACCATGCCTCCCCGCCACGGTCCCCACCCCAGCGACTTCACCAGCAGACTGGGGCGGCGGCGCTTCTCGGCCTGGGCGGCCTTGTTGAGCGCCTCGTTGGCCATCGCGTAGGCGGCCTGGCCGTTGTTGCCGCAGCGCGCCGAGACCGACGAGAACGTGCAGAGCAGGGCGAGCGGGTCACTGGCGGTGGCGGTCAGCAGCGCGCGCAGGCCCTCCACCTTGGTGTCCCACACCCGGTTGAACTGCTCGTCGGTCTGCTCGGCGATGACGCGGTCCGCGAGCACGCCGGCGCCGTGCACGAGCCCCTTGATGGGGCCCCACTCGGCGCGGACGGTGGCGAATGCTGCGCTCAGCGCCGCGGGGTCGGTGACGCTGGCGGGCACGTAGCGCGCTTGGGCGCCGGCTGCCTCGATGGCAGAGAGGGTGGCGCGAATCTCGCGGGACGAGAGCACGGCGCGTACGCGACCGGACAGGTCACGAGGCGAGAGGGCCTCGCCGGACTGGCGGGCGGCGCCGAGCAGCGCGCGCTTGAGGCCGGCGTCGTCGGTGATGCCCTGGCAGACGGCGGGCTCGTCGGCGAGCACGGAGCGGCCGAGCAGCACGAAGCGGGCGGGGACGGCGTGGGCCCAGGCGATGACGCAGGACGCGGTGACGCCCCGGGCGCCGCCGGAGACGACGACCACATCAGACGGCGCGATGACGGGCGCGCCCGGGGGCACGGTCTGGGCGACGGACTGCACGGCGCGGCGGACTCCCTGAGCGTCGAGGCCGACCTCGAGGGCGCCGCCGCCGAGGAGCAGCTCGTCAGCGAGGGCGCATGCGAGAGCACGGTCGTCGCGGTCTCCGCGCTCGAGATCGATGGCCTTGAGCGAGGCCGCGGGCCACTCCTGGGCGGCGGTCTTGACGAGGGCGGCGAGGCTGCCGAGGTAGGCGCGCGCGGGGTCGAACGAGGTAGTGCCGAAGGCGCCGCCGGTGTCCTGCACGGTGACAAAGATGCCGCCGTGGGTGGTCAGCGTCGCGGCGACGGCCCGGGCGGCGTGGAAGCCCTCGCGAGCAATCGCGATGGCGGCGGCGTCGGTGGGCGCGGGGCGAAGACCGCCGAGGAACACAACGGCGCGGGCGTCCGCGGGGGGCAGGGACTCGATGGCCCGGGCGGGCACCCCGCGGGAGACGAGTTCGGCGGCGAGGGCCGGAGCGAGGGAGCCACCGTCGGATGTGATGAGCACCTCGGTGGCGCCGAGGAGGCCCGGCTGGGCGAGGCCAGCGGCCGGCGAGGGAGTGAGCGAGAGCGCGTAGCGCGCGAGCTCGGGGTGGTCGCGCAGGGTCGCCGGGGCGGCCGCGACCGGAGCGGCCACAGGGGCAGCCGCGATCGGCGCGGCGCCAGACGCGGCGGGCATCAGGCTCTGCATGTAGGTCACGATCTCGCCCAACGTCTGCAGCGTGCCCATGTGCCCGGGGTCCACGTCGGGCATGCCAGGGGCTCGGTCTTGCACCGCGGCCAGGATCTCGACCCGCTTGATGGAGTCGATGCCGAGGTCCCCTTCCAGGTCCATCGACACGTCGAGCATGTCCGCGGGGTAGCCGGTCTTGTCCGACACCACCGACAGCATCAGCCCGTGCAGATCGACGCCGGGAGCCGCGGCGACCGGGGCAGCGGGAGAGGCAGCGGCAGCGGCGGGAGCGGCGACCGACGCAGCAGGCATCAGGCTCTGCATGTACTGCACGATCTCGCCCAGCGTCTGCAGCGTGCCCATGTGCCCGGGGTCCACGTCAGGCATGCCTGGCGCTCGGTCTTGCACCGCCGCCAGGATCTCGACCCGCTTGATCGAGTCGATGCCGAGGTCCCCTTCCAGGTCCATCGACACGTCGAGCATGTCCGCGGGGTAGCCGGTCTTGTCCGACACCACCGACAGCATCAGAGCGTGCAGATCGACGCCGGGAGCGGCGGCGACCGGGGCAGCGGGAGAGGCAGCGGCAGCGGCGGGAGCGGCGACCGACGCAGCAGGCATCAGGCTCTGCATGTACTGCACGATCTCGCCCAGCGTCTGCAGCGTGCCCATGTGACCGGGGTCCACGTCAGGCATGCCCGGCGCGCGGTCTTGCACCGCAGCCAGGATCTCGACCCGCTTGATGGAGTCGATGCCGAGATCGCCTTCCAGATCCATCGACACGTCGAGCATGTCCGCGGGGTAGCCGGTCTTGTCCGACACCACCGACAGCATCAGCGCGCGCAGATCGACGGCGGGAGCGGCGGCGACCGGGGCAGCGGGAGCGGCAGCGGCGGGAGCGGCGACAGCGACCGGAGCGGCGACAGACGCAGCAGGCATCAGGCTCTGCATGTACTGCACGATCTCGCCCAGCGTCTGCAGCGTGCCCATGTGACCGGGGTCCACGTCAGGCATGCCCGGCGCTCGGTCTTGCACCGCCGCCAGGATCTCGACCCGCTTGATCGAGTCGATGCCGAGATCGCCTTCCAGATCCATCGACACGTCGAGCATGTCCGCGGGGTAGCCCGTCTTGTCCGACACCACCGACAGCATCAGCGCGTGCAGATCGACGGCGGCAGCCGCAGCGATTGGGGCAGCGACAGGCAGCGGAGCGGCGACAGGCACCGGAGCAACGACCGGAGCCGCGACAGGCACCGGAGCAGCAGCGACGACCGGAGCCGCAACAGGCAGCGGAGCCGCGACAGGCAACGGAGCAGCGACCGCCTGGGGCGCCCCTCCGCTCATCCCGGCCAGCGTCCCGAGGCTCGCCTCCACGGTGCGCATGAACGCGGTGTGGGAGTTGGCCATCGCTTGCTGGAATGCAGTGTGCGCCTGCGCGTTCTGGCGCTGGGCCTCTTCCCACGCTGCGATCCACTGGGGACCTGCGGGCGCAGAGGTCGCCACCATCATCGGCGCCGCCACCGGAGCAACCGGCGCCGCCACAGGAGCAACCGCCGCCACAGGAGCAGCCGCCGCCACCGGAGCAGCCGCCGCCACCACCCGCTCGGGGTTTGGCGCAGGCAGGTCCTTCGCGCCACCGGCCGGCGGGTAGGCCTTGCCGTAGTTCGCGCCGTTGATCGGCACCGCCAGCTTCGGCTTCTTCGCAGTCGCGGCGTCCACCGGCTCGCCGTAGCCCGCCCACAGCGCCGCCGGATTCAGCGCCACGCCCGCCGCCGCGAGCTGCGCGATGCCCCGCAGGAACGCGGTCACGCCGCCCTTGCCTTTGCGGTCCAATGTCACCGCGCGGTGCCCGCGCTCCGCCAGCCTGCGCCCCACAAGCCCGGACAACACCGAGCCCGGGCCGACCTCGACGAACGTGGTCACGCCGTCATCCGCCAGCCCTTGCACCACCTGCGTCCAGCGCACCGGCCGCGCGATCTGCCGCGCGAGCACGTCGCGCTTCTCCGCCGCGTTCGCGCTGTACTCCGCCGCGAGCTCACCCGACCACACCGGCAAGCTCGCCGCGCCGAACTCCACCCCCGCCAGGAACTCCGCGAACGGCGGCACCGCGCCGGCCACCACCTCGCTGTGAAACGCCGTCGCCACCGGCAGCCGCGTGCAGCGCAGCCCCGCCGCCCCAAACGCCGCCTGCGCCCGCTCGATCGCTCCCAGCGGCCCGCTCACCACCACCTGCTTCGGGTGGTTGTGGTTGGCCACCACCACGCCGTCCACCAGCGACGCCTGCACCGCGTCCAGCTCCGCCGACACCGCGAGCATCGCGCCAGGAACGTCCGCCGCCGCCGCCATCACCTCACCGCGCCGCCGCGCCGCCGCGAGGAACTCGCGCTCGGTCAGCACGCCCGCCGCGTGCAGCGCCGTCAGCTCGCCAAAGCTGTGCCCCGCCACCGCGTCCGCGCTCACGCCCAGCTCGCGCAGCATCGCCAACACCGCCAGCGACGTGCAGCCAATGCCGGGCTGGGCCCACTCGGTGCGCGTCAGCCGCTCCGCGTCCGCGGTCCGATCCGAGTCCGTGAACCGAGGGATCGGGTGCACCACCTCGTGCAGACCCGTGTCATCCCAGCGCACGTCCGCTGCCCGGTCCCAGGGACCGCGGGCCGCATCGAAGCTCATCGCCAGCGCCGCGCCCATGCCCACGTACTGACTCCCCTGCCCCGGGAACACAAACGCCACCTTGCCGTCCTGGCCACCCACGCCACAGGACGAGCCCGTCGGGAGGGAGAACGTGCCGTCGATCCCAGCGTCCATCGCCGCCGCCAGCGTCTCCAGCTGACCCGCGAGGTCCGCCGCGTCCTTGCAGACCACCGCCATGCGCGCCGGCGCCGTCGAGTCCCAGCCCTGGGCCGACTCCCACGCCAACCGCGTCAAGCTGCTCGCGCCACACCGCCCCGCAAGCTGCCGGGCTGCGCTCGCCACGTCGCCTGCGCTCGCCCCGCTCAGCAAGACCAGCTCGGCATCCATCGCTCGGGTCCGCGGCGGCCGCGACGCGCCCGTGTACTCCTCGAGCGCCACGTGGAAGTTGCTCCCGCCAAACCCGAAGGCCGACACGCCCGCCCGCCGGGGATGCCCCGAGCCCCGAATCCACGGCCGCGCCTCGGTGTTCACGTAGAACGGCGACTGCTCGATCTCCAGCGCCGGGTTGGGCTTGTCCACCTTGATCGTGGGCGGCAGCACCTTGTGGTGCAGCGCCATCACGGCCTTGAACAACCCCGCCGCCCCCGCCGCCGCCTTGGTGTGGCCGATCTGCGACTTCACGGTGCCGAGCGCGCAGAACTGGTTGCGCTCCGCGCCGTCAAACGCGAGCTGCAGCCCACCAAACTCCGCCTTGTCGCCGGCTTTTGTGCCCGTGCCGTGAGCCTCGATGAGCTCGATCGTGTCACGCCCGAACCCCGCGACCTCGTACGCCCGGTTCAGCGCGCTCGCCTGCCCCGCCGACACCGGCGCGTACACGCTCTTGCTGCGTCCGTCGCTGCTCGCCCCGACCCCGCGGATCACCGCGTACACCCGGTCGCCGTCGCGCTCGGCGTCGTCGAGGCGCTTGAGCGCCACCATGCCCAGGCCCTCGCCCAGCATCGTGCCGTCGGCGGAGTCGCTGAACGGCCGCACGTCGCCGCTCAGGCTCAGCGCCGGCGTCTTGGAGAAGCACATGAACATGAAGATGTCGTTGAGCGTGTCCACGCCGCCAGTGATGACCATGTCGCTGTCGCCCAGGTACAGCTCGTTCACCGCCATGCTCAGGGCCGAGAACGTCGACGCGCAGGCCGCATCCGTCACGCAGTTGGTGCCGCCGAGATCGAGCCGGTTCGCGATGCGCCCCGCCACCACGTTGCCGAGCAAGCCGGGAAAGCTGCTCTCCTGCCACGGCTCGTAGTGGTCGGCGATGCGCTTGCTGACCGCCTGGACCTCGGACTCGGGCAGGCCGTGCTCCCGCAGCGACTTCACCCAGATGGGCTTCTGCAGCCGCGACACCATGGTCGCCAGCAGCTCCTGGGCCGAGGTCACCCCCAGGATCACCGACGTGCGCGAGCGGTCCGCGGTCTCAAACTTGCTGCCCGTCGCGTCGCGAAGCACCTGCTCGGCCACGATGAGCGCCAGCAGCTGAGACGTATCGGTCGCCGGGATGATGCTGGGCGGCACGCCCCAGCCGAGGGCGTCAAAGTCCACCTTGCCCAGGAAGCCACCGCGGTTCGCGTAGGTCTTGTCCTCGGCCTTCGGATCGGCGTCGTAGTAGTCCTCGGGCAGCCAGTGCGTGGGCGGCACGTCGCTGATGAGGTCGGTGCCCGCGAGGATGTCGTTCCAGAATCCGCCGGCGTCCGTGGAGCCGGGGAAGAGGGCCGAGACCCCCACAACTGCGATGGGCGGGCGGGAAGAAGAGTCAGACATCGGAACCTCGCGAGGAGCGCCGAGTGGGCGCGGAAGCAATCAAGAGCTGCAAGTAGAGGAGGAAGGGGGTCGCGCCCTCAGGCCAGGGGCCGGGGGCGGAAGTCGAACGCCGAGGGGGGCACAGCCGCCCCGCAGCAGCGCAGTTGTTGGGCGCGCGTCACGACGGCCGCGCCCTCCATGAGGTTGCGGGCCACCTGCACGACCGAGCGGCGCGTGGGGTCCGCCAGGAACGTGCCCTGGGCCCAGCGGTTGAACGCGCCCATCGCCGGACCACACCAGATCTGATAGTCGGCGCGGCGCTCGGGCAGCCCCGCGATCGCCCACCGGCTGCTCTGGCCGAGGTAGCTGCGGAACACGAGCGCCATCAGGTGCTTGCTGTCCCGCTCGGCCTTGGCGACCTCCCGGGGGTCACGCTCGGCCCAGAACGCCCGGGTGCTCTGCCAGGCATCCGCGAACGACATCCGCAGCATGGTCTTCTCGACCTTGGCCTGCTCCGCGGGGGCGATGGCGTCCCACGATGCGTGCCCGCGATACAGCTCGTAGAGCTTCTTGGCACGTACACCGAACATCGTGCCGCGCCGCAGCACCTGCACCTCCACGCCCATCTCGAACATGTCCGCTGCGGGCGCCATGATCACATCGGCGATGCCGGCGTCGGCGAGCATCGCCCGGCCCGAAGCGTCCAGCCCCGACTCCACGCATCCCTGGTTCACCGAGCCGGTCACTACAAACGCCGCGCCCAGCGCAAACGCCGCCGCCACCGCCGAGGGGGTGCCGAGCCCGCCCGCGGCGCCCAGCCGAATCGGCCGGGAGTACGACCGCGCCTGGGTGATCTCGTCGCGCAGCGCCATGAGCGTAGGCAGCAGCGCCGCCAGCGGCCGGTTGTCGGTGTGACCGCCGGAGTCCGACTCGACGATGAAGTCCTCAGCCACCGGCAGCCTGGCCGCCAGCCGCGCCTCGTCCGCGGTGAGCAGCCCCTTGTCCACGAGCCCTTGCACCATTGCTGCCGGGGCCGGCTCCATGAACGCGCGGGCCGTCTCGGGGCGGGAAATCTTGGCGAACACGTGGCGCTCGCGGTGGATCTGGCCATCGGGCGACTGGCGCAGTCCCGTCAGCGCAAAGCGCACGACCGCCGGGGTCAGCGCCATGTACGCCGCCGCCGAGACCCGGGACACGCCGTGGCTGATGTACAGGTCCGCGGTCGCCTCTTCGATGGCGGGCTCGTGGGGGTTGTGGATGAGGTTGCAGCCCCAGCCGGGGGCGTCGCCGAGGCTGGCGCGCAGCTGCTGCACCGCCTGCGCGATGCGCGGAACGCTCAACCCGGCGGCTCCGAAGAAGCCGAGGAACCCCGCGCGGGCCATGGCCGTGACCATCTCGACCGTGGCGATCCCATTGGCCATCGCGCCGCTGACGTAGGGGAAGCGCACGCCGTGCACCTGCCCGAAGCTCCGGTCGCCGAGCCACTCGGGATACATCGGCGGGAGCGAGGCGATGAGCGCGTAGTGCGGCACCCCGTTCGTGGAGCCGCTCGGCACGATCTCGCCGCCGATGGCGACTCCGACTCCACCGCGGTCGTCCGCGATGAGGTGGGCCGAGTCGCGCACCTGATGCACGGCGCGCAGCACGTCCGCGGGCGCGAAGGCGGGGGTCACGGTGGCGCTCTGCCAGGCGTTGGGGGAGGAAGAGGGCATCGTTCGGTCCCATCCACTCGGTGTGTCAAAGCACCCAGGAGGCAAACGCCACTGAGTGGCACTTGCATATCGGTGGCGAGATATACTCGATCGGAGTGGAAACGCAAACGACATTGAGGGAACGAAAGAAGGCCGAAACGCGAGCGACCGTGCTCCGCGTCGCGCACTCGTTCTTCGAGGAGAACGGCTACAGCGCGACGACCGTCGAGGAGATCTGCGCCGAGGCGGTGATCTCCAAGCGCACCTTCTTCCGGTACTTCCCGGACAAGGAGTCCCTCGTCTTCCCCAATCGCGAGGAGCGTCTGGCGAACTTCGTGAGCTTTCTCGAGGCGGGGGCGTCCAGCGAGGAGCCGTTTACGACGCTGCGGCGAGCGACCCGGCTGTTTGGGCTCGAGCACGGCGAGCACCGCGCGCCGCTGTTGGCGCGTCAGCGCCTGGTGATGTCGTCCCCGAACTTGCTGGCCCGGGAGGCGGAGATCGACCGGGACTGGGAGCGCGCCATCGCGCGCATCTTCGCAGTGCGGCTCGCGTCGGTCGACGACAGCGAGCTGTGGTCGCGGGTGCTCGCAGGCGCGATCATCGGGGTGGTGCGCGCGACGATGACCTTTTGGT
>Ga0222662_1001259_pt1 | contig 13071 bp, 8 predicted proteins | sample AntAcemetagen600_FD_179821 | JGI IMG/M metagenome (GOLD analysis project Ga0222662, IMG submission 179821) | Saline water microbial communities from Ace Lake, Antarctica - #600 | ecosystem: Environmental > Aquatic > Non-marine Saline and Alkaline > Saline | place: Antarctica: Ace Lake | collected...
GTGCCGGCGGAGTCCGACAGGGCGCACACCTCGGGTCCGCTCGACTTCACGCAGACGTAGGCGGAGGAGAGCCCCTGCCCCGCGACGTCGCTGACCTTGCCCTGGTAGCCCTCGCTGGGAGCGGCGATGGCGGTGGCCGAGGTCAGGGTGAAGAGGATGGCGGCGACGACGGTGGCGATGCGGTTCATGGTGACTCCCAGGTTGGTTGTCATGAGGTAAAGCACAGGCCGTGCCAAGATTGGGTTGCGCGGCCCAGATCCCCCTCTCCGTTGGCTTCTCGCCATTCTCGCGCCCCGTCACCCAGCGTGTCCGGTCCAGTCCGCCCCGGTGTCCGGAGGTCCGGACTGTCCGCGGACACCGTGCAAGACCAACTCCTCAGGGCCTGAACTCGAGCAGCAGCTCGCCGAGTCTGCGAAACAGCGGCGCGCGAGGAGAGCTTGGCCGCCACCACAGACCAATTCCCCGGCTCGGCACCGGCGCCGCGATGGGATGGACCTGCAGACCCGTACGATCCTCAGGCAACGCCATGGTCGGCACCAGGGTCACCCCGAAGCCCTGGCGCACCATCAGCAGGAGCGTGGCGAGACTGCTCGCCTCCATCGGCGACGAGCGGCCCTCATCCATCGAACAGGCGGCGAGCACGTGCCCGCGCAGGCAGTGGCCCTGACGCAAGAGCAGCGGGCGGGCCGCCGCGATCTGACTGGCGAGCACCGGGGGACCCTGGGCCAGGGGATGTCCCTCGGGGGTGACGAGGAAGAACGGCTCCTCGTAGAGCCCGTGCACCCGCACATGGGCTTGTGGGTACGGCAGAGCGACAACGGCGAGGTCGATCTCGCCCCGGACGAGCCGCTCCCCGAGCACGTCCGTCTGCTCTTCGAGCAACGCGAGCTCGAGGGCTGGCAGCTCTCGGCGCACCGCGCTGATGAGCCCGGGCAGAACGTAGGGCGCGAGGGTGGGGATCGCTCCGATGCGCACGGTGCCGGCGAAGGGATCGCGCAGCGCCACCGCTGCGTCCGCCAGCTCGCGAACCTCGGCGAGGACCCGCCGAGCACGGCCGATCAAGAGGAGACCGTCGGGCGTGGGGGTCGCACCCCGAGACGTGCGCTCGAAGAGCACGACGCCCAACCCCTCCTCGACCTCCTTGATCTGCTTGCTCAGCGCGGGCTGACTGACCGAAGTGGCCTGAGCGGCGCGGCCGAATCCGTGGGTGTCGGCGACCGCCACCACGTACTCGAGCTGCCGCACCGTGGGAAGCCATGTCATAACCACAGACTATCGAAGCAATGCGGAGTATGTATTGGATGGAATACCAAACCCGGGCGATTGTCTCCCGGCGCCAACACGGCGCACTCGACTCAACCACTGGAGCCTCCATGAGCATTCCGACCGCCGAGACCCTACAGGGGACCGCCCTGCCCGCCCTGACCTTCCGCTTCCGCGAAGGAGCGCAGTGGGTAGACCGCACCACCGCCGATCTCTTCGGCGGCAAGCGAGTCGTCGCGTTTGCGCTGCCCGGCGCGTTCACGCCCACCTGCAGCAGCAGCCACGTGCCCCGGTACGACGAGCTCGCGGACGACTTCGCGGCCGCCGGCATCGACGACCTCATCGTCATCTCGGTCAACGACCCGTTCGTGATGTCCGCGTGGGAGCACGACCAAGGCACCACCCGGGTGCGCTACCTCGGTGACGGCAACGGAGAGCTGACCGAGGCGCTCGGCATGCTCGTCAGCAAGAGAGACCTGGCGTTCGGCGACCGCTCGTGGCGCTACGCAATGGTCGTCAACGACGGCGTGGTCGAGAAGAGCTTCATCGAGCCGGACGTCCCCGGAGACCCCTATGGCGTGAGCGACGCCGACACGGTCTTGGGCTGGCTCAACGCGGACGCCCATCCGGTGGACGTGGTGCTGGTCGGCCGGCCCGGCTGCGCGCACTGCGTGCGGGCCAAAGCGATGCTCAGCGACGCGGGCATCCCGTTCGAGGAGGTCAGCGCGTCGCCGCGGCGCCTGCGTGCGCTCAGCGGTCGGACGAGCACCCCGCAGCTGTTCATCGACGGCAAGCACATCGGCGGGGCTGACGACCTGGGGGAGTGGCTCGCCGCCCGCGGATAGAGAAATCGGGTCGCGTGGACCCTGGGGGCAGATGGTTCTTGCGGGTTGACCGCAGATCCGGCAAAAGGGAGTCGGGCCAGTCCGTGCCCTCGGAACAGCCCGCACCCCGGAGTCCACATGTCCCTCCGCCCCCTGTGCCTGTCTCTCGTGCTCCTCGCCGGCTGCGTGCCGCCCGCAGGCGACGGGTCCTCCCCCTTCGCGCAAGCGCCCTCGGGCTCGAATCCCGAGGTGGGGTTGGCGCAGGAGGATGACGTGCCGAGTGGCGTGGGCGGCGATCCCGATGGCCCGGAGACCCCGGCGGGCGACGACGACGACGACGATGATCCCGGCGACGGCCCGGAGGCCTGGGACTACTCCACTCCCGACGTACCGAACGGGACGGTGGCGATCTTCGACATGGAGTGCGGACTGCTCACCGGGAAGACAGTGAGGACGTACGTCAAGATGGGCGCGCAGTGGGAAGAGGCCCGCGTGGAGGGCCAGGAGGCCACGCCCTGGCCAGCCCTGATGCCCTGCTTCGGCGAGGGCGGCAAGACGCTGGACCGGGGCACCGACGGGACCCTGTGGCTTGAGGCTGGTGCCCTGGGCCACCTCGCCGAGCCAACGACGACGCCGGACTCCTGGCTGGGTGAGGTCGCCCCTCTCGAGCGAAGCTCCGAGGCATGCGACAGCGCGCTGGCGTCCATGGGGATGAGTTGGCCGGTGCGCTTCGGGTTGGACCTGCAAGCCGTGGTGCTGCCCGAGGAGTAGCTGCTTCCCGTCCGGGAATGCCCGATCCACCCGATCTCCTCGTCGAACTTCGGTCCCTGCTTGTGCGGCGCACCGGAGTGCGCCTCCGTGCGGTCCCTCGTTCTCCTTGACCTCGGGCGCCTCGGACATCCCCGAACTGGGAAGGACCGCCCGTCCACTTCCGGCGTTGCCGGATGAGGAATAGCTAGACTTCGACGCGATGGTCGATCCCGTCCCCCTGCGCGACTTTGATCTGCTGCGGCCCATCGGCGACGGCGCGACCGGCCGTGTCTGGTACGGCGTGCACCGCACGACTGGCACCCCCGTGGCGGTCAAGACGCTGCACCGGTTCCTCCAGGACCCCGAGATCGTCGCGCTGTTCGAGCGCGAGGCCCGCGCCATCGCGGCTCTGGACCATCCCCACGTCGTCGCGCTGCTCGACTTTGGCACCGTGGACGGAGACTCCGCGAGTCGGGGCGGCGACCGGCTGGTCGAGGGAGCGCCGTTCCTGGTGATGGAGCACGTCTCCGGCGGCACCCTCGTCGATGCTCCGATCGACAGCGAAACCCAGCTCCAAGAGATCCTGACGGTCTTGTTGGCCGCGCTGGGGCACGCCCACTCCCGCGGGGTGCTGCACCGCGACTTAAAGCTCAGCAACGTGCTCCGCGCGGGCGTTGGAGACCTTCGACCTGGGCTGCGCCTGGCGGACTTCGGCATCGCGTGGTTCGCGCGCGGCGAGGAAGACGACCTCTTCTCGGTGGGCACGCCGGCGTACATGGCGCCCGAGCAGCTCGCGGGCGAGCGCGGGGATCTCGGTCCCTGGACGGATCTGTATGCGCTGGCCTGCCTCGCGTGGCGCCTCGTCTGCGGAGCCCCGCCGGTGCGCAGCGAGAACCGGCTCACGCTGCTGCTGCGCAAGGAGAAGCAACAGTTCGAGCCATGGGCGCCGCGCTTTGCTGTGCCCGCGGGCCTGGAGGACGTGCTGCGCGCGACGCTGGTCCCCGAGGCAGACCGTCGCCCCCGCAGCTCCGCCGTGCTCGCGCGGCAGCTCGATGCGCTCAGCTGGGGCACCCGCTCGGAGCTGGCCCGGGACCGCCGCCCGCCTCAGCTGCTGGGTGCCGGGCTGCCGCTCTTGGCCCTGCGCCCCGCCGAGCCAGTGGGCCGGGAGCGCGCGCTGGCGAAGCTGCACGGGGCGCTGCGCCGCACCACCGACTCCGGCGATCTGGAGGTGGTCACCATCGACTGCGCCGACGGGTTGGACGCCGGGCCTCTGGTGCGGCGCTTCTGTGACACCAGCGAGGAGGAGGGTCCAGCTCTGGCCGTGCGGCTCGACGGCCGGGACCCCGACCTGCCGGCGCGGGTGCTGCGGCGGCTCACCGGGACCGCCGAGCTCACCGGCGAGGCCCTCACGCTGCGCCTGCGGCGCTACCTGGCGTCCCGCGACGAGGAGAGCGAGCTGGCGCTGCAGGTCCTCGACGACGTGCTCACCGGCGGCAGCGACGAGGCAGGCGAGCGACAGCAGGAGCGGGAGCGCCGGGTGATCGTGGCCCGGGTCCTCTCGCTGGAGGCGGCTCGCCAGCCGCTCATCGTGGTGCTCTCAGGGGCGGTGGGCTACGGCCGTGGCATCGCCCGGCAGCTCGTTCGCTTGGCTCGGCTGGAGCCCGTGGCGGCGCTCATCGTGCTCATCGAGCCCAACGACGCCGAGGATCCCCGCTCGCTCGCGCCGCTGCTGTCGCACCCCCGCCGCACCGCGCTGGATCTGCGGCCCTTGTCGCGCTCCCGGATGGCCGAGCTCGCCGATTCCTTGCTGCCGCTCCAGGGCAAGCTGCGCGACCGGCTCATCGACCGCGCCGACGGTCGCCCCAACACCCTGCGCGACGAGCTCATCGCGCTGGCCGAGCATGACGCCTTGCTGAGCGTGCGAGGGCGGTTCCGGCTCCGCGCAGGTGTGGATCTCCCTCCCCACGAAGACGGCCAGGCCCGCGCCATCAGCCGACTCGACGCCATCGGAGGCGACGCCGGGCGCACGGTGGCGGAGCTGCTCGCCCAGCTCGACGGCCCCTGCCCTGCCCCGCTCATCGTCGCCGCAGCGGCCACGCTCTCGGTGGACGCCCGCCCCGCCCTGCGGCGCATGGCCCGAGCGGGCCTCGCCCGACAGAGCAAAGACCAGTGGAGCCTCTCCTCTCCCGAGCTCGCCGCCGCGCTTCGACTCGCTCCCCGGCAGTCCACCGCGACCCTCGCCGAGGCGTTCCTGTCGGCGCTCAAGACCACCGCGGCGCGCATTCCGGCAGAGTGGCGCGCGGAGCTGCTCGAGCGCGCCGGTCGCCTCGAACTCGCGCTCGCCTTGCACATCCGCATCGTGGAGGCCCGTGAGCGCCGGGTCGATCGTGAGCGCGCGGCCTTGCAGGTCGTCGCCGCGCGCCGACTCGTGGCCCAGTTGCAGCTGGCGCAGTCACACCACGATCACCTCACCCTCGACTTGCTCGATCTGCGGCAGCGCTCCCGGACCCGCGCGCCTGACTTCGTGCAGGAGGGGTCCGCGTTGGCGGACCGGGCCGCGGCGGCCGACCAGCCCGCGATCGCCGGGGAGGCCTATCGGCTCGTCAGCGTGGAGCTTCGCGCGACGGGGCAGCTGGAGCAGGCTCTGGCCGCGGCTCACAGCGCACTGACAGCGCTGCGCCCAGCGGCAGAGCCAGTGACGAGAGCGCGCGCGCTGCACACCCTGGGACTGGCCCAGCGCGAGCTCGGCTTTCACGATCAGGCTCTGAGCGCCTACGCCGAAGCGTTCGAGCTAGCCCGCCCCGCCGATGCGCTGGTCGCGCGCCGGGTGCTCGCAGACCGCGCCGACCTGCTTCAGCTGCTCGGACGCTGGGACGAGTCGAGCCAGGCGATCGACGCGTCCGAGGCCCTGACTGGACGCAACGAGAGCGCGCGGAACCGATCCATCTCGACCATCGAGCGACTCCAACTCGTGCTCGCCCAGGGCCACTACCGCAAGGCCCGCGAGATGGCGCGCAAGCTCGTCGCGGACCTGCGCTACCTCGGCATCGACAGCCGACTCGCCTCGGTGCTGATGCTCGCCGGCGAGGTGGAGCGCTACTCGGGGAACTACCAGAGCGCCGGCGACCACTACCGACAGTCGCTGCTGATGTTCGACGCCCTGGGGAGCCCTCTCGTGAACCTGACTCGGGCCAACCTGGGCATGCTCAACTACGCCACCGGCAACGTCGAGCAAGCGTTCGACGAGCTCTCCACCCTGTTGCAGGACATCCAGATCGGTCAGGTCGCCTGGATGGTGGAGCCGGTGCGGTTGGCGCGGGCCCCCGCCGCCGCGGCCGTGGGCCGCTGGGACCTGGTCGCACCGACGCTCGATTCCCTCGAGGGGGCCGTCAAGGACGGAAAGCGCGTCGATCTCGACAGCTGGTGGGTGTCTCGGGAGCTGCTCAAGCTGGCTCGGGACAGCAGGGATGCAGCGCGCATCGGGCGGCTCGAGCGCCTCATCGACGCCATCCAGGCGACCCTGCCCCCCGGTGAATCCGACCCAATCGACTGAGACGACCAGGGCTCAGGGCAGCAGCGTCTCGTGCACGAACGTGGCCACGGCCTCGGCTTCCTCGATGCTGAGCTCCACCGGGTTCATGAGCCCTTCGCCGTCGAGGATGACGTCGACGATCTCGTCCACTTCGAACCCTGCAGCCTCGGTCGTCAAGGCCGGCCCCCGGTCACTGCCTCGCCCGTCGGCGGAGTGGCACGACGCGCAGGTGTCGAAGTACAGCCGCGCCCCGTCGGGCTCGCCTCCGCTGGCCGGCGCGCAGCCGGCCAGCGAGGCGAGGAGCAGGAGGAGGAACCCGCGCATCTACTCAGCCACGAACGTGCAGCGGGTGACCGGGGCGTAGATGTCCTGCAAGACATACAGGTAGTAGGCGAAGCCCTTGCGCAGCGCCTCGGGAGCCTCCGCCTCGGGGTAAGACTGGCTCACCCCGTCGGGGACGACGCCGTACTGGAGCGGGCTCGCGACCGGCTCGTCCGTGGACGCGACGTCGAGTCGCCACAGGGTGCCCTCGGGCAGGTCCAGGTTAGGCGGCACGCCGGGGTTCTTTGCGTCCGCCTTCATGACGTAGACGTAGCGGGCGGGGCCTCCGGTCCAGGTGACCGTGCCGTCGGCGGCGACGCCCACGTCGCCGGAGCAGCGGCTGGGCTCGTAGGCGAGCTGGTCGGCGAGCGGACCCCCAAACGCGGGGTCGGCGGCGAAGTCAGACTCGTCGAAGCCGCGGCGACTCAGCTCCCCCTCGAGGAAGGCCTTCATGCGCGTCGGGTCGCTGCTCGGCATGCCGGTGATCTCGCGGGCGAAGCCGTTGTTGATCTCGGGCGGGAAGGCGCCGAAGGCGGTGGAGTCAATCCAGCCCGCCATCATCGCCAGGCCGTCGTCGTCCAGGGTGTCGATCCACAGGCCATCGGCCTCGAGGAACCAGCCCGACGCGCCGGCATCCGGGGCGAACTCAGTGGTGTGGCAGCAGACGCAGGCGCTGGCCTCCACCTGGCCGGTCACCCAGTCATTCTCGGTCTGCCAGTCCGCGTCGTCGTACCGCGGGTCGTCGTCCGGCGTGTTGGCCTCGACCACCGCCGCCCAGTAGGGACGCTGTACGTAGACAGGCTCGCACGAGACGTAGTCGGCGAAGTGACGCCCCTCTTCGGTGGACGCCGAGATGGAGTCCCAGGTGCAGACCTGGCCATCGGGGCCATTGCCGGCGGGCTCGCCGGGCAGAGGGTCCACGCAGATCTGCTCGAACGCCTTGAACGGCTCGCGGTCCGAGGGCGCCGGGTTGTCGATGGCGTCGCCACCGCAGACCTCAGAGGGCTGGTACACCCCGCCCGCGAAGTTGCAGCCCATCTGGAGTCCGCCGCAGTCGTCCTCGGTGGTGCCGGGGAAGACGATGTTGGCCGCCTCAACCGTGCCCTCGTCGATGACGCAGACGCCGGCGACCGCGCTGCGATCGCAGCTCGTGTCGTACTCGACGAGCCCGGCATCCGAGCCGGGCACCGGCGAAGCGCAGTTGTCCTCGATGGCCCCGGTCGTCCACTCGCTGCCCAGGTACTCCTTGCACTCGAGTTTCTTGGAGAAGCCGTTGACGTAGACGCAGCGCGCGATGGCGTCCCCGATGTTCGGGTCTACCTCTGGCGGGGCCTTGCAGGCGGTGGCGGCGAAGCCGGTGAAGAGGGCGAGACAGAGAAGCAGTGGGTGTCGCATGTGGGAGTTCTAGCCCGCATGGTCGAATTGGTCAATTTAATCGCCAAGAAATCGACTAATTCGTTCCAGCCGTCAGGAATCGACCGTGCACCACCGCCTCCACGCGGTCGGTCGGCAGGTCGCCGCGGGGCACCATGAGCACGCCTCCAGGCAGGTGATCCCAGCCGACGTAGCGGGCCGAGACCGCCCGCGGGTGCTCGCCCGAGAATGCGGTCGCCTCGACGGGCTGCCCGGACACCGGGTGGTCGCGCACGACCCCGCGCACGTAGCGAGCGCCGCCCTCGTGCACCTCGAACATGTCGTAGGCGAACTCGCCCACCACCTGAGGCGACGCGTTCACGTTGGTGCCCCGGCGGTGCAGCTTGTCCCAGGTGAAGTCAGACACCCACGCGTCGTCGCAGTACCCCATGAAGTCGGTCGCTTCGTCAGGATCGTGCAGCTCGCCGGTGGTGATGTCGTATCCCCACACCCCGATGGTGCCGCCGTCGTGCGGGTAGTCGGGGTCGATGTCTGCGGGGATGTTGCCGGGAGGGCCGCAGGGGCTGTGGGGCCGGCCGTGGGAGTGGCCGATCTCGTGGGCCGCGGTGTCGGGAGCGCCCTCAGCGAAGCCGACGCCCAGAGCGATGCGCAGCGAGACGTTGCCGACGTCCTCGGGCTCGTCGTTGAGCAGCGTCACTCCGAGCAGGCAGCCGCCGAAGCCGCAGTACTCGCCGACCGTCTCCGCGGGGTTGAACATCCCGTAGTAGTAGGCGTCGTCGCTCTCACCGTCCTGGTCGCGGTACTGGAAGAGCTGGAATCCAGGGCCGGTCCAACCGCTGCCGTCTGCGCCCAGCTCGCCGAACCACGGCTCGGGGTCGCGCACTCGGATCTGCACGTCGCTCACGGGATACATGCCCAGGAAGCGGTCGCGAATGCGGGCAATCTGGGTCTCGGACAGGTCCGGCAAGCGGCCCGATCCATCGAACTCGTAGGAGAACGGAGCGATCACGAGGCGCAGCCGGTTCGCGCGCCCCTCGATCTCGGTGGTCACGGTTCCGTCTGCGGGGAAGCGGGCGGACTCGTTGCTCGACGACCCGCCGCTTTGCACGATGTCCACCGACCAGTCCAGCGTGCTGCCGATGAGGTCTCCGTCGATCTCGAAGTTCAGCGTGGTCTCCATTCGGTGGTTCCGGGACGACTCGCTCAGCCGCTCCATCGTGACCTCGAGGGTCTCATCGCCAAGCGTGAGCCTGCCCACCACTTCCTCGTCGTTGTAGTCGCCGTCGGTGCTGACAAAGACTCGGACCAGCGCGTCGCGGCCGGCGATGAGCGGAGACTCGCTGTCCACGGTCTCCCCTTCCAGCACCAGGGTGCGCTTGACCCCCTGGTAGATGGCGATCTCGTTGATGCTGACCCCCGCTGCCGACTCCATGGAGTCCGGGTTGGGGCCCGCACACGCGGCGAGGGCAAGGGGGACGATGAGGGCGAGGGTGCGCTGCATGAAGACTCCGAGAAGGGCGGGAGACTAGCGCCCGAGGGCCCCCGCGACGAGCGGGATCACCGGGGAGACAGCCCCCGCTCGCCATGCACGGCCAGATACTCGCTGCGGGGACCGATGCATCGGCTGGCCGCGGAGCAGTCAGAACAGGCGGCTGCGGCGGTACGCGACGCGGTCTGCACCGCCGGGTAGGCCATCGCGCCGAGGCCCGGCTCCAAACCGACCACATCGTCGATCACACACAGGGGAAACCCGCAGCTGCCCTGAAGCTCGACGGGGAGCCCTGCGGCTCGGAGCACCGCCGCGGCCTCGCGCAGCGGGGCGGCCACCTCGTCCAGCGGCGCGACGTGCTCGCCGTAGGTGCCATCGTCGAAGTAGCGGGACGGATGGGAGTAGGACACCCCCCACAGGGAGCCTTGCGATCCGGGCAGGAAGCGCTGCACCACAAAGCGCGCGTGCTCCGCCAGGCCGCCCACGTTGGCTCGCTCCACCACGCAGTTCAGGCGCACGGCGAGTCCGGCAGACAGCGCGGCGCGCACGCCCGCGACCGTCTGCTGCCAGGTACCCGGCGCTCGGGTCATGGCATCGCTCACCTCCGGGTCGGCGCTGTGAAACGAGACGAAGGCGACCTGCAGCCCCGCATCGAGCAGCCGCGCGAGGAGCCGAGGACGAGAGAGCGCGATGGCGTTGGTCTGGATGGAGACCTGCATCCCCGCAGCACGGGCATGGGCGATGAGCGATGGCAGCGCCTTGTATGCGGTGGGCTCGCCGCCGGTGATGGACAGCGTCGTGACCCCTTGCTCGGCCAGCGCATCGATGCGCGCCCGCGGGTCGCCGGGCGCGTCGGGCCAGTCACGACCCTGCCAGCAGAACCAACAGTCCTGGTTGCAGCGGAACCCGAGGCGCAGCGTGCCGCCCCGGCGCTCGGCGGCGCCGTCCGCGTGATGCCAGATGTCGTAGCCCTCGCGCGCGTGATGCTTCGCCAGGGAGGCGAAGGTCCGCACCGCAGCAACGCCCAGGGCCGCGCGCAGCCCGGGCGCAGACGCCTCGGCGCGGCGGGTAAACGCGGCCCCCATTCGCTTGGCGAGCACGCCTTGCTCGGGGCTGGGGCGAGGCGGCGGGGCGATCCGCAGCTCCAGTTCTCCCTGCTGGATCCACGGGGGGTGCCCCGACTCGGCACCGTCGAGGATCTCGAGCGAGAGATCCGCCGCGGGCACGTCCACGGCGAGCCTCCCCAGACGCCCTGGATTCGCGCCCGGCTCCCACTGCACCGAGAGCTCGGTCTGGGGAGGAAGCCCCAGGAGGGTTCGAATCAGCGGTTCGGCGGGGCTCGGCACGACCAGACGGTACATTGCGGAGCCGGCGGAGTTCCCACTGGAGCCAGGCAGGAGAAGGAGAGCGAATGCGCGTCACCCTCATCACCGTCGCGGCGGCTGGTCTGCTGCTCGGATGCCCCACGGACGGCCCGCCGCCCTCGCCCACTCCGCCACCGGCCTTCGACCCGTCCGCCCCCGCCGCCCCAGGGACGGCGCGAGCCGGGGTCGTGCTGCCGGGAGCCGGGGAGACCGCGCTGTTCGGCGGGGTGAACGCCGAAGGGCGGCCCGGCGACATCAAGCTCTACAACGCCGAGGTCCAGTTCATCATCGGCGGGCCGCGCCGCAGTCACGGCATGGTGGATGTGGGCGGGAACATCATCGACGCCGACCTCGTGCGCGACGACGGCGTGCTCGGCCGGGACACTCTGGAGGATCTCTACGTCGCCTTCGGTCTCTCCAGGCTGTTTGAGGCTGAGACTGTCGAGGTGGTCTCCGATGGCACCGAGGGCGGAGACGCGGTGGTTGTGACCCGCGGCACGGACGTGACCTGGGACTACATGACCGGGCTCTTCGAGCTGCCCGCACCAGCGCTCGGCCCCCTGAACCTGGCCATCGAGACCGAGTACCGACTCGCGCCGGACGCCTCCGAGGTGCGCATCACGACCCGCTTCACCAACGACGGCGCCGAGCCGGTGGTGTTCGCGCCCCGCGACGGCGTGATGTCGTCGGGCGAGGATCTGTGGACGTGGGCTCCCGGCCGAGGGCTGGCCGGCCCTTCGGATGAGGACCTCGCTGCCTACGGGTTCGTCGGGCACCGCGGAGAGGCGACCATGACCCTGTGGCCCGCCACCGGCACGTTCAGCAACGCCGGGATCGGGGCGCTGGCCGGCGAGCTCGGCATCAGCACGCTCACCCATGCTGAGGTGACCCTGGCGCCGGGTGACACCCACACCGTGGATCGCTCCTTCGCGGTGACGCCCGACATCCTGTCTGCCGAAGCCGCGCGCTGGCGTCAGCAGAGCCAGGCCACTCCCGTCGAGCTGAGCGGGACGGTCACCGAGGCGTCGGGCGCGCCGGTGCCAGGGGCCCGGGTGTGGTTCGCCGACGGCAGCAATGTGGCGGGCTTTGTGATGACCGACCGGGACGGCGCGTGGTCTACCTCGCTGCCCGACGGCGACTGGGAGGCCTGGACCGTAGCCCGCGCCCACCCCGAGGCGGTGCGGTTGCCCGACGGGGCAGGGCGACTGGGGCCGTTCGCGGCACAGGGTGCGCAGGACGCGCAGCTCGCGGCGCTGTCGGGTGCCAACCCCGCGACTCCCCTGCCCTTCGCGGCGGGACGGGCCACTCCCCCGCCCCAGCCCGCGTCCACCAGCGGCGTCATCGATCAGGAGCTGCCAAACGCCTCGTCGATCTCGATTCGGATCACCGCCGGGGGCGAGCCCGTGCCCGCGGTGGTGGACGTGCGGTGGGAGGCGGGATCCGGCGGGTCCATCGTGCCCGATGAGCTGCAGGAGGCCTTCGCGATCAAGACCGGCAGCCGGGCTGCGTGGGGCTGGACAGCGGACGGCACGCTCGACGTGCCCGCGATCCCCGGCACCTACTCGGTGCGGGTAGGCCATGGCTGGCGGCACTCCCAGGCGGAGCAGGTCGGAGTCGAGGTCGGCGCAGGGGACGACGTGGTGGTGCAGCTCGCGCTCAACGAGCAGGTCCCGCGCGATGGGTGGCTCTCGCTGGACCCCCACCTGCACGCTGCTCCCAGCTTTGACGGCACGCTGTCGATGGAGCATCGGCTCGTGACCTGCGCGGCCACCGGGCTCGACCTGCCGGTGATGACCGACCACGACCGCCAGGTGGACTACCGACCGCTGGCCAGCGCCATGGGGCTCAACGACATCATGAGCGTCATCCCTGGCGTGGAGGTCACCACCATCGTGCGCGGCCACTTCAACCTGTATCCCATCGAGCCCGACCCGTCGGTGGCCAACGGCGGCGCGGAGCCCTGGTGGAACATCCCGCTGAACACCCAGGACCTCTTCAACCGCATGCGAGAGCGCGCCGGGCCCGGCGCCATCACCCAGGTCAACCATCCCCGCACGCCAGGCATGTTCTCGGTGGCGCAGTTCGACGCGACCGTCGGCGAGCCCCGGGCTGAGCAGTACTGGAGCTGGGACTTCGAGACGTTCGAGCTGCTGA
>Ga0222662_1001260_pt1 | contig 13059 bp, 11 predicted proteins | sample AntAcemetagen600_FD_179821 | JGI IMG/M metagenome (GOLD analysis project Ga0222662, IMG submission 179821) | Saline water microbial communities from Ace Lake, Antarctica - #600 | ecosystem: Environmental > Aquatic > Non-marine Saline and Alkaline > Saline | place: Antarctica: Ace Lake...
ATTGAATCCCCATAGGCTCTGAAAAGAGGTCTGTCTCCCGCTCCTAACCCGCTACCGAAGTTGTTGAGTCAACTTAAGCTACAATGAACTGCGGCCGTGCCGCACTGCATTGTAGCTTAATTGTTGTAGAAAGTTGGCGTTCGTTTTTAAGATGATATTCATAAAATCGGTTAATGTCTAGTGTAAATTAGAGATGTTACAAGTGTCTGTCCGTCTGATGTCAGAACAGTATAATTCAAAGTTAAAGTCGTTCCATTACACGTTCCGTTACCCGATACTAAGTGTTGTTGAGGTGCACCCGTAACAACTGAATAATACTGTTCAGGAAGTGTAAATGAATTTAAATCGTTAATATTCAAAATGCCATAAAAAATTCCGTTAAACGAAATTCTTTCAATTTGACTTGCTACTTCAATTCTGAAGCGGGAAGTCCAGTCAGGATAACTGTCATAATAACTGCCTGCATAAATTGAAGCAGCATTCTCACATCCTGTATTGTTTTGGCCATTGCTAACTTCAATCTGGTAGTCCTTACAGCCGGTGTCAGTATCTTTCTTACAACTGGTTATTGAGACAGCTAGCGAGATGATGAAAAGTAGTTTTTTCATGTTTTTGATTTATCAGATAGTTAGGTTGTTTGTAATTGTTGTTGTGTATATCGGTAAAGTAATTTCAGTTAAATCTGGCACAATTCATAAAATTATCTTCATTGCTTTTCAGCTACGAAAAATAGGGTTTTAGTCTCTCGACCATGTCCATTCGTTTCAGCTTAGAAACTGCCGAACTTTCAAGCTACAGCCGCGCTTTCAGACGAGGCCGCCAATTTTCTACAACGTCTCTCCGCCTACGCAAAATAGGGCTTTAACTCCTTCGATTTTTCACCCGAAGGTGAAAAATGCAAACGGAAGCGAAACGTGCTGACGCACGGTCGCCCTAGTTTGTGTTGGTGGTGTTGTAGGTAGTTTTTATTCTTTCACGAAAATCACAAGTCCATCGTTGTCAACGTTCCTTGCTCGGATATACTCATGGTTTCCTTTCACTTCGTAAACGTTGAATTTAACTTCCTCACCACTATTCAAGTATTTGACAATTAGCGTATTCCCGTTCTGTGAATATTCGAATGACTGAGTTTCCATAAATCCGAAAATGTTCAAATAGACTTTTCCCACGCCATGTCCGCCAAAATCCATTGTCGCAAGTGAACCACCAAATTCCAATTCATACAATGCATTGTCAAGGCTTTGGTCGCCATCATCATTGACCATTTCATACGAACCGTACAATTCCGAAGCATCAAGTAAGTATTCTGGCTCACGGTTTTCAGCTTCCTCAACTAACTCTTGCAAAAGGTCTTCCATAGACTGTTCTGTATTGGAGCGCCACTCCGAAACTTTATTGTGCGTGGTTCCGTCTTCCGAGAAGGTTTCAAATACATCGTCCACCTTCATGCCAATTTGAAGAACGTCATTGTATAGGTCACATAGGATAATGAAGTTCGTGGAATAGGCGTTATGCTCTTCACCAGCAGTTGCGATTACCAAGCCATCCTCGTAGATAATTGGGCTTGTAACATTCCACTTGTCGGTAATGACTTGATATTTTGAACGACCAATTAAATCTATCGCGCGTTTCATCAATTGATCATTGCCAAGAAAATCTACATCGAAGGTGTATTCTCCTTCATAAAGGCTTAACGAAGTCAAAGAACTAATCTGTGCTTCGCTCTCATCCTCTGTGTAATTGTCCTCATCTTCGATTAGGATGCCTGCGTCCTCTGCGATTAAATCGTCTTTAATTATTCTTCTCTCAATAAGTTTCCGAACGAGTGGTTCATTGGCAACAGCCTGTTGCGAAAAAACATTTGCCGAATTATAATACCGCTCTATTATACTTTCAATGTCGCTTTCTGTAATAAAGGTATTGCTGAATGTCAGCTGTTCTTTGGGAAACATTGCAAGACTATTTAGAACATAATGGAATGGAAGCGTCAGTCCAACAAGGACAAGTACCAAAAACAAAAGTTTCACGTAAATACTGGTTTTGTTGGTGGACTTTGGCGTAGATGTTTCTTCGTTCATATGTTGCTTTTCAAAATTACCGTCATTGTTCTATGTCTTTTCGTTTCATGTTAGAAACCACTTAGTTTTCAATTCAGAGCCGCCCTTTCAGACAACGCAAAAATTACCTACAACGGTTAGTATATGAAAAGTAGGCGATTTCGAAGCACTAAACATTCGGTTAAGCACAAAGCTTGATACGAGCCACAAGCCTTGATTTTAATGCTGTTTCGCCTATTTTTTATATACATTGTTATGCCCTTTTTTTTATTTTTCACGTTCTGTTTGTAGCGTTGGCAAAGACATACTCTTTTGCAATTTTTGGCTTGTGTGTCGGCTGGTGCGAATTGCAAATGTGTATGGCTTTTAGCGTTGGCTTTTTGTTCTATTCATAAACAAGCTTGCAATAAGTCCAATTCCCACAATCACGTCCACTATATTCCACATTTCCCTTCCAAGTGCTATTTTAAAAAATGGCTGAAAGAGTAGTGCAAGTCCACCGTAAATAACCATTTCCGTATTCTTACTTTCTGCGTTCGCTTTATACGCCAAAATTCCAAATCCGATTAATGCCACAAATCGCACAAATTGATAAAATCCGTATGGCATATCCAACAAGCATAGGAACAGCAATATTGCTAAAGTAATTTTTATTATTGTTCCGCTACTCTTCATTTTCGTCTTTAAGATTCTTCAAAATGTCAGAATCAATTTCACTTATTAATTCAAATTCAGGTAAAACTTGCGTGTCAAAGAAGTCGTCTTGAAGTCTTGATAAGTATGATTCGCTAATAATATCTTGTTCTAAATATTCCTCAAATTCAGGATTCTTTTCGAGAATTAGTTGATTGTCAATTTTTAATTTTGAACGAATGACTTTAAAAAATTTAATTTCGCTGTACTCAACTTTATCATCTGCTTTTATGGTTTCAATTGCAACTTCAATCAATTTTAGTTCATCAGCTTCTGATAATTCAGCCGTTGTAAGTTCATTGAAGTAACTTTTTAAAAACTGATGTCCATCTTTGTTAATTGCAATTAATAAGGTATCCAATTCAGCGTTAATGTCAATTTCGCCAAAGGTTTTGTTTTCCTTGTGCAATTTCTTAATCAATTTAACTTCACGTTTATCAATATCACCATCACAAGCCATACAAGAAAACGCAGTCTTTAGTAATAGTTTGTTAAAGTTTAATGCTTCCATATCTAATTGTTTTTAAAACCGATTCTCGTTCGGTCGTTAGTATTGTCTGATAAACCTTCCATTTTCGCTTTGATAGCTATATAACTATTCAACTCACTTAATGAAATTGAAGGTTTATTACTGCTTATTGTATTGAGTAAAATTTCTTTTGAAATTCTTGATTTCAGCTTCAAAGCCTTTCTTGAAGCTTCATCACATAGGAATTTTATATCACTTGAAACATAGTTTTCTGTTGCCTTTGCTAAAACAGAATAATCTAAACCAATTTCTCTTGGTCGTTTTTCCAAATACAGCTTAAACATCAATTCACGAGCTTCAAAGTCGGGTGGTGGCAAATAAATTACTTTATCCAAACGACCTGCTCTCAATATTGCTGGGTCAATAGAATTGGGTCTGTTAGTTGCTCCAATAATAAAAACGTCATCATCTCCACAATTATTCATTTGTGCTAAAAATTCATTTACAGCACTCGTGTTCATATGGTTTACATTTGAATCATTCCGATTAGGAACCATTGCATCTAATTCATCTATAAAAATAATACTTGGTGCATTTTCACGAGCTTCATCAAAGAGGTTTTTAATGTTTTCTTGTGAAGCGTTTACAAATTTGCTCTGAATGTCAGAAGGTTTTATCTGGTAGAAATTAAATCCAATTTCTTCCGCCATTCGTTCCGCAAAAAACGTTTTTCCACAACCTGGTGGCCCATAAAGTAACATTCCGTTGGGAATAGTCAAACCATATTCGGCATATCGTTCTTTATCATTCAAAGCATCAATTACATCTAACTGTATCGTGTCTTTTAGTTCCTGCATTCCTGCAATAGCCTTAAATCCTTGACCGTTTTTTAGATTCTTTAGTTTTGGTTTTGATGCTTCTTGCGGAACTGAAAGTTGCTGTACTTCTAACTCTCCGTTAACTGCTTGGATAAATTCTTTAATGTTCTTAAAACGATTTTCTGCATTTGGCTGTAAAGCTTTGGTTATAATATTTTGCGTTTGTTCATCTATATTTTTTTCAAACTTTAGCGGTTTTTTGCGTTCTTCCAAAACAGCATCTTCCAACTTTATTTTATCCGACTTGTACTTTGAAATCTCAACAAACCAAGGCGGTAAACCAAAAAGCAAATGATAATACAAAGCACCAACAGAAAACACATCACTTTGTACTGAAAAGACTTTATTGAAACTTTCGTTAGCTTGATAAAATGGATTTAATCCAACTTTTAAAAAGTCCTTGTTCGATTGACTTAAATATCGAGCATAACCAAAATCAATTATTTTTGGAATCTCTACTTTACCTGATAAATCAGACATAATATTGAGGTTTGTAATATCATTATGAATGATTGGATTTTCAAGATTATGCAAGTAATTCAATCCATTCAGAACGCCTAAAATTACAGCTTTAGCTTCATAAGGATTAGAAGTATGGTCTCGTTTCATTTTGTCGGCTAATGTTTCACCGCTGATAAAATCGAGAATTACAAAAGCATATTTTTGATTTTCTAAAAGTAGTTCTCCATTATCGCAATAGGCGACCAAATTGGGGTGTTTGATTTTCTTTAAAATTTCTATTTCAAGAATATCACCATTCTTATCAAATTGTGTTCTATCCAATTTTGAGTAAGAAAATAGTTTTAGCAATTTTGTTTTTCCTTCTTGGTCTTTTACACGATAGGATTCTGCGTAGCTTCCTTTTTTAAGGAAGAACGTTACTTTGTATTTATCGCCAATCGTTTGACCTTTGGATAATATGTAATTGGTCTTATTCATTAATTTCCCAATTTTTTAAATGAGTCATTTTCCAAAAGTGATTTCATTTGCATAATGGCTACTTTATTGAGTTGTATTAATCTATCTTTTTGAGTTAATCCTTGTTCAATCAGTAAAGCATTGATGCTTTCCATATTACTCAACACAACCAATTGTTCAATGCTGGCATCATCACGCATATTTCCTTTTGCATTTGGATTTTCTTCCTTCCATTGTCTTGCGGTGATTCCAAAAAGAGCCACATTTAGCAAATCAGCTTCATTGGCATAAGTAAAATTGATTTGAGTTTTTGAAATTAGATTTGGAATGATATTTTCCTTAATAGCATCTGTATGAATCTTATAATTGATTTTGGAAAGTGTTCTTTGAAGATTCCATTCTAATTGCAAACGGTCATTTTCATCATCTTTTAGACGTTGAAATTCCTTGATTAAGAATAGTTTAAAAACTGGACTTATGGCAGAACCGAATTCAAATGCAATATCCTTGTGAGCATAAGTACCGCCATATTTGCCCTTTTTAGTGAAAATACCTGTTGCATTGGTGGTTTCTACCCACTTTGAGGGACTTAAAACAAAACTGGGCAAACCTGCTTCCATTTTAAAGTGGTCAAATTCGACCACTTTAAAATCTGGATTGTATAATTGTTCCCAAGTGCCTAAAAATTCAAGTGTAGTACGTGTTCTAATCCAATTTTTAATAATGTCTGCTGCTCTGCCACTTCCGTCTTTGGCATTTGCCATATCCGTAATGCAGATATAATCAGAATCTTTTGCAAGAGATAAATTGATTACCGTACCTTGAACTTCTATTTGTTTTGTTTTTGCCATTTGTAATCAAATTATTTTTATCCTACTAAAACGGAATCATCTCCGCTTGGTCTTTCGTCATTAGGCAACAAGTCTATCAATGAAATAACCAAAGGATGTAATTCATCTACATCTGGATTTTCTCCTATGATTTGTAAGCCTTTGTTTAAAAGCGTTCTCGCTCTATTACTGTCTTTCCAATTATACGAACCGAAGTTATCATTGTGCCCTCTAATAAATCCTATTAATTGATAAATGAAAGTCAATTGAATAAAGAAGCCTTCAATTTCTTCTAAAAGCACATTCCCAAGTTTTACATCTTTAGCTTTTATAACTTCTTCTAATTGAGAACGAAATTGATTGACTACTTGTGTCGTTTTATCATTTCCTAAATCAGTATTGGCTTTTTCTAATCGGTAAAACTCCTCTTTCAAGGTTTCTTCTAATTTTGGCCATTCTGTGGTTTCATTCAATTCGTCAATTGTTTTTAACGACTTTCTTAAATTGGTTAAAACTTCTTGTTTGCCATCAACATCATTTTTATTGTTCTCAAATGACTTTTCTAACTGCTCTAATTCGGCCTCAATTTTTTTAAGTTTCGCATCATCAGAATTCCCGTCTTGTTTTAATTCTGCAATACTGCCTTTTGCTTTTCTTATTTCGTTAGCCAACCAAGATGTTTCTATTGATGTTTTAGTACTGTCGACTTCAATTTCGGTTGAATAATCCAAATAAGGGAAATAAGCGGTAACAGTTATTTTTTCTGACCTATCAATGTTCACGGTTAAATCAACATCACTATTTTCAGGTAATAAAGAAGGTAAATCTGCTCCGCTGATTCTTATATCAGTTACGTGTTCATTATAAATTGCTCTTGTACCTTCTGAAGCGTGTTCGCCTTCATAAACTGGAATTTTTATGAAATCAGAATCCATTCCTGGGCGAATTTGTTTTTGAGTTTTTAACCCGTTTTTTGTTCCTATTGCAGGAATGGATTGATTCTTTTCTAAACCTTTGATTGTTTTGAATCGCACTTTGCCTGTGGTTCTGTCTTTTAATTCTATTCCAACATTATATGGTAAAGTGGCACTACCGATTTTTGACCCTTGAATGACACTAAAAGTACTTGGTTCACTTTCTAAAATATTTCCTTTATCATCAAAAAGGACAACTTCAAAAATATTGGTTTTTCCTTCGTTCAGTTGAATTTCGACAACTTCACCAATAGTATTTATTTCTATTTTTCCGCTTGACCAAGCTTTGTCGCCTCTCGTAACTTCTGCAAATACTTTTTCAGGAATTTCTCCTTCTGTTTTATCTGCTAAAATTTTGATAGGCACAAATTCTTCTGTTTCTACCGTTGAAGATTCGTTTGCTATTTCTAATTGAATTTTAGTTTTGTCTCTTGTTTGTTCTCTTACTTCCTCTGAAACATCAACCGTAGAAGCGTACAATGCGGCACCTTTTGAAACTACCGTCATTGGGTCAGCACTCGTATCAGGTTTGCAAATTTGGCCTTCTAACATTTTTCGCAAAACAGGGGAAAATGTTGGGCCTCCAACAAGTATTAATGAATCTAAAGAAGAACCTTTTAAATTGTTACGTTCTAAAAGGCTTTTGCTAACATCTATTGCTTTTTGAAAAACTGGAGAAAGTGCTCTTGCTATATCTGCTTGTGTAACAGTAATATCTAATTCAAATTCTTCTCCTTCATCATCTTCTCCGGGAATATCTCCTAAATCAGATAAAATATTATGAGTATCGTTAAATGAAAGTTTGATTTTGGTTTCTTCTGCATAGAATTTCATTGCATTACGCAAAATTTGCTTTTTGGTATCGTCAGCCAAAATGGAATCAATCACAAAATTCTCTTGGATGTAAGGCAAGATAATTTCATCTACAATTGCAAAATCCAAATTTTTACCTCCCAAATAATTGTCTCCTTCGGTGTCAATTACTTTCATTATACCTTCTTCAACTTTCAAAAGTGCAGCATCAAACGTTCCACCACCAAAGTCAAACACTAACCAAAAACCATCTTTTTTGTCCGAATCTAAACCATAAGCCATTGATGCAGCAACTGGCTCTTGCAACAATTCTATATGATTGAAGCCTGCTAATTTTGCAGCTTCTCTTGTTGCTTCTTTTTGATTGTTTTTAAACGCTGCTGGAACTGTAATAACAATGGAATTAACATTTTCATCTTTTACAAAAGACTTTAATGTTTTTAGTACTTCTGCTGATAATTCTTCAGAAGTCAATTCTTTACCAAGGTTTGAACTTGAATAGGATTTATCACTTCCCATTGTTCTTTTAAATTCAATAAAAGCATTGGATTCAAAATCGCCTGAATCTTTCATTGATTTTAACCTATCTCGTTTTAATGCATTATAAGCACTATCTCCAACTTGGATTGCTTTCTTTTTATTTATGTAAACACAAGAAGGCATTGTGTCTTTTAATGTGTCCGTTTTTTTAATGGTTGGTTCACCATTTTCCATTCTGGAAATTGCGGAATTAGTCGTTCCTAAATCAATTCCGTAGTCAATTTTTGTTCTTGCCATTTTTAATGTTTTATGCTTCTGTAACTTCTATTTGTGCTGTTTGAATCATAGTGCCTTTGTAATTTACTTGTGGTTTTATGATTCTTGTAATAATTCTTTTTCCATCTTCAAAATCTTCATCTTGAACGAAATTTACTGTTGCTTTCAACCCTTCATTGTAGTCTTTTCCTAACATTTCAACTAATTCATATCCATTGGCTGCAAAGTTATCTTGAATACGTTGTACAGATGAATTCAACTGTTTTAATCCTTTTGTACTTTCATCCATTCGACTTAAATTCTTTTGAATACGTATGATTTCATCCGCAACTTTTAAGGCTAATGAATGGTCTGCATTTTCAGTTGTAGAACTTGGTTGTGATTTTGTTTCTTCTTGTTTTAGTTTTAATTGGGTTTCCAAAACTTCCACCAATTTATTATCCAATTTCACACTTTCTTCTTCTAATGAAGCTTTGGTATTTCTGATTTGAGTTTCTACATCAGTCTTGCTTGATTTGATGCGTTTGCCCAACAACCAATAAACCAAACCACCTAATAAAAGAGTTGCTAAAGTGGCAATTATCCAATACAAACGGTTTTTATATAAATTTCTATCCAATTCAGAAATTTTGGAATTGGCATTTTCTCCCGTTTGCTTAATTTTTGTTCCCAATTCGGTTGAGTTGGTTACAATGTTTTGGCTATTGGTTTGAATGAGTTGATTTAAACTGTCAATCGAAGAGTTTAAACGCTGGTTTTTATTCTGTAAGGTTTCTATTGATTTATTTTGTTTGCTGACAACGTATTCCTGACTTTTTAACTTTTTGGTTAATGCGTCAATGTCTTGTCGTTGTTGAAATACGTTGTTTTTTATTGTTGGTATTTCTCTAACCAAAATAGAATCTGGTTGCTGTTGAGCAAAAAGATTTGTCGCTCCAAAAAAGAGAGCTATGAGTAAAGTTTTCTTCATTATTTTTTAATTGCTTTAATAAATTGGTCTAATCCCTTTCGGATTATAAGGTTGATACTTTGCTTATTCTTTAGTTTTTCAACTAAACTGGGTGAATACCTGTAATAGAATTTGATAAAACTCCTTCCAATTACGGTTTTGCTTAAAAAGTCATCTCTATATTTTCGCAGCTCCATTACCTGTGGATGGTCGTAATCGCCATAAGCCATTGTAGCAATGTAGCAACCGCCACTACTGCTTGATGATGAAGAAGATGAGCTTGCTGAACGGATTTGTCTTCTCACATTTTCGAGTTGGCTATTTATGCCGCTTATTGTGGATTTGTTTTCAGAATATCTATGTCGGGTTTGACTATTCATATCAAGTGAACCCATTGCTGAAATTGCTGAAACAGCATCTGAAACAATATCTGGTAGTCGAATTAATTTGGCTTTGTTGTATTCAAGTCCACTTTGGGCTTCATTAACAACTTCTATTACCATTCCAAGAGCGTTGCTCACAACTGCACTACTAATGTTTAAATAGAATTCGTCACTTGAGCCTAAAATATTTCTAATGTTTTGCAACCTACTTTGACAAGAGCTAACTAATGATTTTGCATTGGATATAGTGTCGCTTGAGTTTTGAAATGATTTTAATTTACCCGTAACGAATGCTAAATCTTCTTTAATTGGTGCAGTTTCAGCCCATTCTTGAATTCCTTCGGTGTTTTCTTTAACTCTGTCTTTTGTTTGACTTCCGACCGCTATTGATTTAGCATATTTCAGCAACTTTAAGCCTTCTTCACTTGGGTCTTTCGTTTCTTGCCATTCTTTGAAATAATCAATTCCGCATTGCATTATCTCTTTTGCCAAATTGTCGGCAATCATTTTGTATTTTAAGTCGTTTGTACCTAACAAAGATTTTAATAGAGACAAATCATCTTTACAATTTACGTAAAGTCTTAATCCAAATTCATATGCTCCACCTTTGTTTTGGTTTCTCTTCTTTTTGGTGCTTTCAATTTGGCTTTCAATTTTGTGTATTGGTTCTTCTGTAAATTTTTTGGAAAGATACTTTTGTGTTGAACCGTTGCAATTGCTAAACAATTCCAATGTTTCAGAACTTGAATATTGGTTTTTGAATTGCGTTAGCAATTCATCAACCATTTTTTCAATTTGTTTTTGATTGTCAATAGTAAAGGTTTCATCAGCAACAGAATGAACAAAATTTTCAAAAAAGTCAGATTTAATCAGCTTTATTTTTGCTTCAATCCCTTCTTTTATATCGTTTTGGGTTTTACTTAATAATTTATAAGTTCCCAAATTGTTGAACGCAGAGAAATTTTTAGAATTAACATCCTTGTCGGTGGTTACTTTTTCCCAAATTTCTACTGCTTTTTCTGCATCTCCATTTTTCAAGTATTCAATTGCCGTATTGTCGAAGGGATTTGCATTTAAAAACCAAAACAAAGAGAAGTTTACCTTGTCTTGGTTTTGCTCAATAGTTGAGAATGCTTTATCAATGGAATCTTCTGTTCTGCTTATACTTTCAAGAATTTGAAAATCATAGTCAGATTTGATTTCTTTTCCAACCTTTGAGTAGGCTTTTATTTTAGTCTTTTGCTTTTGTAGTTCTCTTTCAGTAGCGTTTGAGAGAATACCTGCAATTCTATAAGGGTTATTTTTTATTAACTCCATATTTTTTCGGTTGGTTTAAAATTCCTAAAAATACAATTCATTCTATTTCTTTTATTACGATTTTCCGTATTTTGTTCGTTTTTTTTTTCGAGCGTTGGCAAAAAACAGCTCTTTTGGTTTTTTCTGCGTTGGCTTTCGTGTCGGCAAAAAACCAAATGTGCTGTTTGTGCGGCTGGCTTTCTTTAATTGGGCATAACGTCTCTCCACCTACGCAAAATAGGGCTTTAACTCCTTCGATTTTTCACCCGAAGGTGAAAAATGCAAACGGAGGCGAAACGTGCTGACGCACGTTCGCCCTATTTTGTGTTGGTGGTGTTGTGGTATGTGGGTGTTCTTCATTTCGCGTTGTCGTAAAGCGTATTTACTGCGTTTCAAACTCTAAATAAACTCCGTTATGGTCAGACATAAACTGTCCACTTTCGGTAAAATGGTTCCAAGCTCCTACGTTGTAACTTTTCAAGCCGTTGATTAGTGAATTTGACACGCAAATATGGTCGATGTTGCTTCTTGTCTTTCCTTTTCTTGGGTCTTCGGTTAAGTAGTTTTCGGAAAAGTCAATTTCCGTCACACAACTCATTTCGAGTTCATTCAATATTTGAGTGAGAACGTCTCGAACCTTCTTTGTGCCGTAGCCAACTCCATTAAATCTTGTTTGATTGAAGTCTCCAGCGACTATCAAAGGCAAATTTCCGTTGCTCTTTTTCAATTCTAGCCAATTCTCTGATTGAGCATACAAATCTTTTTCGTGATACTCCCAAGTTTTGTAATTCAAGTTTCCGTACCGAACGCCAGAAACTCCTGCCATGTGATAGGGTACAATTGTACCGTATAAAATGATTTTTCCGAACGGACTTTCAACAATACCGCAAACCGTTCTTTGATTGTCAACTGTTTTTAGTTGCTCAACTATTTGCCATTTTGACCAAATCGTAACCCATTGTTCAGTTGGTGTTCGTTCGTATGGTTTCGTACTTATTGAATATGGATAAGTTGTAGAAAGGTCAACTGCATTTGAAGTTTCTGTAAGGACAATTATATCCGAGTTCTCTTCAAATATCTTTTGAATTGCAAGTCCCGTCTTTTTCGTGTTCGGGCTAGGTCTTTCTAAGTTCCAAGTTGAAATCTTATACATTTTCAACTTCGATGTTTAGGACAAGTTCGTCAGGTTTTGGATATGTCGTTGGCAAAAGATGAATTTTGAAAGGCAATTCCATTTCCTTCAATTCATTGACTTTTTTGTCAAGTAAACCGTTTTCTGCGCAATAACTATAAGTGAGTTTCAAATACCTGCGGATTATCATTAAAGGCAAGAACTTGCCTCGAAATTCCATCCATTCCATTAAGTCCTTTTTTCCTTTCGAACTGTTGCAAGTCCTGCAAGCAAAAATCAAATTTTCAGCGTTGTCTTGTCCGCCAAAACGTTGAGGGAAAATGTGGTCTAAAGCAAGTTTGTCGGACGAGCCGCAGTAGTTGCAGATTTGTCCAGTTTGAAGTTTAATCTTTTCATCGTCAAAGATTGTCCGCATGTTCATAGTTCCGTCCTTCAGCCCTTTGAACAACTTGGCGCGTATCATGTAATTGAACCGTCCGTACTTGTCCTGTTTCTTGTCAACCGCTGTGTGAGCCATTGCCAAATTCGAGTAAGAGTAATAAATGAACTCTCGTACGGTTTCAAACTCTTTGTTTTCCATCTGATTTTTCGCTGGGTTTCTTTCCGTCAGTTTCAGCTTAGAAACCACCAAACTTTCAATTTAGAGCCGCACTTTCAGACTGCGCCACCCATTTACCACAACGTTCTCCGCCTACGCAAAATAGGGCTTTAACTCCTTCGATTTTTCACCCGAAGGTGAAAAATGCAAACGGAAGCGAAACCTGCTGACGCATGTTCGCCCTATTTTGTGTTGGTGGTGTTGAACTCAACCTTCGGTAGCTAAAGTACATCACGCGGAATTACGTAGAACGCTCATAACTAAAACTAAACGTTATGAGCAAAAGTACAAAGGATTACGGATGGCTGAAAAC
>Ga0222662_1001262_pt1 | contig 13040 bp, 12 predicted proteins | sample AntAcemetagen600_FD_179821 | JGI IMG/M metagenome (GOLD analysis project Ga0222662, IMG submission 179821) | Saline water microbial communities from Ace Lake, Antarctica - #600 | ecosystem: Environmental > Aquatic > Non-marine Saline and Alkaline > Saline | place: Antarctica: Ace Lake...
CTTTTAGGAGTACTGATGATTGTCCGGCGTGGCTTGCGGCCCGTGCGCCAATTCAGTGATCTGCTTTCGACTCGTGGTGCTGCTGATCTGACGCCGGTCACAAGCGACGCACTGCCCAGCGAACTGACGCCAATCGTACAAGCCGTCAACCAATTGTTGGAGCGGCTCCGTCGCACCCTTGAGGCAGAGCGCAGCTTTGCCGCCAATGCCGCACACGAGTTGCGCACACCAGTGGCGGCAGCACTGGCCCAGACGCAAAGGCTCATCGCGGAAACCGATGATCTGGCCACCGGGCAGCGGGCGACTAACATTGAGGCGGCGCTCAAACGCCTGAACCGTCTTTCCGAAAAGCTCCTGCAACTTGCCCGGGCCGAAGGCGGTCGCCTGAAAATTGAGACCGCCATCGATGTGCGACCGGTCCTGCAGATGATAGTTGCAGATCTTGGCGCGGGTGGCAGGGATATCACTTTGGAAATCCCGACGAACCCGGTGCTGTCCGACATCGACCCGGACGCTTTCGCCATCCTGAGCCGCAACCTGATTGAGAATGCTCTCAAACACGGTGCCGATAAGACGCCTGTGCGCGTAACCCTGACTGGTGACGGCCTCTTTCGCGTGATCAATGACGGCCCGCCTGTTCCGACCGAGTCATTGAAAAAGCTCGCCGCTCGCTTCGAACGCGGCCAGGCCATTTCGAGTGGTAGCGGGCTCGGTCTTGCCATCGCCAAGGCCATCGCCGACGGCGTGCAGGGACCTCTGGCCTTTCATTCGCCAGCGGTTGGGCAGACGGGTGGGTTCGAAGCGGTGTTTCAGTTACCCGAAACACATGATGTCTGATGGGCCTTGTCACATACTCGAACATTTAATCGGTTGTTATCGGCTAGTGGGAATATATGACCCAGATCCATTATCGCACCATCCAATTGCCTCCCTCCATCACTCGGCACGCGGTCTGGACGTATGTACGTTTCGACCTCAGTCTGCACGATGTTGAAGTGTTTTTGGCAGAACGTGGAATTGAGGTCTCTTACAAGATGATCCGTCGATAGGCTGCACGCTTTGGACTACAGACGGCGGAGCGGGTGAGGCGAACTTGGAGCACACGCCCCCCTCAAGGGCATCTTGGCGAAATGTTAGTGTCCGTCGGTCTGTGCCAAGTATATCGGTGATGCGTCCAAACTAATTCGATTTAGGTACACGCTTGTGGACACATTGTTCTTCCGTCACCTATGTAAGGTATTGAATATATTGGAAGAACTGGCTCGGGTGGAGCTCTCGCCCGGCTCCACCTCTGCTTTAAGCCTCCCTGTGTGAAACATTCTGGAAAACAGATCTAGCGGCGCATTCGACTGGCGTTCTGGGTAAGGTGACTTGTTCTGCCTTGCAATAGTCGATACTTCTTCGAGGCTAAACAATCTTAGGGGCCATCCATGCAGTTTGATGACGTAATTCTGGGCCGTCGAAGTATCCGGGGCTATAAATCCGATCCCGTTCCGAAAGCATTAGTCGAAGAAATTCTTACGCTGGCGATTCGCGCGCCATCGTCGATGAACACCCAGCCTTGGAGTTTCTACATCATCTCCGGCGAACCATTAGACCGTATTCGCGCCGGTAATACCGAGCGGAACTTGGCGGGCATCCCGCACTCGCGTGAGTTCCGTATCGGGCAGCCCTTCGATGGTAAACACCGCGAAAGGCAGATTGGCGTTGCCAAACAATTGTTCTCTGCCATGGGGATCGCCCGCGATGACAAAGTAGCGCGACAGGATTGGGTGTTGCGCGGCTTCCGCCAGTTCGATGCGCCCGTGTGCGTGATTGTGACGTATGATCGCGCGTTGGCCGATAGCGACGATACGGCGTTTGATTGCGGTGCGGTGACAACCGCGCTGGTAAATGCTGCTTGGTCGCGCGGGCTTGGGGCAGTCATTAATAGTCAGGGCATCATGCAATCTCCTGTCGTGCGTGAACTTGCCGGTATTGCCGACGATCAAGTCATTATGAAAGCAATCGCGCTCGGCTGGCCCGACGACACCTTCCCGGCTAACGAAGTGGTTTCAGAACGTAAAAGTATTGAGGAGGCTGCTGTGTTCGTCGGCTTTGACGAATAGGTTTCCCCCGCCTCGGGTCATGCTCGTGCTGACTATTGTTAAAGACTGGACGACGCGGTAGTGCGCCGCTTGATTTTGCAGTGTGTGGCACTTGAAGTTGCAGCAAACATACTGCCTCAATCGGCTCATAAATCCTGGCTAAAGCCTTTATGTCGCCCTTTCCAAAGCTCAAGCCGTCGCAGGTCCACACCGACATGCTAGGCGACCTGAAATGAGAAGGTTGAGTGTCGCACTACACCGGGTATGAATTTGAAATGACGCGTATGTCAGCATCCTAATGTCGCAACGAGGGCGCCGAGCCGGTTTTTGTAAATGGTAACTAAGGCAGGTAGGGGGAGGCCTTTGAGAAACTTCCTGTTCCTTTGTTTAACGTGGTGGCATTCGGATGGCACCATCAAGCCTAAGGGCCTGGCCGTTGAAGTAGCCGTTGCGCACGAGTTCCATAACCAAGCTGCCAAACTCTTCCGGTTTTCCAAGGCGTTTTGGGAAGGGTACTGACGCCGCCAACGTATTCAGAACTTTCGGCGGCGCGCCCAGCATAGGCGGCGTTGCAAAAATTCCCGGCATGATTGAATTGACGCGGATACCTAGATCCATGAGATCTCGTGCCATCGGTAGCACTAAGCCGTTCACACCCGCCTTGCCAGAGCCATACCCGATCTGTCCAACTTGCGCATCTTGTGCAGCCGCAGAAGAAGTAAGAGTGATGACGCCGCGCTCGCCATCTTCCAGCGGTTCGAGTGACGCCATGCCAAGAGCAGAGAGCGAGGCAACCCGGTAACTTGCTACAAGAATACCCTGAATTGAGAATTCATAATTTTCAGTAGGATAGCGGATGAACTCGCCTGTCTCTTTATTTCGTCCGACTGTCTTCATGCGTCCGCGAGAAATTTGCGCACAGTGAATACAGATGCGTTCCTGTCCGTGTGTCGTACGCGCTTTTTCAAATCCGGCAATCACACTCTCTTCGCTCGTAATATCCACTTTACAAAAAAGTGCACCGATTGAAGCGGCGACATCTTTTCCTTTTTCTTCATTTACATCAAATATCGAAACTTTGATGCCCGCTGCCGCCAGCGCTGTTGCACTGGCTTGGCCAAGACCTGAGGCGCCACCTGTCACAACAGCCGCTGTGTTTTTATCTATCTGCATGAGATCGTTCTCCCCGATTTTTCTGTAGTGACCCGATTTTTCTGTAGTGAAAAGTGTAGCAGTGTTCAATGAGGGAATTCATTTTTGTTGGGGCATTATCGGTCCATGCCACCGCGACAAGGCGAGGAGGCTACGTATCGAGATCTAACAACTCTCTGGGGTCTCTCCCGTCCAGCCAGCCCAATGTGAGACTTCCCTTCTTTTCGTATCCAATAAGCCTCTGTAGTTCTTTGGACATAGGGCGCACAGTGTCGGGCGGAAGTGCCAGGTAGAGCGTTTCTTCCTGGCGCAACCAGCCGAGGCTGTATCCTGCATAAACACCTATTCTTGGTTTGCTTGTGGTGTTGGCACCCGCGCCGTGCCATGTGGAGCCGAGCCAAATCAACGCTGATCCGGCGGGCATGGAGGCCACAATTTCGCTCTGGGAAGCCGGCTCCTGCCCACTCGGCCATTCATGGCTGTGAGGGATCACACGGGTGGCCCCATTGTCTTGTAAAAAATCTGTTACAGCCCACATCACGTTCACTTCAAAAGTGGGATGAGGATGTGGCAAACGGAAAATGTCATCGTCTCGATGCAGGCCTTGTTTTTCGGCACCGGGAAAGATCTTGATCCCTTGAATGCTGGACAGTTGATATTTCACACAATTGGGGCCAAGGACTTGGTCGAGAATGCCGGTGATAACGGGGTCGACAAGTTGCTCTTGAAGCACTGGCGCGTCGGCGATGACCCGGCTGTGAATACGCGAAGTTGCATTCAGCCGCTCATCCATGGGGACGGCATCGAAGTGTGGTTCGAGTTGTTCAGCCAGATCGCTCATCGCATCTGCGGAGACGAGGTTTGGCACAAGGGCGTATCCCTGGCCAACAAGAGACGCCACGGCTTTGTTGATGCGCGCTTCCGTATTCATGTTCAAACCTTCTTTTGCTCTAGCGGTCCTGATCGGCGGTGAACCGCACCAGAATACTCTTCGTTTGCGAATAATAATCTAGTGCCAAGAGACCGTTCTCCCGGCCGATGCCGGATTGCTTGTATCCACCAAATGGCATGGTGATCGGGTATTCATTGTAGGTGTTGATCCAACAAATGCCGGCCTGAATGCGGGCTGCAATTTTGTGGGCGCCACCACGTGGATCCCGCATCAAGTGTGGGATGACATCAGAGTTTGTTGCAAGGCATTACATAAATCACCAGCGTCATGGTCTAACCCCCCAACTGTCACCCCGGGCGAAGACCCGAGGTCTATCGGTCTCAGTGTCACCCCGGGCGAAGACCCGGGGTCCATTGTGCCTCTCGACATCTGCATGAAGCGCGCGTCCTACCCCCGTTCGTCCGAATTTTGAATTGCAAGACGACCGCGACAATCACGACACAATGATCAGTGATTCTTTCTTTCCGCATTTTCGCAACAACGCCCGCCTGAACGGAGTCACTTAAAAGGTGCGTACACGGCGCATTTCGCGCGACGCGTGAGATATGGTGCATTAATGGGGCAAATAGAGTCCAACGGTCTAGGCGCGAATTTGCACCACAAAACTTATCCACAGACTTTTTCGGTCGGTGCCTAATAACGCCTTGCCCCCGACCTATGGTGGAACGCAAACTTTGTTTTGAGATGGGAGTTGTACGGTATCTGATGCGTAGGGGGTAAAGGCATCAATGATCGAAGACGGTGTCTACTACGAATTTTACGGGAACTATGAAGCTCTTTTTTGGGGCTGGTTGACTGTCTATGCGCTTTTGATCTTGCTGCCGGTTTTCGTCTTTGGACGAAAGCGCCTTTCGCGCCTGTCTTTGAAAAAACAGCTCTCTGTTGGCATTCCGACGATGACCGTTCTGGTGGCGCTGCCTTTCGCCCTTGTTGCGGAATCCTATTTTGCCTACCAGGAGTTCATGCGCCTCTGCCGAACCGAGGCTGCGCTCAAAATCTATCAGCCCATACCTGAGTATTCTCAGGGGTACGCTGTTGATTTGGGGAATGATGTCTCCTTAAGTGAGCTTGCGAGCTGTGGAGAACGTTGTGAGGCCGCCCTAATTTCTACCGGTTATGTTTTCTTTGAACAAATATCTATGGAAACTGCAGAGGGGCGAAACGCGCTGCGCGCAATAATCAGGCCAAACAGTGGCGGATATGAGTACATCCCATACCCTGACGAACCGATCATGCGCGTTTATCGTTTTAATCTTATGGACGCAGACGCGGGCACATGTCCGCAACGATCTGCCGACCAAGTTGGGTCGTCAGTTCGCCGGGTTGCTCGTGGGGATACTTTCTACTGTATCGTGGGGTATCAAGCGGAAAAAGCGTGGTCTATGCATATGCTTGAATCTGAGAAACTCAGACCACAGCAGTGTTGCATCACCCAACGCGTTTTCAGAAGTCGCCTAGTGTCAACCGGCGAAACAGTTGCCGAGTACTCGCGCCTTGGTCAATCAGTCGCACGATACTTGTATCCATTCCTCAAAATTTGGTCACCGTACGGTTGGACAGGAATGTCAAATAGATGTATCTCCAACCCGGAACGGGTCAACGGAATAACTATGCCAATCTGGTTGATTGGTCGTCCGCAGGATAGAGCTTCATGAGCAATGCATTTTTAGACGTCACAGATTCAGCAGTTGCCGCGAGCATCGTCTACACGAAGCCCATCGCGCCAACAGCTCATGACCCGAGCGTGCAAAATGTGCTTGACGCAATTGCTGCTGCTCCCAATGGCGGAGCGGTGCCGACGGCCCAAGCAAGGTGCGTTGATCCCGGGCCATGGCAGGTCTCCGTCTGTAGTGTTAGTCGGTGCGTCGTCAGGCGCGGAGGGGAATGGGGTTTGTTTTCGATTTTCTCGATGTAAGATTATTTGCTGACATTGCTGTGTCGTCAGGAGCCAATGCGTGTACTGATTTTCATCGTTCTTTTTCATGCATATGCAGCCCCAAACACGTAGCGTCTTGGGACGAAATGCCACAGCGTGATAACGGGTAGTGGGTATATCATTTTCTCCAACATACCAATGTGACCAAGGAGGATTTGGATGTCTTCACAGACCGGCGGTAACCTCATTGCACAAATGTTGCGTGCTGAAGGGGTCGAGGTTGTCTTTGGCATTATCGATGGTTCCTATGTTGGATTAAACGTCGCCCTTCACGAATATGGCATTCGCCTGGTCACCCCTAGACACGAAACTAGCGCGGCACATATGGCGGGTGCCTATGCCAGGCTGACAGGAAAACTTGGCGTCTGCATCGCGTCCAACGGGCCAGGTGCCGCCAATATTCTGCCAGGTGTTGCGGTTGAGAATGGCGAAGGAAACCGCGTTCTCGTAATTACAAGTTGGCGTCGGAGCGGCATCGTCAATCCAGATCGAGGGGGCACCTACCAGTATTTTGATCAAGTTTCGACAATCAAGCCAATGTCAAAGTGGAGTGGATGGGCAGACAGTTTTGAGCGGCTGCCGGAAATTTTCCGTCGCGCATTCAGAACTTCCTATGAAGGTCGGCCGGGTGTCGTCCATGTCAGTGTGCCTGAAGACGTTATGAATGCGCCAATGGCTTTGGACGTCAATGTTTTATCGCCAGATCAATACCGGTGCGTTGAGCCACAAAAACCATCTTCACAACAAGTTAGGCAAGCAGCGGACGTGCTGGAGGCAGCGCAGTTGCCGATGATCCACGCTGGTTCGGGGGTCATTCACGCGCTTGCAAGTGACGAACTGCTGTCAGTCGCCCAATCGTTGGGCGCCCCGGTGACCACCAGTTGGGGAGGGAGAGCTTCAATCGATGAGCGCTCGGATGTTTCGGTATCAATGGCGCATCAAGAAATGATTCAAAAAATCCGTTGTGAGTCAGACGTCGTCCTGGCGCTTGGAACGCGTTTTGGCGAAACCGACTGGTGGGGTAAACCACCTTATTGGGCAAACCCGAAAGACCAGCGACTTATTCAGGTGGATATCGATGCTGAGAATATCGGTATGAACAAACCCGTCAATTTGGCCGTTCAGGCGGACATAAAGACATTTTTGTTGGCCCTAAGAGATGAGCTGCGAAGGCGGGGGATTGACAGAAGTGTGTCCTCACACGCGGAGCGCATTAGAGGTTACAAACAAGAACAACAAGAAAATGGCGATGCCGCTCTGGCCATCATGGATGCAATGGATGTGGACCTTCCCTCATACCAGATCCCGATCACATGTCAGGAAGTTTTTGTAGATGATGCGGTGACAGTTATTGATGGTGGCAATACCGCAGTCTGGGCAAATTCATTTCATCAGGTACGAACCCCTGGCGCTCATTTGATGACGTACAAGTTTGGCATGCTTGGCGCCGGCATTGGCTATGCGTTGGGTGCAAAAGTGGCTTATCCGGATCGTCAGGTTTGTTGCATACTTGGTGATGGCGCGATGGGATTTCATATGCAGGAAGTCGAGACAGCGGTGCGCAACCAGTTGGCTATTGTGTTTGTTGTTCTGGCAGATCGGCAATGGGGGATGGTGAAGTTTAGCCAGGGCATGACAACAAACCCTGAAGGGATGATGGAGCGCAAAAGCCTTTCGGGGAATGAAACCATCAACACTGATTTGGCTGAAATAAAATTCGACAAGCTGGCCGAGGCAATGGGGGGGCATGGAGAACACGTGTCTTCGCTCGACGAGCTAAAACCGGCACTGGAAAGGGCAATTGCGAGCAATACATGCGCCGTTGTGCATGTTGACGTAGACCCGGTCTCACATTTGTGGGCGCCTGGTCTTGATACTTTCAAGGCGATGCACCTGGAGCCCGCAGGTTAGTTGAACCCGCGTTAGTTGAGCCCGCGTTAGTTGAAAAGGAATGTTTGTGGTGACACATACCAGACCCAATGTCTTGATCACTGGAGCGAGCGGTCTTGTTGGTAGCAAAGTGCTTCGATGCATCTCCACGCAGCGAGATGCTTTTGGCACAGTGGTCGCACTGGATGTCAGGGAAGTTCCTCAAGCAAACCGGTGGCCTAATATTCACTATGTGGTTGATGACATTTGCAATCCGGCTTTTGGAGAACAGATCATTCAATTTGAAATTGATACTGTCGTGCACCTCGCTGCGATCCTGGCACCCATTCAAGGGGCGCCACCAGATTTCGAGTACCGTGTGGATGTTTTGGGCACAGAAAATGTTGTAAAGGCATGCGCCGAAAACAATGTCGATCAAATTATCCACCTATCCAGTGGGGCCGCCTACGGATATCACGCTGACAATCCGGTTCCCTTGCGCGAAACGGATGCGCTCAGAGGCAATGACGAGTTCCCTTACTCGCGGCACAAGCGGCTGGCCGAAGAGATGTTGTGCTGTTTCAGGCGCACGCACCCTGCGCTCAAGCAACTCATTCTACGCCCCGGAACAATTTTGGGCGCGAACATGACAAGCCCAGTGAGTGCAATATTTGAAGGCAAATTTGTTCTTGGAATAGTTGGCGCTGACAGCCCATTTGTTATCATTTTGGATGAAGATGTCGCCGAAATTATAGTCAAGGGGATACGCGAGAACCTTGAAGGTGCTTTCAATTTGGCTGGAGATGGTGTTGTGACGCTTCGCGATATTGCGCGTTACACCGGCAAACTCTATCTCTCAATCCCTGCTTCTCTTCTGAAAGCAGCCCTTTGGGTGCTGCGCGCGATTGGCGCTTCGGCGCGCGGTCCTGAAGCTGTTGGGTTTTTGCGTTATCGGCCGGTGCTCTCCAATGAGAAACTCAAAGAAACATTTGGCTACACACCCTCGAAGACCAGTGCAGAGGCATTCAGTTTCTATCTCCAGCATCAACCATTGAGAAAGTAGCGTCTCTCGGTTTTTGACAAAGTTTCTGAACGACGTGATCTACTCTCGATTGCTTGATCGCAAGCCGAGTTCAAGTTGAATGAGCAGCAGGCTCGATGGATTGTGCTCACGTGCTTCTGTAACCGCATCACGGGCCCCCTCCCAGTCGCCAATGGCCGTGCGTATCTGAACAATCATCGACCAGGCTTCCTCAAGTTGAGGGTCAAGGGTTACAGCTTCGCGAAAGGCAGCTTCGGCTGCGGATGGGTTTCGCATCACGAGGGCAGTGCCCCCAAGCACTAGATGTGCTTCTGGAAAATCTGCCTTTGAACTGAGTGAACTCCGAAAATCCGACATGGCGGCACGATAAGGATCAAAGCTCGCTTCCGCCAATCCGGTTGGCGGCACACCGATAAGCGCGCGCGCCGCTGATACGCGCACTGAGCGCAAGGGATCCTCCAGAAGGGGAGCCAGCCGACGTACCTGATCTGCGGGGGCAGCCCCACGTTGCAACCCGATAGCGTTTTCCCGGATCAGCGCATTTGAATTGGCGAGTAGTGCCGCACTTCGTTCGGCAAGGGCTTCATCCGTGACCCCACGTAACATTTCCAAAGCAGTCGCGCGCACGATGACAGCAGCGGATGTGTCTTCCGCGATCTCCATCAGCTCATCGCGGTTGTCGGAAGGAAACAGGCGGCCAGCTGCAAACACTTGAGAGAAGTGGGGGCCACGGCGCGCACCCTCGGGGTAGCGTACGCCGATCTCCGCGGCCGCCCAGGCAGCATCCCGGTCGACATGGCAATCAGTACACGCGTTGGGTGACCCTGTCTCCACTGAGAGATCAGGACGGGGTATGCGAAAGCTATGGTCGCGCCGACCATCGATCTGCATATAGTCCCGCTCGATCATGTGGCAGGAGACGCATTGCGCGCCGTCTGATCCAGCTTTATGAAAATGATGATCGGGCGTGTCGTAGCTGGCAAGGGGCAAACTTGGGAAGCGCGCGTTTCCTGCTTCTGAATGGCATTGGGTGCAAAGCCCATTTCCTGCAACACGGCGCTCGCCAGAGTGTGGATTATGACAGTCGGTACAACGCACGCCATTGGCATACATTTTGGACTGCAAGAACGAACCGTAGACATAGACTTCCTCAAGGATAGACCCATCTGTGTGATAGAGCCCTTCCCGCAGGAGCGCGAGCCGATAGGAATCATGATAGGGCGTGCCCGGTAGTGGGCTTTGGGCCAGAAGAGGTTCGCGCCTGGAATGACAGCCCGCACATTGCTGAATTTCGGCTTCAGGGTTGGCTGCTGTAAAGCCTGCGGTAAACCCAGTATCAGTGAGGTTTTGCTCAGCCATGACAGGTGTCCCGGCGGCCCAAGCAAGGTGCGTTGATCCCGGGCCATGGCAGGCTTCACAACCCACGCCAATCTCAGCCTGGCGACTTTCATAAGTGCGGTCGATGGGCGTGTAGCGTTTTTCAAAACCTGTCGCGTGACATTCCGCGCAACGAGAATTCCAATTCTTGTAAGGGCCAGTCCAGTGCATACCATCGCTGGCGGCTAGGTCCTGTTCAGGATAGAGATGATACCAACATGTCTGCGTCACATCCCAGGCCACATCGTGGGACTGAAGCCGACCCGGTTCTGTCTCGAATAGATATTGCTGAAGCGGCGTGATCCCCGCGACCCCTTTTAAGCGATATTGGACCAGCGCGCCGTCAGGGCCGTCGGTCTCCATAAAATAGCCCCCATCCCTTTGGGTAAAACGATGGGTGACGCCATGGTGCTCAAAAACGGTGTCGTCAAAATCGGCCAGAACGTTCTCAGCACTTGGGGCCGTCCAGGCGAGCGCGTGGTGTGATCGGGACCAGTCGTCGGACTGGGGCTGGTGACAGGTGCTGCACGTCTGCGACCCGACATAAGAGGGGACGTCCGCCCTTGAAGAGGATAGAAATGCCGCGAAGCCGCCCAGAGTGATGGTCCCCAGTGCAAGCAGGCATATGAACCGGATCATTTTCTGTCTCAATGTCGCGACCTCTTTTTTTGTTCCGCATTCATTGCGGTTTTTTCTGTGAGAGGGGGCGAGAGGTCGGATTCAATTGTGGCAGTAAACCCTTCGCCAGCTGGCGGCGCCGCCTCCCGGTTTTCCGTCGGTTCTCTTGAAGCGCTTGTCGTGTTGCAGACCATGTTTCATCGTTCGGACCCATTGTTCCAGCATTTCGCCCATAGAAAGTTGATCCTAATGTTGTAAACGCTTTTTCCAGACCGGGCGGCAAGCTTCGTGACCCAGAGCCAAACAATTGCCACCAGCGACCTGTTTCAGTAAGGGCTGCCCCGAACCGATGTTGCTTGAGAAGACGTCTTGCGTGCCAGAACGCATAAAGCTCAGAGGCAAAATAGGTGGCACGTTGGTGTTCATAAAAAGCCACCGCTTGGCGTCGAAACCTCCAGATACCCGTCACTAACAGTGTGAGGCTGACGAATATGAGGAACCAGCGACCCACGCTTTCTCCCCAATATTCCAACTCTTTCGCAAACGATAGCGGCGGTCCCTGCGCGGTGATCTCAACACGCTCAACGCGTGCAGTTTCAATAGCCCCGGTTTTCAGATTGAACCAGCGAAGCTGGGCAGCAGGCAGCGCGAACTGGCCACCGGTCTCCACCACATAGGTGACTTCTTCCACCCGCACGCCAGATTGGATGCTGCGCTCTGAAGCGTTAATGAGGCGCGGGTCGCGCTGATAGGATGAGAGACCTCTGAGGGCCTGTTGGGGAAGAAGCGGTGGGATCATCACCGCTGCGGCCCCTTCAATCTCAACGCGCAAGTGCCGTGTAATGGCATCTCCTGCGCTCAGGTTGGAAAGGTCACCTTCAATCGTCTCGGTCAGCCTCAACCCGGTCGCGGCAACAAAGGGATCAAGGCCCCGAGCCGCAGCGGGAATACGGGCGCTGATCGTCATCGCCTCCGTCCTGCCTTCAAAGGTAATCGGAGCCCGCGTGTCTGGATCAGCATAAGTGATCGAAACAACTTGAGCAGGGAGGCGAAAATCGCCCTCCACTATGGGATAGAGGTGATAGGTGCGTGAAATGCCAGACCACGTCTTTTGGTTAATGCGTGTGCTCATGGGCAGGGTGGCCCTTTCGGGAAAGAGCACCATGAGATTGGGGAGGTCGAAGTTTGGCAAGCTCGGCGGCTTGGGCATCCATGTTGGAACCAGCAGCGTCACCTGCAATACGACGGGTTGGCCGGGCACGGTAGAGGTGGTGTCCAGTTCCGTTCGGAGGATGGGCGAGGGATGCGCCACAGTTGTTTCAGTCGCTATTTGAGCCAATGCCGACAGCGGCACCAGCAAAAACAACATCGTGAGCAAAGACGGTGACGCGAAGAGGGCGCGGGTCATTCAGACCCCCTTACTGCTTCAAGCAGAAAACGACTGCGCAGAAAATCGCCGGCCTGCGTATCGAGCGTGCGCATCCACTGTTCTTCTGACAGTAGTTCAGCGCTTTCGGTGGCACTCTCCACAATGGTTTCAATCCCGCTCTCTGCTTCATTGTCGTAGATGACATCATCCGCGCCAAAGCCGCCTTCTTCGCCAGTGTTTGACTGGTCCCGTGTGCGTTCGACATAGGCGCGGATTGCACGCGCAATCTCCAGGTTCTTGCCTGCTTCCACAAAGTCAGGGTCACGCTCCAGCGCGGTCTCAAAGGAAATGATGGCATCCTGGTAACCGCGTGATTTCACGTGTGCGAGACCGGCGGTGAAGGCAGCGCTCGCCGTGTCGATGCGGGCAAGCACGTTGATCGCTTCTGCGTAGCGTCCTGCCCGGTAAAGGGCATGCCCTTTCCATTCCGGGTCCTCGAACAAGCTGCCTGCGTCGCTGAACCGCTTGTCCTCATAGGCAAAGCGTGCCTGTTGATCGGTGGTGAAAAACCAATCCATCATGCCGTCTGCCTGCGCAGAGCTTGAGGGATAGGACAAGGCGACAAAGAGAAGGGCCGT
>Ga0222662_1001264_pt1 | contig 13029 bp, 10 predicted proteins | sample AntAcemetagen600_FD_179821 | JGI IMG/M metagenome (GOLD analysis project Ga0222662, IMG submission 179821) | Saline water microbial communities from Ace Lake, Antarctica - #600 | ecosystem: Environmental > Aquatic > Non-marine Saline and Alkaline > Saline | place: Antarctica: Ace Lake...
GGCCGAGGCAATGCCTGACGGAAGGCTGACGCCGTCCGCTACGCTCGGACGCAAGCGCGGGGTGAAAACGTAGCGGAAGATGTAAAATCTTCCGACGACGAAGGGCCGGGGCAATGCCTGACGGAACGCTGACGCCGTCCGCTACGCTCGGACGCAAGCGTGGGGTGAAAACGTAGCGGAAGATGTAAAATCTTCCGACGACGATGGGCAGGGGCAATGCGAAAGGAGGGCTCACGCCGCCCGCTTCGTTCCTTCACTCGCTGATCGCATAAACGCGATTCTGCGAACGGATCAACAGCTTCCCGCCCGAAACGGCGGCGGTGGCGTTAAAAATTGTCTCGTCTCCGGCGATCTTGTTTTGCGCGAGAACCTTCAATCCATCGCGGGATGGCTCGATCACGAAGGTTCCGTTGGCGCGGCTCACGGCATAGATTTTGCCACCGGCGACGATGGGGGATCCGTAAAATGGGCTGCCCTTGGCTCCGGCAGCATCGAGATCGGGAACGCGTTCCTGCCAGAGTGGCTCCTCTTTGCCAGGCTCCGCAGCGAAGGCGATTCCTTTGTCAGAAACCCAGTAGAGGACGCCGTCGTGCTCGACCGGCATCGTCATGTAGGTCGCCGGCTTCTGCGTGTCGTAGAGAATCTGATCGGTGATGTCGCCGGTTCCGCCGGTCTTCACCGCGACGCGGGCGGTTCTCGGAAATCCTCCTGACACGGTCAGAATATCGCCGGAAAGGTGGGTCGTGTTCGACATGTTGCCGGGGAGGTTGTAGTTCGCATACCAGACTCCTTCGCCGGTTAAGGGATTGAGTCCGAACCAGCGGGCTGCCCCGGCGAAAACGAGATCAGTCCTCTTCTCATCGACCTTAACGATGACAGGCGTCCCGTAGGTTTCCTCGGTTTTCGAATTCTCAAACATCCAAACCTCTTCTCCGGTTTTCTTATCAAAGGCGATGATTGCCCGCGCTTCGTCACCGGCAGGGACGATGAGAAGATTTTCATAAAGAATCGGACTGGAGGCAGAGCCCCATTTTTTACCCGAAGATTGAGGCCCGGTCTCAGCGGTCCAGAGGACGTTTCCGTCAAAATCAAAGGCATGGACGCCCGCTTTTCCGAAGTAGCAGTAGACCGCTTCGCCATCGGTGACGGGCGTGTTGCTCGCCCAGCCATGCTCCGTGATGTATCCTTGCGCAGGGTCTTCGGGAAAGCCGAGCCCGACTGACTTTTCCCACTCGACCTTTCCGGTCGCGAGGCTGAGGCGAATGAGATGACGCATGATCCCGTCTCCTTCGCCGGTGTAGCTCGTCACGAAAACGGCGTCGCCGGAAATGATGGGAGAGGAACTGCCCTGACCGGGGATCTCTGCGGTCCAGGCGAGGTTTTCGCTTTCGCTCCATTCGGTGGGAACCGCCTCGGCACTGACTCCCAGCGCATTCGGTCCGCGAAACTGATTCCAGTCGGCAAAGGAAGGGATACTAGTGAGAAAAGAGGCGGCGAGGAGGGAGGGCAGGAGGCGTTGCATAGTCATGAAACGGACGGGCGGCTCATTTGTTTCCGGGAAAATGAAATTTTCTCAAGTGGCCGGCGACGGGCAGCTAAGAATGCGCCATTCCGGATGCACAAAACGATGCCCTTCGTGACACGTTATAGCGCCCCCCGACTCGACTTGCATCGGAACTCGAAAAGAGGAAGTTAAGTTATGGGAAATACCATCAATCGTCGTCGTTTCATGCTGAAGACAGTCGGGGCCTCACTCGCTCTCCCGGGCTTGCCGTCGCTCCTCGCGAAGGATGTCGGTGAAGCGACTGCCGTGCAGGCGGTGAAAGGTGCCGGGATCGGGGCGAAGCGCTTCGTCGGAGTGGGAAACCTGCTCGGTTACCAGCAGAGTTCCTTTTTCCCGGAGTCGGAAGGGAAGGCTTATGGGAAGACGACGCTTCTCGCGCCCTTATGGGAGAATCGCGACAAGATGACGGTCTACCGCGGTCTCGATCATGGGATCAAAGGCGGTCACTTTGCGGTGCATTCATTTCTCTCCGGCGTCCTCAATTCGGAGGCGCAGCACCGCCCCGATGGCAATGTTTCGCTCGATCAGTTTATCGCCGACGAAGTCGGGGTGGAAACGCGATTTCCCTCTCTCACGATCGGCTCCGAGGGTGGCATTCACGGTGGTTGTCAGATCGCCTGGACAAAGTCCGGTGTCCGCGTCCCTCCCATCCCCGGGCCGGCTGAACTCTACGAGAAGCTCTTCATCGATGACAACGAAGCGCGGAAGGTTCAGCGGAAAGAGGAAAACAAGATTCAGGCTTCGATCCTTGATTCCGTCCTCGAAGACGCGAACCGCCTCTCTAAGCGGGTCAATCGCGAAGACAAGGACAAGCTGGACGAATACTTCACCTCAATCCGTGATGTCGAGAAGCGTCTTGAACTCCGCCAGCGCTGGGCGAGTCACCCGAAGCCGAAGGCCCCGTTTGAGCAGCCCTCGAATGTGAACACGGTCGAGGATTTGCCCATGCTCTACGAACTGCTCGCGCTGGCCTTGCAGACCGATTCAACACGGGTCGCGACGCTGGAGATCGGCGGCTGTTTCCTTCCGCAAAATCTCGGGATCGACAAGTCCTACCATGGGCTTTCGCACCACGGAAATGACAAGGAGGCGATTGCCCATCTTATCACTCTGGAGACCTATCAGGTCGAGCACTTCAACAAGTTCCTGACCCGCCTCTCCAAAATTCAGGATGGCGATCAGACGCTTCTCGATTCGACCGCAGTGCTCTTTGGTAGCGGCATCGGCAACGCGCATTCGCACAAGAACTCCGATCTACCGATCATTGTCGCCGGTGGCGGGTATCGCCATGGCGAGTTCAAGAAAGTCGCTTCTGAAGGAATCAACAGGGTGCCGCTCTGTAATCTCTACGTCGATCTCGCGCAGCGCATGGGAGTCGAGATTGAGGCCTTTGGTTCGAGCACGGGAACCTTCTCCTAAGTTCTCATGGTCTCTCTCTTAGCAAACCGGACGGTGCGAGCCTTCCGGCCTTTCCTTGTCGGGGCCTTCGCGTGCGGCCTCCTCACGCTTTCTTCCCGGGCGGATGAGGCTGCTTCGCAGAAAGTGATCTTCCAGTTTGTCGGCAAATACTGCCTCGAATGCCACGATGAGTCCGTCCAGAAAGCAGAGCGCGAGTTCGAGAGTTTTGATCTCCCGCTTGAGTCGATCCATGACCTCATCGTGGCAAAGGAAATCATCGATCAGGTGACGCTTCGCGAGATGCCACCGAAGGAGGCGGACCAGCCCACCGACGAAGAGCGCCTCGCAGTAATCCGCGCGCTGCGGGACAGCCTTGCTCTCGCCCACGGCAAGATCGAAAGCTCGGACGCACTCACTGTGATGCGTCGTCTCTCAAACCGGGAATATGAGAACACCCTCGCAACCCTCTTTGATCGGCGGGTCGACACCCTGGGACTCACCGCCGATTTCCCGAAGGAGAAAACGAGCCGCCATCTCGATACGATCGGAAAATCTCTCGTCACTTCGGGGTTTCTCCTCGATCAGTATTTTCAGTCCGCCCATCGTCTCGTTGAAGCGCGTCTTGGGAAGCCGATCATGGAGCCGAAGGACTGGACTTTCACCGACAACTTCCAGCAATATGAGGAACTGAGCGGCGCTCACAACTCCTACTTCAAAAACAAAACTCTCGCTCTCTACGAGCAGCCGAACACCGACACCCGGCAGGGCGGCTATGTTCATATCGAGGATTTCCTCGAAGGCGTTCCCGTCTCCGGCATCTACGAAATCAAGGCCCTCGCGCAGGCGAAGCATCGGGACACGCATTACGATGCGAAGATCTTCGGGATCGACTTTTCCGAGCCGTTCATTCTCGCGGTCGTCCCCGGCGATGTCACCGCCGGACACATTCACTACCCGCAGGCGATTGAGCCAATTCTTGCCGAGAAGGTAGCCCCTGATGATAAGCCGGAGTGGCTCACCTATCGCGTCTGGCTCGAAAAGGGACAGACCCCGCGGTTCATTTTTCCGAATGGTCCCTTCGAGTCAAGGGCTTCGGTTCTCCAAATTAACAAGCAATACAAAGACGAGTTCAAAGGCAATATCTCGTCCTCCGGCGTGAGCCGCACGCATATCCTCAGGGAAGGGGCTTTGCCGCGAATCGAAATCGAGGAGATCAAAATCCACGGCCCGATTTTGGAGAAAAGCGGAACCCGGGAGGAGTTGGCGGTTTTCGGTCCGGGCGGATTTCAGGAAGCGAAAGCGATTGAGCAACTCTTCTCCTTTGGTGAACGCGCCTTTCGCCGTCCTCTCGATGAGGCGGATCGGAAGAGCATCCGGAAGACTTACGAGACGCGGCTCTCGGAGGAAGCGGGACCAAGACAAGCCGCGCTCGACACGATCAAGATGGTCCTTTGCTCGCCGTCTTTTCTCTATTTCTCCGAGATCACGGAGGAGGATGAGCGACGCCTTAAACCGCATGACCTCGCGACGAGATTGTCCTACGCGCTCTGGGCGGCCCCGCCCGATGCGGAACTCCGCGCCAGTGCTGATTCCGGGAAAATCATCGAGCCGGCTGAGTTGCGAAATCAGGCGGAGCGACTGCTCGGTGACAAACGCTACAAAGGTTTCATTAATGGATTTCTCGACAGCTGGCTGAACCTTCGTGATCTCGGGGGGATGCCTCCGCCTCGCGAATCGAACCGGGCGTTCTACGCCGAAAATCTCCCCGAGTCGATGAAGCAGGAGGCGCGTCTCTTTTTCCAGGATCTCCTCGTCCGGAATGGTTCCATCGCACGGTTTATTGATGCCGACTATGTCTTCGTCGATAAGAAGCTCGGCAAACTTTACCGTCTCCCCGGTTGGGACAAAATGCGCCTTGCCGACGGATTTGAGCGGGTCAAACTGACAAGCAATTCGCAGCGAGGCGGACTCCTCGGCATGGCCGGTGTCCTCGCCGTGAGCGCGAACGGCGTCGAGACTTCGCCGGTAACCCGTGGGGTCTGGGTTTCAGAAAACATCCTCGGAGTCGAGCCGCCGCCACCGCCGGACGAAGTCCCTGCGATTGATTCGGACGTCAGCTCGGCAAAGACGATCAGGGAACGGCTCGCCCTGCACAGCTCGGAAAAGACCTGCTACGAATGCCATCGCAAGATCGACCCGCTCGGCTTCGGCTTGGAAACCTTTGACCCGATCGGGGCCTGGCGAACGCATTATCCGAAACCGAAAGGCGACAAACCGGCACCGGAAGTCGATACAAGCGGAGAGTTCTCCTCCGGGGAAACCTTCAAAGACTTCCGCGAATTCAAAAAGGTGCTCCTCGACACGAGAAAAGACGTCTTTGCCCAACATCTCATTTCGCAAATGCTCAGCTACGGAACCGGTCGCCACATGGAACCCGTCGATGAGTATGAAATCGAGGAGATTCTCGCGACGGTGAAAAAGAACGACTATGGTCTCCAGACTCTCATCCTCGAATCGGTCACGAGCGAGATTTTCCGCTCCCGGTGATCCCCTGCGGAAATCTCTATGAAACGAATCGCGTCCCTCTGCCTTCTTCTCTTTGTGCTCTGCGGCGATTCGCTCGACGCGAAGCCGAACGTCCTCCTCATCACTGCTGACGACCTGGGTCTCCAGCTTTCCTGTTACGGCGATCCCTACATCAAAACGCCGCACCTCGATGCCCTCGCCGCGAGCGGCACGATGTTCCGGACCGCGTATGTGACGCACGCGAGTTGCAGCTCTTCGCGCTCCTCGATGCTGAGCGGGCTCTATCCGCACACGAACGGACAGATCGGACTCGCCAACGGAGGTTTCGCCCTCGACCCGGCACAAGTGGGGAAAAATCTACCGGTCTGGCTGAAAGAGGTCGGCTATCGCACCGGGATTCTCGGCAAACTTCACGTCTCGCCGGAGGACAGCTTTCCCTTCGATTATCGGCCCAGGGGTCAGGACACCCGTGATGTCAAAGCGGTCGCCAATAATGCGGCGACGTTCCTGAAGGAAACCAGCGAGGCCCCGTTTTTTCTCATGGTGAACTATTCCGATCCCCATGTGTATAAAGAGAAGACGAAAGGGAAATCGATTTTTCCAGCGCAGTGGAAGGGGATACCTACCGACCCGATCGCGAAAGACACCGTGCCGGGGTGGGACTTCCAGGGCTTCGATGAGCCGATCGCCCGCGAGCGGGTCTCGAACTTTTACAACACCGTGAAGCGTCTCGACGTCGGGGTCGGGCTACTTCTTGCGGAACTCACCAAAGCCGGTCACGCCGGGGATACCCTCATCATTTTTCTCGGCGATCACGGGCCGCCCTTCAACCGGGGGAAAACAACCTGCTACGAGTCCGGACTCCGCGTGCCTTTTCTGGTGCGCTGGCCTGGCGTTTCGGGAGACGGGATCAAAAGTGACGCTCTTGTCTCCGCCGCCGACATCGTGCCGACAATCCTCGATGCCGCCGGTCGCGATTTCCCGATTCCCTTTCACGGCGAGTCCCTCCGTGAAGCAGTCGCGAGTGAGGCGATTCCTGCGGGTTGGCGCGAGCATCTCGTGGGAGAGTTTCACTACCATGGGCCGACTAATTTCTTCCCGCGCCGCGCAATCCGGGATCAACGCTACAAGCTGATCCACAATCAACTCGCAGGAAAATCACTCCCGATCTTCCGGGTCGATGGAGATCCGACTGCCTCTTTTGCGACGGCGGACAAGTATCTCGGGACTCCGGCCGCGAGGGCTTTTCAACGATACATCGATCCACCCGAGTGGGAGTTTTACGATCTTGAAAGTGATCCGGTGGAATTCAGAAATCTGATCAACTCCAGCGATCATCACGGGAAGATCACAGAGATGAAAACGGCGCTCCTTCAGTGGCGAAACGAGACCGGCGATCCCCTCCTGACCGACGAAGGCATCCGGCAATTTCAGAAGCTTGGTGCAGAGGCGAAGGCGCGCTCAGGGAGATAGGGCAACAGGTCGCGCAAGGTTTGCATTTCCAGCCCGCTTTGCTACGGTCTCGACAACCCTCATTACACTTTTATGAATCGAAAATTACGCATGGGAATGGTCGGAGGCGGCCGTGGAGCTTTTATTGGTCAGGTTCACCGCATGGCGGCCAACCTCGACGGGAAAATCGAACTGGTTGCCGGTTGTTTCTCCTCTGATCCCGAAAAGTCGAAACTCTCCGGAGAAGACTTTTTCATCGATCCGGATCGTGCCTACGGAAGCTATCAGGAAATGGCAGAGAAAGAGGCGGCTCGTGAGGACAAGGTCGATTTTGTTTCCATCGTCGTTCAGAATTTTCTCCACTTCGATGTCGCAAAGTGTTTCATTGAGGCGGGGTTCAACGTGATCTGTGACAAGCCGATGACCCTGACCTACGAACAGGCCGTTGAGCTTCGTGAAATCGTGAACAAGAGCGATCAGATTTTCGCCCTGACACATAACTACACTGGTTACCCCATGGTGAAGGAAGCCCGCCAGATGGTGAAGAAAGGCGACCTCGGACGCATTCTCAAGATCGTCGCTGAGTACCCGCAGGGCTACGCCGTGGGTGATGTCGAGGGCGACGGCCAGGGCAAGATCAACAACTGGCGCTCCGACCCTGCCATTGCCGGAATTTCCAACTGCATGGGCGATATCGGGACGCACGCGCACAATCTCGTCCGCTACATCACGGGACTCGAGATCGAAGAGATCTGCTCGGATCTCACCGCCTTCATTCCCGGCCGTGAACTCGATGATGACGGCAACAACCTTGTTCGCTTCGAAGGCGGCGCGAAGGGGATCATCCACGCTTCCCAGATTTCCAACGGTGATGAGAATGCTCTCAACATTCGTGTCTACGGCACCAAAGCCTCGCTCGAATGGCATCAGGAAGATCCCAATGAGCTCATCGTGAAATACGCGAACGCTCCGCGGAAAACCTATCGTCGCGGCAACGACTACATCAGCGAAGCTGCCTCCGGTCACGGCTTCACGAGGACGCCTTTTGCGCATCCCGAAGGATTCATCGAGGCCTTTGCCAATATCTACCTCGCGGCGGCTCAGGCGATGGCTGACAAAATTGACGGCAATCCTGCTCCCGAAGGTGGCTACGATTTCCCCGGCGTTGATGATGGTGTCGCCGGACTCGCCTTCATCAAGGCGGCGGTGGAAAGTTCTGCCTCCGATCAAAAGTGGGTTAAATTTCCGGCGGTTTGACCTGGGTGGTTTCAGGTCATCGGACCGGATCGTGATGCCAAAACTCCGTGACGAAACGCTCCCGACGGAGGGTCCGCTCTGGGCGTCAGAACCGTTCCGCGTGTTTTTCCCGCTGGGAATCATCGCGGCAGTCTTTGGGCTTTTGCTCTGGCCCCTTCACTACGTCGGATGGTGGCCAATCTACCCGGCCTTGCAGCATCCCCGAATTCTCATCTTTGGATTTGGTGCCGCGTTTCTTTTCGGATTCCTCGGCACCGCCTGGCCGAGGTTTCTCGAATCGTCCGCGCTCAACCGGCCCGAGGTCGCGCTCCTCGCACTCGGCTGGTTTCTCGCTCAGCTCGCCTATGCGAAAGCCTCCATTGCGAGCGGAGATCTCCTTTCTGCCGCGACCGGGTGCCTTCTCCTCGTGATTCTCGGGAGAAGGCTTTTCGGCGGTGGGCGTTCGCTGCCTCCTCCGGGCTTCAGCCTCGCCTTTCTCTCCGTCGTCATGAGTGTTGCGGTCCTCTTTGCGTGGGGATTTCAGCTTCATCTCACTTCTCCGGAAATCGATTACCTCCTGCGCCTTTTCGGGTATCAGGGGTTTTTGCTCCTCCCGATTCTCGGCGTCGGCTCCTACCTCTTCCCGCGCTTCTTTCAGGAGGAGGGAAATCGACCGCCCCTCGTTTCCCCGGCGCGGCGCGCCCGTTTCGTCTGGGGGAGCGCACTTGCGATTGTGATTTCCTTTTTCATCGAAGTCTATCTCTCGGTAAGTTGGGGAAATGTGATTCGACTTTTCGCGGTTGTTGCGTGGGCGATTGGGCTGCTCCCGTTTCTGTTTCAGGGACATGCGCCGGGGACGCGAGCGTGGGCGCTGCGGATGGGGCTGCTCATGCTTTGCGCGGCCTTCCTTCTGCGCGCGATCCGACCGGGCGAGATTTTCGCCTTCGAGCACCTTCTCTTTCTCGGGGGATTCACGCAGTTAATCCTCCTTGTCGCGGATCGCGTCGTCATGGGTCATTATCATGACAAAACCCCACCGCTCCGCAGTCGGAGTTGGCAGTGGATCGTCTGGCTCATGGTTCTGACCGCCGCGACGAGGGCGACAGCGGATCTCGTCCCATCGACGAGGATCTCGCATCATATCTATGCAGCGATCATGTTAATCGTGATTTTTCTGATATGGGTATTTCTTCAGCTTCGCAAATCTGCTTTGAATCCCGGAAATACATGAATCCTTTTTCAGGAGGCTGCGAATACCTTTTGGTATTTCTTCAATCTCAGGATGGTTCAATTGATATGAAGGGTGAGTATCGGACTTTTGCTTGATCCCTCTTCCACCCCGTTGCCAGTGAGTGCGAAAGTATCTTAGAGAATTTTCCCCAAGAGGCATTTAGCCAGCCCGTGGCGGCTTCCATCATATCGTTCGGCGATTCCCGACTTCGGTTGCCGCGTCAGTCTCGAAGCATATCCCAAATTTTTTCCCTTAGGATTTTGTTCCGGATCTTAGGGCACATGGCGAATCACTATAGGGTTGAGGGGTGCTTGGATATTTCCGTTTTTTGGTTTAATGCCGGACCTTTCCCAAATCGCGCGAGGTAACTACCGCACGGACCGGTCGCGATCCTTGAGTTGCATTCTTACTATGCTGATCACCAGTGCCTGACATTGGCTGAGAAGGAATACGTTTCGATGGTTATATTGCCCCTCGATCATGTCGGACTCATCATGGCCGAATTGAAGGCTCAGGGATTCGACTATAGCAAGGTCGTGGTCTTCACCTCCGACAGCGAATACGAATTCTAGTATGGCCCCAAGTCTCAGTATGGACCGAGAATTCCCGCCAATAGAGAGAAAGCGAATCTTACGGGCAAGAAATGGCGCACCTCAAGGTAGGGGGACAAACTTTCTCATCGCCCACGGCGGCTTCATGGCGGCCCCTGTCGAGGCAGAAGCTCCTGTCGGAAAAGACAGTGTTTCTTATCTGCCAACTCTCCTCAGGGAGCCTTAAGTGACGAGTCATGACTACATCGTTATCAACAAGATGGGAAGCGCCTGTCAGATCTCGAAGGATGGTTGGAAGCTCGTCGAGTTCGACAAAAAGCAAAGGATCATTACCAGCTCTACCAAATTCAATCGGACAATGAAGAACGCCACTTTCTCGCGGCGAATGAGCCAGATAAAGTCGCGGAACTAAAGCTCCGCCTCACTCAGGAACTAAGTTTGACGAGACCGGATCTGTAAATTCGTCTCTCGTGATTGAGGATCGACGGAATCGACTCGTCAGGTCCATGTTCTTACAAACCACTATTACCCATTCACAAAGATGAACATTTGTCTGAAAACTCTATTAAGCGTTGCGAAGATAGCGATCCTGCCTCTCCTCGTTCTTTCAATTTCTTGCGGAGACACACCAAAGGAATCGTCGACTGGCACGACCGTTTCAGCGGACACGATTTACGACAACGGCGAGATCCTCACGATGGCGGGGGAAACTCCCACTTATGTCGAAGCGCTCGTTGTTGCGGATGGGAAGATCGCGTTTGCAGGCTCGAAAGAGGAAGCGCTGAGACAAAAGGGTGAGGAAACCCAGGTCATCGATCTTGGGGGGAAAACGATGCTCCCGGGATTCATCGACGGACACGGGCATTTCATCAATGCGCTCACTGTCGCCGATCAGGCGAATTGCTAAGCGGCACCCTTCGGGCCGGGTGACACGAAGGAGGGGATTGTGCAGGCGCTCAAAGACCTGCGGGACGAGAAAGCGATTCCGGAAGGTTCCCTCATCATGGGAAATGGCTATGACGACAGCATTTATCCCGACGACGGAAAGCTGACCGCCGCAGATTCTTGACAAAGATTTTCCGAATCACCTCGTCATGGTCGGGCATGTCTCGCTCCACGGAGCGGTGCGGAATAGCGCGGCCCCGGAGAAATATGGGATCACTGCCGAGACGGAGACACCTGAGGGAGGCATCATTGTCAGGGTGCCGGGGACGAATGAACCGGAGGGACTTCTCATGGAAACGGCGTTTCTCCCGATCATGGCGCAGCTCCCGAAGCCGTCCTCAGCCGAACTGATGGCGGCTCTCGATGCCGGGCAGATGATCTCCTCCTGGTCGGTTTCTCAAGGTTGAAGTGAGGCCTGCAGGCCTTTTCGGAAGCGGACAGGAGCATTGAAAAGGGCTCAAGCCCTCACTCCCGCAGGGTCTCTTAAGCTTCTAGGTATCGTCTCGAAAACGCTCATAAAAAGGATCGAACCGACCGCGCTCGACGCCTAAAGTCGGCTCATGAAGTTCATTTTACTCCTCATTCTTTTCTTCGCCTTCCTTCCCGGCATGGCGGACGACCGACCGAATATTGTTTGGATCATTCCAGATGACATGTCAGCCCATTTTGGCAGCTATGGCGAAACGGCGATCGAGACTCCTCATGTCGACTCGCTCGTGGCAAGCGGGGTGAAATTTACGAATGCCTATGTCACGGCGCCGGTGTGCTCGACCTGTCGCTCCGCGTTCATCACGGGGATGTATCAGACGAGTATCGGTGCGCATCATCATCGCAGTGGGCGTGGTGAAATGAAGATCGAACTGCCGGAGCACATCAAGCTGGTGCCGCAGATTTTTCAGGAAGCGGGGTATCATACCTCTATCTCAGGTTGGCCGGGGAACGGGAAGCCGGGAAAGACGGATTACAACTTCGAGTGGGACAAAGCGGTTTACGACGGCACGAGTTGGACCGAGCGCAACGACGGTCAGCCCTTCTTCGCCCAGATCCAGACAGCCGGAGGCAAGCTGCGCGGAAAGGACCAGGGAGGGTGGGAGAAGGTAGCAGCAAGCGCTGAGCAGGTCTTTGGGGAGCGGACTCCGCTCGATGCTGTGAAATTGCCTCCGTATTACCCGGAACATCCTGACATTGTTAGAGATTGGGCCGCGTATTTGGATTCGGTCAGGCTCACGGATCACATGGTGGGCGAGGTCGTTGCAAAGCTCAAAGCGGACGGCGTTTATGAAAATACGATCATCCTTTTCATGACCGATCATGGGATCAGCCATGCGCGCGGCAAACAGTTCATGTATGACGAAGGGCTCCACGTTCCGCTCGTCATCAGTGGTCCCGGGATCGATGCCGGAACGGTTCGTGAAGATGTCGTTGAGCACATTGACATTGCCGCGCTCTCGCTCGGGGCGGCGGGGATTGCAATCCCCGAATGGATGCAGGCTCGTGACATTCTTGCGAGCAACTACGAGGCGCGCGAAGCCGTGTTTGGCGCCCGTGACCGCTGCGACGAAACGGTTGATCACATGCGCTCGGTCCGGACAAAGGAATTCAAATACATCCGGAATTTCCTGCCCGAACGCCCCTATCTGCAGCCTTGTGCTTACAAGGACGCGAAGAGCATCATCACCGCGATGCGTGAGTGGCATGACGCCGGGAAGCTCGATGAGGCGCAGTCACTTATCATGCGGGAGACGCGTCCGCCTGAAGAATTCTACGATGTTGTCAATGACCCTCACGAGATCAACAACCTCGCAGATGACCCCGCTCATGCGGAAAAACTCGTCAATCTTCGTGGTCTCCTCGATGCCTGGATGGAGGAAACGAACGACAAAGGGATGACCCCTGAGTCAGAGGAAATGTATGACTCAGACATGGCACCCTACCTTTCCAAGTTCACGAACGGGAAAAATCCGGAACAACTCGCGATCATCGAAGCAAACATCTCCTGGATGAAAAAGATGGCGGCGGAGGGGAAGTAAAATTCGCGAGAGTTAACCCTGTCAGGTGAATGACTTAACAGGGTTGCGTCAGGCGTTTCAATCTGCCGCGCCGGTGCTCTGCGCATAGGCCTGAAT
>Ga0222662_1001265_pt1 | contig 13014 bp, 9 predicted proteins | sample AntAcemetagen600_FD_179821 | JGI IMG/M metagenome (GOLD analysis project Ga0222662, IMG submission 179821) | Saline water microbial communities from Ace Lake, Antarctica - #600 | ecosystem: Environmental > Aquatic > Non-marine Saline and Alkaline > Saline | place: Antarctica: Ace Lake | collected...
CTCTCCGGCGTCCCCTTTTACGCGGACGACTTTACTTTTGCTGATGTCACCTCAGATACCGGCACCATTGTGGGTGTGCTGGACGCCGGTGATGAAGTCGCCTTGACCGATTTTGGTGGCGGTACGGCAGTTTTCGGGACCGACGCCTTTGCCAGCGTTCAGAGCGCGATTGATGCGGCGGGTGTTGATGACATCGTGAACATCGGGGCGGGCACCTTCGTCGAAGGGCCTCAGGTCCAGATCAGCCAGAACGTTGACCTCGTGGGCCAAGGGGCCGGCGTGACCGTGATCCAGGCCGGCGGTGACACAGGCTCCGGCGGCGATGCGCGCGGCTGGTTCCTGGTGGATGAGGGCGTCAACCTCAACGTCAACAACATGTCCTTTGATGGTGCGGGCAACCTCATCTGGCAGGCGTTCCGGCACAAGGGGTCGGGCACTTTCGACTCGGTGCAGTTCGATGATATCCAGTACCAGGCCAGTGGTTCGCCTTACGCAGGCACGGCCATCGCCGCGTTCGGCACGGCCAGCGATGTCGATGTCGTCAACTCGAGCTTCACCGATATCGGCCGGGTTGGCGTGCTCTACTTTGGGGCAGGCACAACCGGCACATTCGCCGACAACACCTACACCGGCAAGGGGGCCGGGGACTGGCTGGACTACGCGCTGGACATCAGTGGAGGCGCGACCGTCGAAGCCTCTGGCAACACGATCACGAATAACCTGGGCGTCGCCTCTTCGGACGGCTCGACCTCGGCGGGCATTCTTGTCTCCACCTTCTTCGCGCCCGGCACCAATGCCGACATCCACAACAACACCATCACCGGCAACAGCACCGGTGTGTTTGTGGGATTCGACGGCAGTGATACCAGCACAACGACGGTCAATGACAACGACCTTTCAGGCAACGGGGCCGGGGTCCGCAGCACCGCCGCGCCCGTCGATGCCGGTGGCAACTGGTGGGGCAGCGCCGACGAGACCGTCATCAGCGGCCTGGTCTCCGGCGACGTGGACTTCTCGCCTTACCTGACCGATGGCACAGATACCGACGGCGTCACGCCCGGCTTCCAGCCCAACGCCGCGAGCCTTGTCGAAACTCTCCAGGCGCAGATCGATAACGCCACCGCAGGCGACACGATCATTGTGGCACCGGGGAACTACAACGGCGTGGTCATCGCCAAGGACATCACCCTTGACGGCGGCGGCGGCGGGGTCATCATTAACGGTGGGTCGCCGGCTCTCACCGTCACCGCGGGTAACGTCATCATCCAGAACGGCGTGATGTTGACCACCGGCACCGACGACGCGACCGTCCTGGTCGCCGGCGGCAGCCTCACCCTGCGCAACAGCACCCTCACCGAAACCGGCGGCGGCGACCAAGCCGCGATCAGTGTCACCGGCGGCTCCGTAGACCTGGGCACGGCTGGCGATCTCGGCGGCAACATCCTTGATATCACGGGCCTGGGCGAGTTGGTCAGCAACACCAGCGGATCCGAAGTCAGCGCGGTCGGTAATACCTGGCGACAGGACGGCATTGATCTGCCGGACTTCTTCGCGGTTGAAGATGAGATCACCGGTGCGTTGGACGCCGGCGGCTCGGGTCTGGTCCGATTGGTCGATGGCGAGATATTCGTCACCACCAACACGCTGGGCATCCAGTCGGCCATCGACGCCGCCACTGCGGGCGACACCGTGACCGTTGATGACGGCACGTATGTCGAGAACGTACAGGTGAATAAGTCGCTGACCCTGTTGTCTGAAAACGGCCAGGCTTCGACCACGATCCAGTTCCATGCGCCTAACACGATATTCAGGTCGTCGATGCCGACGAAGCCGTCGCCGTTGAGATCGCCTGCCAGGTAGGCCTCGACCGCGAGCAGTTCGGTGTTGGCTGCGACGTTAAAGAACATCTGCTGGATACCGCTGGGCCAGCGGATCGTGACGGTATCGACCGAGCCAGCCGCAGCACCCAGACCGAAGTGAGCGGTCATCTCGCTGGTGCTCAGGAAGTTGCTGCCGCCGTCGATCTCGCGGGTCATCTCGTCGCCGGTGATGGTCGAGTCGGGATCAACGGTGATACGCGCCCCGATGCCGTCGCGGTTGGATTCAGTACCCTCGGTGTGGATGCGGAGCCAGTCGCTGGTGTCGCTGGCGTCGTTTTCGTAGAGGATCGGCTGCCCGCCGTTGTTGACGATGAAAACATCCAGGTCGCCGTCGTTGTCGTAGTCCAGGGTCAGTAGGCCGCGTCCCTGATCGGTGTCGGTGATCCCGCTGGCGGTGGAGACATCGGTGAAGACGCCGCCGTTATTCTGCCAGAGCGTCGTCGGATCGTTGTCGAGATATCCATTCTCCCACCCGTTGGTGGCGATCAGGTCCAGGTCCCCATCGTTGTCGTAGTCCAAGAAGCTGGTACCCCAGCCCCAGCCGACGTCGCGGACACCGGCCGCGTCGGTCCCGTCGTGGAAGGTCCCGTCGCCGTTATTCACATAGAGCCGGTTGCCGGTGTCCTGGATCGGGTCCGGGTCGTCGGGGTGGGCCTTGATCGCGGTGACAAACCAGTCCAGGTCGCCGTCGCCGTCGAAGTCGGCGATGGTGGACCCCATGCCGTTCTGGTCGGTCCCGACACCGGCCACCTGCGTGCCGTCAGTAAACGTCCCGTCACCGTCGTTCCAAAAGAGCTGGCTGTGCAGGAAGTCAGCGGCGAAGGTCAGGTCCGGCAGGCCGTCGTTATTCATATCCGCGAATCGAGGAGAGAAGCGGAATGTGTTCTGGGTCGGGTTCTGGTCAACGCTGGTAGCTACGGTTTCGTCGGTGAAGTAGCCCGGGACACCGGACCTCATGTTCTTCAACAGCTTTGACTTGCTGATGAAAGCGAAGTTCCCCCAGTCGCCTGTGGCGATATCCAGATACCCATCGCGGTCGTAGTCGCCCATCGCGGCACTCTGGCCGTAACCGATGGCCGTGCTGGGGACGTGGGCGTGACGCGCAATGCCCTGTTCGGTGAAGTTGCCGGCCCCGTCGTTGGTGTAGAGATAGAACCGGCCGTGCCCGGTCGTGGTGACGTAGATGTCCAGGTCGCCGTCGTTGTCGATGTCGCCGAAAGTCGCGCCGTTGGTCGGCAGACTGGCGGTAAACCCGGAGGTAGAGGAGATGTCGTCGAAGGTCCCGTTGCCCAGGTTCCGGTAGAGGATGTCGCTGCCGTCTACGCGCGTGACAAAGAGATCGACCCAGCCGTCCCCGTCCACGTCGCCAGCCGCGGCGCCGCCGGTCATATCCAGGAAGGTGCCCGTTGACACAAGGTTGTGTTGGACGTGGTTGATCTGTGCGCTTGCGGTGACATTGGTAAATGAGGCCGCGTTAGCCACTGGGGCAATCGGGAGTACAAGCGCCAATGCCGGCGCGGCCAGGTTAAAACGAATCGGCTGCATCAGACTCATCCCACGGGTGTATAGAAACATCTGCAAAGAACGGGGGAAGCTCTCGCTCCCCCCGTTCGGATTCATACAAGCTAGACCCGCTGTCGCTTAGCGACGACGGAGCATGGCCAGGCCGCCCAGGCCCAGCAGCGCCATCGAGGCAGGCTCGGGGATGGCAACGTTGATGGTACCGCTACTTGACTGGGTGAAGTTACCGGGGCCAACCCACTGGCCGTTGGCCTGGTTATTCAGTTCCCAAGCAACCGCAGGATCGGCAGCGAGAACGGTATCACCCGCGACAGGACCTGAGGCCGTGCCGACGAGGTTGAAGAGGTTGTCGCCCGCGGCGTTCCGTGGGTTGCTGCCAGCAGCACCAACGCCTAAGTAGTAGGTGCCGTTGCCGGGCAACCAGCTACCATCGATAATGGAGCTGGGGCCGTTGCTGAGCAAACCGGCGAGTGCGTTGCCGGCGGCGTCAAACAGAGCCAGGGTGTGGCCACCGCCATCAGCGCTGATCTTAGCCGTGAAGTTCGCGGCGTCGGTGACGTTGATCTGCCAAAGGTCGGCATCATTGGTCCACAGACGATGCGAGATTTGATTGATCGTGCTGTCCGAGATCACCTCAGCGTCAGCGAGTACACGGCCGTGAAAGTCCCAGACGGAACTGAAACCTGCGCTACCGTTCCATTCCAGAGCACCGACCGGTGGGTCGCTGCCGAACGCGGCGTTTTCAGTGAAAACGGCTGCCGAAGCGGACATGGCCGTGGCACCCACAGCGAGTGCACCGGCTGCAAACAGACTAATACCTAACTTCATCTTTCTCTCCTTCTTAAAGAAACATTTCCAAACACATTAAGCCAACATTAGCAACGAGCTAATTATACCGCATATTTACGAATGCGGAAGACATCACATTAAATCAAACACGTTCTTTATCATTCATCCTACCCATCTTGCCCAGCCCAACCAGACCTGCGGTCAACAGAATAAATGTGGCAGGTTCAGGCACCGCGTTACCCGAGGTCGGCGGTGTGCCGGCGTTCCAATTGCCCAGCACCTCGTTCAGGTCGTCGATGCCCACGAAGCCGTCGCCGCTTGGGTCGGCTAATGGGTTGGCAGGCGGGACGTTCTGGTTCCAGGCACCCAGGACGATGTTCAGATCGTCGATGCCGACGAAGCCGTCACCGTTAAGATCGCCATCGAGTCCGGGCAGGTTGCCCTGGAGGATATCAAGGTCCAGTTGATCAACGATGTCGTCGCCGTTGAAGTCGCCATCCGCCCAGCCGCCGGGGTTGCCGAAGTTGGCCAGTACAAGTGATTCATCCGCACTGTCTATGGCGCCGTCGAGGTTGGCGTCCCCAAAGTCCGTGCCGAGGATGTTGTGTACGAGCATGGTGACATCGCCCAGGTCGATCCGTGCGTTGCCGGTAAGGTCCAACATCATGTCGTTGGCCGACAAGTCGATCTCCGGCTCCCAGTTGCTTGCGCCGATGGTCAGGAAGTCCAGCGGTAGGCCATCGAGCGTGACGCCGGTGTTGATGTCCAAACCCTGGCCTGAGAGCGCCGCCACCCGATCGAAGAGCGTGTCGATATCATCGGCATCGGCGTCCACGTCACTATCGAAGTCGCCGGGCTTGCGGGCGTTGAGCACCATGATGCCGTCGTTGGGGTGGATGGTGGTGAAGCCGAATCGGACGGTGCCGCCCGAGCCGTCGTCGGGGATCCCATCGTCTGGCGTTGCGGGGTTGCCGTTCTGGACGATGTCGCCGACCATCTTGGTGCGGTCGATCATGTCGGGGGCAAATCCGGAGAAGCGTGCGTTGCCGGTCTGTGCGATGAAGTAGTCGCCCGCCGGGAGTATCGAGTACTGGTCCCAGTCGGCATCCGGATCGTGGTCCGGGTGCGACGGGTCCCAAAGCGGATTCGGTGCGGGGTTATTTAAGAAAGCCAACTGGCTGGTTGCACGGGCATTGTTGCGCCAGATGATCGGTGAATCCGCATCGACCAGTGTGACCGCGTAGCCGGGGGCCGGGCCGATGGCGGTGATCTCGAAGTTCGTCGCCCCGTTGGTCCCGCCGCGGGCGATCGGGTTCAGGGGGTTAACGGGTGTGTTGTAGAGGGTGTTTCCGATCGGAGGCAGTTCGGTGACCGGATCGAATCCGTCTGGGTCCTGGGCGACATTGCCAGGCTCTTCATCGAAGACGTTGCGGACCCGGCTCTGCTTGAGCACGAGATTGCCCGACGCATCAAAGACACCGAGTTCGGTGCTGGGCCGACCGCTAAACCCGCCGAAGCCGAAGGTCGCCGTGGAGCCGAAGGTGTCGAAGATGATGTCGGACACACCGTCGGACGTGAACTTAAACCACGCAAGTGAGGCAGCGGCCCCACCGGTCGAGGAGCTATGGAAAGTCTGGACGCTGTTGCCTTGCACGATAGAGCCGGCGTAGTACTCGGTGTGGTCCGGGTTCGCGGGGAAGGCGGTGCCGATCCCCACACTCAGACCGATGGTTTCGGGGGTATCCACGCCCGAGATACCTACGGCATCCGCGCTGGCCTGGGATGCAACCAAAGCCAGTGTCAACGATCCAAGCAAAGATAAGCGATCACGGAACATGCAGTCCCCTTTAATCATGAGGTTTAAACGGCATTCGGGTCAATAGCGGTACGGCGTCGCAGCAACGATACTGCACCCAGCCCCAGAAGCGTCAGTGTCATAGGTTCGGGCACCGCGTTAGCGCCCGGGGGCGGCGGTGTGCCGGCGTTCCAGTTGCCCAGCACCGCGTTCAGGTCGTCGATGCCCACGAAGCCATCACCGCTTGGGTCAGCTAGTGGATTGGCGGGTGGGACGTTCTGGTTCCATGCACCCAGCACGATGTTCAGGTCGTCGATGCCGACGAAGCCGTCGCCGTTAAGATCGCCATCGAGTCCGGGCAGGTTGCCCTGGAGGATGTCCAGGTCCAACTGGTCAACGATGTCGTCGCCGTTGAAGTCGCCATCCGCCCAACCGCCGGGGTTGCCGAAGTTGGCCTGTACGAGTGACTCATCCGTGGCGTCCACATCGCCGTCGAGGTTGGCGTCGCCGAACTCGGTGCCGAGGATGTTCCAGACAAGCATCCGGACATCACCCAGATCGATCCGTGAGTTGCCGGTGAGGTCCAGCATCAGGTCGTTGGCGGTCATGTCGATCTCGGGCTGCCAGTCGTCCGGCGTCGCCGCCGGGAAGGTCAACGGCAGGCCGTCGAGGGTCACGCCTGTCGTGACGTCCAGCCCTTGGCCAGATAGTGCCATTACACGGTCAAACAGCGTGTCGATGTCGTCGGCATCCGCATCCACGTCGGCATCAAAGTCGCCGGGCTTGCGCGCATTAAGCGTCATGATGCCATTCAGGGAGTGTTGAGTCGTAAACCCGAAACGCACCGGGTTACCCGCGCCGTCATCCGGGACCTGATCGTCGGGTTTGGCCGGATTAAGATTGAACACGATGTCGCCGACCTGCCGGGTCAGAGGGACCATGTCGGGCGCATGCCCGGAGAGCCGATCGTTGTTAAAGCCGGACAACGAGATGAAGTAGTCACCGACCGGGAGGATCGGGTACTGGTCCCAGTCCGCGACCGGGTCGTGGTCCGGGTGCAACGGGTCCCACAGCGGGTTAGGCGTTGGGTTCTTCACAAAGGCGATCTGGCTCGTTTTACGGTCATTGGGGTCCCAAAGCGTGCCCGGGTCAATCTGCTGCCAGTCCCCCCCGCCGCTTGGAAAGAGAGAAAAATTCGGGGCCGGCCCGATAGCCAGAATTTCATAATGCCCCGCTCCGCTTATCCTGGCAGAAGCGACCGGTGCAAGCGGGTTTGTCGGTGTGTTGTGGATGTTGTTCCCGACGTCCTCAAGCCCGTCCAACTGCGGGTGCGTAGGGTGTACAAACGATTCAAAGCCATTGGATTCTGCCGGAAGATAAACCGGCTCGATCGCGGCGTCGGTCCGTACGTTTTCCTGTTTCAGGACGAGATTGCCGTTGGCATCATAGACCCCGAGTGTCGTGCCCCTCAGCGTCGTAAAGTTGATGCTTGCGGTCGAGCCGAAGGTATCAAATATGATGTCCGAGGCTCCGTCGGACGTGAACTTAAACCACGCCAAAGAAGCGGGTGCTCCACCGCTAGAGGAGCTATGGAATGTATTGACACTGTTGCCCTGCGTGATCGCGCCGGCGTAGTACTCAGTGTGGTCCGGGTTCGCCGGGAAGGCGGTCCCGATCCCCACGCCCAGGCCGATCGTCTCGGGGGTATCCGTGCCACCGATCCCTACCGCATCCGCCCCGGCTTCGGACGCTACGAGAGCCAGTGCTAAAGAACTAATCAAAGTTAAGTGGAAACGAAACATCTAATACCTTTCAATACTCGATCCGAGCCAATAGGAGATTAACTTACACGGCGGCGCAGCAGCGTCACCGCACCCAGCCCCAGAATCGAAAGCGTCATCGGTTCAGGCACCGCGCCGCCCGGGGGTGGCGGTGTGCCGGCGTTCCAGTTGCCCAGCACCTTGTTCAGGTCGTCGATGCCGACAAAGCCGTCGCCGCTTGGGTCGGCTAATGGATTGGCAGGCGGGACGTTCTGATTCCACGCACCCAGGACGATGTTCAGGTCGTCGATACCGACAAACCCGTCACCGTTGAGATCGCCATCGAGTCCGGGCAGGTTGCCTTGGAGGATGTCAAGGTCCAGTTGGTCAACGATGTCGTCGCCGTTGAAGTCGCCGTCGGCCCAACCGCCGGGGTTGCCGAAGTTGCCTGACACGATCGATTCGTCGGCACTGTCCACGGCACCGTCCAGGTTGGCGTCGCCGAACTCGGTGCCGAGGATGTTGTGTACGAGCATGGTCACGTCACCCAGATCGATCCGCGAGTTGCCGGTGAGGTCCAGCATCAGGTCGTTGGCGGTCATGTCGATCTCAGGCTCCCAGTTGCTGGCACCGATACTCAGGAAGTCCAAAGGCAGGCCGTCCAGCGTGACGCCGGTGGTCACGTCCAGTCCTTGGCCAGCGAGTGCCGCCACGCGATCAAAAAGCGTGTCGATGTCGTCCGCATCCGCATCGACATCTGCGTCGAAGTCACCGGGCTTGCGGGCGTTAATCACCATGATCCCGCCATTGGGATGGATACTGGTGAACCCGAAACGGACCGCGCCGCCCGCCCCGTCGTCGGGGATCAAGTCGTCCAGCTGGTTGCCGTTGGCGTTGGTCACGAAATCACCAACGACAGGCGTTCCATCCGCCATGTCCGGTGCAAAGCCGGAGAAGCGTGCGCCGCCGGTCTGTGCGATGAAGTAATCACCTGCCGGGAGGATCGAATACTGATCCCAGTCCGCGTTAGGGTCGTGGTCCGGGTGCGACGGGTCCCAAAGGGGGTTTGGCGCGGGATTATTGAGAAACGCGAGTTGGCTGGTGCCCCGCTGATTACTCAACCAGATGTCCCGCTCAAAGACGAAGCCCGCCGGGTCAAGGGTGACATCGCCCGCCGCGTCGATCGTGGCGATCTTGCCCAGCCCAGACTGCGTGAACCCACGGGCCACCGGATTCAATGGGTCGTGCGGCGAGTTGTTCACACGGTTACCCAGCGGCGGCAGTGTCGCATCCAGCCCATTGGTCACGGGATCGACGTTGCTCGGCTCATCATCCGCCTGACCGCGTACGCTGGACTGCTTGAGCACAAAGTTCCCGTTCGCATCGTAGACCGCCAGCTCCGTGCCCGGGTTGCCCGTGAACCCGCCGAAGCCGAAGGTCGCGGTCGAGCCGAAGGTGTCCAGGATGATGTCAGACACGCCATCGGATGTGAACTTGAACCACGCCAGCGAAGCGGGGGCCCCGTTGACCGCTGCGGTGTGGAAGGTCTGGATGCTGTTGCCCTGGGCGATCGATCCGGCGTAATACTCGGTGTGTCCCGGGTTCGCCGGGAAGGCGGTGCCGATCCCTACGCTCAGGCCGATCGTCTCGGGGGTATCGACCCCGCTGATGCCAACCGCCACCGCGCTGGCCGAGGTTGCGGCCACACACAACGCCAAAGACCCTACCGCTAAAAGTTCAGAACGGACCATCATTCCCCTTTCAATGGATCGAACATGCGAGGACACCTGAACCGGTAGATACCGGCGTGCGACCTCAATGCGTGACTATAAAAAACACTCAATACCCTCTCCCGCACCGGGCCTGGAAAGTCGGCCCAGATGTCTTCATTATGCTTTGCAGTATACTGTTAGAAGGCCTATATGCAATAGTTTGGCCTACTATTCGTCAAAACAAATATGTAATCCTCCCCTCCGGCTCAATAACGCCGATACGCCGAAACTCAGCATCGATTTGTCTTTTGATAGGTGCGCCTGCAGGATCGTGCAAGGCCATGCTATGGGCTTTTATTAGCCCTCCAGGCCTGTTTCCAGACGGGGCCGACGCAAAAAATCTAGCATTAGTTAAGCTGCAATTATCCTTGCAATCAGCAGGTCGCTTCGCTAGGATTGATATTGACTAAGTGGATGCTCACGCCATCATCATGCCAAGGCGTGGGGTTGACGTAAGATATCAAGGCTTGGCGGGATTATTGGTGCTAGAGCAAAAGCAGTTGCTAACAATGTAGGAAGCCATCGTGGACCCCGGTTTTTTAAGGGGTAATCCCCGGGACGGCCAAGGGCAGGTTTTTACTAAATCACACACGTAGACCTCACACCATGATTAGAAAACAACACACCGAGAACACGGGTCCATCACGACGCCACGCATTCACGCTGATCGAACTGCTGGTGGTCATCTCGATCATCGCCCTGCTGGTCGGCATCCTGCTGCCGGCATTAGGTGCCGCGCGCCGTACCGCGCTGGCGGCGGTCTGCATGTCTAACGTCCGGCAGATGGGCACCGCCCAGATGGCTTATGCAAGCTCGAACAAAGAGATGCTGCCAGCCGGCCACCGCTGGGAAACCGCCAACAGGCGGATCAGTTGGCAGGCCGCCACCTACATCTTCCTCACAGGCGATAAACTTGACCCCATCTTCTTTAGGCCCTCGGTCGAGGATACGTTCCTCCTGGACAGTGCTTACGAATGCCCGACAGCCAAACTGGATCAGGAAGACCCGGATATTTACACGATGAGTTACACGATGAATGTCAACACGCTGGGCAAAGAATACTTTGTAGGCGGTGCTATCATCGGCGCGGGTAACATCTCGAAGCTCAACAACGAAAACAAGTATATGGAGCAGATATTCTCGCCAGCAGCGACCCTGCTGATCGCTGACGGGCGGACCCCCGTGGTGACCTGGGATACGGCGGGCGATAAAGATGGTGTGACCGGCCAGGGAGCCGTGACCGGCGACGCCTTTGACACGGCCACAAGAGGGTCGTACGCACGCCACGGCGAATCGCTGAATATCGGTCGGGCCGACTTAAGTGTATCCCGTCCCAATTGGATCAGTGACGACGTGGAGATTCCAATACCGACTCAGGTTATTACCGAGCGCCGCGGACCCGACGTGGCCCCCAACAAGTTTTCCGATGCTATCAAGTTGTTCTGGTACGGCCGACTCAATGACATCCCCGCCGACGACAAGCCTAAGAAAAGGCTTGATGGCTGATACCTTAGTGCCGACGAACCGCTACCATACGGCGGCTATACCACCACATCACACTTTAATTTGGAGCCTCACCATGCAGAGCAAACCCCTCACGTTTGCCTCGGCTGCTGTCCTTGTGTTCGGCCTGAGTGCCGGCGCGACTCACGCCGAAGCCCCCGTGGCCGACACCGCGACAGATACCGTAGCCGAAGTGGCAGAAACGCTTAGCCCCGTAGACGCCGCCGTCGCTTCACACAAAGCGGCATTCCAGGTGTTACGCGACGCTGGCAAGTGGCCTTCCATGGAAGACCGTGCCGTGATGGCGAACGACGCGCTGGCCGATCTTGATCCCGCGACGCTTGCCGTGGGCGATATGGAAACACTATTCGCCTCGGTCCCGGTCGTGTATAGCGATCACACCGAGGCCTACGACGCAAGGCTCGCCGAGTTAGCGCAGGGCGATTCGGCCGAGGCCGCGCGGGCCGCGTCGTTGCGTTTCCACCTGATCGGCCGTGACGCGACCCCCGAAAAACGCGCTGAGATGCTCGGCGACCTCTTCCAGATGCCCGGCCTGACCGAGGCCTGGAAGCAAGGCAAAGCCTACGACGGGTTCGGGTCCTTCGGCCGGCTGGAGGCCGAACAGATCGCAGCGCTTCAACCAGGCTTCGTAGCGCTGGGTTCCCAGGATAATTCGGCCATGCCGCCGATGTATTTCAGCCGGATGGCCAGCGCCTTTTACGCCTTTGCCGGTGCCGGTGCCGGCGACTCAGCCGCGGCACGCGAGCCGCTGCGTGTCAGCCTGGTCGATGCGATCGGCACAAAGCTCGAGGGTGCCGAACTCTCTGAGGAAGACACGAAAAGACTGAGCGATGCACGCGACCGGCTCAATGGCGCTTACGCCCGCGGCAAGCTCGTCGGCCACACCGCGCCGGAGCTGAACTTCCTGTGGTGGTCTAACCCCAACGACGCCAGCGAATCCTACGCCAAGCTCTCGGACCTCAAAGGCAAGGTCGTTGTCGTTGATTTCTGGGCGACCTGGTGTGGGCCTTGCATCGGCAGCTTCCCCAATGTCAAGGAACTGCAGGCCCACTACGACGGCTACGACGTCGTGATCGTCGGCGTGACATCCATCCAGGGCAATCACTACACCGGCGACGAACGCGGCAAGATCGACTGCACCGACGACCCTGCAAAAGAGACGGGCCTGATGCCCGAGTTCATGCAGGCCAAGGATGTGACCTGGCCGATCGCCTTCGCCGAGGAGCCTGTCTATAACCACGACTACGGCGTCAACGGCATCCCCCACGTCGCGATCATCGACCCGCAAGGCGTCGTCCGCTTCCGTGGCCTGCACCCGGCGATGCCGATGCAAGCCAAGACCGCCAAGATCGATGAGCTGCTTGCTGAGGCGGGCAAGCCAACCCCCGAACCCCCCGCAGCCGAGGTCGAAGCCGCCGCGAGTGCGGAGTAGTCGTGTGCGGAATATTTAGGCCGACCGCGCCTAACCTCTCGCCGCGAGATACATCCGTCCCCTCAGCCCCCGGCTCTGCCGGGGGAGGGGTTGGCTTTCGTGCGTCCAGGGAACCCGACCCCTTGCCAGCCTCCCCCCTAAGAGGGTGAGGGGTTTCAGACTGACCCACGACCGAGCTTTTTAATACACTCTGCTTCACAACATCCTGTTTTGAAGCATGCTATACTCCGCCTCTGTAAGGTGCCCGAGCGTGTTTTGGGCCGAGGTTAGACATCACTATATTAGTTCCGAGGAGTATCACTTTGGCAGACAAGACCCGACAAGTGCCCGTGCAGGGCGATTCCGTGGAAGACCAGGCCAAGCAGCAGACCGGCGGCAAGCAGGTCCGGCTGAAGGTCGACCACACCGGCATGGGCACGACTTACGCCAACGCCTTCAAGACCAACGCGACCAGCGAAGAGGTCATCGTCGATCTTGGCTTGAACATGGTCGTGCCTAACCCGCAGGGGCAGAACAGTGATGTCGCCGGTGATATCCTGTT
>Ga0222662_1001267_pt1 | contig 13005 bp, 19 predicted proteins | sample AntAcemetagen600_FD_179821 | JGI IMG/M metagenome (GOLD analysis project Ga0222662, IMG submission 179821) | Saline water microbial communities from Ace Lake, Antarctica - #600 | ecosystem: Environmental > Aquatic > Non-marine Saline and Alkaline > Saline | place: Antarctica: Ace Lake...
AGTGCCCACTAGCATTATTATTGCCATGGCAGGAATTGAATCAGGTTGGGGTACAAGTAGATTCGCTACAGAAGGCAATGCAATATTTGGTGTGAGGACTTGGAGTCTTAAAACAGTACCACATATAAAAGCACTTGGTAATCCAGATGCCAATTGGGGTGTTAAGAAATACACAACAAAATGCCAATCAGTCAAAGATATGATCGCAATACTGAATAGACATCCGGCATACGAAGAATTTAGGATTGAAAGAGAATCACAACTAGACGCAGGTAGATGGAACTACCGTAGACTTATGGTGAGAATGAGTGCTTGGAGCACCAATCCAGACTATGCAGAAATGATATTACAAGCCATAGTTGACAATAAATTACCCTAGTAGTATAATAAGATATGGGATTCATACAGTTAAAACTACCTAAAAGAATCAAACACAAGATTGAGAACTCTAAAAGAAACAGAGATGCACTAGTAGAACACAAGAAATGGTTAGTAGCACAAGGACTTGATGAGAAATCACTAAAGAAAAGACTAAAGAATTTCAAAGGGTTCGACATACCCAATTACACGCCAGACCCAAACCAACCCAAGTGCGGTGACAAGATTCCTGTAGGCACAGGCAAGAGTAAGGAACAATTAACGTACTCCGGAGAACGTAAACTACTCGGCATTGGAATAATGCACAAGAGCAATCTCGTTCCCATATGGGACGAAGAAAGTGCCAAGGAAATATCCACGATGCGTAGGAACTGATGAAGATCAGATATTACAAAAAGATCGATGGTTGGAGATGGATAGGTTTCTTGCTGGCAATGGTTAGTGCATTCACACTGAGCGGTGGCGACCCTGAAGTGCAATGGCTTGGTTGGGCAGTCGCATTAGTATCTTGTAGCATCTGGATCTGGATGGGCATAAAGGACAAGGACACACCAAGGGCATTGATGGAACTGATGTACCTACTGCTGGCGATCAGGGGTGTATTCAATTGGATATTATAACAAAAAGTCAATAAACTCAACACTTTTAGCAAGATCAACTCTGGTTGACGCATTTAGGAAATATGCTATACTTGTATTATGTTTAAATTAATAATAATAGGTGCAATATTTTATGCAGGCTATCAGATAGGTGCAGACGGATACGAGAATTTTATTTCTAGTATTGATCTTCAAGGTATCGAGACAAAGTTATCTAACCTGTTTGCTGGTATAGGCAATCTTATTAACAACCTTAAATCATAAGGAAAACAATGAAAAACATAAGCAAAATATTCCTTGTACTATTTGCAGGTTTACTGGTTGCACAATGTTCTACGTACAAGATTAAGAACGATATGAGTAAAAACGGTGTAGTAACAAAAACACCAAAATGGTATGTCAAGTATGACAGAGAAACTTTATTCAAATATCAAGAAGCAGGCTCATCTGTTTCCCCAGATATGGAACTAGCAGTAAAAAAATCTATAATACTAGCAAAGGCCAAATTAGTTGACAGGATCAACGGCGAGATAAACAACAAGACCACAATCACTAAAAATGAAGCTGGTACAAATGAGTCTTTAAATGTTGAAGCAGGATCTCAAGATATTGTAGTTAATATAATAAAAGACACAGTAGCCAGAGGTTATGAAGTCACAAAACAACAAATATACATAACCAAACATAAATCTTATAGAGCTTATGTAATGATCGAAGTTAGCAAAAAAGAAGTAAACGAAATCAAACAGTCTCTAACAAAATGAAAACAGTTCCTCGTTTAATTATACTTGCAATCCTGGCCTATATACTGTTAAACATTAACATTACAGTGTCAAAGGCTGGCGGACCTTGGTCTGATCAATACTGCAATATTTCTACAGAAACAATTATAGTAAAAGACGATAAAGGCAATGTCATTAGCAGTACCACCAAAGAAGTGGTCAAGTGTGACGACGGTGTGAAAGATTTCTTAGAAGGCTCAAAGATTGCTTCCAGTTGTAAATTTTTTACTTGGGATATGCCTCTTGGTGAAACTGTAGTTAAACAAAGATCAATTAGTTGTAAAAAATTAGAAGGAGGTTATGAAATTGTTCCGGGCTATCATTCTGTTGAGTAGTTTATTACTATTACAAAATTGTGCTTCACACAATATAAACACAGTCAACGAATTATCATCACCAATAAAAGATACGGTACCTGCTCCTTTAATGCTGAGCGATAAAGAACTATTGACAATGCCAGGTATGTTATGGAATGGTATTCAATATATGAGATTTAATCTAAATAAACAGGAAAAAATGTTGCATCAGAGTACAGTATTTCATTCATTAAATAATGCTGAAATAGGTGCCACGACCAGTTGGTATAGCAAAACACGATTAGCAAACGGTCAAGTAAGGGTGATACATCAATTTCCTACGTCAGCAGGGCATTGCCGCACATATCAGGCTTATATCAAGGTAAATGGCGCCGCAAAACACTTTACCAATAATGCTTGTAAGGAATTTGGTCTCAATTGGGTATTCTTAAAATAAATACTTCTATATAAATAAGTACATAAGACAAAGGATTTAAACACTATGGCGACAGTAATACCAAAATACAACAGAATTATACAGGACCAGCCACAACAGGCCTTCTACATGGTCTCTATAGACACATCAGGATTCTTAGACACAGAAACAGTAAACGGTGGAAGACTATCACCTTGTGTTGCAGAGGACTTCGCAACAGCACCAACCACACTACCACAGTCAAGATTGGTATCAAGAGGTGCACTTAGATTCAAAAGAATGATGGAAGCATTACAAGTTAGATCAAATGTGAGTATGAGGAATATCCTTACAACTTACTCTAGCGATGCCGGTGACAACCCAATCACTAAATTACAGTTTGGCCTAGTTTACGAAAACGACAACTTTTTACCCACAACAGGTACTGCAGGTGATGACTCTACAACTACTACAACAAAAGTAGGTTTCATCAAAGACAAGATCTCAGAAGCACTTTACGGCACATTCACAGAGAGAATGCAGGTGTACAACCCAACATCAGGATCAGGTTTGATCTTGAACGAGGAAGTAACTGCTGAAGCAGTGTTATTGGTCTCACAGGATGAGATCATGGATGCGATCACTGTCACAGAAGCGGTAGACACTGCCACAATGGTATCTGGTTTCAGACCAACATTGGCAAGTGAGTTACCAACTGACAACGCTGACAACGACACAGCAGAGTAATAATCAATAATACCTTTACAAAAAGCCAGCAAGAAAGTTCTGACCTGGAACAGCTTTACCAAACAAATCAATAGCATAAAAACTGGCATTGTGTTATAGTAAATACACTTTATAAATGTTTATAGCGATCTTAACACTAATATCAGCACTGTCCATATCTGGAGTTGCGATCTTCTACTCCGTAATAGGACTGGCGACCATATTCCCGGGTGCTTTCGTGCCTGTAATAATAATGGGTGGTGTACTTGAAGTAGGTAAACTGATAACGGCCTCATGGTTGTACAGGAACTGGAAGTTCACTCCTTTCATGTTAAGGACCTACCTAACAACGGCGGTAATAATACTTTCATTAATAACATCAATGGGTATCTTTGGTTTCTTATCCAAAGCACACCTTGAACAAAACCTAGCATCAGACACACTGATACAACGTATACAGATTTTAAACGACAAGATAGACAGCGAGAAGAACTCGATCCTGCGACAGAATGCTGTGATCGACAGACTGGAGAAATCCATAAACAGAAGCACAGGAACTGCTGACGGAGACATAGAAGTACAACAGTCTATAATTGCAGATGCAAATGAAAAATTGAAAACACTACTTACGGTCGAGACCAACACTGTGAGAGCCCTCAACGACAGACTTAAAGTGCTAGATAAGAATGTTAGCGACATACTGACTTCAGATAAATCATTCTTCAACGAAGAGAAAGCGGCCGCTGATCTAAAAGCAAGTCAGAAAGCGGAACGTGAACTGATAGCGGTCAACATCAAGGAAGCACAGGACAGGATAGCGGAACTGAAAACAGATCATAAGGCAGAGACAGCAGAAGCAAAAACTATAATTGCCAATATGAGATCGGGTTCACAGAATAATAAAAGCACATTTACACAAGACATAGAAACAGCAGAGAATAAAATATTTGATTCACAAGGCAAGATTGACACATTCATAATAGAGAAGCAACCACTTGAGAAAGAGATGTTGACACTGGAAGCAGAGATAGGACCGGTGAAGTACATTGCCGCACTGGCAGTCGACTGGGGTTGGACAGAGAAGGTGGAGACCAGCAAAGCAGTCAGATGGGTGATCCTGATGCTGATAGTTGTGTTTGATCCACTTGCTGTACTGCTGTTGATAGCGGCCAACCAGAGTTTGATGAGAAGGTTTCCTCCTGAAGTGCCCAAGCCACAGGAAGTCATAGATCTCGAAAAGCCAGATCTAGATCATCCTCCATTGCCAGCACAACAACCTATAGATGATTCTACAGTGACGGATCGAGAACAAAATGATAAAAATTTAAAAAACAAGGTAACAGAGTGGCAAGAAAAATTAGATGTATTCAATACTAAAGTACCAAAACCTAACCCTAAAACTGTTGAAATAATCCAAGAGGACGATAGCATAGTACCACACGTTGGGGAACTCAAAGGCCAAAAAAAAACTGAGCAGGAAGAAATAGCAGTTGATAAAGAACTACAACAGATAACATTCGATCGTTACGACATACAGAACGAGACAAAGATAATAAAGGCGGCAAGCAACACCAATGACGGATTTGACCCAGACGAACACACGTACGACACAGTGGAAGTCAACAAGCCGGAACCTAAGGACTTCCCCACTATATCAGAGCAGATAGAGGAAGTAATGGAGCCTGAGAGGAACAGACCAAACTTCACAGAGGTCATAGAACCTGTGGTGTCAGTCAAACCTGTGAAAGAGACTGTGGGAATGTTGGGCACGGTGTTGGTCAAGGACAAGAAACCGTTACTGCCCCCAAAGCCGAAAACGATAGCAATGACAGATGAAGAAAGGACAGGTATGCTTAACAAGTTCCATCAAGAACACGGAAAATTTAAAGACATTAGTGATGTCGAACTGAAAAAAGAAAAAGACGAATCTAACAAAGCACAATTTCTTAAGGATGTGGGAATCACAGAAGATGATGCAAGGAATCATCCTGCAATAACAGAGTCTAGAATGGCGTTCTTTGAAGACCATATTGACGACATATCAAGAGGTGACACTACAGCAGAATCTCTCCCAGAAGATTTACGTAAAACACTAGCAGTGCTGATAAGTGATTATGAAAATCCATCTATTATAACAAAAGGTAGTGCTATGGAAAAGCCAGGATTACCAACAATGAATTCAGAACAGTTGAAAGAGCATTTTACACAAGACCCAGAAATTGACAACAGAGACATAACCGAAGAAGAATTAGATAATCTGTTAGAGGGATTTGAAGAGGCCAAACCAAAAGGCAAAACTAGAATGATTGTCAAAGACGGTAAAAGAACATTTGTTCCAATTGAAGACAAGGAAGAGTACGTGCAGAATGAGGAACAAAACGAAAAAACATTATGGAACAAAACCAAAGAGCTGGATTTACCAGAACCAGAAAAAAATGAAATACTATTACCAACACTAGATGCTGTTCCTGAAGCAGAAATTAAATTAGAAGCAGACAATATTGACATACAAAACACTTTACCAATATCTGGAATTGATAATCACAAAAAAAGACTACTAACCGATCAACAATACAGAGAAAAAATTGAGCAGAGGATCAACGACCTGATAACTAAATTAGAACGTAATGAAGTTAAATTATCTGACCTGACAGAAGAAGATCAAAAGATTATAATAGCATTATTAAAACAATAGGATTAAAATGGCAAAAGGCGATAAACCAGTAACACCACAAGATAAGCAAGGTAATAAAGTAGCTGAAACTGAACTGCCAACTACTGGAAAATTAAGCAACATGAAAAAATTAGGACAAATCACCCTTGTTACAGCTCCTACTTTTTTTCAAAATCAAAACACAAGTTTTTGCCTAATTAACTTATCAAAAAGAGATAAGGACAACTTCGCTGATCAGGTCAACAAACATATGCCAAAAAAAGATCTAACACTTTACATATGGGATGATAACAACTTTTCTAATTTAGATCCACTGGGCATTGATGACGATCCAGAATATGAAGCATACTTAGAAAACTGGAAACCTAATGCCAAAGGCAGAGACTATACGTGGTTGTTAAATGCTTGTCGTACTTCGACTCATGTTGTAATGAATATGGATTATAGTTCACCTCACTTAAAAACCTGGGCTGGATATCTTTTAACACTCTCTAAGACTTTTTTCATCAACTCCAATCAAGACGAAGCATTAGCTTTTTCTGTTTTAAATAGAAACAGAATAATGGGCGTTCATGAACTATTTCCAAAATTAAAAAAGAACGCAGATAGTTAATGTCAGAAGAAACATTGATCTGTAATTTTTGTCAGAAGACAAGAAAAGACACAAAAAAAATGATTGTTGGATCAGGACAAACAGCGATCTGTAACGAGTGTGTTGTATTGTGTGGTGAAATGCTTAATGAGCATTATGAAAAAGATAAAACAGAAAAATTAAAAACAGGTAAAACTGAACTTTTAAATCCTGTCACAATCAAAGATCATCTAGATAGACATATAATAGGACAGACCCACGCAAAAACAGTTATGTCAGTTGCTGTCGCAAACCATTATAAACGAATAGTAATGCCACCTGAAAACTTAACACTAGAAAAGTCTAATGTATTAGTTTTAGGACCATCCGGTACCGGAAAAACATTATTGGCTAAAACAATAGCAGAATATTTACAAGTACCTTTTATAATAGCAGATGCAACATCGTTAACTGAGGCAGGCTACGTAGGTGATGACGTTGAAAACATTATTTCAAAACTAGTAGCAAGTGCTAACGGTGATATAACTGCGGCAGAAAAAGGAATAATATTCATAGACGAAATAGATAAAATTTGCCGAAAGACAGATAGTCCAAGCATCACTAGAGATGTTTCCGGTGAAGGTGTGCAACAGGCATTACTTAAAATAGTAGAAGGCACGACCTGCAGAGTTCCGCCACAAGGAGGAAGAAAACATCCTGATGCCTCAATGGTAGAAATTGACACATCAAACATACTTTTTATAGTAGGTGGTGCATTTGTAGATCTACAAAGACAAATGAAATCTAGAAAAGGAAGTGGTATAGGATTTGGTGCTCTAGTTAACAACTCAACAGAAAGCCAGTTATCAGATGTTGAACCTGAGGATTTAATAAAATTTGGGTTGATCCCAGAGTTTATAGGAAGATTTAGTATGATAACACACGTAAACAATTTAAATGAACTGCAATTAGTAAGTATACTAACAGAGCCTGATAACTCTTTAATCAAACAATACCAGTATTTGTTTTCATTAGATGGCTTACAATTAACTTTTACCAAAAGTGCCAAGTATGCAATAGCAAAAAAAGCCAAAACACTTGGAACTAATGCACGTGGTTTAAAAAATATAATAGACTCAATCCTGTTGCCATATCAATTTGATTCTAAAGAAATGAGTAACAAGGGAGTATTACAGATAGAAATAACCAAAGAATGTGTTGACAAACAGGTGGAACCTAATTTAATATTTAAAAACGATGGATCAAACAAAATAAAAAAACAATTAATTAGAAAATAAATGGAATATCAAAACAACAACAAACCTAGATTTAAAAAAACAGAGAGACCTTTTGGTTTTAAAGGCTATTACGTAGAAGTACGTCCAGGTGAAGATGCAATCAGAGCATATAGAAAGATCAAGAAACACATGAAAGAAGATAAGTTTTTTGAAACTGAAAAATTGAGATCACATTTCCGTAAGCCTTCAGAAATTAAAGTGGAGAAGGCAAAAGAACGTAGAGCAGTGCTGAGGAAATTACAAAGAGAACGTAATGACAGCATGTTCATGGGCCGTACAAAACGTAAGTAAGGAAACAATATGATAAAACAAGCACTAGTAAAAAAATTAGAAGGTGACATCGAGGTTGCGAAGGCAGACCTGAAAGTATTCCTAGCGAATCCAATTGGTGTCGCGGAACATATCGACTACGTGGTGACTGCCGAGAAGAAACTTGAGGCACTGGCACACGCAGAAGACAAGTTAGAATCACTGAAAGCACTCTAGCACAGTGATATACACAGTAACAGCTAACTACTTTGTTGACATTATCGTCAACAATAACAACAACAACAAAAAGAAGAGACAATAACAATATGAGTATACAAGGAAAAGTAAAATGGTTTAATGGAACCAAAGGTTTTGGATTCATTGAAAGACAAGATAATGAAGCAGATGTGTTCGTTCACGTTTCAGCTGTAAGAGATGCAGGACTGGATCATTTAAACGAAGGCGATGAGATAAGTTTTGAAGTAGAAGATGGACCAAAAGGTCCGAATGCAACTAGTTTGCAAAAAATTTAATCCATAATCCCATAACTACAGACCCCGGATACATTTCGGGGTCGGTACTACTAATAATTTTACCAAAAATACTTGTAATTTGACGTATAGTGCATATATGTTATAATAAATAAACTTGAAGATTGCTTTAGATAGGATCTTCATTATTACTAACTCGCTTAAACTTAAAAGGAGGAAAGCACATGAAAAACAATCTATCTATTTTTAACAACCTAAGACCACTGACCGTGGGGTTCGACAATGTGTTCGATCAACTGGAATACATGATGGAGGACCGTTTCTTCGAGAAAGGAACAGTCGCGAACTTCCCACCATACAACATAGTGAAGACTGGTGAGAACACCTATGATGTAGAACTTGCACTTGCAGGGTTCAACAAGAAGGACATCGAGGTCGAATACAAGGAAAACAACCTCACAGTCAAGTCCAAGAAGCAGGACGAAGAAACTGACCCAGATGGTAACATGATACACAGAGGCATTTCAAAGAGAATGTTCACTAGATCGTTCACTATCGCAAACGATGTTGAAGTCAAGGGTGCGGAACTGAAGGATGGTCTGCTTAAGGTGAGCCTGGAGAGAATAATCCCAGAACACAAGAAAGCAAAAACTATCGATATCAAATAAAGCAAAGTGGATAGGGTGGTGAATAAGCCACCCTGCCCATTGACAAGTTAAATAGATATGCTATAATAACACTATGGAAATGACAAATATACAAACACTCACAAAAGAAAAAATCAAATTAAAAGAGCCTTCAAAATATGATGTACTCTTCCTTAATGACGAAATGACAACTTATCAATTTGTTATAAAAGTATTAAAACAAATTTTTGGCAAAACAACAGAACAAGCAGAAAGTTTAACCAAGATTATACACGAAAACGGAAAAGGTGTTGTTGGAACATATCTTCATGAAATTGCAGAACAAAAAGGCATAGAAACAACAATACTAGCCAGAGACGAAGGATATCCTTTGCAGGTTAAGATTCAAAAAAATATCTAAAATGAGATTGCAAATGATTGATAAGTTTAATCAAATCATTAAAGTCAATCAAGATGAATTAACATATATTAAATCTCGTGATAATTCAAGTTCATTCGATAAAAAACTATTAGGTACTGTTGACACTGCCATTAACAGGATAAACAATATTCTTTTGATATTTTCACAATATCCATTAATGGCAAATAACACAGAACAAGAATTATACCAGTGTCAAACAGCACTCTCAGAACTAATCTCGTATATAAAAAAAATGGACAACAGCAGTTTTCTTATAAAAAAATATTATCAACTTAGAATACACATAATAGGAAAAACTCAAATAACTAAAATAAAAAAATTGTTAAACAAAGTAGAAGGAGAAAATAAATGAAAGCAGTGGTATGGAGCAAACCGGCCTGTCCGTTTTGTACAAAAGCAAAAAACTTATTAAAAAACAAAGGTATAGAGTACGAAGAAAAGAACATAGCAGAAGGTCACAGCATACAGGATCTTTTGGAACTTGTGCCCAATGCAAAGACGATGCCCCAGATTTGGTTAGACGGCGAACACCTAGGCGGGTATGATCAACTAGAAAAAAAATTACAAGATTAGCTTTTTTCTGCAGAACATTTCCAGTATCTATTTTTACGCTGGAAATGGAAAAGTGCCTGGACAGCACCAAATAAATTATTATATTTTTTATCCTTGTCCCAATGATCAACAGTTATTACATCGCTGTCAATATCTAAACAATCGTTAATAATATTTTTATCAAATTTTGCTTCAAACGGATATGTGGTTCGATGATCATAATGCAATGTTTTATTTAAACTACAGATCTGTTCAGCAGTCTTTTGATCTATGCCGTGCTTGTCTATTAAAAAATTCTTTAGTATATCAAAGATTTTATCTTTATTCTTGTAAAAAATAATTGAAGTTGCACTCTTAAGTTCCCAATATAAATCATCATCACCAAAGATTGGTCTACCAGAATATGTTTTACCCAATAATGTATCTTTGTACATTTTTTCCGTGATTTGGTATTCTTCTGCTACTAAATTATTCTCATCTTTACAATACTGTAAAAAACTATCAACAATATCTCTGGCCCTTAAATTTTTATGTTTTTTGAGATATTTGATTCCAAAATAAAACCAACCGTAATAATAAAGAGTTGTAAAAGTCCAAAGAAACATTAGTCCCTCAACTACTTGCTCAAAATTCGCTGTTGACGTTGATGTTACTGTGTATTGCTTTTCAATATTTTGTTCTTGACCTTTTGAAATCTTGTGCCAATCTGTACCTGCTCTAGTAGGTGTTACTTCTATTTTGTATTTTTTTATTACTTCCGGGTCGGCCATAGGCACATTTGGCAATAACTGTAAATGGTTGGCTTGCAACCAGTCGTTCTGTCCTAGATTGACAATTTTTTCAACTGTTTCTTTGAGGCTATCTGTAGTTTCTAGAGGCAAAGGCCATATTATTTCGCTGTAAGTAGGTATATCGTATTTCTGATACATATCAAGAAAATGTTTTATTTTGGTTTCGTCTAAATTAAATCGTTCTATTGCTTTAAGTGTGTCTTCGCTCATTGACTGATAAGCAAAAGTAACTCCTTTAAACAGATTTGTTTCTGCTTGTCTGTCTAACAAACTAATTTCAAATAATCTTTCACTGTTATTTTTTGCCCAGGTAACATTCCAAACTTTAGGATATCCAGTTTTAAGTTTTTTTTCAATTACATATTTTGTTATATCCAGGTCTCTTTCAAACATACCCCAATTGGAATCAACTACCTGTACGAATTCTATTTTGTTTTTGGCTATCCAATCTATATCCTTATAAACCGTGCTGATATCGAACATTTTAACTTTGTTAAAATAACTTGCTCCTATTTCACAAAAACTACAATGGTAAGGACAACCCCTCATTGTTTCAAATGCTATGTTCCAAAGAACTTCTTTACGTGGACGCCTTTCCATTTCATTTTTCATAATCCAATCGTAAAATCCATTGGCTATGGGGCTGACCAGTTTTTCTAGGTATTGTACACGAATTACACCATCTGGCAACTTACCGTTTTTGTAAAAAATATTTGAATCTTCAATTTCATTTGGCCAGTTTGATAATATTTTTTCAAAACATATCTCTCCCTCACCAAGCACAGCCATATCAAACATAGGATGATTTTTAAAGAAGTTGGGATCTTTTCTAGGAATCTGCGGACCGCCTACTATTATTTTGATGTTGGGAAATTTTTCTTTTAATTTTACAGCAAAATTTTTACAATATTCATTATTCCATATGTATACACTAAACGCAACAACATCAACTTCTGTCATGTTGTCGACATACTCGTTGATGTCTATTTTAGACATAATAACATCTTCCATCTGCCAATTGTCAGATACTTTTTTGTTGGTAATAGCATATGACCAAACACTAGAAATAGCATATGGTAGATAGAGATTTTTATCAAATTCATCTCCTACCTGTACCAAAATAATCTTCATACGTGTATTTAAAGTTTATCACACTTCCGTTGACTAATCTTGATGAATTGGGACTGTAATCACAAAGGTTGACCAATTTCTAAATTTAACATACAATAACAGCATACTGAATCATGTTGGGGAATCTGTGTGTAATTCACTGGCTCTTCCAGGAACCGTAAAGTCGGAGTGCCAACCAGTATAGTCCGCTGTCGAATAAAGGCCTGGGAAAGTCTAGTTCTGCAATGTAAAGTTAACAGTGGCAAACATAAACGTTAACACGTTTAATAGGATACTGTTATGAAAAAAACAAAACAAAAAATTGTATTATTCTTCTACTTCGTGGGCTTGATTGCCTTGAGCAGAGTGATACCTCATCCACCAAACTTCACACCTGTCATTGCTATTGCTGTGTTCATGCCGTACCTGACTCGTAGTCTATACTCGGCCATGCTAGTACCATTGTCGGCCATGTTTGTTTCGGATCTGTATATAGGGTTCCACTCCGGTATGTTTTGGGTTTACACTAGTATCTTGTTAGGCACAACATTGAGTCAATACACAATGTCTATGAAGAAAACGTATGCTCACCTGGGTTCCAACGCACTGTTGTCGTCAACAATATTTTTTGTGATGACTAACTTTGCGGTATGGATGTCTGGTACGATGTATCCACTCACACTGGACGGACTGATACTTTGCTACACAATAGCAATCCCGTTCTTTGGCAACACAATAGCGGGTACTTTGTTTTACGTTTCCTTATTAGGTCTTGTGTCCCACTCGACAACAAACATATCAAGGAGATACACGGACGATGAAGAAAATATTACTAGCAGTCTTAACATTATTACTTTTCCACACAGGATCACAGGCAGAGCAATCTAAAGAGTGTGTATGGGAGGATAACACTCCGTGCATAAAAATAACAAACTTTGTGTTGAGGGATCCAAGTGCCCTTACAACAGCATCAATGAGTGTGGACTACATTGATCAATATACCAT
>Ga0222662_1001272_pt1 | contig 12951 bp, 11 predicted proteins | sample AntAcemetagen600_FD_179821 | JGI IMG/M metagenome (GOLD analysis project Ga0222662, IMG submission 179821) | Saline water microbial communities from Ace Lake, Antarctica - #600 | ecosystem: Environmental > Aquatic > Non-marine Saline and Alkaline > Saline | place: Antarctica: Ace Lake...
GGGCCGCTTCGGATGTCGGGGACGTGTTGTGCGCAATTCCGCCCGCAGCGGGTGGAAGGGGACCGCTCACGCCCTTGGGCCCGTCCAGGGCCCGGGCTGGTCGAGTGGCTGAGGCAGCGCTCACCCCATCAATCGGCATCAGCTTCCAATCTGGACTCGCAGCGGTGAAACTACCTCCTTGGCCCACGCCGAGTCGATCTTGGTCTCGAGCCAGGCCTCAAGGGGGGCCTGGGCCTCCTGATGAAACCAGCCCTTGACACGACTGGCCACGTCATTCCGGTACCCGGGCCCTAGCCCGTACCGCGCGACGCAGCCTGTCCATAGGCTCTCGGCGTTCCCGAGCGCCTCCCGGTGAGTCAGGGTGCCCGCCAGCCTAGCCTGAGCATAGAACTCCTTCTTCAGGTGCGGAAGGCTTGTCCTAAGAGACTTGATGTACGGATGAGCTGGCTCGAGGAGCGAGTTCCCAAGGAGGTTGTCGAGAATCGCGTCGAGGGCTGAGAGCGCCGTCGCCGCCCTCTGGCGTGCGTCAACCACTGCGGCAGCGCCGACGGCTGTCGGCGCGTTGAGATAAAGCCAGTTTCCGCTCCGCCTCGTCATCGCCCAGACGGTTCGTGGATGGCTGTTGTTGATCAACGCGAGTAGCCTTCCGTCCGTCGGGTACTTCCTACTGGGCAGGTGACTATGCTGTGCGAGGAAGACGGTGAGGTCTTCACGGACGCGCTCATGTGCCAGCTCGGAAGCCTGGTGTGCGTGGTTCTCGACTGCTGTTCGGACCGCAATCGCGAGTTCTGAGATCGAACTCGCGTAGGCCTCTCGGACCTGCCTTAAACGTCTATGGATCGAGTCGCGAAGGAGCGTGATGTCAGGCTGGCGCGCTGCATCGGCGAACCAGCTCTCGAGTCCCGCGAGGCCCAACTTCGCAACCTCGGTGGCGACCTGTTCTTCACGGAAGTCGTAGCCAGACTCCACGTCCTCGACCGGAATGCCACCGTCGTCCTTTAGTTCCTCGGCCTCAGATCCTCTGGGAAGTACGAGGATCGCCGACCTTTCCCGCAAACTGGCCTCTGCACCTTCCTCGATTCCGTCCACGAGGAACTCGACGACCGTGGAGGCCGGTGCGTTCTCGAACCTTGAGCAAAGGAGTAACAGAACCCTGTCATCGTCACGGTGCTCGCGAAGGTCGGGGCGCATGGCGGTTCCGTCGAGGCCCTTGGTATCGACAACTGAAACTGCGAATTCGCCGGCATCGAACGGAGAGCGATCGAGAATCACTCGAATCGTCTTCGGCAGAGTCACGGACGGAAGCCTGCCGTTGTTGACGGATCGGAACATCTGAGCCAACCACCGCTTCGGTTCTTCACCTTCGGGAACCCAGAGCTCCCGCTGAGTCCGCGTCGGCAGAGAAAGGCGCTGACAGAACTCCGCGATCAGGGCCTGCAGAGAGCCTTCATTCCGCGCGATTTCAAAGAGGGGGTCGGGGGGCATTTCAGCTCGGGGCTGACCTGCAACTCGCTTCGGCCGCCGTGGCCGAGGGAGCCCGGCCATCGAGCGGAGTGCCCGTTCAATCTCTTGGGAGACGCCCTTCTTCCCCAGCTCCCCCGAATCGCTATCCAGCCGAGCCCAGATGCCCTCGCACAGATCGCTCGCAAGTGCATAGATGTCGTCGCTTGGGTATCCCTCGACGACAAGCCCGGACCGGTCCCCCATCGCGATCTCGACATCGCAGATTGTTGTTCGTCCGGGACCCGTCTCAAGTACGACGGATGCGTCTTTGATGCCAGTTCCAAGGACCAGCTCTGACAAGACGCAAATCAGTGTGGTCTTGCCTACTCCGACGTCGCCAATGAACGCCAGCCGGTAGTCGAGCCTCCTGAGGTGGCCCGCGGCGCGGCGAAGCTCGCGCTCCATGAGATCGAGGCGGGGTACCACCAGCGGGCTTGCCTCCTCCCGGCGGAACTCGTCCAGTTTCTGAACCGCCTGCTCCGCGGAGCGCAGATCGGGGTAGCTGGGGTGGCCAAACGGCGGCCGTTCGGTGAACCGCCATTGCTCACCTAGGTACGCCGCGTACCCCTCCGCTTCAGGCGAGTTGATCGCACCCAGGACCGAGAGGAGCTCATCCGCTGCAGGCTCAAACACCCCGTTCTCGATTCGAGAGATTCGGCTTGCATCAACCTCGACGGACCTAGCCACCTCTCCCTGGCTCTTCCCCGCTTGTTTCCTGAGCTCTGCGAGCACCCTCCCGACGTTCGGGGGGATACCTGAGGGTGTCGTATGGATATCGGTCATCGCTGCGGTCTCCTTGCGGTTCTTAGTTCGCTCAGCATCCTTGATTCATACTCGCGATTCGTCAAGCGCATAATTGCAAGAGCCTAGTTGCATGGTTTGTGCGGCACGTTTTTAGCGAGTTCAAGAACGTGGATCCACCCCCAACTCGGTGCGATATCTGCGCGCACTGCTTGCACTGTCGCGAAGGTGCCTGTCCCACAGGTGTGGTGAATGCGAAGCACAGGCCGTACTGTGTCCAGATGGCGCGTGGAGACGACAAGAACGAAGGCGAAATGGGGGTCGGCGAGGTCGCGGTCACTGCGCTCCTGGCGGGAGCTGTCGCGTTCGCAGGGATCGGTGCGCTACTGGCTCTCACGAAACCCCGCCCGACCAATTGGACCTGCCCAGAGTGCGGCGGCGGGGTAGCGCACGGTGCTGAGAGGTGTCCCTTCTGCGGGACCGGGCTGATCTGGGGGGAGTGATGGAGGAGTCCCGGCTGCCCCCCTCCGTTGAGGCGATCGTTGCGGCCGTCCGCTGGATGGGAATCGGCGGGGTGTCGCTGACTCTCTGGACTATCGTGGTTTGCTTCGCACTCGACGCATCGAACCGGCCTCAGGGCGTCCTTTGGTCCCACCTCTGGGGCACCTGGCTCGGGCTCGTCGCTTTCTGGCTCGCCTCCGTCTATGTCATCGCGCAGTTCGCCAAGCGGCGAGGGCGCCACGCCACCCAGAGCCCACGAGCAGCGGGGGGCGCACAATTGCCAGGGGACCGGCCACTAGCCCAATGCATCGCGGTGGAGATCGGGAAGCGGAACATCGACTTGAGTCGGGCGGGTCTCCTCCTGGGCATTCCCGGGGCCGAACTGGCGGCCGATCTGAGGGGCTTTCGCCCGACCAGGCTTTCTGCAGGTCCACTCGCGACCTTCCTGGGTCTCACCCCCGGAGAAGCGAGCAAGCTCCTTGATGCCGACGCGGAACTCGTCGCGGACACCAAACGACTAGCGCCGTAGCGGCGCCGACCGGATACGGCCGCGGTTCGCGAGCCCTTCGGGAACCGGGGCCCGTCCGGGGCCCCTGCGCTGGCGTAGGGCGGAACTGCGAACAACACTGGGTGAGAACGAAATTCGACAGTCTGTAACTATCCGATATCGCTTGGCTTTTCTGAGGTCTCGCTGGGGCTGAGTTTTGTGGCTCTGATGTCGAACTTCGCTTACCCGGGACGTGTTGTACGCAATTCCGCCCGTTTCGGTCGAAGGGGGCAGTTCACGCCCTTGGGCCCGTCCTGGGCCCGGGCTGGCTCAGTGACCGTGGGCCTCGGCTGAGCAGGCTTGAGAGGTCCGATGGTTCGCGCGACTCCGCGAAGTCGGTCAGCGCGGAGTCAAGGGTTCCCGGGCCCACCCGACTCCCAGCGCTCCTCGGTCTCACTTCACTTCTGCAGGGACTTCCTCCGTCGCGGCCAGAAGACGCTTCAGCGCGTCGGGGAGGTCGGTGGTGTTTGCGTCAACACTATCGGCGATCCTCCGCACCTCCTGGTATCGGAGCGTGAAAGTGAAGGTCCCCTCGGGCTCCATGACGTCGGCCAAAATGACCATCTTCTGATAGGTGGGGACGTGAGGTGGGAATGGCGACAAGCCGAATACCGGGAGAGGCGTATCCGACGGCTGGCTGAACGTCGAACCGGGGAGGTAGCAGAAGTACACACTCAGGCCGAAACCGAGAGCGACGATAAGCGGCGCCTGGCCAAGAACCGCGTTTCTCCGACGGTACACAACAAGCCTGACTACGTTTAGGCCGGTGCCCGGGATCCGCACTTCGGTAAGGACGGGCTTGTAGGAATCGTCCCCACGGATCCATCGCCGGACCGGCTCATAGTCGCGGAGGTAGGCGTCGGGTAGCGCCAGGAACGCCATTCTTCCGAGAGCCTTGGCCACGTCCATTAGTGAGAACGGTTGGACCTTCGCAACGACTCTCAGAGTGTTCGACTCGGGGTCCGCCTCGGTGGTGATTGAATCGTCGGAGGTGTTCACCTCCATCCTGATTGGAGGGTCCTCAGCTGGCTTGCTTTGGAGTGAAGAGGCCGTCGCCGACTGGACGACTTTGTGTTTGGCACCGCCCTTGCGGGTCGGGATGGGAAGAAGCGCACGCATGGGCGACAGCAGCTTGAGGAGGTCATCTTCAAGCTGCTCCCCTCCCCAGGAATTGCAGGTGTCGCACTCCTGAGTCGACACCAGTTCTCGGTTCCCGAGACCCTGGGGGATAATGTGGGCCGCCTTCCTGAACGTCTGACCGTCAGCCTCCGTTTTCAGACACACCCGGCAGAGACGGGGAACCCCCCGCCCACCAATCGGGACCCGCTTCCTGTTCGGAACCCCGAGAGGCACCGAGTGAACGATCCACTGCTCGTAGTCTCGCTCGAAGCTAGTCGCGACAGGATGACCGTCAGGCCCGTAGAGCCTGACGCTCGCCAGCTCGAGTTGCGGGCCCGCCATTGCCGGATGGATGATTCCGAGATGCTCTCTATCGCTCATGAGATCTCGTCGCCTACTGGTGAGAGCCCCCAATGTGGGGCAAAGTTCACGAGTCGCTATCTCGCCTGACCGCCGGCGCCGAGGTCGGGCGTGTCGGCTCGATGCTCTTCTTCACATTCGCGGGCGCCGAGGTCGGCCGAGTTGGCTGAGGTCGCGGTGCGGGCCGTGGAGCCTTCGGTGCCGGTGGAGTCTTCTTATCAGTCATCGTCCCTGTCTCTCTGAGTGCGGTGGACTTGAGTGCTGTACTTCGCCACGGCCGGTGAATTCGTCTCCCGCGTGGGCGCGGGCCGCTGAACGGCAGCAGGCTTCTCCGGGGGGTGCGGCGCCTTCTCAGGCGGCTTCTTCGCAGCGTCGTTCGACACCTCAACTCCAGACGAATGACATTAGCAAGGCGAACAGAAGCAAAGAATATACGAACGCTGCCTTCTGAGCTCGCTCTACGTAGACCGCTTTGGTGTCGTTCACTGCTTGGTTCACCTCAATCACCTTCCAGAGGTGGCCGAGCAGGTGTCGCCGATAGACCAATGCCTTGTCTCCACTGTTGGCGTCATCAAGGTAGTCCGAGGCGAGTAGTTCACGCTGGTCCACCTGAGCGTGGTCACGAACCCCCAGCGCCTGGAGAGCGACTATTACTGTGCCGATCGCTGCACCTCCTTGTAGGAGGATGAGGAGCGCCTGAGAGCTACTTGGGTTGAGACCGCTCGTGCCCACCAGCCCGAAGCTGATGGAGCTGGCTAGCGTGATCAGCCCGAACATCTGAGTCGCCTTCCTCTCCAGGACTCCTTGCCGGTCCTTTTCCTCCTGCACCAGCGCAGAGGTCCACGTTTCAACCACTTTGCACGTCTCCTCCGAGCCGAACGCAAGTCTCTCTCTCACCTCGTCATCCGTGAGCAATGAGCGAGCAACCGGCACCACGGTGGACCAGTCCTTGAGAGCCACGAACAAGGCTCCACCCAGTCCCACGGCTTTTTGAGCAGCCGCTCGTATCAGCTCAGTTCTGCTCGAAATCTCAGCGGGTGACAAATTGCGATCTGAGGACTCCTCAGTCGGGACTACGAGAACCGGCTCTTCATCCATTCGGTGATCTCCTCCACACCCAGCTCTCTAATAAACTCCATATTCGACTCGTCAAGCGCATCGGCACGGTCCGCTGAATCGGCTGGGTCATCCATTGTGGAGTCTCCGATTTTTGGCCACTTGCGCGGGAGCCGGCTTGAAGCCGCCCCGCACGGGCGGGGGCGGGTCGCACGTTCGCGTCTGCACCGGCGTCGCGCAACGCATTCCCGACGAACGCCGGGGGCGTGAACTGGCAGCTGACTGTGAGGTGCCCGAGAACGCCTAGAACGCCTCCGACGGCCCGACGGCCCGACCCGGAGATCAGGGCGGTCAGTGGGACCGCGGTGGCCCTTCGGGAACCGGGGTCCGTCCGGGACCCCTGCGTTGGCGTAGGGCGGAACCGCGTACAACACTCGACGAAACGAGATGGGCTTTCATTGCGACTACGCAACTATTCAGGGCCTTCTCGGGGTAGTCGGGCGCCTCAGAATCCTGTGCCTGTCCGCGCCCACCTCGTTTGTCGGGAACGTGTTCCATGCAATGCGGTTCTCGCGCCTGATTGCTGATTAATCCGCTCATTTGCTCGCCGCCCCGGGCGTGCCCGGGGCGGCGAACTCACCACGATCTGGTCTCGTCCCCGCTCGCGACGCACAGTAGATGGCGATTCGTGTTGCCGGCCGGCTCTCCGCTCCAGCACTGCGATGGGAATCGGGGCTGCCGTCGCTGGTGGGAGGTCGCGGTCTCTTCTACCCTGCTCGCGACATCGACAGGGACCCCGACACAGGTAGAGCAGCATTCGGCAGTTTGGGCACCACGCCTCACCAGCCAGCGAACGGAGATGACAAGTCGTGAGCCTCACGGATCAGTTTCGCGATTCAGTCGTCGAGCCACTGGAACTTCAGCATCCCGAGCGGGGAAGCATGTCGCTGCGGAGCTATCTCGACACTCCGCCTGACGGCCGAACTGGTGACGAGGCAGATGTCGTCGATGCCCGGTTCACACCGGCCCTGCTCAAGTGGCTCGGCTACGAGCCGCAGGAGTGGGTCTACAATCGGAACCAAGGCGAAGGACGGCGCCCCGACTTCCGAGTCAGTCTCTTTGGAACTACGGTCTTCATCGTTGAGGACAAGGCGACGCCCGAGGAGTTCGGGGTGTCGTCACTCGCGCAGATCAAGCGCTACGTGGCCGGCACCCGTGGTCTAGCGATCTGGACGAACGCCTGTCGCATCGTTGCGCTCCGCGTGAGCAATAGCGGTGATGCTCGAGTCCTCTGCGATTTCGATGCGCTTGGCGAAGAGATCGAGCACGGCTTGGCGAGTTTGAGGAACGCATTCGCCAAAGACCGTTTCTCAGGAATCGACTCGATGCTGCGCGAGATCGCCGTGGGGAGGGGGAAGTGGCGGCCGATTCCGCTCGATTCGGATCGAGCTCGTCGCGACTTCGTTCAGGGTGCGCGGACGGTTTTGGTCGAGCTGAGCCAAGCAGCCGGCGCTCGTCTCGTAGAGGCGAGGAACGACCTACGTCGCCTCAACATTGAGAAGCGTGCACTTGAGGCTTCCGTCGATCGGGCGTTTCAAGGGTTTCGCGCGGCCTCCTCCACTCGTCCTGAACCGAGCCGTCGTGAAGCTGCGAAGCTGTCCGATCGGTTCTGGAGAGAGCCGACCCCCCCGCCAGAAGAGGAATTCGTCAAGGAACTCCCTGCAGCTTTCGACTCGCCCGCGGAACTGAGAACCTGGCGAGATGGCTGCAGGCGGAGTCATGCGGCACTCGTGCGGTACCAGGAGCACGAACTCCTGCGCCTACAATCGAAGAAGGTGATTTCTGCCTTCGAGGTTTGGGCCGAGCAGCACCGTGCCATCGAGAACGACGGCGCGACGGACTCAGACCGGGACGCGGCCTTCTCGGAGCAGGTTGGCTACACGTTCTTCGCGCGGCTCTTGTTGGCGCGAATCCTGGAGGACATGGGGCTTGTCCACCGCCTCGTCAGCAATGGGGGGCTGAAGAGCTGGCTGCGAACCGTAGGGCGCTTCCTCAGCCTGAAAGATGAGGCCTCTGCGACCGAACTGCACGGTGAGCAGCTCGTTAGTATGGTGTTCAGCACGGTCGCGAGGTTCTACCGGCACTTCTTCGCTCAGCCGGTCTTTGACTGGTTCCAGCCCGATGACTTCCAGATTGCGCTCTCCCTCAGGCTCCTGGGGCGGTACTCCTTCAAGGACCTCAGCACTGACATTCTCGGCTACACCTATGAGTCGTACATCGACGCGACCGCCCGTAGCAAGAAGGGGCATTTTCTCACCCCTCCTCGGCTGGTGGAGCATGTGTTGGACCTCGCTGGCTATTCGGGGGCCTCGGTAGCGGTCTCCACCGTTCTAGATCCCGCGGCTGGGTCCGGCTCCTTCCTAGTCGCGGCTGCTCGGCGGCTGCTGAGGGCAATCAAGGCAAGCGAACCTGTCCGGGCGAAAAGCGACCCCGCGGCGAGGCGTGTGGAAGTTGCTCAACGGTACCTGAGCGCGATCCAAGAGCTCCTCGTGGGATTCGAGATCAACCCGTTCTCCTGCTATCTGGCGGAACTCAACCTTTTCGTACAGGCACTCCCCCACATTCACGTGCTTTGGAAAGAGACGAGGACGCTGTTCGTTGTGGACCGTTTTCGGGTCTACAACACCAACGCTCTGAAACTGCCGAGAAGCGTCCTAACCGGGAATCTCACTGTTGAAGGAGAGGGACTGGAGAGGGATGAGGCACGAGAGGCTAAGCTCCTCGCTGGCGGCTTCGACTTCGTTGTTGGAAATCCACCCTATGTAAACAGAGGGAAGGTCTTGGGGGTTCGCAGCTATCGGGACTTCTCCTTCTACAGCGATGTCCTGGAGGGCGACGAGAATCTGTTCTTGTTGTTCATCCGCCTGGCTACCCACTTCGTCTCCGAGAGCGGAACAATGGCATTGGTGGTTCCCCTCAACCTTCTAGGTGACCGAAGTGCCAAGAAGGCTCGGGGTGTCCTCCACTCTGAGCGTCACCAACTCGCTGCCATTACCCGTTTCTATCGTCGCGATGTCCTGTTCCAGGGCGTCTTGCAGCGCGTTTGTGCCTTCGTCGCGCACTCCCGAGGGCATGAGCAGTTTGGTAGGAAGCACATTGAGGTTCGAGGTGGCCGCACGATTGAGGAGGCGAAGCGGAACAAGGTCCGAGTCCTCCGCCGGAAAGTCGTGGAGGCGACGCCTGACGTAAGGGACCAAACGTGGCATCGCGCGTGGCTCGCTGTTCCCGAGCAGGCGCAGTATCCCGTTTGGTCTCTCATCAAGCGCGAAGGGCGAACTTCGCTCTCAGAGATTTCCCGGGGGAAGCTGGTCTTTCAGCAGGGCGACGTGAACGTGACGCGAACCCGGGTTTTTCGGGTGACTGAGCCAGGTGTCGGGCGTGTGCCGCTGGCGAAGGCTCAGGGTATTGAAGACTTCGGCCCGTGGGAGCCGGACGTCTGGCTGGAGCCTTCGATCGATCCGAGAACAAAGGGGCTGACCGGGAAGTCACTCCGAGATGCAGAACGCGAACGCCTGCAGCGGGTGATGCGTGTGCTGGCATTGGAGACCCCCGAAACGGTCTTCGCGCTGAAGGACATCGCCGGGCTAGAAGCGGTCCGACCGATTCGAGGTGCCGCGTACTGGAGATCTGCGGAGACCCCGTTCCTGTTCGGGCACACCGTCCAGGTCTGCTTCCCCACCAGTGCCAAGTGGAACCAACTCGCGTGGGCAATGTTCGGTTTCTTGACCTCAGTAGTCCCGAACTACGTCCTTCAACTCTTCTCAACCAATGCGCATGTCACGAAGGAGGAACTCGAGCGGACCCCAATGCCATTGAGATTCGTTGAGCGTGCCCCCGAACTGAGTCGCCTGGCACAGGCAACGCAGGCGGCCGGAGAAGACCTTGCGCGATTGCGGGCGCTCTACGGCTGCAGCGCGAACTCAGACCGCATGGACCCGGCCGCAGTCCTTCGGGAGATCGGTTGTCGCAGCGTCACGCTTGAGGCGCTGACGAGCGCCGGGGCCTTGAGGGTTTCAGCGGCGGACCTCCCGCGACCGCCGCGCTGGCTCGGGGAGGTAGATGCGCTTGTGGACAATACTGCTCTCGCATCGGCACTTCGCATCCTGTTTGAGCGCCCCGAACGCATTGACCCGGCCTCGGCGAGGACGCCTCACCCCGATGCTGCGCTCAGCTTCGTAGGGGGCTTCGAGAGTGCTGCGGAGGCGATATCGGACGCGAGGCATTCACTAGACAAGGCGAGAGCGTCGACCGACTGTGAGGTGCTCTCGCTCTACCGTATCGACCGCATCGACCATATCGAGGCCGTCTATCGGGGCGTCGGCTGGGCCGTGGAGGGCCGAGCGGCTCAAGACCGAGTCTGCGCACTCGTTCTGGAGGAGAAGCGTTCTCCGCCGACAACTGGAGCCACGATCACATAGGTAGCCGTCAGACAAGCTCGGTTGAGTGCCCTGCCAGTTGCCCGCAGTCGCCGGCTTCCCGGCATGCCGGGCCGCCGTGCTGCAGAAGTGGGAAGCAACCGCACAGCATGGAACACTCGATGATCTCGAAATCGCCCGTTTCGTAACTTCCCGAGATTGCTCGGCTTTTTCTGCGCGGGCCGCTGGGCCGAGTCCGGTGCCTGTTCTGGGCGACTTCGGATATCGGGGACGTGTTCTGTGAACGCCGCGCGCCGTCTCGAACGCTTTTTGGCGGCTTGGGAAGCACGCTCGCCAGGAGTTCGGGAAGGTCCGCGGGGCGCTCGATTCTGCGAAGTTGACGGTTCTCCACCGTGTGGCGTTGACGTAGATGACGGTTGGGTGGACGGCCCCGGAATCGGTGGTAATCCGAACACCCTGCTGCTCGCTGGATGCGCGCCTCTCAACGGACTCGACTCACTCCCTAGCGCTGATGAGCCGGCGAGGAGATGGGGGCGTTTCAGCTCCAACTGCCGGTGCCGCTCGCGGCCGCGTACAAGGCCAGTCGGTCGGCGTCCTCTTCTTGGGGTTCGGGGTTTGCGGGGTCGGGTCGACGTTTTCGTGGTCTTGGGGTGAGGCGATGACGCCGAGCCCGCCTGGGCGATGTCGGGAGGCCGCTCGCTCCGCAGGTCTCATTTTGGAGGCGGTTGCTGGTGCCTCGCCGGGCTTGAGGGCAGGCGACGGACTCGGCCCGATGCCCAGCGGCGTAGCCGCGCCGCTTGCGCGCGTTGCCGGTGCGCGTGTCGGCCCGATGATGTGGGCGGATGCTGGGCTCTCGGGTAGGTGGCGGTTTTGCTGGCGGCGATGAGCGCGCGCAGGTTCTCGTGCTGGGCGCGGCTTCGTCGGCGAGCTCACGCTGGTGGCTGGCTACGTCTCGGCGCTGGTCCTTCACGCGCGGAGCAAGTTCAAGGTCGTCGGTGCGGCGAGACGTTCCCGGTGTTCAAGGCAAAGCGGATTCCCGGGTGCCATTCTCGGTGGTCATCGGCGGTTCGCGGAGTGTCGTCTCGGTGCTTGCGGCGGTTCGCCATCAGGGTGCTCACTTCGGTGTTCATGGCACTTCGACGAGTTCTCGGCTCGATGTTCGGGGCGTCACGGCGTCTGGGTGCTCACGGCGATGTTTGTGGCGCTCCGATGAGTGCTCGTTTCGGCGCTGTGGCGATTCGCCATCAGGGTGCTCACCTCGGTGGTTGTTGGCTCCTCGAGGGTTCTCGTTTCGGTGTTCTGGGCTGCTCGATGCCCGGGTGCTCGGTCTCGGTGGGCAAGGGCAGCTCGACGTGGCGCCGGCACCTCCGTCCTGGGCTCAGGGCCGCTTGCTCTCTCAAGGCAGGCTGCGGTGGTCGGCCTTGAGCTCGCCTGGTCTTTGCCCGGTGTCGCCTTGCCGCTTCATCGCTGCTCGCTGCTCCCGGCGGGCCGAGCAGGAGGCAGCGCCGTTCTGGGTACTCGTCCCGGAGTCGGCGGCAGGGCAGGGGGCTCCGACCCAAAGTGCTCGCTCCGGCAGTCAGGTCCCGCCTTGCTTTGGCCGCGAGCTGCCTGTCCCGGAGTCGGTTGCCGGTCCAGGCGGCTTCATGCTGGTTGCCTCCTGCTCAGCCCTCGCCTGCTGCCGGCCCGGTCGAAAGGCAGCAACGGCGTGGTTGGTGCTCGGTCCGGTGGTGCTGCCGGTCGCCACGAGCGCGCGATGTTGGTGGGCGTGTCGGCGGCGTGCTTGTTCGGTGTTGAGCGGCGTCTCGCCGTTTGGTGGCTGGCGTCGTCGCTGACGTTGTCGTCGTCGCCTCGGTCGTCAGGCAGCTCGGCGGCGTGCTTGTTCGGTACTCAGCGGCGTCTCGCCGGTGGTGGCTGGCGTCGAAGATGCCGTTCGCGCAGTTGTGGCCTTCGTCCTCTGCCGGTGCGCTCTCACAGGGGCGCTCGTGGGTCGGACTCGGTTCGTGAGGTCCTGCCTGTGCACGCCTTGAGACGGCGATCAGGTAGGCGCTGTGGGGCTCACAAGGCTCTTGTGGGGTGCTCGGTTCGGCGATCTTGCCCGCGCGGCATCACAGAACACACGACCAAACGACATGGGCTCTCTATGCGGGCTGCCCAGCATTTCAGGGCCTTCTCGGGGTACTCGGGTGCCTCAGAGTTCGGTGCCAGTTCACGCCCACCTCGTTTGTCGCAGACGTGTTGTGCGCAATTCCGCCCGCAGCGGGTCGAAGGGGGCAGTCCACGCCTTGGGCCCGTCCTGGGCCCCGGCTGGGGGAGTGGCATGCCCCCCACACAGGGCAGGCAGGAGCTACGGCGACCACCAACCGAGAGGGAGGACCGCACACGTTCGGACTCGGTGCCGTCGAGTCTGAACTCCACCTCTCGATGCCGTTATCGCCAGGGAGCCGGTTGCCTACGTGGAGGCGACCCGGAGGGGCCGGCCCACCGAGTCGCCTCGGACTCGACCATGCAACTGATTATGACACCCTCCGGGCAGCTGACAGCCACCTCAGCCTCGGCACCAAGGCCCGCGGGGCTTGCTGGCCTGGACGTAACCGTTCAGCCCCCCAAGAAGTCGTCTGATCCCGGGGATTTGCGGCGGTGGGATCGACACGAAGATCCGGGTGTGATCTCTTGAGCCCGTGGACGACG
>Ga0222662_1001276_pt1 | contig 12842 bp, 10 predicted proteins | sample AntAcemetagen600_FD_179821 | JGI IMG/M metagenome (GOLD analysis project Ga0222662, IMG submission 179821) | Saline water microbial communities from Ace Lake, Antarctica - #600 | ecosystem: Environmental > Aquatic > Non-marine Saline and Alkaline > Saline | place: Antarctica: Ace Lake...
GGTGTCGCCATGGAACGCATCCGTGCGCTACGCCAGCGGGCCACCGAGATCATCGAGTCGGAGACTGACACGGCATCATCGAAGGCCCCCAATCGCCCCACGATCTCGGCCGTCGAACTCGCAAACCTGATGCGTGAACTCGCCACGGCAGTGGAAGCTGGGCTTCCGCTGATGCAGGGGCTGGTCACGGTTCGTCGTCAAGCCGCGAATCCTCGACAGGAAGTGATTCTCGATTTTCTCATCGAGCGTGTGGAATCGGGCAAACCCTTGCACGAAGCATGCAGCGAGTACGGTCTTCCCTTCGACGACATGGTGGTTGGCATGATCCGAGCGGCCGATGCTTCGGGCAAAATGCACGAAGTCCTCCATCAACTGTCCGATCTGCTGGAACGCAGTGTCGAAGTTCGTCGAGAACTCGTCGGCGCCACGATCTACCCCATGATCGTGATGGTGATCATGGCGATCAGCGTGGTGATCTTCGTCACCATTCTGCTTCCAAAACTAATGGTTCCCCTACAGGCTCAGAACGTCCCGCTCCCCTGGCCGACTCAGGTCCTGCTCGCGATTGCCGACTTCTTCGCCGCCTGGTGGTGGTTGATGATTGCCGGGGCGGTTGGAGGTTTCTTCGGCTGGCGGGCATGGACGGCCATCCCCGCAAACCGGCGGATCGTTGACGGCTTACTGCTCCGGATTCCCTTGCTGGGAAACCTACTTCGTGACATCGCCGTCGCCCGTTTCACCCGGACCCTTGGAACGCTTTGTTCCGCTGGCATCCCGATCCTGCCCGCCCTCGGCATCGTTCGAGACACGCTGGGAAACACAGTTTTGATGGACGCCATCGACGACGTTCGCGAGCGGGTCACCACTGGCGGATCACTGGCCACGCCGCTGGAACGATGCGGCCACTTCCCCCCCCTGCTTGTCCAGATCGTCAACATCGGTGAACGATCCGGCCGCTTGGAAGGCATGCTCCTTCATGCCGCCTCGGCTTTCGATCGACAAGTGAACAACAGCCTCAAGATCTTTACCAAGGCACTCCCGCCCGCCATGCTCGTCATCATGGCCTGTGTGGCGGCCTTCGTACTTTCCGCCATTCTCTTGCCACTGCTCGAAATGCAGCAGGCCGTCGCCGGTGGTCGATGACACATCATCGACTCTCGTCCTTGTCCTTTTCTGGCCGACCGATCCTAAAACCCTTGATCCGGACCGACCCTCCATGCAACGCACCATGACCACGCATCTGACTCGATCTCAGGCTCCTCGACGGGGCTTCAGTCTCCTCGAAGTCATCATTGCGGTGACCATCGTCGCCCTTCTTGCCACCTTGGTCGTTCCCCGCCTCACCCGCTTCCTAGCTGGCGCGAACGAAGACAAGGCAACCGCCGAGGTCAACAGCCTGGCGAATGCGGTCCGGCTCTACATCACTCAGAACACCACCGGAAATCTCAACGACGATTTCACCTTGGAAATGCTGGTCGAGGGCGATGACCCGTACCTCGACAATGCCTCCGACCTCATCGATCCGTGGGGAACCTCCTACGACATCGTGATCCCCGGCGAACAAAACATCGAGTTCGACGTGATCTGTTACGGCCCCGACCAGAAACAGGGCGGCGGCGACGACATCATCCACGGCAAACGCTGATTCCATTGGAACCCGACACTGAACCTTCGAACGTCCCATCCTCTGCCTGAATCACAGCGCGGCTTCACTCTGATCGAAGTGATCATTGCGGCGGTGCTGCTCGTTATTCTGGGCACGATCTTGGTACCGAGGATGTCCGGCATGGCGAGGGGCGAACTCGATGTCGCCATCGAGAGTGTGGGAACCATCGTCGCCACCTTCGCATTCGCTGAAGCCACCGACGAGAAACTCGTCGCCCTGAGTTACAGCGAGGAGAATCGAAGATTCAACGTTTTCGTGCTGACGGCGGACGATTCTGGGGAAATCGACTGGCGGCCTCTGACGTTGGCGCCCTCCCTTATTCTCCCCGACCAGATCGCCTTTACCCGCGTAACCATCGATGGCGCGGCCTACGATCCAAGAGACTGGTTCGTCGCCTCCAGTCCAAGCGGACTCCGGCCGGATATCCGAATTCGAGTGGAATCGGAATCGGGCGACGGTGCTGAGGTGGCGTTGCTCCCCCACGGTCTTGGACCGGTGATCATTCGCGACGGAGATCCGAATCCGCCGTTACTTCGAGAACGCGCCGACCTCAACGAAATGGGCGCTGATCGGGAGGACTGGTGAAGACACGAATGCCTCTCTGCAGACCGGGTTGCCCTCGGCGATCGGGGTTCGCCCTACTTGATGTCGTCATCGCTGGCGTCATTCTTGCCATTGGACTTGCCACCATCTTCTCGATCACTTCAAAATCACTGACCCTCCAACGAGACGGTGAAGTTCGAGTGATGGCTGCCGGGATGCTCGATAACCTCCTCAGCGAAGTATTGCTCGAAGGCCCCGCGGACTTCCCGAATCTCCACGCATCTTCGGGCCGGGGCGAATTCCCGTACGAAGAATTCGAATTTCGGCTGCAAATCTCAGACCCTGGCGTCGGAGAGCCGTACCGAGTGTTGGCGACGGTCACCCACGACACCGGCCGTTCATTCGATTGTGAAACATTGATCGCCGGAAAACTGGGCGAAGAGCCCGACCCCATCCGTCTACCTCAGGAACCAATTGATCGCGAGGCTCGTTATGAAGAAGCATTCGATCGCTAACCGCCGACAGGGCTTCACCCTGATCGAACTCGTCCTGGCCGGCGTCATCTCGGCACTCGTGCTCCTGACGGTCGTGACCACGCTTTCGCAAGTGGGGCGGGCGAGGGAGATCTCTCGAGTCCGACTTCAAGCGTATCTCCGCGCTGATGCCGCACTGCATTCGGTCCGACGAGATCTCACCGCGGTCCTCCGAGATTCAGACCTTTTTAATACTCGTGTCATGCTCTACGACGGTTCAAAGACGGTTCGCCGTGAGGGACGGATGGACCTCGATCGAGACGAGATCCTGATCTTCAATACCCGGCTCGAACCCTTGGGCGCCATCGACTACAACGGCGAGGGTGGCGAATACGAGACGCAATATCGGATCGACGAAGACCGATTCGGAGCCACACTCTGGCAGCGTCGGGATCCAGTTCCGGATGACATCCCCGCCGGTGGCGGCGTCGCGACGCCCATCGCCGAAGGGGTCATCGGACTCAAGATCGAAGCCTATGACGGCCAGGATTGGTTCGATGCCTGGGACTCGGATATCGACGGACTGCCGTGGGGATTTCGGATTTCGGTGAGCTCCTCCGGTAACAACGACGGCTCGATCGACGCCGATGGCCGTGGCATCGTGACGCTCCAAACGCACGTCGCGGTCGACCGGATCATCCCCCCGTATTACGAGCCCGAAGAAGAAGAAGAAGAAGAGGAAGAAGAGATCGTCGAGGAAGAAGAGTCGCCTGATTCCATGGGCGGCGGCAGCGATGCTGCTGGAGGACGCGGTGGTCTCGAGAGCGGTCGCGGCGGTATGGGACGAGGACCCGGAGGTCGTGGAGGCCCTGAGGGTCGTGGTGGCCCTGAGGGTCGCGGGGGTCTTGGCGGTGGACGCCGTGGCGGCGGCGGTCGAAGCGGAGGTTTCACGCCACCAACGGGCAAGTTTATCCCCACTCCTGTTGGACAAAATCCCTCGAACGGACGCGGCGGTAGTTCTCAATCCACGGGTAGTAACAATTGACCAATAGCGAAACCCGCTCACGACACCGCCGTTGTATTCGACCGCACGCCCACGGGTCGGCGACCATCGTCGTCCTCTGGTCGATCGCGATCGCCTCGGTGATCGTTGCGGCAACGCAGATGGTCACGTGGCGAACGACTGTGCTTGGCCGAGCCGCCCTTGGCCGGGTCCAGGCTCGATGGGCGGCGCGCGCGGGCGTGGAACGGGTGATCGCGACGCTGGCATCTCACACTGAGACGCCGGATGCCGAGGATCCAATGTCTGTGGTCAGAGATCTTGAATTTGATTGGGAAGGAAGTCTAGAGAGTGGCGGATGGGACATCCGTCACGTTGCTGAGGGAGAGGAATTCCGGGGACCGCTCGATCTTCATTCCCGCCTCAACATCAACTCAATCACCAAGATGCAATTACTAGAACTTCCCGAGATGAACATCGACACCACGGATGCGATCCTCGATTGGAGGGACGAAGACGACGAAGTTCAGGGAATCGGCGCGGAACGAAGTTTCTACGAAGGTCGAGACCTTGGGTACGTCCCGAGAAACGGCGCATTCAAGTCAATCACCGAACTCGAATTGGTCGCAGGCGCGTGGCCAGAGTACATCCGAGGCGAAGACTGGAACCTCAACAATCGCCTCGACGGCAATGAGGATGACGGCGAAAGTTCCGCACCAGACGATGACTTCGACGGCCGGATGGACTCCGGATGGGCCGGCTATCTGACGGCAAGGAGTATCGATTCCCCCCTTGGTCGAAGCGGGTATCCCAAGATCAACCTGGCGGATACGTCGGTAGAGGAACTGATGGAAACGACCGGGGTTGATGAGACGCAAGCCGCCGCCCTCATGACCTACGGGGCAACTCCGAACGCCCTCATGGGATCTTTGCTCGCCATCGACCTCGCCGAACTCGTGGGCGCCCCAGCCGCATCAAGCACTTCATCAAGCCGCAGAACCACCGGTCGGAGCAGTGGGCGATCGAACAATACCGAGCAGGACGCGGTCACATCGCTCTCGCCGGAACAGCTTCGCGCGGTTTTTGCCGAATGCACGACAACCTCTTTTGAGGGCCCGGAGGTTGTCTCCGGAAAAGTGAACCTGAATACCGCCGGTCCCGAGGTCCTGCGCATCATTTTCAACGGTGATTCGGCGGTCGCAGAGTCGATCATGGCGTACCGGCAGTCGCGGGCGGAAGGGATCACGAGTATTGTGGACCTCTTGGAACTGCGTCGTATCGATCCAGACGTACTCGCAACGGTCGCAGACCAGCTCGACGTTACCGGCTGGGTTTATTCGATCTCCAGCCGTGGTAAATCCACAACTGGGCAAGAGGTGGAAATCCACGCGGTACTTGATCGTTCGACTCTTCCCGTGAAGATCATCGAATACCGAGAAGACTGATGTCGAAACGCCGAATTGAATTTGAACCCAACCTCACCGCCGTCTGTAGACGCCGCGGAGACGGCTTTCGAGTCATCATTTTTCGTGGGAACGGCTCCAAGTCCATCGAGGACACCTTCTGGTGTTCCCCCGGTGATCTTTGCTCGCGTCTCGAAACCGCCCAATGCGGTCGAATTCTGGCGATTCTTCCCTCCTCAGCCAGTCTTGTCCGAACGATTCACACCCCGCCGGGCAACCCCGCCCAAGTAGAAGCGGCCATTCGACTCGAAGCAGAGTCGCGAATGCTCGGGGCGACGCCCGCTCATCGCTCTGGAATCGCAGTTCTCGGACGTGAATCGGCCCACCCGACTGGCCTCGTGGTTGCCTGGCCAGAGGCCATTCACGTCGATTTTCCGGTGCTGGATTCTGGCATGGAAGTGCGCTGGGTACCCGAAATCGCCTGCCTCGCCTTCCTCGCCGGAGAAGAATCGGACTCCCTCTGCGCCATCCTTGATGCGGACGACACCGCCATGGCCGCGGTCATTCCGACCGAGCATGGACCATCCTTCCGGGCCGCCCGAAGCCGTGAGCAGGATGACGAGGGAATCGAATCGAGACTCCGACCCTTGGTCGTTGAAAGTTTGCTGAGCGAAGGAATTCCGACCACCCGGATCGAATCCACGATCAAGTTGATGTTCGAGGGCATCGAATCCCGAACCATCGACAACTCACTGGTCATCGCACCCGGGGCAGATGATCTTCTCCACAAGATCGTGACCAACGCGTCCGTGGCGATCAACGGTTCCGCACCCGCGGACGATCGGATCATCCTCGCGGCGTTGGGCGTCGCCGGCGGGCCACTTTCGATGCTCGCTGGAATGCGGGAAGTTGAGATTCACGAGCGACCGGGATTCGTCCGGGGACTTGCGAACCGACTTTCCGAAGGACGCACCGCGGTCTCAGTTGGCATGGCGGCCCTCATTCTGATTCTTCTGGTCCCGCTGGCGGGTGCCGGGCTCCGGCTCGTGATCATGCGGGCCAAGGTGGCGGACCTTCAGGTTCTGCAGACGCATGTCGAGAAGGTGGACAACCTGCAGAAGGTGTACCGGGAACTCGACCGCCAAGCGTGGAGCATGACCAAACTCCTCGGTGACGTCGCCAATCTCATGCCGGAATCCATCGAGCTGGAATCCATCACCATCCAACACGGTGAACCACTGGTCATCGGGGGCTACGCCAAGGCGAGTCGAGACCAGAGTGGTGCTGATGCCGTCTTTGAGTTCAACAAAAGACTGCGGGAGAGCGGGCTGCTCGCGAACTCTGGCCCCGAATCCTCGATCGAAGAACCCGACGGGCGGGGATATACCGAATTCAAAATCACGGCCGAGATCGATGATGCACTCCGAGTCGTGCGGTACGCCGCCGGCGAGGACTACGCGATTACGTCCTATTCCGAACGACGCTACGGGCCGGTCGACGAGGACGGGTACCTCCTCGAAGGCGATGCGGCGCAGGCGGCCTTGGATGCACGGGTTGAAGCAGGATTGACCGGCATCGCATCCACCCCCACGGCCCGGCCGGTGACTGGAAATTCCGGACGGTCATCCGCCGTCGCGACCGAACGCACCTCCGAGGCGGAAGCACCGTCCGAATCAGGGACCGCGCGGGGATCCAACCGATCCACTCGACCATCGAGTCGAGGGGACGCACCTCCCTCGCGAAGCAACCCTTCGAGTCGATCCGCCGCACGGAACTTCGTGACCGAAGTGCCAGCCCCCATTTCTCCCGAGGAAATTGCGACGTTGAGTAACGCCGAAGCAAAGGATCGGCTCAGTAAAGTTGCCAGTGCGAAGCTCATGCCAGGCTTGGATGATGAGACCAAGGCAAGGCTTCGAGCGGAATTCAAGCTGATCATGGCCCAAGTTCGGGAGACTGCCAAATGAATCAGAACTCCACTCGAACAACTTCAAAAAATGAGCCGGATCTGGTCGACCGTTTCCTTGAACTCAAGCCGGTCTGGCGACTCATCGGCGCGGCCGCGATGGTGCTCATTGCGATCTTGGTGTGGGACGAATACGTCGGCCCGACCGCCGAGAGCTGGAACAAGGAGAGCAATCGGATCTCCAGCACCATCGAGCGGGCGAGAACGCTCGACCGAACCACCGATCCAAAGATCCAACGCCTTGCCACCGCACTCGGACCCATTGAAGTTCCAAGATCAGCAGCACCTGGCGCCACCCGCCTAGAATCAACGGTCAGCCAGATCTGCTCACAGTATGAAATCGTCCCCAAGATCGACGGACGAACCGGGAGCAAACTCCCGAGCAGCAGTCCCCTGAGCGCCATGGCCGGTGGCCGAGTGGAGAGAATCATCTGCGAGTTGGAATTCATCTCCGACTCCGAAACCGTCGCCGAGGTGATTCGCGACCTTGAAGCAGAGCCAGAAATCGAATCAATTAGTTCCCTGAGGTTAAAACTTGTCGATGACGGACCCGAACTCGAGGTCCGAATCATGGTCGAGGCTTGGATTGTTCCGCGGAAGAAAACATGAGTCGAGTCTCATTCAAATTCTCGTCGCTCTCCGGGGTTCGGATGTCCGGCCCCCTCATCACCAGTCTGCTGGCCCTCACCATCGCCGTCGGCGTTCTGCTGATCGAAGTGCCCGGACTCCTCTCCGCGGTCGCCACGCCCTCATGGGCGGATGACGGCGGAGATCCCATGGCGCTACTGGCGGCGAGCCATGCCGAACAAGCCGAGATCAACCGTCGAAGATTCACGGGACGCTCGCCGTTTGTGGTTCCGTCGAGACCGAGGAGTCGGCCGAAGGCGACGGTTGCCCGCCCCCGCGAGACAATATCGGCGCCCGAGCCGCCAAAGGGACCGGCACCCCCGCCAGTGACTTACAGTGGTCCCAAGCCAACCGGCATCCTCGGAACGCTGGTGCTCTTCGGCTCCGCCGAGAATGTCATCGCCCTGGGTGATGAAAAAGACGGCGTGAAGGTTTTAGCCATCATCGACATTTGGCAGGTTCGCCTGGCCCACAAGGGCGGCGAGTATGAAGTCGACATCATCGCTCGCGAGTCAAAGTTCTTCGACAGTCCGGCACCCCCTCCCTCCGCCACGGAGAAGATCTTCGTCAGTGATTCCAAAGTGGCGATGCGCGGGAATACGAACTCCGAATCGCCCGCTGAAACACCGGCGATGAAAGTTCCGGGCGACGAAGTTCCAAGCGACGACGCCCCTCTCGAGTATGCCGATCAGAAGACGCTCCCTCCCTCGCTTTCCGACGACGAGATCATGGCGATGAGCCCTTCAGATGCGACCATGGCCTTCAATCGGGCCACCAAAGCACTCCAGCGAACGGATATCGATCCAAGATCCAGAATCAGACTCCAGCACGAAGTTGAGCAGTTGGAGGAAGTTCGAAACAGAAAGTCCGTTCAGGGAAGTGATTGAACGGCAATCTGCCGACGATCGAGTCGTTTCTCCCGTACGAGGGATGACTTCAAACGACCGTGGACGAGCGGCACCTTCGTTGTTCAAGGTGAAAATGTGAGCCAACGCCGAGCGACCGAAGTCGCCCGGCAGGATTCGGGTATCGAGGCCAACAAGAACCGGCCATGCCCCGCCCAGTAAGGAATATTGACGTGCCAGCTTCAAGCAACGCCATCCTCAGCCCTGACGCCTGGCCCCTTCGTCGCTTCCGACGGAACTGTGGCCGTTCGCTTGTTGCCGTGCTCGCCCTGGCGGGGGGTTCCCTCGCCTTGGCGATCCCGCTCGATGGCGGTGACCGCCCGGAGCGGGGCGGCCCAGCCACGCAACCTGCTTCCAACCAAGAGGGAACGGCCGCCGAAGCACCGCCTCGCCGAGATGGTCCTTCGAAGGCCCCGACCAGCGATGCAACATCCACCCCGGAGCGAACCGGCCCCGCGAAGGCCGCGAAGCCCCAAGATTCCACCGATCAGGGATCCTCACTCAGTGGAACCCGCCGAACAGTAGACAATGACCCCGTACCGTTGAACTTCAACGGCGTCACCGTTCAAGACATCCTCCCCTACATCGTCGACTGGACCGGCAAGGCCGTCATGCCCAAGTCGACCATGTTGACGACGACCAAGATCACGCTCTTCAGCGATCGTCCGCTTGCAAAGCACGCCGCGCTCGACCTGATTTTCCAAGCGTTTCGACTGAACGGTATTGGCGTGGTGGAAACGCCCGACCTCATCATGCTCAACACCATCATGGAGTTGAACAACTTTCAGCCGAACGTCGTTCTCGGCCCGGAAGTCGACGTCACCAGCATGAGCGAAGACGGCAGTCTGGTCACCAAAGTCTTCCGGCTTGAATTCGCCAAAGTGGGTGATCTTGAATCACAACTCAGTGAAGGGGCCCCGGAATACGGCAACCTCACCGCGGACGTCAACTCCAATCAAATCATTCTCGAAGGTGACATCGGCTGGGCCAAACGGGTCCAAAAGCTCATAAATCTTCTTGATGTGCCTCCTTTCCTTGCGGTCAAGACCGAGACCTTCCGGCTCGCGTACGCCGATGCTCAGACGATCGCGGACATCGTCTTGGAGCTCTTCAGCCCCAATCCCAACAGCGGCGGCAGTCGGACCCAGTCCCGAGCCCCCACCTCCCGAAACCAGCGAGGCGGCCAAGCATCGCCCCAGGAACTTCCACAGGTCGGAACCAGCGAACAACTTCAGGTCAGCGTGCTCCCTCAGACCAATGCGGTGACCGTCCGGGCCGAACCGGAGATCCTCACCGACATCCGATACCTCATCGAGACGGCATGGGACATCCCGCCGAGCCGCGAAGGAAACATCTTCCGTCTCTACGACCTGAAGTACACCGACCCGGTCAAGGTCAAGACCCTGCTGGTCGCGTTGCTTGAAGAGGGTGGAGGCGGCTCCGCACCAGCGGGTCGAGGTGGTGGCGGCGGATCATCTGGCGCTGACGCGGCGGTGGCGGACATTTTCCGCATCGAGGCCTATCCGGACTCGAACCGACTCATTGTCATCTCGAAAACTCCAGACAACTTTGAGTGGCTCGACTCGATGATCGACGATATCGATCAACCGCTCAGCGTTGGAATGCCGGTCAACGTTGAACTCAAGCACGCCAGCGCCATCGAAGTCGCCGACATCCTCAACGCCCTGCTCGGGGCCGCGGGTGGTGGTGGCCGCGGAATCCAAGCCCCGGATGAAGGCCTCACGGGCATCAACTTTGAATCCGCCGGTGGTGGTACGGATGGCGGCACCGACACGGCAGGCGATGAGATCACCTTCCCTTGGCAGTCGGGTCGCGGTGCCAACGGTGATGAATCCGCAGAGGTGTCTGCCCTCGTTGGCAAGAGCCGGGTGGTCCCGAACCCGGGCCAGAACTCGCTTCTGGTGCTTGCCACGCCCGAGATTCAGGATGCGTTGTTGAAGATTATTCAGGATCTCGACCGGCCCGGACGTCAGGTCATGATCACTGCCACGTTGGCGGAAGTCTCGCTCGGCGACTCATTGAATCTCGGCATCCGCGTGGGTTCCGGGATTTCAGCCTCGGGGGATAACTCCATCGGTGGTCGGGTTGGGCTCGATATGACCAAAGGCTCGACAGACGTCATCAACAATGACGGCAACCCAGTCCAAGAAGGATCCGGCAACTTCCTCGGCCCTTGGTTCGACACGTCCTTCTTGGAGGTCGGTGCGAGCGTGGACTACGTTCTGTCAGCATTGTCCGAGCAGAACAATGTCCGAATCCTCCAACGACCACGGGTCTTTACCAGTGACAATAAGGAAGCGAAGTTCTTCGCCGGTAAAGATGTCACCTTCCAGACCGGATCGACCTCGAATGACAGCGGGACAACCACATCCTTTGAACAAGCGGCCATCGGCATCGGCCTCAACGTCAGACCTCGGATCACCACCGAGCGGAACGTGGCGATGGAGATCGAGATTCTCCTCTCGAATCTCGCCGTAGAATCTATCAATGACAACCCCGTGGTCAATCGTCGCCAGACGACCACCACCGTCACCGTGAAGAACAATCAGACCATCGTGCTGAGCGGCATTCGACGTGAAGACGATACGGATGTGGAACGAAAGGTCCCGTTGCTTGGGGACATCCCGCTCCTGGGCGCTCTCTTCACCAGCACGGAGAAGGGTAAAGCGCTGGTCGAGCTGGTCATCTTTATCACCCCCATCGTCGTCGACAATCCTGATGAGAACGACACGAACTTCAACGTCGAAGAACGGAAGCGTCTCGACGAACTCAGCAAACCGCTTGAAGAAATGGCCAAGACACTGGGTGGAGACGCGTTCTTCGACCAGATCGAAGATGACACGGCGGAACCCGAGGCCAAGAAGACCGCCGAGCCGGCCACCAGCGGCGAATGAACCTGAAGGCCCTGCTCACACTCGTCCTTCCTCTCGTCTTCAACCCGGGGTGCGTCTCACGTGAAGTGAGTCGCACCCCGGGTTCGTACTTCACTCCAGAGCGTGATCGCGAATCCAACCGACTCGATCCGCTGGATGTCTCCGCCCAGATCAGTTGGCGGATGATCGGCGCCGTCGAGTACGACGATTTCTCGATACCACTCTCCTCTCCGGATGGTCGCTTCCTTGCGGTTCGAGCGGGGGCTCCACCGGCTTGGCCGGCGATTCTCGCGCGACCCGACGCTCAACGACTCCCCGTCGTTCCCTTCGAGATCCTCCGCCTCGACGCCGCTGGAGTGGTGTCTCTTCAAACGATTCGAGGCCCTTGGTTGCTCGGCCGATCTGCCGACGAAATCGGGTTCCTCGTCGAAGGCTACCGCCCGGATGGGGCACGACGGATCGGCCGCGTGGACTGGGGAACGGGCGAAGTAACTTGGTTGATTGACGATGAATTCGTCAACGCCTTTGCCACCATCGGCGTCGACGGCACGCTCGCCTGGTGCCGGCGATCCGTGAACGCACGCGGTCTTGACCTGATGGTCCGACGCCCTGACGGACAAACCTGGACGGTCAAGAGCCAGTTTGACCGCTCGTGGCTCGACCCGGTCATTGCCCCGGACGGGCGAACGATCTTCGCATTGCGCAAAGGCGACGGAACCGTCGAACTCGCTTGGTCACGGTTGACGGAACGCTCGCGATTCGAAGAGGGAATGCAGACGATACCGATCTCAATTCGCACCAACGACCGGCTCGTCTATTCCATGTTGGCCCCGCAGACTGGTATCGAAGCTTCGCCTCCGGGCGGGCCGCCTCGGCTCATCTTCCTTCACCCGGATCTCGGACGGATGATCGAGTGGTCGCCGGATCGAGATCTCGCCCGCCCGTTCTCGGAAGGGGCGATGGCCGTTTCCATGCTCGACACGGACCGCGGCATCGCCATGTCGAAGGATGGTCTTTTCCTCACCGAGTTAACCTCGTTGGCCGGCGACGTCCCGACGAGCATCTTGCTCTCCAGTGACGTCGCCATCCCTCGCCGCTCAGGGATCAAGGAAGATCCGATCCTGCTCCTCCGGCCGGAATCCGGGCGGTACGAGCTCTATCTTGCTCATCTGAACGATCCCAACTGAGCACGCGACGTACCCGCACCCGAGTAGACGAACACCCGACATCGCACTGAGAAGACCTTGACAACCCTTCAATGGTCGTCGTCGGAGTCTTCTTCTCCTTCGTCGTCGTCGTCGTCGGAGTCGTCGTCATCGTCATCGTCGTCGTCGGAGTCGTCGTCGGCGTCGTCGTCGTCGTCGTCGT